>Ga0209483_1000144_pt1 | contig 68573 bp, 63 predicted proteins | sample NGEPerA_FD_184508 | JGI IMG/M metagenome (GOLD analysis project Ga0209483, IMG submission 184508) | Arctic peat soil microbial communities from the Barrow Environmental Observatory site, Barrow, Alaska, USA - NGEE PermafrostL2-A... | ecosystem: Environmental > Terrestrial > Soil > Wetlands >... | reverse complement strand
CCAGTACCGAGACCCAGCGCGCATCGGCGACGCGGACGAGCAGCGGCGGCAGTACGATCGGCAGCACCACGAAGATGATCTCGAAAGCGTCGAGCACGAAAGCGCATAACCCGATTACCGCCAGCACGGCGGCAGTCGCCGGAATGTCGCCGCCGGGGATTTTTGCGACCAGATTGTTGACCAGTTGGTCGGTGCCAAAAAGCCGCAGCACCAGCGTGAACGTCGTTGCCGCGAGCAGCAGCGAGAACAGCGCGCCGGAAATCGCCATCGCATCGCGCAGCAGGCCACGCATCACTTCGCCGCGCAGGCGGCCGGTTACAATGCCGGCAGTGAGCAGGGCGAAGGCGCCCATGGCGGCGGCCTCGACGGCGTAGAAATAACCGGTGGCGACGCCGCCGAGCAGCAGCAACAGCGCGCCGAGCGAGAAGCCCGCCAGCAGGCCCTGGACGAACGTCAGTTTCTCGCGTCGCGGCAGACCCGCGACGTTGCGGCCGCTGAACCACGCGAGTGCGAGGCACATAACGAGAAAAATTCCAGCGATCGGCAACGCGGCATGAAAGACATCCTGCGTGTTGATGACGCGGTCGTCGCGTCCGCTCTGCGTCACCGCGAAGGTATGCGCGTTTAGCATCGCGTCGCTGAACAGGATCAGCACCAGCGACGGCGGCACCAGCACGCCGAGTGTGGAAGCGACCGCAATGATTGCCTCACGTTTGGCGGGCGGCACGCCTTCAGCGGCAAGCTTGGGCGCCACCACGCGCGACAGTCCAAGCACGCTGGCGCCGACCGAACCGTTCATCGGCCCGAGTAGGGCGCCCAGCATCATGCCTGACAACATCGGAGCAGCCGGCTTGCGCGGCAGTACCGCGATCGACGCGCGGTAAAGCGCATCCGCCACCGGCAGTCGGTCGAGCAGCAGGCCCATCGTCACGTACAACGGCAGCGCTTGCAGAAGATCGGATTCAAAAAGATTAATCAGCCGCCCGGGCAGCGCTCCTAGCAGTGCCAGCGGAAAAGTATCGGTCGCAACACCAAGGCAAGCGCCGAGAGTCGCCCCGATGATCAGCACGACAAAAGCGGGCAGCCCGGTAAAGAGAATACCGCAGCCGACCAATATCAATAGTGCAAGGCCGCTGCGCTCCATCAGCGCTCACCCGAGCAGGAGGGGCGCACGACATCGACGATGCATTGCGCAAGAATCACCAGCGCCATCAGCCAGAGCGAACCTTTGATTATGTAATAGCCGGGATTGTTGGTGTCGGGCAGCGCTTCAAGGCCAACAATCGACGACCAGACCGTTTGCCGGCTGGCGTATATGATAAAAAGCGCCCAGGGCACGAGACCAAAAAGCGCGCCGATGCGCTTGAGCAGGTCGCGCGTGCGCGCCGAATAGCGCTGCGCCAACGCGTCGGCCGCCAGATGCGTGCCGGCGCGCGTCGCCGCCGTCACGCTCACCGCGACATAAAGCGCGAAAATGATTTGGCCGAGATCGTTCGCCTCGCGCGAATAACCGCGCACGATCTCGCGCAGCGGCCATTGCATGAACAGCAGCAGGACCAGCGGCAGCGCCAGCCACCGCAATACGGCAATGACGCAGCCGGTCAGCCGGTCGAGCCCGTTTACGATCCGCGCGATCAAGCAAGCTTCCCCTGCGGCCGGCGAGAGGCCACCCGCGAGACGCGCTTATAGCACGGGTGGGATATTACGCCTTATGGATCGGATCGACCCAAGCGACGTTCTCAGGCTTTTCCACCGGCTCGATGTCGAGATTGACCACCACCGCCTCGTTGTCGGAACGCACCAGCACGCATTCCAGCACTTCGTCGGGGCTGGCGTTGATTTCCTGGTGCGGCACGTAAGGCGGCACGTAGATAAAGTCTCCGGGTCCGGCCTCGGCGACGAATTCGAGATTGTCGCCCCAGCGCATGCGCGCCTTGCCGCGCAGCACATAGATCACGCTTTCGAGCGCGCCGTGGTGGTGCGCGCCGGTTTTGGCGTTGGGATGAATGTGCACGGTGCCGGCCCAGATTTTCTGCGCGCCAACGCGGGCGAAGTTGATCGCCGCCTTGCGGTCCATGCCGAGCGTCTGTGCGGTGTTGGGATCGAGCGAGTTGCTCGGGATCACGCGCACACCGTCGTGCTTCCATTTGTGGTCGTGGCTATGATCGTGACTCATGGTCTCGCTCCATTGTCATCGTCAATTTATCACTGTCCGCGCTTGACGGCACTGGCAAAACGGCGCGCTTCTTCCGCCGCGCGGAACAGGGCCTTGGCCTTGTTGATGCATTCTTGCTGTTCGCTGTCGGGATTTGAATCCGCGACAATGCCGGCGCCGGCCTGCACATACATTTTGCCGTCTTTGACCAGCGCCGTGCGCAGCACGATGCAGGTGTCCATCTCGCCGGCGGCGGAAAAATAGCCGACGCAGCCGGCGTACAGCCCGCGCTTTTCCTTTTCCAACTCGTCGATGATCTCCATCGCGCGCACTTTCGGCGCGCCCGACACCGTGCCGGCCGGAAAACCGCCGGCGAGCGCATCGAGCGCGTCGTATTTCGGATCGAGCCTGCCCTCGACATTGGAGACGATGTGCATGACGTGACTGTAGCGCTCGACAAAAAACCGGTCGGTCACCTCGACGGTACCGATGCGCGTCACGCGCCCGACATCGTTACGGCCGAGATCGAGCAGCATCAGATGTTCGGCGCACTCCTTCGGGTCGGCCAGCAGTTCTTCTTCTAGTGCTTTATCTTCATGCGGCGTCGCCCCACGCGGGCGCGTGCCGGCAATGGGGCGGATGGTGACGACATCGTCCGCGACCTTCACCAGGATTTCGGGACTCGATCCGGCGACTGAAAAGTCGCCGAAGTCGAGAAAATAGAGATACGGCGAAGGGTTGGTCCGCCGTAGCGCGCGATACAATGAAAAGGGCGGCAGCGTGAAAGGCGCCTCGAAGCGTTGCGCCAGTACGATCTGGAAAGCATCGCCGGCGGCGATATAGTCCTTCGCCTTCGCCACCATCGCCTTGTATTCGGCAGGCGTAGTGTTGGATTGTGGTGGCACCTCAAGCGGGCCTTCGTCGTACTCGGCCAGCGATTTATCGAGCGGCCGGTCGAGCGCATCGACCACCGCCGAGAGCCGCTCGGTCGCGCGCGCCAGCGCCGCATGCGCATCGACGCCCGCTTCCGGCCGCACCGGCGTCACCACCGTGATCGAATCCTTGACCGCGTCGAACACCACGACAACCGTCGGGCGCAGCATCACCGCGTCCGGAATACCAATTGGATCGGGATTGGGCGGCGGCAGTTCTTCCATCAGCCGCACCATGTCGTAGCCGAGATAGCCGAACACGCCGGCCGCCATCGGCGGCAGGCTGTCGGGCAATTCGATCCGGCTTTCGGCGATCAGCGAGCGCAGCGCGGTCAAGGGCGGCTCGGGGCAGGGCGCGAAGGCATCGGGCTTTGCGCGCGCGGTTCGGTTAACCTCGGCCTTGCCGTCGCGCGTGCGCCACACGAGATCCGGCTCGATGCCGATGATCGAATGGCGACCGCGCACCGCGCCGCCTTCCACCGACTCAAGCAAAAAACTGAGCGTCTTGCCGCCGCCGAGTTTCAAAAACGCGGAGACCGGCGTTTCCAGATCGGCGACCAGCGCCGTCCAGACGACCTGCGCCTGACCGCGGCCGTAGCGTTCCGCGAATGCGCTTTCCGACGGCTCGATCTGCATCGCTCTGACAATGTTTCGGTTCGTTTATTGCGGGGCGCCGCCGCCGATGACCTGGTTCAACGCGGTCTGATTGATCGAAACGCCGATATCGCTTTCAACCCGCGCGATGTATTCGCCGATAATGTCGTCGGCGTAGGAGTTCTGCAATTGGGCCGCGATCTGCTTGGCTTGCGGCGAATTGGCGTCGAAGACTGGATCGGTCACGTCGGTGACGACAAAAACGAAATGCTGCGTTTCGTTTTCGCCCACGGTCGTGGCGGCGTGGCCCTTGGCGGTTTTGAATGCCTCTTCCACTAGCTTGGCGGGGATGAAGCCGGCCTGCTTGCCGCGTTGCAGATCGATGGCGGTCTCGACCTTCAGCCCGTTAGCGACGGCGATGTCGGTGAGCGGGCTGCCCGTTTTCAGCTTGGCCACCATGTCGTCGGACTTCGCCTTGAGGCGCTTGCCGGTCTCGTCATCGCGCCAGCGCGTCGCCACCTGATCCTTGACCTCATCGAGCGTGCGCTCGCGCGATGGCGTGATGCCGGTGACGTCGTAATAGAGATAGCCGCCGCCCGGCAATTGCAGCGCTTCGGTATCGACGCCGATATCGCTGGCGAAGGCTGAACCGACGACGTCCGGCGTCTTCGGCAGCGCCGCGACCGGCTTGCCGTCCGGCGCGCGGCCGGAGCGGTCGACGGCGTCGATGGTGGTTGCCTTCAAATTCAATTTCTTGGCGGTTTCAGCCAGCGTTGCACCGGAGGCGCGTTCGTCTTCGACTTTGTCACGTAACGTGCCGGCTTCGCTTTTCGCTTTTGCTTCGGCCAAGTCGCGTTTAATCTGCGGGGCTACTTCGTCGTAGGTCTTCTGCGTGCCGGTTTCGATCTTGCCGACTTGCAACAAGACGGTTCCAAAGGCGCCTTTGACCGGCTCGGACACTTCGCCCGATTTGAGCTTGAAGGCGGCCTCCGCCGCCGCCGGATCGATGATGTCGGCTTTGGTCACCATGCCGACATCGACGTCGGCCGGATTCATGCCGCGCTCTTTCGCCAGATCGGCGAAGCTCATGCCTTTGGCGATCTTGTCATGCGCGGCGGCGGCGTCTTCCGGCTTCTGGAAAACAATCTGCTTGAGTTCGCGCTTTTCCGGCGTGCCGTAACTGGCCTTGTGGTCGTCGTAATATTTCCTGGCGTCGGCGTCGGGGATCGCATCCGGCTTGGCGAGGTCGGACGGCGCCAGCGAGAGCATGGTGATCTTGCGGTATTCCGGCGCGCGGAAAGTTACTTTGCGCGCGTCGAAATATTTCTGAAGTTCTTCCGGTGTCGGCTGCGGCACGCTGCCGGCTTGTGCCGGTGTCAGCGCGACGTAATTGATGGCGCGCTTTTCGTTTTGATACTGGTTGATCGCGTTCAACGCCGTCTTTGGCACCTGTAAATCGCCGCTGACGGTCTGTGCGATCTGCCGGCGCAACATCACGTTGCGTTGCTCGGCGACAAAGCGCGTCTCATTGAAGCCTGCGTTGCGGATGATTTCCTCGAAGCGCGAGCGGCTGAATTTGCCGTCCGGTCCCCAGAAATTCTTGTCGGTGGTAATGCGCGCGGCGATTTCCTTGTCGGCAAGCCCGAGCCGCAATTGCTTGGCGCGTTCGTCGAGCGTGGTCTCGGCGATCAACTGGCCGAGCAATTGCCGGTCGAGCCCGAGCGCCCGCGCCTGCTCGATCGAGATCGGGCGGCGCAGCCGCTGGCTCAGTTGCTGGAGCTTGTCGGTATAATAGGATCGGAACTGCTCGACCGAGATCTCGGTACTGCCGATCGTGGCGACCGAATTGGCGCCAAATCCGCGGAAAATGTCGCCGATACCCCAGATCGCGAAGCTGATGGTCAACCCGCCCATGACCACGGCCATGATGGCCTTGCCGAGCCAGGTCGAGGTCGCTTTGTGCATTCCGCGCAGCATGGGCTTTCGCTTTTCCCGAGGTCAAAAAGGGCCAATTGACGGCTGTGGCGACCTTATAGGGAGCGGGCCAACTCGTTGCAACGGCAGTGGGATCGGCGGCGGCGCAGGATCGAGGCGGGACAAGGGGGGACTGCGGCCGGGACACTATGGCGCGGCTGAGCCCTCTCTGCTAACCGCGAGGCGCAAACAGGGTTTAAAGCGATGGCCGAGGTAAAAATTCGCCCACTGGTGGCGGGCAATTGGAAGATGAATGGGCTCAAAGGCTCGCTTGCTGAGTTCGGCAAGATCGCCGCCGACAACGCCGGGTCCAATGCCGATCTGATGATCTGTCCGCCGGCGACCCTGATCGCGACGGCCGCCTGGGCCTGGCGCGACACGGTGCTGCTGATCGGTGCGCAGGATTGCCACGCCAAGCCGTCCGGCGCCCATACCGGCGATATTTCGGCCGAAATGCTGGCCGAGGCCGGCGCCAAGGCCGTCATTGTCGGCCATTCTGAACGGCGCGCCGACCATCACGAGACCGATGCCGAGGTGCGGGCAAAGACGCTGGCCGCCTGGCGGGCAGGGCTCACGGCTATCGTCTGTGTCGGCGAACAGCGCAGCCAGCGCGAGGCCGGCGATACGCTCAAGGTCATTGGCGGCCAGCTCGACGGCTCGCTGCCGGACGGCGGCACAAGCGCCAATCTGGTGATTGCCTATGAACCGGTTTGGGCCATCGGCACCGGTCTTATTCCGACCCCGGCCGACGTGGCGGAGGTGCATGCCTTTATCCGCAAGCGGCTGACCGAACGCTATCCGGGGCAGGGTGGCGGAATGCGTATTCTCTATGGCGGCTCGGTCAAGCCGGAGAATGCCAGGGAGCTTCTGGGCGTGCCGGACGTGAACGGTGCGTTGGTCGGCGGCGCCAGCCTGAAAGCGGCCGACTTCCTCGGAATTGCCGCGGTTTATCGCTAATCGGGCCGGTGCCCGGCGATGGGTGGAAATGCCGCGCATGATCGTGTAGAGACCGCAGCGAATTCCTACCTATATAGACGGCGGCCGAGCCCGAAATGCGGGACGGCCGAGTTTGAACGGAACTGAATTTATGCAGCACGTCGTTATCGTCATCCATTTGATGCTGGTGCTTGCCTTGATCGGCGTGGTGCTGTTGCAGCGCTCCGAAGGCGGCGGCCTTGGCATTGGCGGAGGCGGCGGTGGCGGCTTCATGTCGAGCCGCGGCACCGCCAACGTGCTCACACGCGCGACCGCGATCCTAGCCGGTTTGTTTTTCTGCACCAGCTTGATCCTGTCTATTCTCGCCGGTTATTCGCGCAAGCCGACTTCGATTCTGGGCGGCACCACCGCGCCGGTGGGTGCGCCGGCCGTTCCCGGCTCGTCGCCGCCGATAAGCGGCTCAAGCGGCGGTGGTGTTCTCGATGCGCTTAAAGGTGCGCCGGCGGCGCCAACCGCGCCCGCCGTCCCCTCCGGGCCGCAGGTGCCGCAGTCGAAGTAAGTCAGCCAAGGGCCGGGAAACCGGCCCTTCGCACGTTAGGGTGTAGCGCAGCGGAATTGCGCTGAATTGCGGCTTTAAGGATGCCATGCAAGCGACGCTGAACACACGAAATTTTAGAGCCACCCACAGGCGCAGGGCCGCTCTTCGATTTCCGCGCTCGTCGAATCGATTTCAGCCTCGTAGAGGTTAGGCCCCATGGCGCGGTACATTTTCATCACCGGCGGCGTGGTGTCCTCCTTAGGTAAGGGTCTGGCTTCGGCGGCGCTCGGCGCGCTGTTGCAGGCGCGCGGCTACAAGGTTCGCCTGCGCAAACTCGACCCCTACCTCAACGTCGATCCCGGCACGATGTCGCCCTACCAGCATGGCGAGGTCTTCGTCACCGACGACGGCGCCGAGACCGATCTCGACCTCGGCCATTACGAGCGCTTCACCGGCAACCCGGCCTCGCGCCAGGACAACATCACCACCGGCAAGATCTATCAGGACATCCTCACCAAGGAGCGGCGCGGCGACTATCTCGGCGCTACCATCCAGGTGATCCCGCACGTCACCAATGCGATCAAGGATTTCATCCGCGATGGCAATGACGGCTTCGACTTCGTGCTGTGCGAAGTGGGCGGCACCGTCGGCGACATCGAGGGTCTGCCGTTCTTCGAGGCGATCCGGCAATTCGGCAATGACCTGCCGCGCAACCACGCGATTTATATTCATCTCACTTTGCTTCCGTTCATTCCGAGCGCCGGTGAGTTGAAGACCAAGCCGACTCAGCATTCGGTCAAGGAACTGCGCTCGATCGGCATCCAGCCCGACATTCTGCTGTGCCGTACCGACCGCGAAATTCCGCAAAGCGAGCGCCGCAAGCTCGGCCTGTTCTGCAACGTGCGGGAAAGCGCGGTGATCGAAGCGCGCGATGTCGACAACATCTACGCCGTGCCGGAAGCCTACAGCGCCGCCGGTCTCGACCGCGAGGTGCTCTCCGCCTTCGGTCTCGATCCGACCCCCGTGCCCAATCTGGCGATGTGGCACGAGATCAACGAACGCGTGCGCAATCCGGAAGGCGACGTCACCATCGCGATTGTCGGCAAATATACCGGCATGAAGGACGCCTATAAGTCGCTCACCGAAGCACTCTCGCATGGCGGCATCGCCAACAAGGTCAAGGTCAAGCTCGAGTGGATCGAGTCCGACGTGTTCGAGAACGAGGACCCGGCGCCGTTCCTCGAACAAGTCAACGGCATTCTGGTGCCGGGCGGTTTCGGCCAGCGCGGCGCTGAAGGTAAAATCCGCGCGGCGCAGTTCGCGCGCGAACGTCATGTGCCGTATTTCGGGATTTGCTTCGGCATGCAGATGGCCTGCATCGAGGCGGCGCGCAATCTTTGCGGCATCGCAGACGCCAACTCGACCGAGTTCGGCGCGACCAGCGAGCCGGTCGTCGGCCTGATGACCGAATGGCTCAAAGGCAATGCATTGCAGCAACGCGCCGCCAATGGCGATCTCGGCGGCACCATGCGGCTGGGGGCCTATGAAGCGCTACTCACGCGCGGCAGCCGCGTTGCCGAGATCTACGGCAGCACCGATATTTCCGAACGCCACCGCCACCGCTACGAAGTCAACACCGGCTATAAAGGTCGGCTCGAACAGCACGGCCTGCGTTTTTCCGGCATGTCGCCTGACGGTATTTTGCCGGAGATCGTCGAGTACGAAGATCACCCGTGGTTCATCGGCGTGCAATTCCATCCTGAACTAAAGTCTAGACCGTTCGCACCACATCCCTTGTTCTCTTCGTTTATTGGCGCCGCAGTCGACCAGAGCCGCTTGGTCTAGACGCGGCAGTCACAAATTCGTTGAGCTCGTACGGCGCCGCTTGGTGCTAATGGCTCGAATACATTGTCGTTGCCAAAGAATATTTAGATTTTACGCAGGATACGCGGCGGCTGCGGCGTTTATTCAGATGTTACGCAACCCAACTGAGGAAACATTCGCATGCGCCTCGTTCTCGCCATTGCCGCGCTCGCGGCTCTGACCTTCTCTGCCAACGCCGAACCGACCTACGTCCAGGGCGGCCCGGTCCAGCAGGGCAATATGTGCAACATCTCGACCTCCGGCGGCGACGGCCTGTACGGCTATGTCGCTCCGTGCGCCCCGGCCGCGAAGGCTTCGAAGAAGAAGTCGTAATCGTCGCTGTTTCAAGTTGGTCACGGTCGGCGCGCGACAAAGCGCGTAACCGTGGCCAATTTTATTTCCGGGATTAATTTGCCATGATGCCCGCTGTTTAAGCAGAAGGGACGGTCATGGAACATCAAGCACGCGGTCTCGATCACGCCGCCCATGCCGTGCGCGATCTCGACGCCGCGGCCAAAATTTACCGCAACCTCGGCTTCACCGTCGGCGCGCGCAACCGCCACCCGTGGGGCACTCATAATCACGTCGTCCAGTTGCCCGGTTTTTTCATCGAGCTTTTGACGATGGCCGAGCCGGACAAACTCGGCGACGATGGCTTCTCGACCCAGTTCGCGTCTTTCGCCGACGACTTCGCCAAACGGCACGAAGGTCTCGCGTTGCTGATTTTGCAGTCGCAGAGTGCCGGCGGCGATGTCGCCGACTTCCGCGCCGCCGGAATCTCCGCTTCCGACGTCATGCGCTTCGAGCGCGAAGCCAAAAAGCCGGACGGCAAGACTGTGAAGGTCGGCTTCTCGCTTGCCTTCGCCGCCGACCAGCACGCGCCCGATATCCACTTCTGCACTTGCCAGCAGCACTTCCCGGAAAACTTCTGGAATCCGGAATTTCAGAAACACGCCAACGGGGCAAAAACGATTGCCGGCGTTGTGCTGGTCGCAGACAAGCCTTCGGCGCATCGCGATTTTCTGCGCGCCTATAGCGGCGCATCGCATGCCGAGGAATATGCCGATGATCTGCGCTTTGAACTGCCGCGCGGCATCATCGACGTGATGACGCCGGCGACCTTCACCCGCCGATACGGTTTGGCGGCGCCCGCGACAAAAAACAGCGCACGGCTTGCCGCACTGCGCATAGCGGTCGACGACACTGCGCCGATAAAATCCTGTCTCATTGCCGCAGGCATTCCGCTTGCCACCGGCGGCTCTTGCCGGCGCCGGAGGAGGGCGTGGCCGTGTTCAAGCCGGATTCCGGGGCGGTTTGCGTGCCGGTTCTGGGCGCGGCCCTGGTATTCGAGGGGAACGCATGATCCCGAAAAAGCCTGTCCCCGACCTGATCGGGGATGGGTACCGGTTTTCGGAATAGATCATGCGCAAACAGGGAAGTTGACCCCAAAGGGGCCGCGCTTCATGTTCCGGCCGACGCGAGGATTCTGACGCCGTGGACCAGAGCCTTTTACCCAACGCAACCGTCGAAATTGGCGACGTCCGTTTCGACAACGGCCTGCCTTTGGCACTGATTGCGGGCCCGTGCCAACTCGAAAGCCGTGCCCATGCGCTGGAGATGGCGAGCGCGCTGAAAGAAATCGCGGCGCGCCTTGGCATCGGGCTCGTCTATAAAACCTCCTTCGACAAGGCCAACCGCACCTCTGCGTCGGCGGCGCGCGGCATCGGTATCGACGCGGCGCTGCCCATTTTCGCGGAAATCCGTTCCACGCTCGGCATTCCGGTTTTGACCGACGTGCATGACGCCGCCCAATGCGCGACCGTCGCGCAAGCGGTCGATATCTTGCAAATTCCCGCTTTCCTTTGCCGCCAGACCGATCTCCTGCTCGCCGCCGCCAAAACCGGCAAAGCCGTCAACGTCAAGAAGGGTCAGTTCCTGGCGCCCTGGGACATGCAGAATGTCGTCGTCAAATTGACCGGCGCGGGCAACCGCAATGTGCTTCTGACCGAGCGCGGCGTTTCGTTCGGATACAACACGCTTGTATCCGACATGCGCGCGCTGCCGATCCTCAAGCGGACGGCTGCGCCTGTCATCTTCGACGCCACCCATTCGGTGCAACAGCCCGGCGGGCAGGGCACTTCGTCGGGCGGCGAACGCGAATTCGTGCCGGTGCTGGCGCGCGCGGCGGTCGCCATCGGCGTCGCCGGCGTTTTCATCGAAACCCACCAGGACCCCGACCGCGCGCCTTCCGACGGCCCCAACATGATGCCGCTCAAATCGATGGAGCCGCTGTTGCGCGATCTCATGGCCTTCGACCGTCTCGCCAAAGCGTAACGCGCGGCCGCGTTCATCGAATCGTTATTGAAAGTTTTTTTGTCGCCATGACGCGTATGCTCAATCTCATTTCGCTGATCGTCTTTGCCAGCTCGCTGTTCATGCGCTCGACCGATCCGGTTATTCCGCAAATCGCACAAGGGCTCGCGGTCGAGCCCTCGACCGCTGCGCTTTTGTCGACCGCCTTCAGCCTGCCTTACGCGTTGATCCAGCCGGTGCTCGGCGCGCTCGCCGACATTATGAGCAAAGTGCGGCTGATGCTGCTCTGCCTGTTCATCGTCACCGTTGCCAGTTTCGTCTGTGCCGTCATTACCAGTTTCGAAATGCTGATGGTGGCGCGCGTCGTCGCCGGGCTCGCCGCCGGCGGCGTGGTCCCGATTTCCTTTGCCATCATCGGCGACAAGGTGCCGGTGGCGGAGCGCCAGGTCGCCATGGGACGCCTCCTGTTTGCGATCATGACCGGCAATCTGCTCGGCGCGACGCTCGCCGGGGTGGTCGGCGATCTTGCCGGCTGGCGCGGTGTGTTCATCGCGATCGGGGCCTTCGGTGCCATCGTGCTGATGGTGGCCGCGCCCGGTTTCCGTGGGCTCGCCGAAACGCCGAGCCGCGCCGACCTATCGGTGCTGATCCCCAACTACCGCAGCATCCTGAGCAACCCGCTCGCCAAATTCTGCTTCGGCGCGGTGTTTCTGGAAGCGCTGTTCATGTACGGCGTATTCCCCTATGTCGCGACGCTGCTGCATCAGGCCGGCGAGACGCGCGCTTCGATTGCCGGCATCGTGATCGCTGGCTTCGGCATCGGCGGCGCGCTTTACGGCGTGTTCGTGTCCAGGATGCTGCCGCGTCTGGGCGAGACCCGCATGATGCAGTTCGGCGGCTCGGCGATGGGTTTCTGCCTCATCATCATTGCCGCCAATTTACCGTGGCCGGTGGAGTTTCTGAATTTCCTGCTGCTCGGCTTCGGCTTTTACATGCTGCACGCCGTCATCCAGATTTACGCCAGCGAACTGGCGCCGGCCGCGCGCGGCTCGGCCATGGCGCTGCATTCGTTTTTCTTTTTTCTCGGCCAGGCGGCCGGACCCATCGTCTATGGCCTCGGCCTGCGCACCATCGGCATTGCGCCGGTGTTATTGTTGGGCGCCGGCGTGCTCGCCGCCGTCGGCATGATCTGCGCGCGTAAGCTGCGGCGCCACTCTACCTAACCTCTTCCGCGATAAGGCGACACGCCCTGGTCCGGCAGCCAGACGCCCTTCGGCAAGGTGCCGGTCTGCCAGAACACGTCGATCGGAATGCCGCCGCGCGGATACCAGTATCCGCCGATGCGCAGCCACTTCGGCTTCAACAGCGCATAAAGCCGTTTGCCGATGCCGACGGTGCAATCCTCGTGGAAGGCGTCCTGGTCGCGGAAGCTGGTGAGATAAAGCTTCAGCGATTTGGATTCCAGCAGCCAGCGTCCCGGTACGTAGTCGATCACCAGATGTGCGAAATCGGGCTGGCCGGTGATTTTGCACAGCGTGGTGAATTCCGGCGCGGTGAAACGCGCGAGATAATTCGTGTCCGGATGCGGATTGGGCACGCGGTCGAGTTGCGCCTTGTCGGGCGAGGGCGGCTGCGCCACGGTGCGTCCAAGCTGGAGCTTTTTGGCCATATCGGTCAGCGGCGTTTTTCACGAGTTCGCAAGGCTTTTCCATGCCCGCCCAAATGCTGCATGACAAGGGGGACATGACAAGGGGGGCGGCCATCCTGTAGAAGCGCGGCAAGCCACCAGTCCCGGACCAGCCAATGACCGCCATAGTCGATATTATCGGCCGCCAGATACTCGATAGCCGCGGCAACCCGACCGTCGAGGTCGATGTGGTGCTGGAGGACGGCTCGTTCGGCCGTGCCGCCGTGCCCTCGGGCGCTTCCACCGGCGCGCATGAGGCGGTCGAACTGCGCGACGGCGACAAGACCAAATATTTCGGCAAGGGCGTCCTCAAGGCGGTCGACGCCGTCAATGGCGAGATGTTCGACGCTCTCGGCGGCATGGAAGCCGAGGCGCAGGCAAAGATCGACGAAACCTTGATCGCGCTCGACGGCACCCCCAACAAGGGCCGCCTCGGCGCCAATGCCATCCTCGGCGTCTCGCTCGCCGCCGCCAAGGCCGCGGCCAATGCCAACCGCCTGCCGCTCTATCGCTATGTCGGCGGCACTTCGGCCAGATTATTGCCGGTGCCGATGATGAACATCATCAATGGCGGCGCGCATGCCGACAATCCGATCGACTTTCAGGAATTCATGATCATGCCGGTCGGCGCGCCCAACTTCGTCGAGGCGCTGCGCTGGGGCGTTGAAGTTTTCCAGACGCTGAAAAAATCTTTGGCCGATGCCGGTCACAATACCAATGTCGGTGACGAAGGCGGCTTCGCGCCCAATCTGAAATCGGCCGAGGAAGCCTTGAGCTTCGTCATGAAGGCCATCGAAAAAGCCGGCTACAAGCCGGGCGAAGACATCGCGCTCGCGCTCGATCCGGCCTCGACCGAATTCTTCAAAGACGGCGCTTATGTCTACGAAGGCGAGGGCACGACCCGCTCGATTTCGGAGCAGACGAAATATCTTGCCGACCTCGTGGCGCGCTATCCGATCGTCTCGATCGAAGACGGCATGGCGGAAGACGACTTCGACGGCTGGAAGCAGGTCACCGATTTGATCGGCAACAAATGTCAGTTGGTCGGCGACGATTTGTTCGTCACCAACGTCACGCGACTGGCCGAAGGCATCAAGAAGGGCCTCGGCAATTCGATTTTAATCAAAGTCAACCAGATCGGCACGCTCACCGAAACACTCGCCGCCGTCGAGATGGCACACAAGGCCGGCTACACCGCGGTGATGTCGCACCGCTCGGGCGAGACGGAGGATGCAACGATTGCCGATCTCGCGGTCGCTACCAATTGCGGGCAAATCAAAACCGGGTCGCTCGCGCGCTCCGACCGCACCGCAAAGTACAACCAGTTGCTGCGCATCGAGGAGCAGCTTGGTTCGCAGGCGCAATTTGGGGGGCGGGCGGCGCTCAAAGCCTTTCGGTAACCCGCGCCCGCTCGAGAATTTTCCGGTAACGGCGGCGCCATTAAAGACACCTTAACGGGCGTTAGGCATCTTGCCCGCCATGGTCTCCCACCGCCGCCGCCGCGCCATCCTGACCGCCATCGGACTTTATATTTTTGCCGCGCTGTTCATCGGCTATTTCGCCGTGAACGCCTATACCGGCAATCACGGTTTGCGCGCGCAACAGAACCTCGACCTGCAAGTTTTCACCATGCAGCGGGAACTGGCGGCCGTCAAAGCCGAGCGCGCGGTCTGGGAGCGGCGGGTGGCGCTGCTGCGCTCCGACAGTATCGACCCCGACATGCTGGACGAGCGCGCCCGCGCGCTCATCGGGCTGGCCGACCCGCGCGACCTGACCCTGCTGCTCGCACCGCATTAGGCCCTTAGGGCGTTATCCACCGTCGTTTTGCCTAAACCACCGGATTTGCGGGCAGTTTTGCCGCAAGGCAGTGCCGCGCGGTACAGGTGCGCTCGCGCTTCCAGAACCCGGCGATTATAAGCTAAGGGGGACGCGCCGGCCCCCATGAAAAGGCCTTTCGGAACGGGCCGGCCGCCCCGGTATTGTCGTCGGCGCGAACTTTTCCGGCGCGGGCAACGCCCTTTTTGAAAAGATCGTGCGCACGCAAAATGTTACAGACGGGTTCCAACAAGCCCGAACGGGCCGCAAAGGCCGGCAAAGGCAAACGTCGCTAGTCTAGGGAGAGCCAATGGCGGCTGCTCAAACTGCTTCAGCCAAATCCGATAACGCCGCGCCGGCAACGGCCATTGCCGAATTCTCAAAGGCGCAGGATCTCTCAGCCTACGAGACCATGCTCACCATCCGCCGCTTCGAGGAGAAGGCCGGGCAGATGTACGGCATGGGCCTCATCGGCGGCTTCTGCCATCTCTATATCGGCCAGGAAGCCGTCGTCGTCGGCATGCAGATGGCGCTCAAGGATGGCGATCAGGTCATCACCGGCTATCGCGACCACGGCCACATGATCGCCTGCGGCATGGACCCGAAAGGCGTCATGGCCGAACTGACCGGCCGCACTCACGGCTATTCCAAGGGCAAGGGCGGCTCGATGCACATGTTCTCCAAAGACAAAGGCTTCTACGGCGGCCACGGCATTGTCGGCGCGCAGGTGCCGCTCGGCACCGGGCTCGCTTTCGCTAATCGCTATCGCGGCAATGACAATGTTTCGGTTGCTTATTTTGGCGACGGCGCCGCCAACCAGGGCCAGGTCTACGAAAGCTTCAACATGGCCGAGCTTTGGAAGCTGCCGGTCATCTATGTGATCGAGAACAACCGCTACGCCATGGGTACCTCTTCGACGCGCTCGTCGGCGGAAACCAATCTGTCGCGGCGCGGGCTGTCGTTCAAAATTCCAGGCGAGCAGGTCGACGGCATGGACGTGCGCGCGGTCAAAGCCGCCGCCGACAAGGCGGTCGCCTGGTGCCGCGGCGGCCACGGCCCCTACATTCTTGAAATGCTGACCTACCGCTATCGCGGCCACTCGATGTCGGACCCGGCGAAATACCGAACGCGCGAGGAAGTCGACAAGGTGCGCACCACGCACGATCCGATCGACATGGCGCGCCATCGCATTCTGGAAAAGAAATACGCCAAGGAGGACGAACTGAAAAAGATCGACTCCAAGGTGCGCGATCTGATCAACCAAGCCGCCGAATTCGCCACCCACGATCCCGAGCCCGATCCGTCCGAGCTTTACACGGAAATCTATCGTTAGGTCTCGCAACGCCTCTGCCGAACAAGAAACGTTGTCGAGTTAGGAAACAGTAGCGCCCATGCCGATCGATGTACTCATGCCCGCGCTGTCGCCCACGATGGAGAAGGGCAACCTCGCCAAGTGGCTCAAGAAAGAGGGCGACGCGGTCAAGTCCGGCGACATCATCGCTGAGATCGAGACCGACAAGGCGACCATGGAAGTGGAAGCCGCCGACGAGGGCACGCTCGGCAAGATTTTGATACCCGAAGGCACGCAAGACGTAGCGGTCAACACGCCGATTGCCGTTCTGCTCTCCGATGGCGAAGACGCCGGATCGATTAAAACCTCGGCAAAACCCGCCGCCCAGCAAAAAATCGCCGAATCGGCTCCTCCCGCCAAAGCGCAAAAGTCCCAAGACGACCAAAAAGCCAAGACGACCGATACCCCGGCGCCCAAAGAATCCAACAAGCAAGAAAAACAACAAGCGCCGCAAGCTCCCAAAGTCGATCCCGCATCCGATCCCGACATTCCCGAAGGCACTGAAATGGTCACCATGACCATGCGGGAAGCCTTGCGCGACGCCATGGCCGAGGAAATGCGGCGTGACGAAGATGTATTCGTCATGGGCGAAGAGGTTGCCGAGTATCAGGGCGCCTACAAAGTCACACAGGGCCTGTTGCAGGAATTCGGCGACAAGCGCGTCATCGATACGCCGATCACGGAGCACGGCTTTGCCGGTCTCGGTACCGGCGCAGCGCTTGCCGGCCTCAAACCCATTGTTGAATTCATGACCTTCAACTTCGCCATGCAGGCGATGGACCAGATCATCAACTCGGCCGCCAAGACGCTTTATATGTCCGGCGGGCAGATGGGCTGCCACATCGTCTTCCGTGGACCGAACGGCGCCGCCGCGCGCGTCGCCGCCCAGCACAGCCAGGACTACTCGGCCTGGTATTCGAGCGTGCCGGGCCTGAAAGTCGTCACCCCGTCGAACGCCGCCGACGCCAAGGGCCTGCTGAAGGCCGCCATCCGCGATCCCAATCCGGTGATCTTCCTCGAAAACGAAATCCTCTACGGCCAGTCCGGCCCGGTGCCGAAGCTTGATGACTTCGTGTTGCCGATCGGCAAGGCGCGCATCGCGCGGGCGGGTAAGGACGTGACCATCGTGTCGTGGTCGATGGGCATGCGTTATGCAATGGAAGCCGCCGAGGCGCTGGCGAAGGAAGGCATCGAAGCCGAGGTGATCGACCTGCGCACGCTCAAGCCGATGGACACCGAAACGATCATCGAGTCGGTGAAGAAAACCGGCCGCGCTGTCACCGTCGAAGAAGGCTGGCAGCAGAACGGCGTCGGCGCCGAAGTCGCGGCGCGCATCATGGAGCACGCCTTCGATTATCTCGATGCGCCGGTGCTGCGCGTGTCGGGCAAGGATGTGCCGATGCCTTACGCGGCCAATCTTGAAAAACTCGCGCTGCCGTCGGCCGCGGAAGTCGTCGAGGCAGCCAAAGCCGTCTGTTACCGGTAGGCGTATCGCATCATGCCCACCAATATCCTCATGCCCGCGCTGTCGCCCACGATGGAAAAGGGAAACCTTGCCAAGTGGCTCAAGAAAGAGGGCGACACGATCAAGTCGGGCGACGTCATTGCCGAGATCGAGACCGACAAGGCGACGATGGAATATGAGGCTACCGACGAGGGCACGCTCGCCAAGATCGTGGTGCCGGAAGGCACGCAGGACGTCGCCGTCAATTCGGTGATCGCCGTGATGGCGGACGAGGGCGAGGACGTGAAGGCGGCGGCTTCCGCGGTTGCCAGCGCGCCGAAAGCCGAAGCGCCGAAGGCCGCAGTGCCTGAAAAAAAATCGCAGAGCGCTACCCCCTCACCCCAACCCTCTCCCCAAAGGGGAGAGGGAGTCCCACCGAGCGCGCCACGCGCTCCGTCCACCTCTCCCCGGGGGGGAGAGGTCGACGCGCGCAGCGCGGCGGGTGAGGGGGCAAGGCCGTCTGCGGGAGGGCGCGTCTTCTCATCCCCGCTGGCGCGCCGGCTCGCGAAAGACGCCGGGATCGATCTCTCGCGCGTGTCGGGCTCGGGCCCGCACGGCCGCGTGATCGCGCGTGACATCGAGGACGCCAGATCCGGCAAGGGCCTGAAGGCCGCAGCGCCGGCCAGCGCCGCGACGACAGGAGCGGCGGCAACTCCTGTAATGAGCGACCAGCAGATTCTCGGCCTTTACGAACAAGGCTCTTACGAAAACATTCCGCATGACGGCATGCGCCGCACAATTGCGCAGCGGCTAACAGCCGCCACGCAGTCGATGCCGACCTTCTATCTCACCATCGATTGCGATATCGGCAAGCTCACGGCCGCGCGCGAGGAGATCAACGCCGCCGCGCCGAAGGACAAGGACGGCAAGCCCACCTACAAGCTCTCGGTCAACGACTTCGTCATCAAGGCGATGGCGCTGGCGCTGCAACGCATTCCGGAAGCCAACGTCTCGTGGACGGAAAGCGCGATGCTGCGCCACAAGCGTTCCGACATTGGCGTCGCGGTCGCTTTGCCCTTTGGCCTCATCACGCCGATTATCCGAAATGCGGAAACCAAATCGTTGTCGGCGATTTCAAACGAGATGAAAGACCTCGCGGCGCGCGCCAAGGGCAAGAAGCTCAAGCCTAACGAATATCAGGGCGGCTCGTCGTCGGTTTCGAATCTCGGCATGTACGGCATCAAGGATTTCACCGCCGTCATCAACCCGCCGCAGTCCTCGATCCTGGCGGTCGGTACCGGCGAAGAACGCGCGGTCGTGCGCAAGGGCGTCATCGTGCCGGCGACCATCATGAGCGTGACATTGTCCTGCGATCACCGCGCCATCGACGGCGCGCTCGGGGCGGAACTCATCACGGCGTTCAAGAAGCTGATTGAAAATCCGGTGATGATGATGGTGTGAAATCCCTTCTCTGCTGGATGGTAAAATGGATTTTTGGCCGCGAGTCACAGCTATCGCAACAATCATGGCTACTGTATTTGCTGCTATTGCAGCGATCGCATCAGCTATTCAAACTCGGATAGCAGCGACTGCGTTTCAGGACTACGCGAAAGTTGTACGTCTACAAAAGAGACTGGATGCGTGCGCTGCCTTCATCGACTCCGAGCAGAAATTTGAAATCAAATTGCGAATTTACAATAATTATGACAATTCGGCGAATTTCGTTGCGCTTGATAAGGCAGAGCGCGAGGCTAATGACGCGCTTTGGGAGGTTGATAGCGAAAGAGAAAAGTTGACACTATATTCATCTGCGTTCCGCGAGCCGAAATTAAAAAAGACATTTAAAGAATATTGGTCTGCGGACTTTATAACAGATAAAAATGGGAAAATCGTTGACCAAGGTCACATACAATTTTCGCCGGAATATGTTCAGTTTTTGGACGCGGTAAAAAAAGCCTGCGTGACGCAGATGGAGGATTAAACAGCGTCATGCTCTGACTGTGCAATTTCCCGTAATCACCCCGGTGCAAAGCAAAGAATACGAAAATGGCTGACACCTCCTTCGACATCCTCATCATCGGTTCCGGTCCCGGCGGTTACGTCACCGCCATCCGCGCCGCGCAGCTCGGCTTCAAGACCGCGGTGGTGGAGCGCGATTTCCTCGGCGGCATCTGCTCGAACTGGGGCTGCATTCCGACCAAGGCGCTCTTACGTTCGGCCGAAATCTTCCATTACATGCAGCACGCCAAGGATTACGGACTATCGGCCGACAACGTGTCGTTTGATCCGGCCGCCGTCATCAAGCGCTCGCGCGGCGTGGCGGGGCGCATGAACAGCGGCGTGGGCTTTTTGATGAAGAAGAATAAGGTCACTGTCATCTGGGGCGAAGCCGCTATAAACGCGCCCGGCAAGATCACCGTGAAGGCCTCGAAGACCGAAGCGCCGAAGGGTAGCTCCGGGCCCGGCCAATACACTGCCAAGCACATCATCGTTGCCACCGGCGCGCGCCCGCGCGTGCTGCCGGGCCTCGAGCCGGACAAGAAACTGGTCTGGACTTATTTCGAGGCCATGAACCCCGACAAGATGCCGAAGTCGCTGCTGGTGGTCGGTTCCGGCGCCATCGGCATCGAGTTCGCTTCGTTCTATCGCACCATGGGCGCGGAAGTGACCGCGGTCGAAGTGCTGTCGCAAATCCTTCCGGTCGAGGACGCCGAGATCGCCGCCTTCGCGCGCAAGCAATTCGAGAAGCAGGGCATCAAGATCATCGCTAACGCCAAGGTCACCAAGCTCGACAAGAAGAGCGACAGCGTCACCGCAACCATCGAAGAAGGCGGCAAGACGCAACAGATCACCGTCGATCGTGTCATCGCCGCGGTCGGCGTCGTCGGCAATATCGAAAACATCGGGCTGGAAAAACTCGGCGTCAAAATCGAGCGCGGCGTCGTCAAGGTGGACGAGTTCAACAAGACCAACATACCCGGCATCTATGCCATCGGCGATGTCTGCGGCCCGCCAATGCTGGCGCACAAGGCCGAGCACGAAGGCGTCATCTGCATCGAGGCGATCAAGGGCCTGCATCCGCATCCGATGAACAAGTTGATGATTCCCGGCTGCACTTATTGTTCGCCGCAGATTGCTTCAGTCGGCCTTACCGAACAGGCGGCGAAAGAGAAAAAGTTCGACATCCGCGTCGGCAAATTCCCCTTCGTCGGCAACGGCAAGGCCATCGCGCTCGGCGAAGACCAGGGCATGGTCAAAGTCATCTTTGATAAAAAAACCGGCCAGTTGCTCGGCGCGCATCTGGTCGGCGCGGAAGTGACCGAACTCATTCAGGGCTTTGTCGTCGCCATGAATCTGGAAACGACGGAGGAAGAATTGATGCACACCATCTTCCCGCACCCGACGATTTCCGAGACCATGAAGGAAGCGGTGCTGGATGCCTATGGGCGCGTTTTGAATATGTAAGGCGCGGCGGCGAGCAGCAGGCTGCTGAAAAAGTATCCGGCGTCATTCCGGGGCGCGCCGAAGGCGCGAACCCGGAATCCAGATCTACTGAATTTCCTTGTATTTCTGGATTCCGGATCGCCGCTGCGCGGCGTCCGGAATGACGGCAAAGAGTTTTTCGCCAGCCCGCTAGGTTTTATTTTATCACGTTTTCTTCACGCGAACCGGTACCCACTTCGCTCGAAAACGCTCCTAGTCGTGCGTCCCGCGCAGCTTGCGCCAGAATGCGCTGGCGATGTTGGAGTAGTCGTCGGTCCAGATTCGCGAGGCCGGATCGTGCGCGGTCTCGACCCAATGTGGATTTTGCGCCAGCGCACCGATGTCGGCGGCCTCAGCGGCCGACACCACGACGTCGGACGCGAAGATGAGTTCGGACAGCACCTCCGGCTGCCGCGGATCGTTGAACACCCAGGACTTCAGCCCGTTGGCCGAGGCAATCCCGGTCGCCACGCTCTGCAGTTCGAGATTGCGGTTGGAGATGTGCATCATCACCACGCCATGCGGCGCTAGTTTTTTCTTGTAGATCGCCATCGCTTCGGCGGTGGCAAGATGCACCGGGATGGCATCCGACGAATAGGCGTCGATCACGATCAGGTCGTAGATGCCGTCGGGCTCCTTCGCCAGCGTCAGCCGCGCATCGCCGAGCACGATCGCCGCGTCGGGTGGGCAATGACGGCGGTCATTGGCGCGCGATCATGGTAATAGCTGATCGGGTCCGGCCTTCCGCTGAGCGCTACGCCGGCGTCGGTTTTCAGCCGCTGCGCGCCGTGAAAGGTCGAGCCGTGCTTGAGCACGCGGAAGCGCCGGTCCGGCGTCTCGTAGATCTGGTTGACGCCAAAGAAACTGCGCAGCGTTTCGCCGCGTCCTTCGTCGGCCGGATAAAGCCGCACCACCGTCAGCGCCAGCGCCACCACGAAGGCCGATTTCGGCGGATCGCGCGAGAGCATAACCGCAAATGCTGCGAGCGTCAGCACCACCGCGCGCAGCACGTGGATGCCGTTCGCGCCGAGGCGGAAGCCTGCGAAAGACGGCACGATCAGGACCAGCGCAACGGCGATAGCCGCCGGCCAGAACCAGCGCGCCGGCCAGAACCAGCGCGCCGGCACGCTCCAGCGCGTCTCGCCGCGCGGCCGGCTCAATACCGCCAGCACGGCGAGGATCGGATATTCCGCCACCCACGAAAACGCGAACGGCGCGACCAGGCCCGAGAACAGTCCGCCGATCATGCCGCCGAATGACAATGCGACATAGAAGCCGGTGAGATCGGAGGCTTGCGGCCGCTGCCGCGCCAGTTCGCCATGACAGGCCATGGCCACGATGAAGAATGCCATCAGATGCGCGATGAGGTTCGGTACCAGCGGCAGGCGCCCGGCGTTGAGCAGCAGGAAGACGATGCCGGCGATGGCAAAAGGCTGGAGCGCGAGCATCAGCGCGTGGCGAAACAGCGGCTTGCGCTGGAACGCCAGCACGAAGGTCAAGAGATAAAGCGACAGCGGCATCACCCAGAGCAGCGGAGCCGAGGCGACATCGGTGGCGATATAGGCGGTGACCGCGACCAGGAGTCCCGACGGCACCGCAGCGAGATATATCCAGCGCGCCAGCGTGAGCCATGACGGCTTGGCCGAAGGCGCCCGCGCATCATCGGCGGCGGCAGTGACGCCGGGCGCTCGCAGCATCAACACGCCGCTGACGGCAATCAGCAACGCCAGCACGACGAATCCAAGGCTCCACAATTCCCCTTGGGCTCGCAGCGAAAACACCGGCTCCAGCAAAACCGGATAGGCCAGCAACGCGATAAAGCTGCCGGCGTTGGAGGCGGCATAGAGGAAATAAGGGTCGGTGCCGTCACGGTGGCCCGAGCGCACGAACCAGGTTTGCAACAGCGGATTGTTGGCGGCGAGCGCGAAGAACGGCAGGCCGATCGAGACCGTGAACAGGCCGAGCAGCCAGAACTCGAGAAGGCTCGCCGGCGGCTCACCCCAGCCTTGCGCGATTGCTAGCGGCAGCATCGCGGCGGCGGCGGCCAAGAGAGTGAGATGAATGAGGATCGGCGCCACGCGGCTACGGATCAGGCTCAGCCAATGCGCATAGGCGTAGCCGGCCAGCAGCATCGATTGGAAAAACACCATCGCCACCGACCACACCGAAGGCGAACCGCCGAGTCGCGGCAGCACCATACGCGTGAACATCGGCTCGACGGCAAACAGCAGGAGCGCGCTCAGGAATACCGAGGTCGTAAAGACGGGAAGAAGAAGAAACGGGGCGGGGCGTGCGCGGGGCGATGAACGGTCTGCCGTAACGTCGATCATCGCATTCTCCCGGAACTACCGGTTATTCCCGATACGGCCCAAAGGGCGGTCCAAGGCGGCTGTGCGGGACAATCCACCCCCGGTTGGATAGCCGATTCGCCATATCGCCACATTAGCATGCCCCTGCTATGGTGACCGGATCATGAGCATCATCGCCTGGATTATCATTGGTCTCATCGCCGGCTGGCTGGCCCACGTCATACTCGGCGGGCGCGGCGGCTTTTTCGGCAATCTCGCGGTCGGCCTGGTCGGCGCCATTGTCGGCGGCTTTCTGTTCGAGAGGCTGCGGCTTGAGGTCATGCCCGATTTCTGGGGTAACTTGATCACTGCCACCATTGGCGCGATTGTGTTCCTGCTGATCTGGCGCGCGATCCGAAGGGCCTGATCTGCTGCGCGCGCGGAACCGCCGCCTTGCGGTGGATGCTTCGCAGCCGTAAGTATCCCTCATGGCCGTCGTCATCGACCTCGTGAACAATCCGCGCCCGCGCCATCCGGAAAAGGCGCATCGGCCGGATTCCGCACAACCACCGAAACCGGACTGGATCCGCGTCAAGGCGCCGGTATCCGCCGGGTATCAGGCAACCCGCGCCATCATGCGCGAGAACGGGCTCGTTACCGTCTGCGAGGAGGCGGGCTGCCCGAATATCGGCGAGTGCTGGGAGAAGAAGCACGCCACCTTCATGATCATGGGCGACACCTGCACGCGCGCCTGCGCCTTCTGCAACGTGAAAACGGGATTGCCCGGCGCGCTTGATACGCATGAGCCGGAACATGTCGGCATCGCCACCGCCAAGCTTGGTCTCGCGCATATCGTCGTAACGTCGGTGGACCGCGACGACTTGGCCGACGGCGGCGCGCAGCACTTCGCCGAAACGATCGCCGCTATCCGCACGCATGCGCCCGGAACCACGATTGAAATTCTGACGCCGGATTTCCTGCGCAAGGACGGCGCGCTCAAGCTCGTCGTCGACGCCAAGCCCGACGTGTTCAACCATAATCTGGAAACGGTGCCATCCCTTTATCTCACGGTGCGGCCGGGCGCGCGCTATTTCCATTCGCTGCGCGTATTGCAGCAGGTTAAGGAACTCGAGCCGACGATGTTCACCAAGTCCGGGATCATGGTGGGCTTAGGCGAAGAGCGTAACGAAATCCTCCAGGTGATGGATGACCTGCGCTCGGCCAATGTCGATTTCCTCACCATCGGGCAATATCTCCAGCCGACGCGCAAGCACGCCGAAGTCAAACGCTTCGTGCCGCCGGACGAATTCAAGCAGCTCGAGACCGTCGCTTATTCGAAAGGATTCCTGATGGTGTCAGCCTCGCCGCTGACGCGCTCGTCGCATCACGCCGGCGACGACTTCGCGCGGCTCAAGGCGGCGCGGTTGGCGAAACAATAAGTAATGCCGTCCTTCTCCACCAAACGCCGCGCCAAGCATTCGGCCACCGACATGTTCGATCTGGTCGCCGACGTCGAGAAATATCCCGAGTTCGTGCCACTGTGCGACAGCATGAAAGTGCGCAGCCGTACCGACAAGGGCGAGGGCATCATCGTCATGATTGCCGAGATGACGGTCGCCTATAAACTGATCCGGCAGACCTTCACCAGCCGCGCCACGCTGGACAAGGCAAATCTGAAAATCCTGGTAGAATATCTCGACGGCCCTTTTTCCCGCATGCAGAACCGCTGGAGCTTCAACGCCACCGGCGACAATGGCTGCGACGTCGAATTCTTCATCGACTACGAGTTCAAGAGCCGCACCTTCGGCATGCTAATGGGCGCGGTGTTCGACACGGTCTTTCGCAGGATGGCGGCAGCCTTCGAGGCGCGGGCGGATCGGGTCTACGGCCGTACAGAGGTCTGAGCCAATATCCCGGAAAGCCGATAGTGGAGGGCCACTAAACCGGCGCTTTCTTAAAAAAAGTGGGCCGGAAGCCATTTGTTAACCATAAGGAAACCCGCGCGTCCTAGGGAGTGGGCTGGCTTGGGACGTCCCGGAGGATTCGATGTTCGCGGTCTTTAACTGCGTCACAACGCAGCATGACTGGCGCCTGGTTATTTTGGCGGCGATGGTCTGTTTGATGGCCAGCCTCACCGGAATTGTTCTTTTCAAGCGGGCGCAGGGCACCTCAGGGCGCACGCGGCTGTTGTGGGCAGTGGGTGCCGGCATCGCGGCCGGAAGCGGCATCTGGGCGACTCATTTTGTTGCGATGCTGGCTTACAATCCGCCGGTTCCGATGACCTACGACTCGGTTTTTACCGTGTTGTCGCTGGCCGCGGCCGTGGTAACGACTGCCCTCGGATTTATCATCGCCGTCTACGGGCCTGCTCGCTGGGCTGCCCCGCTCGGCGGAGCCGTTTTAGGCGGCGGCATATCGAGCATGCACTTTCTCGGCATAGCCGCCCTGAACATGCCCGGCTACATCGCCTGGACGCCGGAACTGGTGACCGCGGCGATCACGCTTGGGATCATGTTCGGCGTGGCGGCAACAATGGTGGCTGCCTGGCGCGACGACCGCCGCGGCTTGACGGGTGCGACGTTGCTGCTGACGCTGGCGATCGTTTCAATGCACTTCACGGCGATAAGCGCGATCGAGATTGTTCCCGACGCGACGCATACGTTCTCCGGCCTTTCTGTTTCGCCCGTTTCCATGGCGGTCGCTATTGCTAGTATCGCCATTGGTGTTCTTGGGATATTTGCAGTCGGCGCATTCGCCGATCGCAACTCAAAGGAAAAATTGACGCTGCTCAACGATGCGGTCGATCATATGTCGCAAGGGTTGGTGATGTTCGACAAGAATAATCGCGTCGTCCTCTGGAACCAGCGCTATCTCGAAACTTACGGACTTCAGGGCCGCGACCTGATGGGGCTGAACCTCGAAGAGTTGTTGCACTATCGCCGCGAAGCCGGAACGTTTGTAGGCGATCCGGTAGACTATGCGCGTCGCGCTCATGCCGCTGCCAATACGGGGAAACCTTTTCGGGTCGTCTCCGAATTGCCCGGCGGACGCATCATCGCGGCCACAAATCTTGCTCGCGCCTCCGGCGGATGGGTATCGACCCACGATGACGTCACCGAGCGTGAAACGGCCGTACAGGAGCGCATTGCAATCCAAAGCGAGCAAGAGCGCCGCGAGCTGATCGACGCCGCCATTGCCGGGTTTCGCCCGCACGCGGCCAACCTGCTCGACAGCGTCAATAAAAGTGTCGGCGCCATGCGCGCCAACGCGCAGACGCTGCTCGGAACTTCCCGCCAGACCTCCGAGCGGGCAGGCGGGGCGGTTAGCGCCTTTCAGACGGCCTCGGCCAGCGTCAATGCGGTGGCGAATTCGGCGACGGAGCTTTCGCAATCAATCGCCGAAATCGGCAATCAACTGATGCACGCAACCGAGGTTGTCAGACAGGCTTCGACGGAGGCCGCGGCGACCGACAACGAAATCGTCGGCCTGTCTGCCGGCGCCGAGAAAATCGGCGCGGTGGTGGGACTTATCCGTGAAATCGCGGCGCAGACGAACTTGCTGGCGCTCAACGCCACGATCGAGGCGGCGCGTGCCGGCGAAGCTGGACGCGGATTTTCCGTTGTCGCCTCTGAAGTCAAATCCCTCGCGGTGCAGACCGCCAAAGCAACCGAAGACATCGCCGAGCATATTTTGGGCGTGCAAAACTCGACATCGAGCGCAGTCGCCACGATCAAGAAAATTGCCAGGCGCATGCACGAAATCGACGAATGCACCAATGCGGTGGCGACCTCGGTTACGCAGCAGAGTTCGGCCACGGGTGAAATCTCCCGCAACGTCACGAATGCGGCAAACGGAGCCATGCTCGTCTCGGCAGTTCTTGGTGAGGTGGCGAGCGCGACCGCCCAGGCTCAAGGCTCGGCCGAGTTTGTGCTGGAAGCCTCCGAAAGCGTCGAAAGCGCGGTTGCCAAACTGCGATCTCAAGTTGAGCAATTTCTTGCCGCGGTCGCTGCCTGATCGTCGGCCGTCACGGCTGGGAACGCGCTATCAGGCGCTCGCTATTCTTCCGCCAGTTCCTTCAACATCGCCAGCGCCTGCAATACCGACTTTTCGCGCACTGCGCCGCGTCCGATATCGCCGTAGCGTTTGGCGGCGTGCATTGAGGTGCCGTCGCGCGATGCGGCGGCGAAGTGCACAAGGCCCACAGGCTTATCGGCTGAGCCGCCGCCAGGTCCGGCGATGCCGGTGATCGCGACCGCCACATCGGCTTTCGATTTCTGCAAGGCGCCACGCGCCATCGCCTCGGCGGTCTGGCGGCTGACCGCTCCGTAATCGCGCAGCGTCACCGCCGGCACGCCCAGCATCTGCTGCTTGGCTTCGTTCGAATAAGTCACAAAACCGCGATCGACCACATCGGACGAACCGGCTATTTCGGTGAGCGCGCCGGCCACCAAACCGCCGGTACAGGATTCCGCCGTCGCCACTTTCCATCCGCGCGCGCGGCAGACCGCGAGCACGGCCATGGCGGCGGCGCGCAGTTCGACATTCATGCTTGCCCTCGCGAATCGAGCAAGGGCAGCCGTACCGTCGCGGTCGCGTGTGCCGCGATGCCTTCGCCGCGCCCGGTAAAGCCGAGCCGCTCGCTGGTGGTCGCCTTCACCGCCACGCGGCCGATATCGATGCCGGCAATGCGCGCAATCTCGGCGCGCATGGCGTCACGGTGCGGGCCGATCTTGGGCGCTTCGCACACGATGGTGAGATCGAGATGCGCAATTTTTCCGCCGCGCGCGGCGACGCGTTGGCAGGCGAATTGCAAAAAGCGATCGGAGGTGGCGCCGCGCCATTGCGCATCGCTCGGTGGAAAATGCGAACCGATATCGCCATCGGCAAGAGCGCCGAGCAGGGCGTCGGTCAGCGCGTGCAAACCGACATCCGCATCGGAATGGCCGGTTAGCGCGCGCTCGAAAGGAATGCGAATGCCACCGATGATGACATGGTCGCTATCCTTATTAATTTGCCCGAAGGCATGCACGTCGATGCCACTGCCGACGCGTACGTCGCCCAAATTAGATATCGCCATTGCTTCCACGCGCGCAAAATCCTCCGGTGTCGTGATCTTGATGTTGCCCGGCTCGCCCTCGAATACCGTCACCGGCATGCCGGCCCATTCGGCCAACGCGGCATCGTCGGTGAAGTCGGCGCGTCCATGCGTGGCGGCGCGCCGATGCGCGGCGAGCAGCGGCTTGAAAGCAAAAGCCTGCGGCGTCTGAATGAGCCGCAATGCGCCGCGGTCGAGCGTACGTTCGACCTGGCCGTTGCCATCGACGCTCTTGACGGTATCGGTCACCGGCAGCGCCGGGATCGCCGCGCCGCTTTGCTTTGCCGCTTCGGCCGCGCGCGCGATCAGTGCCGCGCTGGCGAAGGGCCGCGCCGCGTCATGCACCAGCACAATATCGGGCGCATGCGCCGACAACGCTTCGAGCCCAGCGCGCACCGAAGCCTGCCGTGTCGCGCCGCCGGTGACCGGCGGCAAGGTCGTAATGCCAGCGGCGGCCTCGCGGTAAAGCTCGCCATCATCCGCGCCGATCACCGGCTGGAGAAGGTCGATCATGGCGGCGTCGGCGAAAGTCCGCAGCGTCCGTCGCAGCATGACGTCGCCACCGATCCGCCGGAACTGCTTCGGCATATCGCCGCCGGCGCGGTGCCCGCGCCCGGCTGCGACGATGACCGCTGCGATCTGCGCCATGCGAATTTGCGCTCCCTGAATTGCCACCCCGCTTTAGCGCGTTCTGGAGCGCCCGGAAACGCGTTACCTGCCAGCCGGGACGCACTTACGCATGAACAAATTATTGCAGTGCAGCACTTGCGCGGTTTGTTAAAATGGCTAAACTCTAAGCAACGAAAGGGTTAGCCTAAATGATAGGCATCCCTGTGCGGGGACAAATCGACGACATTCCGGCAAAACCACTCCGAATCGGCGCCGTAACGGCACCGAATCGGGTGATTTTGGCGCCGATGTCCGGCATTACCGATGCGCCGTTCCGCCGTTTGGCGCAACGCCTCGGCACCGGGCTGGTGGTATCGGAAATGACCGCCTGCGCCGCACTTGCCGAAGGCCAGCGCGAGGCGCGCGTGCGCAGCGACGGGCAAGGCGTCGCCATCAATGTCGTCCAGCTTGCCGGCTGCGAGGCACGCTGGATGGCGGAAGGCGCCCGTATCGTCGAGGCGCAGGGCGCGCACATCGTCGACATCAATATGGGTTGCCCGTCCAAGCAGGTAACCAATGGCGCATCGGGCTCGGCGCTGATGCGCGATCTCGATCATGCGCTCGCACTGATCGAGGCGACCGTCTCGGCCGTCAAGGTTCCGGTCACGCTCAAGATGCGACTCGGCTGGGATCACGACAGTATCAACGCGCCCGCGCTGGCGCGGCGCGCGCAGGATGCCGGCGTGCAGATGATCACCGTGCATGGCCGCACGCGTTGCCAGTTTTATACCGGCACGGCCGATTGGTCCGCCGTGCGCGCCGTAAAACAAGCCGTCACCCTTCCCGTTGTCGTCAATGGCGACATCCGTTCCTTCGACGACGCCCTCGCCGCGCTAGAGGCGTCCGGCGCCGACGCCGTCATGGTCGGGCGCGCCGCGCAAGGCAAGCCCTGGCTGCCGGGGCAGGTCGCGCACTATCTCGCGCACGGCACACGTATTTCGGCGCCGCCGCTCGCCGAACAATTTACGATCATCGACGTGCTGTACCAGGAAATGATCGAGCACCACGGTGAACGCATCGGCCGCCGTCATGCGCGCAAGCATCTCGGCTGGGCGCTCGATACCGCCGCCGAAACCGCCGGCGCCTCCGCCGAGCTTCTCAAAGCGCATCGCAGCCGCGTGCTCACCGCCGAGGAGCCGCGCATCGCGCGGCAACGCCTCGTCGAAGCCTATGACGCCTTCGGCTGGAGAGCCGCCGCATGAGCCGCGCCCAGACCACGTCCAAATCGCTCGCCGCGCGCGAAACGATTTCGGCCGACGCCATGCTCAACGCGCTGCCGCATCCGGTGATCATGGTGGCGCCCGACGGACGTATCGCCGACGCCAATGTGGCGGCCGAACAATTTTTTGAAGCCTCGATCCCAATGCTGCGGCGAAACCTGCTGCGCGATCTGGTGCCGTTCGGCTCGCCGCTCCTGACATTGATCGAGCAGGTGCGCCGGCGCGGCGCCGCCGTCAACGAATACAAAGTCGATCTCGCCACCCCGCGCAATCCGGGCGAACGGCTGGTCGATCTGCATGTCGCGCCGCTGTCGGAATATCAAGACCACGTGCTGGTCATGCTGCAAGAGCGCACCATCGCCGACAAGATGGACCGTCAGTTGACGCATCGCGGCGCCGCGCGTTCGGTGATCGCGCTCGCCGCCATGCTGGCGCATGAAATCAAAAATCCTTTGTCGGGTATCCGCGGGGCCGCGCAATTGCTCGAGCAATCGGCGGGCGACGAAGATCGCCAACTCACCACGCTCATTTGCGACGAGACCGACCGCATCGTGAAGCTGGTCGACCGCATGGAAGTCTTTGCCGACGAGCGCCCGGTCGAGCGCGAGCCGGTCAACATCCATGTTGTTCTCGATCATGTGAAGCGGCTGGCGCAAACCGGCTTTGCGCGTCACATCAAATTCATCGAAGAATACGATCCCTCGCTGCCGCCGGTGCTCGCCAACCGCGACCAGCTTGTGCAGGTTTTCCTCAATCTCGTGAAAAACGCCTGCGAGGCGATCGGCGAGGACACCGCCGATGGCGAAGTCCAACTCACCACCGCGTTTCGTCCCGGCGTGCGCCTAGCGGTGCCGGGCAGCAATGCCCGCGTTTCCTTGCCGCTCGAATTCTGCGTCAAGGACAACGGCCCGGGCGTACCCGACGACCTGATGCCGCATTTGTTCGATCCCTTTGTCACCACCAAACGGACCGGCAGCGGCTTGGGGCTTGCTCTGGTCGCCAAGATCGTCGGCGACCATGGCGGCATCGTCGAATGTGAATCGCAGCCGCGGCGGACAACCTTCCGCGTGCTCATGCCCATTTACAGTGGCGACGGCGCTGTCACCGACGACGCGCCGCCCGTCCAAAGCCCGTGAGGTAGGCCCCATGCCGACGGGGAGCATCCTGGTTGCCGACGACGACGCAGCCATTCGCACCGTTCTCAATCAAGCGTTGTCGCGCGCTGGTTACGAAGTGCGCTCGACCGGCAACGCCGCCACGCTCTGGCGCTGGATCAACCAGGGCGACGGCGATCTGGTCATCACCGATGTCGTCATGCCGGACGAGAACGCTTTCGATCTCATTCCGCGCATCCGCAAAACAAGACCCGATCTGCCGATCATCGTGATGAGCGCGCAGAATACGTTCATGACCGCCATTCGCGCCAGTGAGCGCGGCGCTTACGAATACCTGCCCAAGCCTTTCGATTTGAAGGAACTGATCGGCATTGTCGGGCGTGCGCTGTCGGAGCCGAAAGAATCAAAGGCCGCCTCCAGCAAACCGGAGGAGTTCGACTCCATTCCGCTGGTCGGCCGTTCGCCGGCGATGCAGGAAATCTACCGCGTGCTGGCGCGGCTGATGCAGACCGATCTCACCGTGATGATCTCCGGCGAGAGCGGCACCGGTAAGGAACTGGTCGCCAAGGCGCTGCACGATTACGGCAAGCGCCGCGCTGGCACTTTCGTCGCCATCAACATGGCGGCGATCCCACGCGACCTTATTGAATCCGAATTGTTCGGCCATGAGAAGGGCGCCTTCACCGGCGCCAATTCGCGTAGCGCCGGCCGCTTCGAACAGGCCGAAGGCGGCACGCTTTTCCTCGATGAAATCGGCGACATGCCGATGGAGGCGCAAACGCGTCTGCTGCGCGTCTTGCAGCAGGGCGAATACACAACTGTCGGCGGCCGCACCCCGATCAAGAGCGACGTGCGCATCATCGCCGCCACCAACAAGGACCTGCGCATACTCATCCAGCAGGGCCTGTTCCGCGAAGACCTGTTCTTCCGGCTCAATGTCGTGCCACTGCGGTTGCCGCCCTTGCGCGAACGCACCGAGGATATTCCCGATCTCATCCGCCATTTCTTCGCGCAGGCGCAGCGCGAAGGCCTGCCGGTCAAGCAGATCGACCAGGCCGCGCAAGAGCGGCTCAAGCGCCATCGCTGGCCCGGCAATGTGCGCGAACTGGAAAATCTCGCGCGCCGTCTCGCCGCGCTTTATCCGCAGGAAACCATTACCGCCGCCGTCATGGACGCCGAACTGTCGCAACCGGCGCTGCCGATCGGCGGCGACGATCCGCGCGTGGATGAATCGTTAAGCTCGGCTGTCGAGCGCCACCTGTCGACTTATTTTAGCGGCTTCGAGGATGGCCTGCCGCCGGCCGGGCTCTATCACCGCATCTTGCGCGAGATCGAGTATCCGCTTTTGTCGGCGGCACTCGCCGCCACGCGCGGCAACCAGATCCGCGCCGCCGATCTGCTTGGCGTCAATCGCAATACGCTGCGCAAGAAAATCCGCGATCTGGACATTCAGGTGTTTCGGAGCGGGAATTAAGCGGCTTCATTGTAGCCCGGATGGAGCGCAGCGTAATCCGGGACGAGGATGATGGGCTGCCCCGGGTTTGGCTTCGCTTCACCCAGACTACGCCTCGCTCGCGCCCCGGAAGGACAGTATAAAATAGTTGCCTGTCTTTTATTTTGAGCAAATTGGTTTATCTACCGCCCGTCTCGGCGCGTTCGGGCATGAGCGGAGAAATTGAATGTCCACCACCATCGAACTCGGCCTCGACACCTTCGGCGACATCACCGACGGGCCCGACGGCAAGCCGCTCTCTGCCGCGCAGGTGATCCGCAACCTGATCGACGAAGCGGTGCTTGCCGACGAGGTCGGCGTCGATTTCATTGGCGTCGGCGAACATCATCGCGCTGATTTCGCGGTTGCCTCGCCGGAAATGGTGCTCGCAGCAATTGCCAGCCGCACGCGGCGCATTCATCTCGGCTCGGCGGTCACCGTGCTATCGTCCGACGATCCGATCCGGGTCTATCAGCGTTTCGCCACGCTCGATGCCGCTTCCAACGGCCGCGCCGAAGTGATCTTGGGCCGTGGCTCCTTCATCGAATCCTTTCCGCTGTTCGGTTTCGATCTGGAGCGATACGAGGAACTGTTCAACGAGAAGCTCGATCTTTTTGCCGCCGTCCTTAAACAGGAGCCGGTTACCTGGCAGGGCCGCACGCGCGCGCCGCTTAAAAACCAGAACGTCTATCCGAAAATCGAAAACGGCACGCTCAAGACCTGGATCGGCGTCGGCGGCACGCCGGAGTCGGTCATGCGCGCCGCCCATTACGGTTTTCCGATGATGCTCGCTATCATCGGTGGCGATCCGAAGCGCTTTCTGCCCTATGTCGATCTCTACAAGCGCGCGCTCGCCGAGAACGGCAAGCCGATGCTGCCGCTCGGCGTGCATTCGCATGGCTTCGTCGGCGAGACGGATGCGCAGGCGCGCGAGGATCTGTTCACCGACTACAAGCGCATGCGAGACAAAATCGGCGCCGAGCGCGGCTGGCCGCCCTTTGGTAAAACGGAATTCGAGCGCGAAATCGAAGGCGGCTCGCTTTACGTTGGCTCGCCGGAGACCGTCGCGGGCAAGATCGCTGCCACCGTCAAGGCGCTCGGCGTGTCGCGCTTCGACATGAAATATTCGGCTGGTCCGCTGCCGCACGAAAAGATGATGCGCTGCGTCGAACTTTATGGCCGCAAGGTCATCCCGCTGGTTCGCGAAATGGTGGGGTAGGGCGTGGTCCGCTTCTCGGCGCACCTAAGAAAGCGCGACCATGCGGAGAAAATCGCGTACAACGGGCATATGCCGTCAGTCGAACCGCTCAGGGCTTGCCGTTCAGCGCTGATACAGCGCTTCGGCGAATTGTCGCCGCACATTGCCGTGGATGCAAAGGGCTATGTACGTGAGCCGAGCGAAAATCTGATCGAGGGAGTCGAACTCGCCCAATTCGAGGCGGACCTTCGGCAAGGCGATGGCAATGAATTGGAAAACAAATTTCGCGCCATTCATTCCTCGTCGGCACTGGCGGTGAACGCGTTTGCGCCTTTTAAGGATGACCCGGGTGCTTTGCGGCTTAACAGTGTTGGTGGATACGCCAAGCCAGAATTTGAACGGAAATGCCCGCACGAACTTGTCGGACGGCGGCCGCCGAATCTCGACGTTCTTGCCGAGGGTCCCAACGGGATCGTCGCCGTTGAGTCCAAGTGTCTCGAACCGCTATCCCCACACATTGCCAAGTTTGCGCCGGCCTATCTGACCGGGATCAAAGCTGGAAACACATGGTTCAAAGAGATGCGCCGGCTGGTTGATGAATCGCGCGCCTATTGTTGGTTGGACGCGGCGCAACTCGTGAAGCACGCCTTCGGCCTCGCGCGCACATTTCCAAGTCGGCCCGTGACCTTGCTTTACGTGTTTTGGGAGCCGGCCAATCCGGAAGCTTATTCGTCGTTCGCGGAACACCGAGCCGAAGTAGCCCGATTCACCGATTCGGTAAAAGGCGGCGGACCGAAGTTCGTCGCCATGTCCTATCCCGAACTTTGGGACACGTGGGACGAGCAACTTGGGCCGGTATGGCTGCGGCGGCATGTCAGCAGGCTGCGCGCCCGATATGGTGTGGCTGTCTAGATCGGTCGTCAATGGGGCTTTACTCCGGAGACGAGACCCCTGCGACCACACCCGGCGGATTGCCGCCCGATTAACCCAATCCGCGAGTCTGCGCCGCAGTCTTGTCGTAATTCGGCAACTTTCCATAGTTGTCTTTTGTATCAATGGCTTAAGTTTTTTAGGTTTTTGATTCCGTGCCGTGGTGGTGCAGGATTGATTTTTTGGCGGTGATGAAACGCTGACAATTGGGCCAATGGGTAAGGCGCGCCGGTTCGGCCAGTACCAAATGAAAGTGGCCACGAACTGAGGCAGGTTATTCCGGGGCATGGGGAAAGCGCACAACCTATTTTTGGTAAATTTCATAAATTAATTTCGCTAAATAAATCAACGTACTAATCAAGCCACCAGCATGAAACGGCCCAAAAGCGCCCCGCCTTTGAATCGCGATGTGCTAAACACTGGATCGGTCGAAAGCCTCGCGGGCCAGCAACGGCAGCCGAGCGCAACTCGACCCCACGGGCCGGTAATTTTAGCGTCGGCCAAACTGAGCCAACACGTTGATTTTCAACACGCAGCTTTGCGCGTGAGCGCGGCTGCATATTTGGGGAGAAGTAAAATGAAACACTTTACAGTCAAAGTTGCAGGCAAGCCCGTGGCCGTAGTCTGCGCAGCCGAACTTATTATGGCTGAGGGATTTGTTGCTGGTGAGTTTGAGGAAGGACAGGCGTTTCGGGAAGCTCTCATTGCACGAAGGCACGTCAAACGTCGAGATGGCTTCGCGGCTCTTACCGTTGGTATGGCTTCAATCGAAGAAATCGACACGTTTGAACAGCAATTTTCTGCTGCTGTGAAGGCTCGTAGCGCGGTATTAGCCGACGAAGAACATTATTTTGTGTGGTTAGTCCCGGCTGAACCGCCCAAGGCGGCTACGCGGAATCCTGATTGAAGTTTAAAGGGCGGCGACATGCCGCCCTTTAAACCCACCGCGCCTTTATGCCTCGGCAACATTAATTCCGCCATTAGGCGGCATGGGCACTCCAGCGCCCGAAGCTGGAATATTGTAGCAGACGTTATCGCATAAGCATTTGACGACTCTACAGCAGCAAAAAAGTCTTTTAGCAGAAAATGTCAGTACCAAATAATTTTCATTTCAGCCGTATCACCACAAAACTTACTAGCTCTATCTCTTGGCGCCGCGGCCTAGTCACTAAATTTCCTACCGACGCTACGCGAAACATTCGCGCGGCAGAATTGTTAGAAAATCTTGCTAGCGCAAAGCATTTAGACGTTGCCCCCGAAGTATGGAGCAAAATTACCCCGCATCTAGAGTCGGATTATTTTTCGGAATCATTGAACCTTGCCAACAGATCGGTTGGGTACCGCTACCGGCCAGGAAATATAAACGAGTATCTAGGAATCGTTGCCGAGTTTTCCGAAGGGTTCGCTCTGCCTAAGATGGCAGGCAGCACACGATGACCGCCAAAACCCCCGGCGGCCTGCTAGACCAGTATAAATTGCTAGGTGCAGTCATAGACGCTGAATGGTCAACCGGCCTTGACCATAAGATCGCTTTTCATGTCATTGATAATTACCGGCGCGAACGGCACAACAGCCGGGCGGCCTTGCGCTATCTTGAAAAAGCTACAGGCGCGCGCCGGCCAAGCATTATTGCTTCGCTGCGCCGTGTTGCCGAGCATGGGGCCATTACGGTCGCGCGCCAAACCGCAGCCGCCGACCTAGCGGAGCTTGGTGCAGGCGTAAGCGGCATCATGGCGGTGACGGGCCACAGGTCAGCGAAGATGGCGCTCTATTACAGCAGGCTTGCCGACCAGCGCAGGCTCAACGCCAGCACCGTCGAAGCTTGGGATGAAGTCATTGAGCGAAAGGAACGGAAGAAAACGGCCGCGGGGGCGGGGGCAATCCGTTCCGTTGCCGAAAAATCATGAGGGGCGGGGCGTTTTACACTTTTTGCAGATTTTACATTTTGACGTGGAACAGACCGGGAAAGCCCCATTGTTAAGTGATTGAGATCACAGTCTTGTCGCAATTCGGCAACATTGTTGTATAAAAGCATCAGTGCCTGGAGGCATCGCCTTCCTGGCTTCTTGGATGGCGCGCCGCCGTCCGTCATTGCCGGGGATCAATGAGCGCCGACCAGATTACCACCGCCGAAACGGCGCTCGGCCAGCCGCCCGCTCGGCGCGGCGAAACGCGCATCTTGGGCCCGCTTGCGGTCGGGCTGGCGCTGCTGTCGGCTTTCGCCACCTTCGTCGTGCTCGCCGACATGACGCCGATCGCGCCGACCCATTACGTCGTCGTCACCCTGCTGCTGTTCAACGCCGCGGCCGTGATCCTGCTGCTTGCCATCATCGTGCGCGAGGTCTGGCAGGTGGTGCAGGCGCGCCGCTCCGGCCGCGCCGCCGCCCGCCTGCACGTGAGCATCGTCGGCCTGTTCTCGATCATCGCGGCAGCGCCGGCTATTCTCGTCGCCATTGTCGCCAGCGTCACGCTCGACCGCGGCCTCGACCGGCTGTTTTCCACCCGCACGCGCGCGGCCATCGAGAATTCGCTGATCGTGGCGGAAGCCTATCTGCGCGATCACGCCCAGATCGTGCGCTCCGATATTCTAGTCATGGCTTATGACATCGGCCGCTCCAAGGCGCTGTTCGACAAAGAGCCCGAAAAGCTTCAGCAGTTTCTGACGTTCCAGGCGGCGGTGCGCGGGCTTGCCGCCATCATCGTGCTCGACGACCAGTTGAAAGTGGTGGAGCGCGCCGACGTCAAGATCAACCAGACTTTCGCGCTGCCGCCGCGCGACGCGCTCGCCAAGATCAGCGACAAAGAACCGCAACTGGTCCTGCTGCCCGACACCAATTACGTCGCGGCGATCATCAAATTGCAGAATTTCGAGAACCGTTATTTATACGTGACGCGGCTGCTCGATCCGCGCGTGGTGCCGCAATTACAGGAAACGCGCGAGAGCGTGGCTGCTTATACCGCGATTGAGGCGCGCCGCACCGGCGTGCAGGTCGCCTTCGCGCTGATGTATACGGTGATCGCGCTCATCGTTTTATTGTCCGCGGTCTGGATCGGTTTGAATTTCGCCAACCGGCTGGTGGCGCCGATTAGGCGTCTGATCGGCGCCGCCAATGCGGTGTCCGAGGGCAATCTCTACGTCCGCGTGCCGGTGCGCACCTCGGAAGGCGATCTTGCCCATCTTGGAGAAACCTTCAACCGCATGACCCAGGAATTGCGCACGCAGCGCGATGACATCGTGCGCGCGCGCGACGTCATCGACCAGCGCCGCATTTTCACCGAGGCGGTGCTCGCCGGCGCTTCCGCCGGCGTCATCGGCGTCGACAGTCTCGGCGGCGTGCGCATTCTCAACCGGTCGGCCGAACGGCTGATCGGCTGCTCGGAAGCCGAGGCGCTCGGCCGTCCGCTCAACGAAGTCTTCCCCGAACTTGCCGGCATCATGCTGGCCGCCAAATCGGGTGCGCGCACGCAGGACCACGTCACGATTTCGCGCGCCGGCCGCGAGCGCAATCTGTCGGTACGCGTCACCTCCGAACAATCGGGCGAGAGCGATCACGGCTATGTCGTCACGCTTGACGACATTACCGAATTGGTCGCGGCGCAGCGCACCTCGGCCTGGGCCGATATCGCCCGCCGCATCGCGCACGAGATCAAGAACCCGCTGACGCCGATCCAGCTATCGGCCGAGCGGCTGCGCAGAAAATACGGCAAGGTGATCGTCGAAGACCGCGAAATCTTCGAGCAATGCACCGACACCATCGTGCGCCAAGTCGATGACATCCGCCGTATGGTCGATGAATTCTCCAAATTTGCCCGCATGCCGAAGCCGGTCATTCTCGCCGAAGACGCCGCCGACACCGTGCGCCAGGCCGTGTTTCTCATGCGCGTCGGCAATGCCGACATCGATATCGACGCCGAGGTAGCGGAGGAGCCGATGCCGGCGCGCTTCGACCGCCGGCTGATTTCGCAGGCGCTCACCAACATCATCAAGAACGCCACTGAGGCGATCGCCGTCGTGCCGTCCGATCAGCTCGGCAAAGGCTCGATCCGTGTTTTCGTCGCGCGCGAAGGCGGGAACATCGTCATCGACGTGGTCGATAACGGCATCGGCCTGCCGAAGGAAAACCGCAGCCGCCTCACCGAGCCTTATGTCACCACCCGCGAGAAGGGCACAGGCTTGGGCCTCGCTATTGTTGGGCGCATTCTGGAAGAACATGGCGGTGGGCTCGATTTGCGCGATGCTTCCGAAAAATTCCCCGGCCAGCGCGGCGCCTGGCTGCGCATGACATTCGCCGCTGCCGGCAAGCCCGAAACCTCGCCCGGCGCGGACGACGCGTCGCCGCTGGCGGACCTCGAACAACAAGTGACGAGCAACGAGTAGCCTTATGCCATCCGAAATTCTCATCGTCGACGACGAAGCCGACATCCGCGATCTGGTCGCCGGTATCCTGCAAGACGAGGGCTATGTCGCGCGCACCGCCCGTAACTCGGACGATGCGCTCGCTTCGGTCACCGCGCGCCGGCCGAACCTGATTTTTCTCGACATCTGGCTACAGGGCTCCAAGCTCGACGGCCTGCAATTGCTCGATATTCTCAAATCCGAGCACGCCGAAATTCCTATCGTCATGATCTCTGGCCACGGCAATATCGAAACCGCGGTCGCCGCCATCAAGCATGGCGCCTACGACTTCATCGAAAAGCCGTTCAAGGCCGACCGGCTGGTGCTGGTCGCCGACCGCGCGCTCGAGACTTCGCGGCTCAAGCGCGAGGTCAAGCAGCTCAAGCAGATGACACCGTTACCCTCGACGTTGATCGGACGCTCCGGCGTCATGTCGCAATTGCGCCAGGCGATTGATCGCGTAGCGCCGACCAACAGCCGCGTGCTCATCGTCGGTCCTTCCGGCGCCGGCAAGGAACTGGCGGCGCGCACGCTGCATCAATTGTCGGCGCGCACGGCCGGCCCCTTCATCGTCATCAACGCCGCCGCCATAACGCCGGAGCGCATGGAAATCGAATTGTTCGGCGTCGAGGCGAACGGGCAGGAGGCCCGCAAGACCGGCGCTTTGGAAGAGGCCCACAGCGGCACGCTGTTCATCGATGACGTCGCTGATTTGCCGCGCGAAACCCAGAACAAGATATTGCGCGTGCTGGTCGATCAAACGTTTCAGCGCGTCGGTGGCGCCAACAAGATCGCGGTCGACGTGCGTATCGTCGCCTCGACCGCGCGTAATCTCGAAGCGTTGATCGCCGATGGCACTTTCCGCGAAGACCTTTATCACCGCCTCTCGGTGGTGCCGATCCGGGTGCCGCCTCTGTCGGAGCGGCGCGAGGACATTCCCGAACTGATCGAATATTTCATGGCGCAGATTTCGCAATCGACCGGCCTGCCGAAGCGCCGCATCGGCGAGGACGCCATGGCGGTGCTGCAATCGCATAGCTGGCCGGGCAATGTGCGCCAGTTGCGCAACAACATCGAACGGCTGATGATATTGGCCGGCGGCGAACCGGACGCCGTGCTGTCGGCCTCGATGCTGCCGCCCGATGTCGGCTCGATGGTGCCGGCGATGCCGGGCGGCAATGGCGGCGAGCAGCTCATGGGCCTGCCGCTGCGCGACGCGCGCGAAGTGTTCGAACGCGAATATCTGATTGCACAGATTTCCCGTTTCGGTGGCAACATTTCGCGCACCGCCGAATTCGTCGGCATGGAGCGCTCGGCGCTGCATCGCAAGCTTAAAGCCCTCGGTATCGGTTAGCCTGTAAAAATGTCTCGCATCGCCTACGTCAACGGCCGTTATCTCCCGCACGCGCAAGCAACCGTGCACATCGAGGACCGCGGTTTTCAATTCGCCGACGGCGTTTATGAAGTCTGCGAAGTGCGGGGAGGGCAACTCGTCGATGAGGCCCGTCACATGGCGCGGCTCGCACGTTCGCTCAACGAACTGCGCATCGCGCCGCCGATGGCGGCTTCTTCGCTTGCCGTCGTGATGCGCGAAACCATCCGCCGCAATCGCGTGCGCGACGGCATGGTTTACCTGCAAGTCACGCGCGGCGTCATGGCGCGCGATTTTCCGTTTCCGCCGCAAGGCACCAAGCCTTCGGTCGTCGTCACCGCGCGCGCCAACAATCTTGCCCGCATGGAAGCACAGGCCGCCGACGGCATTGCCGTCATCACCGTGCCGGACATCCGCTGGCAGCGCGTCGATATCAAATCGGTGGCGCTTTTGCCGAACGTCCTCGCCAAGCAGGCGGCGCGCGAGCAAGGTGCGCGCGAGGCCTGGCTGGTTGACGGCAAGGGCTTCGTCACCGAGGGCGCGTCCTCCAATGCCTGGATCGTTTCCAAAGACAACAAGCTGATCACGCGGGCGCTCGGCACCGGCATTCTCCCGGGCATCACCCGTTCCGTCGTGCTCGACCTCGTCGCGCGCCAATGCCTCCAGTTCGAGGAACGCGCCTTCACGGTCGAGGAGGCCTATGCCGCGCGCGAGGCCTTCGTCACCTCGGCCACCCAGATCGTCATGCCGGTGGTGGCCATTAACGGCCGCCCGGTCGGCAATGGCGCGCCGGGTCTGCTGGCGTCGGCGCTGCGACGCGACTATCACGGGCAGGCGGCCTTTACCTGAGCGCCCGCTGCCGGTCTGCCGAAAACCGCCCCAAATCGACACAGATCCCTTTGCTATCAGCGGCTTACCGCAGCGCCGGTGAACTAGAGCTTGCGCCCGTCAACGCGCTACCATCTAATACGGATTCTCGAAGCCGAATCCGCTGCCGCTGAGGGCGGCGGGGTCCGCGCCGTCATGCGCGGAATCAAGGCCAACGGGCAACGAATGTCTCGCGCGTTAAGACGCGAGCTGAAAAATGGAACACGGCCATGGCAGCCGAACGCGCACAAAATTTGCAAGACACATTTCTCAATCACGTCCGCAAAGCGAAAATCCCGCTCACCATCTTTCTGGTGAACGGCGTCAAGTTGCAGGGCGTGGTGACTTGGTTCGATAATTTCTGCGTGTTGCTGCGGCGCGACGGACATTCGCAGCTTGTTTACAAGCACGCGATCTCGACCATCATGCCCGGCCATCCGATTCAATTGTTCGAAGGCGGCGAGGAACCGCTGACGCCGGATAAAGCTTGAAAAGCATGAACCGGGTCTGGTCCTAATTGGAACAACGCCAGCGCGATCACGCGAGCGATCTGCTCACCCCACCGGGTGGGGAGAGTGGCCGCGCACTTGTCATTGAGCCGTGGATCAAACATCCAGCGGCGCGCAACGGCGGCGCGCGCGCGACCGCCGACACGCGCACGCCGGAAGCGCGGCTGGAAGAGGCGATGGGCCTTGCCCGCGCCATCGATCTCAATGTCGTGCAAGGCGGCATCGTCATGTTGCAAGCGGCGCGGCCGGCGACTTATGTCGGCAAGGGCAAGGTCGACGAGATCGCCGGGCTCACCAAATCGCTCGAAGCTTCCGTCGTCATCATGGATTGCCCGATCTCGCCGGTGCAGCAACGCAATCTGGAAAAAGCCTGGAACGCGAAGGTCATCGACCGCACCGGACTCATTCTGGAAATTTTCGGCCGGCGCGCGCGCACGCGTGAAGGCGCGCTACAGGTCGAGCACGCTCATCTGACTTATCAGAAGGGAAGGCTGGTTCGCTCCTGGACGCATCTTGAGCGCCAGCGCGGCGGTTTCGGCTTTCTCGGCGGACCCGGCGAAACGCAGATCGAGGCCGACCGCCGTATGCTGGAAGAACGCCTCGCGCGCATCGAGGATGAACTCGAGCGCGTCAAGCGCACCCGCAAGCTGCACCGCGACAGCCGGAAGAGAACGCCTTATCCGATCGTGGCGCTGGTCGGCTACACTAATGCCGGAAAGTCGACGCTGTTCAACCGCATGACCGCGGCTACTGTCCTGTCGGCCGATATGCTGTTTGCCACACTCGATCCGACCATGCGCGCGCTCGATCTGCCGCACGGCAACCGGATTATTTTATCCGACACCGTCGGTTTCATTTCCGATCTGCCGACCACCTTGGTCGCCGCCTTCCGCGCCACGCTCGAAGAGGTGATCGAGGCCGATGTGATCCTGCACGTACGCGATCTGTCGCACGAGGACACCGGCGCGCAGTCGCATGACGTCGAAAAAGTATTGGGCGAACTCGGCATCGAGGCGACCGATCGCCGCATCATTGAAGTGTGGAATAAGATCGACCGGCTCGACGCGGAAGGCCGCGCGCGCGTCGTCAATCTCGCCGAACGGCAGCCGGCCGAACGCCGCCCGGTCGTTGTGTCGGCCTTGAGCGGCGAGGGGCTCGGGCAGCTCATCGTCGCGGTCGAAGGACGGCTGGCCGAAACGCGCCTGACGCTCGACCTCTCGCTCGATCCGGCCGACGGCGCCGGCCTTTCCTGGCTCTATCGCCATTCCGAAGTGCTGAGCAAGGACATGGACGAGGGCGGCCGTCTGGCCGTCACCGTGCGCGCCGATCCGGAACAGGCCGCGCGCGTTCGCGCAAAATTCAGAGTGTAACCGGCGCCCGCGCGGGCGCCGGCGTTTGGCATCGCGCCGGTTATCTCAGCGCGGCCATGACGACCGGACCTAAACCCATTTCCTGAGCAAGGCCACCGGCCGAACGCATTTGGTCCTCTGACAACATTGCGATCAATGGCCGCGCGGCCGCCGCGAGCTTTTCGACCGCGGCTCCGTTGAGCACAATCGAAACCACCCGGCGGCTGACGCGCCGCACGAAGCCGACGGGCTCGGCGCGCGCCTGCTGCTGTGCGAGCGCGCGCAAGGCTGTCTCGACCGGCGGCCAATAGCGCGCCTGTTCCGGCGTCAGTTGAAGCACGTTTTTGATGCGGTCAATGTTGATTGAGGTCGAGGCTTGCGAAAGTTCCGCAGGGGCGGCAAATTCGTTGGCGTAAGTGGCCGAGAATGTCGGCAGCAAGCCGATGGTCGCGAGCGCGAATACGCCCGCGGTTACTGTCATTTTCATTTTGTCGAGCGTCCCCGCTAGAGGCTTAATGATTGTGAGCCGGACACATGACTGCAAAGTTCGTCCTTAACGCGAATGAATTGCGGACGAAATGTGATTTTTTGAGTTCCATACGGAACCAAATGAGAAATTGCAAAACTGAAAGCGGCGGCAAAGGAATGCTAGAATTCTTCAGCCGGCCCGTGCCGTAACCACCCGCTCGCCATCCGCAATCGTTCTCGGCGCGTTGTTGAGCTTCTCGATCGCAAAGCCGGCGGCCGCCTTGTAGCCGGCCATGAATTCGGCGCGCTCCTTGGGCGGAATGACGTCGTCGATATTGTCAAAAGTGCCGCCGCAGCGTTCGTCGACCATGTTGAGCAAGCCGAAAGGTCCGGCGCCGCGATTGCGCAGGACGAGTTGCGAGATCAGCCCGCACAGTTTCTCATCGAATGCGGCCAGCGCGTCTTGCGTAACGCCATGCGCGAGCATCGCCGCGCCCAATTCGCGCGCATCGACGATGGCCTGGCTGCCGCCATTGGAACCGGTCGGGTACATGGCGTGCGCAGCGTCCCCCATCAGCGCCACCGGCCCGTCGCGCCAAGTCGGCACCGGATCGCGGTCGATCATCGGATTTTCAAAGGCGCAATCGGCTTGCTTGAGCATGGCCGGCACATCAAGCCAGTCCCAGATCCAGTTTTCGAAATAATGCACGAAGTCCTCGACTCCGACCTGCCGAAACCAGCCGCGCTGCTTCCAGCCTTCGGAATTATCCATCGTCACTTCGGCGATCCAATTGATCATCGACAAGCCGGTCTTCGGATCAGGTTGCGAGATCGGATAAAACACCATGCGTTGGCGATGCGTGCCGAGGCCGACGAAAGAGGCGCCCGACCGGATCGGTTTGCCCCAAGTGGTGCCGCGCCACATGATGGCGCCGCCCCAGTGGATCGGCGGCTGGGTCGGATGCATCTGCGCGCCGACGGCCGAGTGAATGCCGTCGGCGCCGATGAGCAGCGCGCCTTCCGCTTCAGTGCGCGAACCGTCGGCTCGTTCGATGAAAGCGGTCACGCCACCGCCGGGATTTTTGCGGTAGCCGGTGACGCGGCTGTCGAGCTGCACCGACTGCGCGCCGATGCGCTCGACCAATTTGTCGTAAAGCATCATGTGAAGATGGCCGCGGTGAACGGCATATTGCGGCCAGCGATAGCCGGCAAGTAGTCCGCGCGGCTCGGAATAGATGTCATTGCCGTTCAGGCCCACCAGCGCCCATTCCTTGGCAGGCAGGCCGATGCGATCGAGGTCTCCTTGAGTAATGCCGAGATCGTAAAGTTCGCGCACGGCATTGGGTTGCAGATTGATGCCGACACCGAGCGGGCGCATTTCTCGCGCCGCCTCGAAGACGAGGCAGCGCACGCCGATCTGGTGCAGCGTCAGCGCCGTCGCCAGCCCGCCAATGCCGCCGCCGGCGACGATTACAAGTTTGTCCGGCATTATCCCCCCGGTCTTCAAACGTTGAATTGCTTTAGCTTTCGAAGCGAGCGCGGGCAAGCAGGGTGCGTTTCCCTCGCCCGTAAACGGGGAGAGGAAAAGAACGCGCTGCGCCACGCCCAGCTTTTCTCAAATCATCACTTGACTTAATCCCCGAAATAGGACTATATACTATTCGTTCGTTCCAGGTGAGGGCGCTTCATGAGGCGTCATGCAAGTGGGAAACGGATACGGTGCCCGCGGGCAGGGGATGAACGCTCCCCCTAAGCTCCCGGGCGGTGACGGGGCTCCGCCATAGCAGTCAAGCTTGCGCAGACTGCGTAAACTTGTCTGCGCGGCAATAAGACCTGCCGCCAGGAGCTGGCTGACAGCGTGGGGGAAACCCTTTGCTGGAAGCGCGGCCCGTCCGCTGGAAGATACCGTTGTGGCGCGCCGAACGGCGCCGCACTTTCTCGCAAGGGAAAGTGCGTCCACTACCAATGACGCGCCGCTTGGCGCGCCACTCCCTCGCTATTCGCGGGGACAAGGAAAGGAAGGCCGGCGCCCCCGCGCCGCAAAGAATAGGGACGGCGGAGCCGTTGGCTAGTTTCGGCGGGCTTGTCCGTCGAAGCCGAAGGCGAAGACGGGCTGTTTGAAAATTGAATCGGTAAGGCGGAGAGGGCGCGGCAACCACGTCCTTACCCGCCCCTGGAGGGGGAGGGTGATAAGAAAGCAAGCTCTACTTCTCTTCCTCCTTTGCCGTATTCCACAGCGCATCCATCTCCGCCAGGCTCGCATCCTTCGGCGTTTGGCTTTGTGCCGCGAGCGCGCGCTCGATCGAATGGAAACGGCGTTCGAATTTCGCATTGGTCGCGCGCAAGATGGCTTCCGGATCGGCGCGCAGATGGCGGGCGAGGTTGACCACCGCGAACAAGAGATCGCCGACCTCGGCGGCGGTTTTCTCCTGGCCGGCGGAATCCTTGCCAAGCATGTCGGCCGCATCGAGTTCGACCTCGATCTCGTCGGCTTCCTCGCGGATTTTGGCGAGCACGGCACGCGGATCGTTCCAGTCGAAGCCCACGCGTCCGGCTTTTTCCTGCAGCTTGAGCGCGCGCGTCAATGCGGGCAGGGCGAGCGGCACGCCGTCGAGCGCGCTATTGGGCTTGTCAGTGCCCTTGCCGCGCTCGGCCTTCGCTTCTTTTCCCTGGGCCTTGATCTCCTCCCACATGCCTTTGACCGCCGTGGCGGTCTTGCCCTCGGCGTCGGCAAAGACATGCGGATGGCGGCGGATCATTTTCGCCGTCACGGCCTCGACCACGTCGCCGAAGTCGAAGGCGCCTTGTTCCTGCGCCATGCGGGCGTGGTAGACGACCTGGAGGAGGAGATCGCCCAATTCATCGCGCAGATCGTCGAGATCGCCGCGCGCAATGGCGTCGGCGACTTCGTAGGCTTCCTCGATGGTGTAGGGCGCGATTGTTCGGAAATCCTGCTCCAGGTCCCAGGGGCAGCCGGTGACGGGCGTGCGCAGCGCCGCCATGATCTCGATCAGCCGGGCAATGTCACGGGATGGCTTCACAGGGCTGGCTCGGGGACGGTGGGAAAACGGTGCGGCGCGGACCGTCTTAGCAAAGCCAATCCCGGATCGCGAACCCGCCCCGTGCCCGGACTACGGATTCGCATAAGACATATTATGGAATATTCGCAGGCGATGTTTCACTTCCCATACCCAATGGGAAAGGCCTATAAATGAGGCCTGAAACCGCCCAGCGCCACCCGTCGCAGGATATTCCACGCTCAACTCACGGGCTTTGGAGCCTGTGGGACATCATGCTGAAACAAGCCGCATTAGAATTTGGTCGGTCCTTGGCCGATCTGCGCCTGATGGCAATGGTCAGCGGAAACTCCGTCAATTTCAATTTGAACGCCGAGCAAATTAACGGCATCAAAATCGGCCTTCAGGACACCTTAGGCAATCTCAAGCGGATCGCCATTCTCAGCGATCTGAACGACGCTATCGGTCCAGAACTAGATCGATTTCAGACGGCGCTCACGATTGAAAGTCTTTCTCAGCTATCTGGCCGCGCGGATCATTTACGAGATCGAGTGCAGGATGAGTTGCAAAACGAATGGTATTTTCAGGTAGATCGAGCCGAGGCCCAATTCTACGGCAAAAAGACCTTATTTGGGGATCATGTGGCAACCAAATTTAAAGATGCGGCCTACGACATAGAAAATGCTGGAAACTGTTTAGCCCTTCAGCAGCCAACGGCGTGCGTGTTCCATTTAATGCGATCTATGGAGGTTGCGCTTAGATCGCTGGGAACGCGGCTGCATGTAAAAATTGGACCTAAGGACACCATCGGCAAAATTTTGAATGACATAACGCCGAAACTCAATGCAATGCCGGACCAAACGGAGAGTCAGAAACGCAAGAAAGAACGATGGGCTGAGGCTAGAGCCAATCTTTTCCACGTCAAACAAGCGTGGCGCGATAATTCAATGCACGGAAAGCAGAGATACGACCGCGCTCATGCCTACGCGATATTTATGGCCGTGCGAACGTTCATGGCTCACTTGGCGTCTTTGTGACGAGACGGGATGACTTTTTTGAACGCCTTATCCGCACCCTCTTCCGTTTCATCGGCCTCGCGCTCGCGCGCTGTGTCGATGAAACGCTTTGATTGTTCGGGATCGTCTTGCGATTTTTTAGTGCCCATTGGCTATCCTCAAAAAATTAGCGACCGCTGGCGGGTTCAAGATGCTGCCCGCCAGCAGTGCGATTGCCATAGAGATAGCACTTCCGGTCAAAGCAATAAGGCTCTGACTGGTCTTGGTTGGCTTTCGTTGCCAATTCGCGGCAAATTTAAGTGTTACCCATCCACCGATAAAGCCAGCGATATATGCTGGCGCGTGGGCAAAAATGACCATAGCAGTAAGACGTTCAACACTACCGACCCAAAGATCAAGAACTTTGAACGACTCGCGGAAGCGAACACTCTTGCCGAACTGGGATTTGCGCACGAGATAGAGCAACACTCCAGCGATAATAAATCCGCCAACTGTCGCAAGAACAACTGCGCCAAGTTCTCTCATAATTTTTTCCTTTTCAGATTTGCCATCCACTCAAATACAAATTGCTCGCCGCTGATTAACTTAGGGGCGATCAACTGTTTCGTAGCTCAGGCGCTTACCGGCGAAGCCTTGCAGCGCAATGTCCGCACGCTGCAAATCGTTATAGCCAAGCTTGGCGCGGGTGTTCTGGCGAAAATCAAATTCGGCCAAGTAGCGGTCAAGGTGCTTGGCATCAACGTGCTGGTAGATACCGACAAGGCCGCGCTTCACGACGCTAAAGAAGCCTTCCAGCGTATTCACATGCACGTCGCCGCGAACATATTCGCCCTTGGAATGATCGACGCTTTCATGCGCCGCGACCGGGGCATGGACGTAGTACGGAGCCTTATCGGTAACGAGGCGGCTAGCGTGGTGGATATTCTTGCGCAGGTGCGCAGCCACGCCGCGATGATCGAGCGTAACCGAACGGGTGTTTCCGCCGCGCTCTACAAGGCTCAGGACAATCGCGTGCGGGCGCTTGCGACCGGGGCCGCGCTTAGTCTTGCGCGAGTTGGTCAACGCGGTTTCGTCCGCCTCTACGATCTTACCAAGGCCGCCCAGCGGGCCAGCATCGCCATTGGGTGCCATCGCATGGCGAATACGGTGTCCAAGGTGCCACGCGGTTTTCATGCCACAGCCGAGCATCCGCTGAAGCTGACGGGTCGAAATGCCTTTTTTGGAAGAGCAAAGCAGGTGGATCGCTTGCAGCCACAGGCGAAGCGGCAGGTGGCTATCCTCGAAAATGGAGCCTATCCGCACCGTAAACGGCTTACGGCAGGCGTAGCACTTGCGAAGGCCCGGACGGGTCGTTTTGCCGTTCAAACGGCCAATCTTGTCGCCCGTGGCCCTGCAATGCGGGCAAACGGGGCCTTTCGGCCAGAGGTGGCTTTCGACGTACTCGAAAGCGGCCTCTTCGTTGTGAAACCGGATGTCGGAAAGTACAGATTTCGCCATGGGATAGCTCCTATGGCTAATGTTATAAGGACCTAAAATGGGTATGTCAAGTGAAACATCGCCTATTCGCATTGATAAAATCCAAGCTAATTCGCAAACGGGCATGAATGAACAAAAGCGATTTAACGATTGAAATCACTCAATTATAAAGATTTCCAATCAATCCGCAGCGCCATCACTTTGGATCATTTTTATCGAATTATATCAATTGGCTACGACAAACATGGCATGCGTTGCTTTAAGTGACGTCAAACTGCATCCTGTCGAACGCCGGTTCGACATTCGGCGGCAATTCGCGGCGCAGCGTGGCGAAATCCATGTCGGTGTGCATGTTGGTCAGGATCGCCCGTTTCGGCTTGATCCGCTCGATCCAGGCCAGCGTCTCGTCGAGATTGAAATGGCTCGGATGCGGGGTCCGCCGCAGCGCATCGACGATCCAGACATCGAGGCCTTGCAGCGCCGCGATGCTGGCCGCTGGCAGGCTTTTCAGGTCGGTCGAGTAGGCCACGTTGCCGAAGCGGAAGCCGATCGACGGTATACCGCCGTGGTCCTGCAACACCGGCAAAACCGCGATGTCGCCACCCTGCCCCTGGATGGTCAGGCCTTGCCCGGGCGTAATCCGGTGCTCTTGCAGGATCGGCGGATAGCTGCCGCCGGGCGGTGTCATGAAGCAATAGGCGAAGCGAGCGTTCAGCGCGCGCGAGGTCGGCTCATCCAGCCAGACATCGATGCGGTGGCGTTTGAGGACGAACATCGGGCGCAGGTCGTCGATGCCGTGGGTGTGGTCGGCGTGCTCATGGGTGATCAACACGCCGTCGAGCCAGTCGACCTTAGCGTCGATCATTTGTTCGCGCAGGTCAGGGCCGCAATCGACAAGCGCGCGCGTCAGTTTGCCCGGCGCGCCTTGTTCCACCAAGAGCGCGCAGCGCCGGCGGCGGTTCTTCGGTTCGTTTGGATCGCAGTCGCCCCAGCCAAGCGCCACGCGCGGCACGCCCATCGACGAGCCGCAGCCGAGAATGGTGAAACGCAAACTCATGCGGCATCCGCGAGGCTGCGCGGCACCTTGGCAAACAGCCGGAAGAAGTTCTCCGTGGTCTGGCGCGCGATTTCGTCTTCCGGCACACCGCGGGTCTCGGCCAGAACCTTGGCCGTGTTAACAACGTAAGACGGCTCGTTGCGTTTCCCGCGATAAGGGATCGGCGCGAGATAAGGCGAATCGGTTTCGACCAGAATGCGATCGGCCGGCAGATCCTTGGCGATGTCGCGCAGGTCCTGACCATTCTTGAACGTGATGATGCCGGTAAAGCCGAGATAGAGGCCGAGATCCATGGCCTTGAAAGCGAGTTCGCGCCCGCCGGTATAACAATGCAGCACGGCCGGGAAGGCGCCCCTCCCTGTTTCTTCTTCCAGAATGCGGCTCATGTCGGCGTCGCATTCGCGCGAATGAATGACCAGCGGCAATCCGGTTTCGCGCGCTGCCGCGATGTGCTGGCGTAAGCCTTGCGCCTGCGCGTCGCGGGGGCTCTTGTCGTAGTGATAGTCGAGCCCTGCTTCGCCAAGCGCGACGACTTTCGGATGCTGGGTCAGCTTAATCAGCGCAGCCGCCCCTATGTCGAGTTCTTCATGCGCGTTATGCGGATGCGTGCCGACCGAGCAGAAGATGTCCGGATATTTTTCGGCGATGGCCAGCACCTGCGGAAATTTTCGTACGCGCGTACAGATCGTCAGCATGCGCCCGACGCCGGCCGCGCGCGCACGTTCTACCACCGCGTCAAGTTCGGCGGCGAAATCGGGAAAATCGAGATGGCAGTGGCTATCGACCAGCATCGTCAGGCCTTCGCCGCTTCCGGCTCGACATAGCGCGGGAAAACGCCAGTCGGCGGCGGCAGTTGCGCGCCGACGGTCAGGCGCTCGCCGCTTTCGAGCGCGGCGAAATCGCGTTGGTCGGCCGGCACTGCTAACAGATCGAGCAGCTTTCCCGACGACGCCGGCATCACCGGCTGCGCCAGGATCGCAATCTGCCGGATCACTTCCGCCGTCACGTATAAAATCGTGCCCTGCCGCTTCGGATCCGTCTTCGCTTTGCCCCACGGCGCTTCCGAGGCGAAATAGCGGTTGGCTTCGGCGACCACCGCCCACACCGTGTTGAGCCATTGATGCAATGCTTGCGTCTTCATGTGCTCGCGCCCGGCGGCCAACATTCCATCGGCGGCAGTCAGAATGGCCTTGTCCTCCGCCGTGAACTCGCCCGGCTCGGGCAGCTTGCCGCCAAACGCCTTGCCCACCATCGAGAGCGAACGCTGAGCCAGATTGCCAAGATCGTTTGCCAAGTCCGCATTGATGCGGTTGACGATCGCCTCGTGGCTATAATTACCATCCTGCCCAAACGGCACCTCGCGCAAAAAGAAAAAGCGCATCGGGTCGACGCCGTAAGCCTCCGCCATCGTAAATGGATCGATCACATTGCCGACCGACTTCGACATCTTCTCGCCGCGATTAAACAGAAAGCCGTGCGAGAAAATCCGCTTCGGAACGGCGACGCCCGCCGACATCAGAAAGGCCGGCCAGTAGACCGCGTGAAAGCGCACAATGTCCTTGCCGATTACGTGCAGATCGGCCGGCCAATAGCGCTTGAACTTTTCGCTCTGGTCGTCGGGAAAACCGGCTGCGGTAATGTAATTGGTGAGCGCGTCGACCCAGACATACATGATGTGCTTGGGGTTGCCGGGCACAGGAATGCCCCAGTCGAAGGTCGTACGCGATAACGATAGGTCCTTCAGACCGCCTTTGACGAAGCTCGCCACTTCGTTCAGTCGCTCTTTCGGCAGCACGAAGTCGGGAATGTCGGCGTAGAGCTTCAAGAGCTTGTCCTGATAGGCCGAGAGCTTGAAGAAATAGCTTTCCTCCTCGACCCATTCGACCGGCGTACCGGTTTTTGAGGCGAGCCGCACCTTGTACTCGTTCACATGCGTTTCGTCCTCGGCGTAATAGGCCTCGTCGCGCACCGAGTACCAGCCGGCATATTTGTCGAGATAGATGTCGCCGTTCTTCTCCATGCGGCGCCAGATTTCCTCCGAGGCGCGGTAGTGACGTTCCTCGGTAGTGTGGATGAATTCGTCGTTCGAGCAGTTGAGCATCTTCACCATCGCCTCGAAGCGCGGCACGTTGCGGTCGCGCAATTGGCGGGCCGTGAGCCCCTCTTTGGCCGCCGTCTGCTGCATCTTCTGGCCGTGCTCGTCGGTACCGGTCAGGAAGAACACGTCGAAGCCGTCCAGCCGCTTGAAGCGCGCAATGGCGTCGGTCGCAATCGCCTCATAGGCGTGGCCGATATGCGGCACGCCGTTCGGGTAGGAAATGGCGGTGGTGATGTAATATGGCGTTTTATCGGGCATTGGGGGGTTAGGTCGGCCTTAAAGGGTCAAATATGAAGCGCCCCGGAACTCCGAGACAACGCCGTTTTGCCGGGCCTCCACGACATTAGCAAGGCGGGAATGGGGGCTTTAGCCGGGCTCAGTTATTGACGGCGTATCGGCGCAAATTGCCGTGCTGCGCCACAGCCGTGCGCCAGGGCGTATTGCCGAGCGCGGGCACGACCACCAGGCGGTCGACCTCGTCGTTGAGAAACGCGGTCAGGAATTTGCGGTAATCCTTGAACGAGACGCAGCCGTTCGACTGGCCGTTCGGCCCAAGCATGTAGGTATGCGCCAGCATGCCGTCGCGGCCGTACATGCGGCCCTCGTCCACCGGATTGAGACGAATAGCGCGCACGCCGTGGAACAGCTCTTCGCGCAGCGCCAGTTCGTAAACGTTCGGCGGCGTCGGTCCGCGCATCCGAACCTTAATGAAACGCGGGTCGTCGAGCTTGTCGCCAAGCCCGGAATGCGCCTCGAGCCTTTGCCCGTTTGGCATGTAAACGGTGTGGGCGGCGATGTCGTAGAGCGCAGTGCGCCGGTCCGTTTCCGCTAGCACCGGCTCCCTGTTGTGCGCTTCCATCACCGGTTTCTGGATGGCCGGCGCAGGTGCCGCGAGCTTTGGCGCAGCTCGTTCGGCCGGTTGGCGATGCAGATCCTGCGGCGGCGGTCGCGGCAGTGGGATGATGTCGGCGCGTTCGCGCGTAACCGCGCTGGCGATTTTGGTAATCTGAATCGGTGCGGCCTTTGCTTGCGGCACCTCAATCGGTTGCGGCAGGACGATTAGCGAAGCAGTCCGCGCCCATTTATCCGCGAAGGCTGTATTGGTCTCACGCAGTTTGGCGGGCTCGGGCGTTACCAGCGCCAACGCCGCCGGCCCAATGGGCGCGCTGGCATGAATGTGCGGATTGCCGGCGATCGAGCGGTTGACCAGCCAGGCCGCGCTCAGCGTCGCGCCTACGCCCGTCACGCCGACGGTTACGACGGCCGCTGCCGCGAGGATCAGATTAGTGGCGACAAATCGCGCGGCGCGGCGTCCGGCACCCGCCCGGACAATGCGACCGTCAAACGAATTGACACCGTAGAAAACCGCGGCCGCACTCGCCATCGTTTACGCCACCAGCACTCGACTGCTACCAAGATCACTAAAGATCGCCGCCGCGCCGACAAGGCGCGCCGCCGGAATTTCCAGACAATGCGATAGAGCGGGTTAAACGCTCATTAACGAAGAAAGGCCGGTTGCGATTTTTACAGTGGAACCCGTGAATTTGCGGGTCGGGCTTTCAAACGTCGCAAGACTGTGCCGACTCACCGTATGGTGAGCGCATGACCCGCACTAAAATGATACCGCTCGCCGCCGCTGTGGCCCTGCTCGCAGTTACAGCCGGCGCGTCTGCGGCGCAGGCCGATCCGATGAAATGCAGCAACGAGGCCAAGACCTGCTCGAGCAATTGCAAAAAGGTCGCCCGCGGTCCGCTTAACGCCTGCCTGACCAATTGTGGCGCGCGCGCTTCCTATTGCATCAAGACCGGTTGTTGGCTCGATGGCGTGCAGCGCATTTGCGGGCTGGCCAAACAGTAGCTGCGACGCCAGGCGACCCTTATGCGAAAGGCGCCAGCGCGGGCGATACAATCGAAGGCGGCTGCGGCGCCAATTCGACCCGGTTGCGGCCGTTTTTCTTGGCCCGGTAGAGCGCGCTGTCGGCGCGCGCCAGCAACGTTTCGGCGCTATCGCCAGCGGCAAATTCTGCGACACCGAAACTACAGGTCACCATGCCGACTTCCGCCAGATTTAAGGCGCCGAAGCGGTCATGCAGATTGCCGGCCAGTTGGCAGGCCATCGGCCCGCTGCTGCCCGGGCACAAGATGACGAATTCCTCGGCGCCCCAACGCGCCAGCGTATCGGAATCGCGGATATGCGCGGCAGCCAGGCGTGACATCTCGATCAGCACGCGGTCGCCGGCCTGGTGGCCATGGACGTCGTTGATTTTCTTGAAGTGGTCGACATCGAACAGCACCAGCGACACCGGCGTGTTGTAGCGTTCTGCCCGCAGTATCTCGGCAGCCAAAGCGCGGTCGAAGCGCCGGCGATTAAACAGCCCGGTCAGCGGATCGGTCGCCGCCCGATTGTCGAGATTGCGCGCCAGTTCCTCCAGTTCGAGGCGCTTCTCCATCTGGATGTTGTCGTGCACCCAGTGTTCGCGCCCGACCAGATAGACCAGCACCATGATCGTCATCTGCAAGGTAATAATGATGCCGAGCACGCGGCTGGCAAAAATACTTTGCGGTACTTTCCAGGTCACCAAAGACCAGTCGCCGTTCGGAATGTTTTGACGGCGAATGTAATTGCGCTCGCCGTCGAAGTTGCCCCACATGGAGCCGACGATTTCACGAGCAAGCAGCGGCTTGGCGATCAATGGGCCATATTCTCGCTCCTGCGCTTTTTGCAAGTCCTGCGACAGCGGCCACAACGTCTGAAAGCGCATCTCCGGGCGGTTGGTGATAAGCACAATGCCGTAGCGGTCGATAACTGCAAATGAGCGGTCGAACTGACCAATATCCGATTCAAATTCGCTGAGCGATTTCTTCAGTACCGCGACGGCGATGATGCCGCCATTGGCTGATCGAACCGGATAACTCGCAAAATAATACGGCACATTGGTGAAAGGCTCGACCGTGAAGGCATGGCCTGCCCTGCCGGCGATTGCTTCGCGGAAATATTTTGTATCGAAAAAATTACTGCCAGGCTCGGCCGCATTTGTCGCGGTGGCCGCGATAATCGCGCCCGAGCGGTCGAGGATATAGCCTTCGCCGGCGTGCACGGCCTCGGTCTCAAGTTCCAGGATAGCCTGAAACCGCTCAGGATTAGATTTCGGATCCTTGTCCGCCAGCGCCACGATTTCGCGCGAGCCCGCCAGCACTTTCGCCATGCCCTCCGTCGCGACAGTATCGCCTTGCAGACGGCTGCCAATCAAATCGAGATCGCCACGGGCCTCGATCTGCACATTGCGCCGGTAGATGTCGCCCAGCACATTGGTCAAAAACCAACCGGCGATCAGGATGACAATCATTGCAACCAGCGTGCGGACAAATTGCCGGCGTTGGAATTTCGTATAGCGCAGCGTCGCGACGTCGGCGATCAGCACTTGGCCCCAATAGGCCCAGATCGCAAAGGCGGTGAAACAGGCAAGCAGCCCGCGCACCAGTTGGATCGGCAATCCGATGAAGTTTGTAAAAATCTCGTAGTTTATAAAGTCGCCTTGCCAACCCGGTGTTACCGGGACGATCGCGCCGGCGGCAAACCCGTAAAGGGCAACGGCAATGGCGCCGATGATCAGCCAATGTTTTTGCGCGGGCGGCGAGCCACGCGCTTGAATGGCGAACGCCGCCGCCGTTAACGCTGCACCCGGCAGACAAAGGCTGTAGCGCGCAAAAGCATTGGCGCCGCTGGTCCCGGCGAGATACCAGCCGTAAACGGTCAGCGCCAGAAGCGGCAGGTAAATCCACCGACCCGGCATGCGATAGCCTGCCTGCGACGCACCGAGCCTGCCGAATTCGACGAATATCACAAACGACCCGGTCATCAGCGCGGTGCGCGCAAGCGCGAAGGCCGGCGCGTCGCCCATGATCAATGCGAACAGGTCGAGCCACTCACCGGCGCCGTGCACATAGGCGAATGCGCCGAGCACGCTCCACGGCAGCGTCCTCTGCCCGCCGCGCGCAACCGCGACGCAGACCGCGCCCAAAAGAATGAAGGCCAAGCCATAAAAAAACAGAATGAAATCGAGTTGATCGGCTAAAAACGCCACCATGCCGGCCGGGTCCATAATGGAGGTTTTATCCCCACTGGGTTACGGGCCAAGAGTGAACAAGTTTCCTTTCAAATGCCGTTAATTAAGGACATTCCGTTTCGCGGCCAAATGCCTTGTCATGATAGATTGCCGACAGCGACGGGAACTTGTCCGGTTCCGAGTGTTGCGGACAATAAAACGATACCGCAAAATTTTCAGGAACCCGTCACGCGAATCGCTTAGCCTTCATGGAATGGCGGTTCGTCGATTACGGATCGATACGGCAATCAGGTCGCGCGGGACCAAAGCTCCCGGACGCCGGTTTGCAGGCCGCCGCAAACGCAAAATCCCAGCCTCCACCAATCTGGCGCCGGAATTGGCATGTTCGATGCTTGTCATTCCGCGCGCCCGCGCGGTGCGCTGGGCTTTGCGTTCCATAAGCAGTCCATCAGAAGGAGCTGGCCTTGGGTAAGAATCTCAACAAAAAGCGCCGCCGTCACGATCGCCTGTCTGGTACCGCTGAGATCATAAACTTCCAGAACCCAAAATTCGAAGCCGAGCGCGTGCTGCCTCCGATCAAAGCACTCAACCCAACCCAAGCCGACTATCTCGACGCTCTCCGCAAAAGCCCGCAAGTCATCGTTCTCGGCCCCGCCGGCACCGGCAAGACCTGGATCGCCGCCACCCACGCCGCCGACCTGTTCCGCAACCGTCGCATCGACAAAATCATCCTCACCCGCCCGAACGTGCCCTGTGGCCGCTCGCTCGGTTTTTTTCCCGGCTCGCTCGATGATAAATTCGCGCCTTGGGCCGCGCCCGTGGCCGAAGCGATCAAGGAACGCATCGGCAAGGCGGCCTACGACATCGCGCTCAAGAACGGCAGTATCGAACTGGTGCCATTCGAAGTAATGCGCGGGCGCTCCTGGAAAAATGCCTTCGTGTTGCTCGACGAAGCACAGAACGCAACGCTGGCCGAGATCAAGACCTTCCTCACCCGCATCGGCGAGGACTGCACCGTGGTCATCAATGGCGACATCAGCCAATGCGACCTCGATGGCGGAAGCGGCCTGCGCACGGTCATTCAACTGATCGATAACCAGAACCTGCCGGTGCCGGTGATTGAATTCACGCGCGGCGACATCGTGCGCTCCGGCATCTGCGCGATGTGGGTGAACGCCTTCGAGGAGGCCCATCTCTGATGCTGGCGGGTTGAACCGGCAGGGGCGCTCGCGCCCTCCTCTCACTTGTGCAAGGACAAAAAAACGGCTCATCTTCGCGCCGCTTGTTCCTTGCACAAGAGAAGAGGCTTTCCATGAGCATCGATCCCGAACATATGGTGGCACGCGAACCTGTCGCTGGATCGCCCTTTCCGGTCGACCTCATGTTCGTCGAGATGGTCGACGGCGCCTATATTCCGATCGGCATGCGCATGCCGGAGGGTCCGGGGCCGTTTCCGCTGATCTTGTTTGCCACCGGCAATGGCGGCGGCGGCATGGCGATGCTGCGCGATCACATTCAAAGCAAAAGCTGGACGCAGGACCGCCTGCTCGAACAAGGCTATGCCGTCTGCTGGATGCGCTATCGCGCCGAAGTCGATTACGCCTATGACAAGATCGGCAAGCTCATTCAGTCCGGCCGCCAGCACCGGCAATTATTCAACCGCGGGCCGCTTGAATACGAAGACGCCATCGCGGTCGCCGAATATTGCAAGACGCTGCCTAATATCGACGGCAATAGACTCGGCTATATCGGCGTCAGCCACGGTGGCGAAATGGCATTAAAGATCGCGTCGGAATATCACGGCTTCAAGGCCTTCGTCGCAAGCGAACCGGCGAGCCACGAATTCCTGCGCCTGCGGCCAGACGAGACCGCGCACATCGATCCGAAAACCGGCCTCCTGAACGTCGAGAAGATGCTGATGCGCGAACCCGCCAAAGTGCGCCCGCGCATCACCGAGGATGTCGCGCGCGCACGTGTCGCGCCGATCGATACACCTTTCTTCGTGCAAGGCCGCGACCGCGACGAATTGCAGGGCATCTTCCGCGTCAGCTTCGACCTGTTGCACGAAGCCGGCAAGGATGCGATCTGGCAGACTTACGACCACGATCTGCACGGTTTCATATACCCCGTTCGCCAAGCCGACGGCACCTATGCGCCGGACGCGATTCAGCTGCGGGCCTTTGCCGACACACTCGCGTTCTTCGACAAACATTTGAAAAGATAATTTCGCGAGGCAATCTTTTCCACGCAGCATGGCTCGTGGAATCGAACCGTTCCGGTCGGCGCGATCTACCGCATCTGGTACGACGGCAAATAAAGCCACGATCAATGGCGGCCCCGTTCCAAACGGGGCCGCCACTTTCCGCGGAGAAGATTGCCATGAAGCTTTCGCCTGGCGCGTTCGCCGGCTGCGCCGCCGTCGCGCTTTCCATAGCGCCGGCACATGCTGGCGACATTGCGAAGGCCGCAAGCTCGCCGCCGCCAAATGTCAGATGTGTCATGGCCTCGATGGCCAATCCAAACTGCCGCAAGCGCCTAACCTCGCCGGTCAGGTGAAAAATTACCTGGTGGAACAAATGAAGGCCTTCCACGATGGCGTGCGAAAAAATGAGATGATGTCGCAGATCGCGCCCAGCCTGTCGGAAGCCGATGAGGCCGATCTCGCCGTCTATTATGCCGCGATCGAGGTAACGATCGGCAAAATTCCAGGCGACTATTCCGCAATTCGTTACGGGTAAATTATCGATTTTACCGCCGAAACGGTTGAAGAATGGCGCGCGGCGGGCCATATAGCGTTCGGACTGTCCCCCCTCAGGAGAATCAATTGAGCCACTTTCGAAGCCCCGACGTTTTGGAACGTCGGAACAATGCCGCTGCGGTCAAGAAGGCCATGCTGGATAAGTACCGCGCAGCGATCCAGGATCCGTCCCTCGAAGAACAGCGTCAAAAGCGCCTAGCCATTCAGGAAGCGCGCGAAGCCCGCCAGGCCGAACGCGAGGCCGCCCGTAAAGTGCGCGAGGCCGAGCTGGCGCGGCTGGCCGCCATTGAAGCCGAAAAGCAGACGCAGGCCAGGCGCGAGGCCGAAGAGCTCGAAGCGCTGATCGCGGCCGAAAAACAAGGCGCCGAAGAGGCGCTGCTGGCCGAGCAGAAGGCGGCGCGCGATGCCCGCTATGCCGCGCGCAAGGCCGCCAAGAAGGAGCGGCGGCGGGGCTATTAGGCCCCTCCGCTCCTGCCATTACCGCATAGCCGCCGGCGACGCAGCGCCTCCACATTCCGTTATAGTGGTCGTCCGAATCCCACGGGGTCCGCGATGTATGCTGCGACCGTCGGCGCGCGCCGTTATACCTTTGCCGATCTCAAGACCCTGCTCGCCAAGGCGACGCCGGCGCGCAGCGGCGATGCGCTTGCCGGCCTGATCGCCGAGAGCGGCGAGGAACGGGTCGCCGCGCAATTTGCGCTCGCCGATCTTCCGCTCAAAATATTTTTGAACGAAGTAGTCATTCCCTACGAGGACGATGAAGTTACTCGCCTCATCCTCGACAGCCATGATACGCGCGCCTTTGCTCCGATCGGGCATCTCACCGTCGGCGGCTTGCGCGATTATCTTCTGTCGGACGATTCCACCACCGCGACCCTGACCGCGCTGGTGCCCGGCATCACGCCGGAAATGGCGGCGGCGGTCGCCAAGATCAGCCGCTTGCAGGATCTAATAGTGATGGCGGCGAAGTGTTCGGTGGTGACGAAATTCCGTAACACCCTTGGGCTGCCGGGCCGGCTTTCGGTAAGGTTGCAGCCCAACCATCCGACCGACGATCCCGCCGGCATCGCAGCAAGCATTCTCGACGGGCTGCTGCTAGGAGCGGGTGACGCCGTGATCGGCATCAATCCGGCGACCGACAGCCCCGAGCAGACATACACGCTGTTGTCCATGCTGGACGAGATTCGGGCAAAACTCGACATCCCAACGCAATCTTGCGTGCTAGCGCATATCACCACCACGCTCGACCTGATTAGTAAAGCGGCGCCGGTTGATCTGGTGTTTCAATCGATCGCCGGCACGCAAGCCGCCAATAAAGCATTCGGGATCGACCTGCCTTGCTCGGGCAAGCACGCGAGGCGGCGCTGTCGCTTAAGCGCGGCACGCTCGGCGACAACGCGATGTATTTCGAAACCGGGCAAGGTTCAGCGCTTTCTGCCAATGCGCATCATGGCGTCGATCAGCAGACGCTGGAGGCGCGCGCTTACGCGGTCGCGCGCGTCTTTAAACCGCTACTGGTCAACAGCGTGGTCGGCTTCATCGGCCCGGAGTATCTTTACGACGGCAAGCAGATTACCCGCGCCGGTCTTGAAGATCATTTCTGCGGCAAGCTGCTTGGCCTGCCGATGGGCATCGACGTCTGCTACACCAATCACGCCGCAGCCGATCAGGACGACGCCGATGCGTTGCTCACTTTTCTGACGGCCGCGGGCGTTAATTTTGTCATGGGCGTGCCCGGCGCCGACGACGTTATGCTCGGGTATCAGTCGACGTCATTCCACGACGCGCTCGCCATGCGCGAATTGCTCGGACGCAAGGCCGCGCCGGAATTCGAATCATGGCTGGAGCGGCAGGGGCTGACCGATAAAGCCGGTCGCGTCCGCCCGCGCGAATTGCCGGATCGCTTTCGCGCCTTGTTGCCGGCGGCCGCGTCATGATCCGCAGTAAGGATGAGCCGGCTTTGGCCGGCGCCGATATGTGGACGCAGTTGCGCGAGTTGACCGCCGCGCGTATCGGACTCGCCCGCAGCGGCGCATCGCTGGCGACCGCACCGCTGCTCGAATTTAGATTGGCGCACGCGCGCGCCCGCGACGCGGTGCATGCGGAACTTGACCTGACCCGCCTGAGCGCCGATCTCGCACCATTCGATTTACCGGTGCTGGCGCTGGCGAGCGCGGCCGCCGACAATCGAATCTATCTGATGCGCCCCGATCTCGGTCGCAGCCTCGCGCCCGCCTCCGACTCGGCGCTGGCGCCTCATGCCGGCGAATACGATCTTGTCTTCGTCATCAGCGGCGGATTGTCGGCGCAGGCCGCGCAAAACCATGCCGCGCCCGTGCTTGCACAGGTCGTTCCGCAATTACAGACGGAAGGCTGGCGCATCGCGCCGCTTGTCATCGTCCTGCGCGGGCGTGTCGCCGTCGGCGATCGCGTGGCACACTTCCTGCGTGCCGACTGCGCGGCGGTGCTGATCGGCGAACGACCAGGCCTAAGCGCGCCCGACAGCATGGGCGCCTACGTCACGTGGCAGCCGAGCGCGCGCACTACCGACGCCGAACGCAACTGTATTTCTAATATTCGTCCCGGCGGCATCGCTTACGCCGACGCCGCCTTCAAACTCGTGCATCTGTTACGCGCCGTGCGTTCGCGGCGTCTATCGGGCGTAAAGCTCAAGGATCAATCGATGAGCCTTGCGTTGTCCGAGCCTCCGCGTCAACCGTGACCGAGTGCGCCGTCGGCGACGGCGGTCGGTACGATGCTGGCGTTACGTTCGACGTTAGTCGCGTTCGCCGCCGTCCTCATGCCATTGCCGGCGAACTCGGGCGGATGACTGCGCACCTGATCGAGCACGAATAAGCGGATGGCAGACGACAGATTGCCTTGCTGGCGCTGCGTGTCGATGTCGCCGACCATGTTCGACAAGGTCATATGTTGACGTTCCGCGATTTCCTTCAACTCGCTCCAGAATGGATCTTCCAGGCTGACGCTGGTTTTGTGGCCAGCGATGACGATGGAGCGCTTGATGACGAGAGATTTCATGTGCATTTCCTTAGCGGGGGCAATACACAAATTACGGGAGTTGGTGTTGTGGCACCCTTCCGTCGCGTGCATGCCAATGAATTTCCAACGCAAACAAATGAAAGAGCTAGCCTACCGATATCACCCACATGTCGCTGACTTTGCGACAGCCGCACTTGACGTTTTTTCTATCGGACTCGGCAGCAATTTTATCTCGTAAAATTACCAGCGCCGTTCAACCTGCGCTGTACAATTTTGCTCACCGCACGTGTTCCGTACAAAGATTTTACACGAACTGTCTTATTAATTTGGAATGCGGAGATAGCACCGCTTACCACCGCGCTCGGCGGAACAGTCGCGCTGTTTCTCATTTACTATGTCGGAATATCTATTTCGTGCCGGCAAGTGCGATCGCTTCGATCTCGATCTTGAAACCGAAATGCAATTCCGGCACCGGCACCACCGCGCGCGCCGGGCGCGCCTCGCCAGCCCAGGCCGCGTAAAGCGCATTGAATGCAGGCCACGACGCGATGTCCGTGACATAAACGCGCACCTGAACCAAGCGACTGACGTTGCTACCGGCGGCCTCCAGCGACGTTTTGATGTTTTGCAGAACCTGGCGCGCCTGATCTTCGAACGGTGCTTCATTCAACTTGTTGCCGTTGCCATCGATCGGCAGTTGACCCGATACGAAAACGAAACCGTTGACGGCAATCGCATGGCTATAATGTCCGCCGGGCATGGCCATTCCGCCCGGGTTGATAGATTCGATGTCGGTCGCCATGACGTCCCCCTGTAACGCTATACCGTGCCGCGTCGTGTTCACACTTTCGCAGTCTCTGCCAGTATGCCGAAGACCGTGAAAACCAACGGCTTGCGTTCAAGATTGTAGGTTTCGACGTCGCGTGCGGCGCGGTTGACCTTTTCGAAAGTCTGGGCGGTCTTGGCCATCTGAGCATCGGCGTATACGTCTGCGTCAAGGCGCGCCGATAACCAGCCGTTGACCAGATCCATGAACGCAAGCAGCGTTTGCGGTTCATTGCCGGAGAGCGCGTCGCCGAGCGCATGCAACGCACGAGGATCGGGATTGGGAAGCTGCGCAAACAAGTCGAGCACGCGTTGCCGCAGAGCCAGTGCCGGACCGTCGAGAAAGCGCAGCGCACGGCCAACGCTACCCTCCGCCGCTGCCGCGGCTTGCACGATTTCCGGCTCGTCTTCGCTCCGCCCAGTGGCGGTCGCGAGCGCGCGCGCCACGTCGGCGGTATCCAGTGGCCTCAGCAGAAGCCTGCGGCAGCGCGATCGTATGGTTGGCAATTCGCGGCCGGGGGCGTGGCTGGCGAGAAGCAACAGCGTGCGCGCCGGCGGCTCCTCCAGTACCTTCAACAGCGCATTAGCGCCTTCGCGCTGCAGGTCGTCGACCGCATCGACGATGGCGATGCGCCAGCCGCCCTCGCCCGCGGTGGAACCGAAGAATGCGACCGAGCGCCGCACGTCGTCGACGCGGATCACGGTATAAAGTTTTCCGGTCTGTTCATTGATCGTGCGCTCAAGCACCAGGAGATCGCCTTGCGCCTGCGCGGCAATGCGGCGCGCAACCGGATGCCCGGCATCGACAGCGAGCGAGGTCGCCGCGCGCACCGCCGACGCCGCTGGATCGGGATGCGCCAGCACGAAACGCGCCAGCCGGTAAGCCAGTGTTGCCTTGCCGATGCCGGGCGGCCCGCCGATCAGCCATGCATGCGGCATGCGGGTGCTTTGATAGGCATCGAGCAGCGCGCGTTCGGCCTCGTCATGTCCAAACAGTACGGAGGTCTGGCGCGGCGACAAACCGTCGCTTTCGTCTTTATCACTCATCGGGCTGCGGCCTCTACAGCACGCGTGTGGCCATGCAACAACCGCTCCTCGACCACGGACCATATTCGCTCGGCCACAACGTCGCGCGGTGCGCGTCCGTCGATAACGACGATTCGTTTAGGTTCGCGCGTGGCCAACGTTAAGAACGCCTGCCGCAGCTTTTCGTGATACTCAACCGACTCGCCCTCGAAGCGATCGGCTGTAGCGGCGCCGCGGCGCACATTGGCGCGGGCAAGTCCGATATTGGATGGAACGTCGAGCAGGAAAGTGAGATCGGGCATAACAGTGCCGACCGTCACGCGCTCAAGCCTGTGAATGAGCTTCATATCGACCTGGCCGAGCGCACCCTGATAGACGCGGGTGGAATCGATGAAGCGATCACAGACGACCCATTTGCCCGCTTCAAGCGCCGGCTCGATGGTGCTGCGTACATGATCGTCACGCGCCGCAGCAAAAAGAATCGTTTCTGCTTCCGCGCCGAGCGGCTTTGCCATGCCCGATAAAATAATGTGGCGGATGATCTCGGCGCCGGCCGAGCCGCCCGGCTCGCGCGTCAAGGCAAAGTCGATGCCGCGCGACTTGAGGTGTTGCGCCAGCGTCGCCGCGTGCGTCGACTTGCCCGAGCCCTCGCCGCCTTCGAAGGTGATGAATTTTCCGCGCATTTAATCCCGCAAGCCGCGAGAGATGAATGAAACCATCATAACCGCTGCGCGCCGGCGCGGAAGAGCCCGATCACCAATTCCACCACGGCATCAAGCGCGCGTTGCGACAGCGTGCCTTTGGCGACCGGAGCGGCCGCCTGCAACGGTGTATCCAGAATTACATTGTCATTGCGCCAAACTCTGAGCGAACCGATGCGCGTGCCTTGCGCGACCGGCGCCGGCACCGGTCCGCTGTAGACGATGCGCGCGACCAGCCGGTCGCCGCCGTTTTTCGGCATCATGACTTGCACCGCGCCGCCCGCCGCCAGTGGTACATGACCTTCGATGCCGCCAAAGACCTTGGCGCTGCCGATGATTTGTCCTTGCGCGAACAACGGACGGCGCTCGAACGTCTTGTACCCCCACTCCAGCAATTTCTTGCCTTCCTCGGCGCGTTCCTTGGCGCTCTTCAAACCGTTCACGACGACGATCAAGCGCAATCCGTTCTGCACCGCCGAGCCGACCAGACCGTAGCCCGCTTCTTTGGTGAATCCGGTCTTGAGCCCATCGGCGCCGATTTCCATGGGCAGCAATGGATTGCGGTTCTGCTGGCGGATCTTGTTCCAGGTAAATTCGCGCTGGCCGAACAACTCGTATAACTTCGGATAATCCAGAATGATGCGGCGCGCGAGAATGGCAAGTTCGCGCGAGGTCACCAGCGTGCCGGGATCCGGCAGTCCGTTCGAATTGGCGAAAATCGATTTTGGCAAGCCGATGGCACGCGCGCGTTGCGTCAGCTTGGCGGCGAAGGCGGCTTCGCTGCCGGCCATTCCCTCGGCCAGAACGATGCAGGCGTCGTTGGCCGACTGAATGATCATGCCGTGCAGCAGATCGTCGACGCTCACCCTACTGTGCAGAACCGCGAACATGGTCGATGAATGCGACGGTGCGCCGCCTTTGCGCCAGGCGTTCTCGCTCACCTCGAATTCGTCGGTGAGCTTGAGGCGGCCTTCTTTGAGTTCATGGAAGACGTATTCCGCCGCCATCAGCTTGGCGAGGCTGGCGGGAAAAATCAGTCTGTCGGCATCGCGCTCGAACAGCACGCCGCCATTCTCGGCGTCGATCAGCATGGCGTGCGGCGCGCTGATCGGCGGCTCGTCCTTGCGGGCCGGATCTTTCTTGGCCGACAGGCCCGAACTTGGCTTATGCGCGAGGCCGGAGCCGGGCCGATGCGCCGGCGTTGCGGCTTGCGCCAGCGCGCAGCAGCCGACCAGCACAAGGGCCGCCGGCAATAGGCGGACTATCGAAAATTTGCGCAGTGCCATCATGCAAGGCTTTCCCGGCGATCCTTAAGGCCGAGCCGATGCGGCTTGGCCTGGCGGTCGGCTCTGTGGCGGGAAGTTAAGGCTTAGTAAAGGCCTCGGCCGCTCATGAATCCCGCATGGCCATCATAGCGGGCCGAGGCGTAAGCCGAAACCGGCGATGCGGCTCGGCTGGGGACAGAGTCGGGTGCTCGGGCAAAGGCTTGCATAGGCTTCGCATGGGCCGGCGCAGGCGGCTCGGCCACCGGCGCGGCCGCCTTGGGCGCCGTCGCAGGTGCCGCAGCCGTTGTCGGCGGCGCCGCGGCAGGTGCGGCTGCAGGCGTCGCGCTCGCCTCCTCCACACGCACCGTGACGACGACATCCCCGGGTGAGATGGTGCCGCCCTTGGTGGCGAGAATCTTCTCGACAATGCCCGCAACGGTGGACGGCACGTCCATGGTCGCCTTCTCCGTCTCCAGCGTGACGAGCGGGCCTTCCACTTCGATGGCATCGCCGGGCTTGACGAGTACGTCGATGACGGCGACGTCCTTGAAATTGCCCATGTCCGGCACTCGCACTTCTACGACGCGAGTCACGGTAGCTCTCGTTGAATATTGATCACGTGTTCAAAGGATCGGCTTTCGCCGGATCTATCCCCAGGGCGGTGATGGCTTTGGCCACGGTGTTGCGGTCGATCTTGCCCTCCTCGGCGAGCGCCTTGAGCGTCGCCACCACGATGAAGTTGCGATCCACTTCAAAGTGTCGGCGCAACGCGGCGCGGCTGTCGGATCGACCGTAACCATCCGTCCCGAGCGTGACGTAACGACCTTTCACCCACTGGCGGATCTGGTCCGGAACCGCACGCATGTAGTCGGTGGCCGCGATCACCGGGCCGGCGACGTCCCGCAGACAGCTGCTGACATAGGGCAGTTTCGGCGGATCCTGCGGGTGCAGCAGATTGTAGCGCTCGCAGTCCAGGGCTTCGCGGCGCAACTCCGAGAAGCTGGTCACCGAGTAGATGTCCGCCGGTACGCCATAGTCCTTCTCCAGGATCTGGGCCGCGACGATGCACTCACGCAGAATCGTGCCGGAGCCGAACAGGGTTGCGCGTACCTTGCCCTGCCCACCCGTCTGCAGCCGATACATACCCTTGAGAATGCCCGCTTCGACATCCTTGGGCAGCGGCGGCTGAACGTAATTCTCGTTCATCACCGTGATGTAGTAGAACACCCGCTGCTGCTCGACGAACATGCGGCGCATGCCATCGTGGATGATGACGGCCAGCTCATAGGCATAGGCCGGGTCGTAGCTGACGCAGTTGGGAATGGTGCTGGCGTTGAGCAGGCTGTGCCCGTCCTGATGCTGCAGGCCCTCGCCCGCGAGCGTCGTGCGGCCCGCGGTTGCGCCGAGCAGGAAGCCGCGTGCCTGAATGTCACCGGCCGCCCACAGGAAATCCCCCACCCGCTGGAAGCCGAACATCGAGTAATAGATGTAGAACGGCACCATGTTGATGCCGTGATTGGCGTACGCCGTACCGGCGGCGATCCATGAGCAGGTCGCACCGGACTCGTTGATGCCCTCCTCGAGCATCTGGCCCTTCTTGTCCTCGCGATAGGACATGAGGGTTTCGGAGTCCTGCGGCGTGTAGAGCTGACCGACCGAGGAGTAGATGCCGATCTGGCGGAACAGTCCCTCCATGCCGAACGTGCGGGCTTCATCCGGAACGATCGGCACGATGTTCTTGCCGATGTTCTTGTCCTTCAGCAGCACCGTGAGGATGCGCACGAAGGCCATGGTGGTGGAGATTTCACGCTCACCGGTGCCTTCGAGCATGGCGCCGAAAGCCTCCAGCGGCGGAATCACCAAAGGCGGCGCCGTATTGGTGCGCACGGGCAGATAACCGCCCAGGTGCTTGCGTTTGGCGTGCAGGTACTTGGATTCCTCGGAACCCTCGGGCAGCTTCAGATAAGGCAGTTTCGCCAGCTGCTCATCGTCGACCGGCAACGCGAAACGGTCGCGGAAGACTGTCAGGCCCTCCACATCGACCTTCTTCTGCTGGTGGGCGACCATCTGGCCCTCGCCGGCCTTGCCCAGACCGAAGCCCTTGACGGTGTGCGCGAGGATGACCGTGGGCTGGCCCTTGTGATGGGTCGCCGCGTAGTAGGCGGCGAATACCTTCTGTGCATCGTGACCGCCGCGCTTGAGCGCCCAGATATCC
>Ga0209483_1000143_pt1 | contig 69143 bp, 54 predicted proteins | sample NGEPerA_FD_184508 | JGI IMG/M metagenome (GOLD analysis project Ga0209483, IMG submission 184508) | Arctic peat soil microbial communities from the Barrow Environmental Observatory site, Barrow, Alaska, USA - NGEE PermafrostL2-A... | ecosystem: Environmental > Terrestrial > Soil > Wetlands >... | reverse complement strand
GAAGAGATCAAAGGGATCTCCCGTAATGTCCGTGAGTTTACCGCCCGCTTCCAAAATCAATAACGCTCCCGCCGCGATGTCCCAGGCTTGAATGCCTCTTTCCCAGAAACCATCCAGACGACCAGCCGCCACATAAGCGAAATTCATAGCCGCCGAACCGTCCCGGCGGACGCCCTGGGCAGTTAAAACGAATTTTGTAAAATTATCCAGGTTGTATTGAGTTTCCCGAACCATATAGGCAAAGCCTGTGCAAAGCAGACTTTTTTCCAAGGTTGAGATTTTGGAAACGCTCAAGCGCTTGCCGTTGAGAAAAGCGCCCCTTCCTTTTTCGGCGGTAAAACATTCGTCCCTTAAGGCGTCATAGATGACGCCCACGATGGGAACGCCGTTTTGGACTAAAGCGATGGACACGCAGAAAAAAGGATAGGCGTGGGCGAAGTTGGTGGTCCCGTCCAGCGGATCGATGATCCAGGTGTAAGCGGAATTGTTTTTCTGAAGGCCGCTTTCCTCACCTAAAAAGTCGTGGGTGGGAAATTGTTTTTGAAGGATAGAAAGTATTCTTTTCTCAGAAAGCTGGTCGACTTGGGTGACCAAGTTCAGAGAGTTTTTGCCTTTAAATTCAATATGGAGGGTTTTTCCATAAAACTTCTTGTGGATGGCGCCGGCGGCTTTGGCGGCCTGGACAGCGGTTTTTAGAAATAAGCTCATGTAAAACTCCTTGTATATAAAAGAAAGACGGGATTTTAACAGCATTCGGCAGGAGAATCCATCAAGACCGGGATTTGAGAAAGGGGAGTCGGGTTGCCGGAGTGTTCTGTTGCGGGAGTCTCCTGAAGACTGTTACAATGCCCTCCGCTTACAACCCGTCCCATAAAGGACTTTCATGAGAAACTTTTTAATTATTTTGGCCGCCGTCGTACTGCTCTATCTAACCCTCATGGGGTTTGGTGTTATTCACGCGGGATTTCCTTTCGGCAAAAAGCACGGTTTGGTCAAAAAAACCGTCATGCTGGATGACTTTGAAGACGCGGACAATGATTTCGACTGGTTTACCGGCGGTTACGCCAAGTTGGAACAGTCGACTCAAAATACAACCCACGGCAAGCATAGCGCCAAGATTACTTTTTATACCCAGAACCAATTTCAAACGGTGCCCACGCCATTAGCCGGGATTACACCCACGCCCCAGCCGACATGGCAGCCGCAAATCGTGATGAATACCCATTCGGTGACCAAACTTCCCGTCTTTGACTGGCAGGATTTTACCAGTTTGAAACTGGACGTTTTTAACTCGATGGATCAGCCGGTGACTTACCATTTAAAATTATCGGATTCGAAGACTTTTTCCCATGATACGAGCGGCGTGATGCTTTCCAAGAAAGTCACGAATATCTCGGTGCTAATGGATGACCTTTCCCAGGACAGGATGGACCTTTCCAATATGGACTCTATCCAGTTTTGGGTTGATATGGCCAGCGCGACCCAGCCTGTGTCGGTCTATTTGGATAACCTGCGCCTGGAATTTGACCCCGGCGAAGTGAAAAAGAAATGATTCGGAAGGTAGTTGTTTGCCCCGGTCTTAAAAATAGATAAAATAAGAAATCAATCAATGAACGGCGGTTTTTCCCATCGTGATAGGAGAAACCGCCTTTCGTTTGTTCGATGAAATTTATTTTTTCAAGTAAAGTTTCGGTCATTTTTTTCTTGGGATCGCGATGAAATCCAAAGTTGTCAAACCTTTCCGATTTGGGGATCAAATCGAGATTGAAATCGATTCAATGGCCTTCGGCGGCGACGCCGTGGGGCGCTATCAGGATTTCGCCGTTTTTGTGAAGGGCGCTCTTCCGGGAGAAAGAGTCCGGGCCCTGGTGACGCTCGTGAAGGATCATTACGCGACGGCGGAAACAGTCGCGGTTTTGAGAACCTCGCCCGACCGGGTGACTCCTCCCTGTCCCATTTTCGAGGAATGCGGCGGATGCCAGTGGCAGCATTTTGATTATCCCCGCCAGCTTTTGACCAAAACCCAATTCGTGAAGGACGCTATCGAGCGGATCGGCAAGCTCAAGAATATAACGGTTCATCCCTGCCTGGCCTCGCCCAGTCCCTACGCTTACCGCAACAAGGCCCTTCCGGTTCTTTCTATGAGGGATGGACATTTTATTTCGGGTATTTATGAACCCCGTTCCCATCAATTGGTTCCTTATGAAACCTGCCCCATTCAGGGCGACGCCATTAATGAGCTGATCCAGCGGACTTTGGAGAAAATTGATCAGGCTGGATTAACCCCCTATCAGGAAAAAAGCCATACGGGCTTTCTGAGACATTTGGGAGTCCGCCAAGGTTTTAAAACGGGCGAATTGCTTCTGGCCTTTGTGACCCGCACGGAAGTGCCGGAAGAAAAAGTCCAAAAAGCCGGACTGCCCGAAGAAGAAATGAATGCAGTTTTGCCCCGTATAGCAAAAGAATTAATGGACGAGATGCCGGGATTGGTGGGGGTGCTTCAAAACGTCAACGCTTCCCGCACCAACATTGTTTTCGGTTCGCAAACCAAACTGTTGGCCGGTCGGGATCATTATTTCGAAATCATCGATGGTTTCAAACTTAAGGTCTCGCTGCAGTCTTTTATTCAGGTCAACACGGGCCAGGCGGATCAATTGCACTCGGTGGTTCGCCAGGCGCTGGGAGATCCGATCCATAAGAAGAAGTGGGAAACGGTCCTGGATCTTTACAGCGGGATCGGAACTTTAGCTTTGGCGGTTTCGGACAAGGCTGATTATGTGGTCGGCATTGAGGAAATCGCGCCGGCGGTTGAGGATGCGAAACTCAACGCAAAAAACAACGATCGTTCCAATTTGGATTTCATTTCAGCCGAAGTATCCCAGGGACTTTTAAATTTAAAGAATCAAGGATTGGCTCAAATCGACGCGGCCATTCTGGATCCGCCGCGCAAGGGTGTGAGTCCCGAAGTATTGGCGCGGGTAGTGGCTTTTCATCCCGAACGGCTGGTTTATGTTTCTTGTGATCCATCGACCTTGGCCAGGGATCTGGCTTTGCTTTGCCAGCACGGCTACATCGTGGAATGGGCCCAGCCCCTCGATATGTTTCCTCAAACCTATCACGTGGAGACCGTTGTTCGATTGACAAGAGATACGCCCTTGTCACAGGATGTTTCTTCCGTGCTTAGCGAAGTTGAGGCTCAAGCCTTTCGTCTTCCCCAAGCGCCGCTTCCGAGCACCGCCTATGATTTGACGGCATGGAGGGAAATAGCCGTTCAATCGGCGACCCTCGTCAAGAAAGTTTTGGCGGCACTGGGAGGACTTTTGGTTTTGGCGGGAACCACCATTGCGGGGACCGTCCAAAAAATAGTTAAGATTTTATTCCGCTCGACCCAAATGGTTTGGTGGTGGTATGAACCGATTCAAAGAAAAATAGCGGACAAACTCAAAGCCCGGGCAGAGAAAAAAGCCTATGAAAAGGCATTGAGAACCGAAACCCTTTCTAACGCCCAGATCTTATCCAACGCTATCCGGCTGGAAGACCTTGAAAAACAGATAAATGCGTCTCTGCCGAAGGATTCCCCGCTCAGCGAGGTTGAAAAACAGGAAAAACCACCCGAATCGAAGAAACGGGTTTGGCCTGTTCCTGAAATAAACCTTGCCCGGGTTAAGACATTCAAATTGGAAGTTCTGCCGTTTATTGTGTTTTTGATGGGTCAAAGGGCAGTGCGATGGGTTTTGACGGCGTTTTTTTTAATCGCGGGAGGGTATATCGCGAAAGCCACGCTGGCGCCTTTATTAAACCGCACGCCGGTGAACACCTCCAACACCCAGCTTTTGCCCGATATGGTGGTCTCGATGCCCAACGGCAATTTTCTGCGTTATGAAATGGTGCCTTTTGAAATAAAGATGACCTCGAATCATACGGTGAACTTTTCGGAGGTTCACGGAGAAGTTGCGATTTATAACAACGGAGAGCCTGTCACCACTGTGGGTGGAAAAGAAAAATGGATTCTTAAAAAAGACGAATATGAGCGTCGGCTTTACGGTAATTGGCCCATTCCCTATAACCCCAAACCCGGCACTTATGTGGCGGAGTTGACCGTCACTTCACCCGAATGGAAAGGCTCTAAAGTTCTTCATTCGGCTTTTACCATTCCGCCCTTGAAACCTTCGGGCCTTTATCCCGGCTACGCCACCTTAACGATGGAAGGCGGCAAACAGTTGATCAACGGCGCGATTCCGGCCATTGACGGCAGTGATTCCATGAATGCGGCTAACGCCATTCAATGGGCCCGCTACATGGGCGCGAACTGCTATTGTTTTCTGGCGGGACAGACTTCCATTTGGGATCATTTCAATTCCCGTGAATTTCCTTTCAGCCAGGGTGATATGGACTTGGCACATAAATATGGCAGGGCGGCTCATGAGGCGGGAATGAAATTCGCGGCCTACATCACCACTTTCAAAGTGGTGGGTGACGCCTGGAATCAGGCTCCCTATCAATTTTCTATGGGTTACGACAAAGACACAGACCAAGTGGTTCAAACGCGTTTTATTTCGCTCAATGACCCCAAGCGCCGCCAGGATGTGATTGACATTCTCAAAAAATTCAACGACGACGACTCCATCGACATTATTGGAATGGATTACGTGCGGACCGGATTCGCGGGTTACGAATTCGTGGATGAGTTTATGAAAGACATGAATGTTCCAGCGCCTTCCGGTTATGGGGGCATGACGAAGGAAGACCGTATCCGCTGGCTGGCCAAAACGGTGGAGCTGGACAAAAATCGTGAGGTGACTTCGCAGTTTGAATGGTGGCGGGCCCACAAAGTGTCTTTAGCGCTCAAGAGCATACTGGACGAGGCCAAGCTCACCAAGCCGGTTTTTACTTTTACCCTCGGATGGCAGCAGGGCCACCAGCATGGACAGGATCCGGCGATGTTTGTGGACGCGGGAGTCAATTACAACCACATCATGCTTTATGAAGGCGACAGAGAAACTCTGAAATCCATGAACGAACACTGGCCAAATTACTTGACGAGAGGCAACGGCATGTATGCCATGGGGGAAATGGTCGATTTTAACTGGGTTCAAAAATCACTGGACCCGCCGGCCCCGGAAGAACTTTATAACCGAGAAGTGGACACTTTTCAAAAATGGTTCTCCGTGAACGCTCGGGTGGGAATGTTCTGGCATGATCTTTACCGGATGGTTTACGGTATGCGCGGACCCTATAGCGACATGGAATGGCTGATCGCGGGCGGAAAAGCCTTTACCACCCTAAAAAACGCAGAGGGAGTTTTACTTTTGAAAGTGGGCATGGGGGTTTCCAAGGAAATTTATGGAGGAAAGGCGGAGCCGATCAATGTGGAAGTACGCAACCAATCCGGCCAAAATCTGAAGGGGTTGATTCTGCATCAGTTGGATACGACTAAAAATTACGCGTCGGACTTAACGACGGTCGGGCCTTTTGACCTGCCGGCCGGCCATACGATGAAGTTTAAAAACTTGTCCGTTACTATTCCCAAAGATGACGAACCTGAAAGGGATAACCGTTATATGACTGCGGTGATGGTGGAACAGCCTAATACGGACCTTCGGGCTTTTGATTTTGCCTATGTACATCGCTTAGGAGCTAAAGTTCTCCGCTCATCGGGGAATCACCCGGCGGATTCGGATACCGGCTCAGGTTTAAATAATGTAGGAGACTCTTTGGCTCCTCCGGGCGCCGCGGACGCGGATAATTCGGGAAGCGATAAAAGCGGCACGTCCCGGTAGTGCGAGTTCCAATTGCACGTTGATTCAAAATTTCATTTTGGAACTATTGCCTAAATGGCCAATTTGTGGTGTTTTTTTGATTTTTTAAAAAACAGCCTTCTTGGACTTTTAAGCGCTCTTGCTATACTACGACCCCTCAATTTAAGGAGTTTGAAACTTGTCGCTCGAACACATCCGTAATTTTTGTATTATCGCCCACATTGACCACGGCAAAAGCACGCTGGCGGACAGGCTGTTGGAATTCACCGGCGCCATACCGCCCCGGGAAATGCGCGCCCAATTGATGGATCAAATGGATCTGGAACGGGAACGCGGAATTACCATTAAGGCCAAAGCGGTCCGGTTTTTTTATAAAGCCAAGGATGGCAAAAAATACGAGATGAATCTTATCGACACACCGGGACATGTGGATTTTAACTACGAGGTTTCCCGAAGCCTGAAGGCGTGCGAAGGCGCACTATTACTCATTGATGCTTCCCAGGGTGTGGAAGCCCAAACCTTGGCCAACGCTTATTTGGCTTCTGATCAAAAACTCGCCATTATTCCAGTTATTAACAAAATCGATCTTCCTTCAGCGGATGTAGAACGCTGCAAAAAACAAATGGAAGATTCTCTGGCTATCGATGGATCCGAGGCGGTTTTAGCCTCCGCGAAGGAAGGCATCGGCATTGAGGAGATTCTTGAGGCGGTGGTTCAGCGAGTGCCGCACCCGACGGGCGAGGTGGCGGAGCCGCTCAAGGCGCTCATCTTTGATTCCATGTTCGATATTTACCGCGGCGTGATGATTTTCGTTCGCGTGATTAACGGCACCATTAAAAAGGGAACCAAGATGAAGTTCATGGTGACCAATAAAGTGTTTGAGGTTGAAGAAATTGGAGTGTTTAAACCGAAGATGGAAAAATCCGACCAGCTCTCCGCAGGCGAAGTCGGCTATATCGCGGCCAATATTAAAGAAGTCCGGGACGCCAAGGTTGGCGACACGATTACGGACGAAACGAATCCTACGGCGGAAGCTCTGCCCGGTTTTAAAGATGTGCTTCCCATGGTTTTTTGCGGACTTTATCCCGTCAGTACGGATGATTACGCGAAACTGAAAGAAGCCTTGTCCAAACTCAAACTCTCCGACGCGGCGCTTTCTTATGAGCCCGAAACTTCACTCGCTCTTTCGTTTGGGTTTCGCTGCGGTTTTTTAGGATTACTGCATATGGAAATCGTTCAAGAACGGCTTGAGAGAGAATATGACCTGAACCTGATCGCGACCGCTCCCAGTGTTATTTACAAAATCAAAAAAACGAACGGTGAAGAACTGGTGATTGACAATCCTTCTGAATTGCCCGACCCAACCCTCATCGACGCTATTTATGAGCCCTATATAGACGCCAAAATTATCGTGCCGGCTGACTATATTGGTGTCGTGATGACCCTTTGTCAGGAAAAGCGCGGTATTCACAAGAACACCAGTTTTATTGACACGACTCGCGCGGTGATTAGTTATGAACTGCCTTTGGCCGAAGTGGTGATGGATTTTTTTGATAAGCTCAAAAGCGCCACCAAAGGCTATGCTTCCCTGGATTATGAGCCCATCGGTTATCAAGAAGGACATATCGTTAAAGTAGATATTCTTTTAAATAACGAAGTGGTTGACGCTCTTTCTTTTATGGTTCATCGAGATAAAGCGGAAAATCGCGGCCGCGGTATCGCTGAAAAACTTAAAGAGATTATTCCGACCCAAATGTTTGAAGTGCCGATTCAGGCGGCGATCGGTGGCAAGGTCATCGCCCGGGAAACCGTTCGGGCGCGCCGTAAAGACGTTTTGGCCAAGTGTTACGGCGGCGATATCAGCCGTAAACGAAAATTGCTGGATAAGCAAAAAGAAGGCAAGAAGCGCATGAAAAACATTGGGTCGGTCGAAATTCCCCAGGAAGCTTTCATGGCAGTATTAAAAGTAGAAGATTAACGTCTAAATTCACAGAAAGTTTTAGGAGTTTTAAATGGAAAATTTGAACCAATACTTATATATCGCCGCAGCCATACTGACCGTCGTTGAAATGCTGCTCCTCTGGGTTTTCCCTCAGGTGAGGAAAAATCCGGCTCACGCGGGAACAATTGAAACCCTCGACTCTCTCTGGGTGGCCATGGTGGTGGCCCTGTCCCTCAAGGCGGTTTTGGTTCAGCCCTTTACGATTCCTTCCGGATCCATGGAAGACACTTTGGAAATCGGCGACTACATTTTGGTTAAAAAATACGAGTATGGTTATTCCTTGCTCAACGCCACAGAAAGATTCCTGGAATTTAAAAAACCTCAACGGCATGACATTGTGGTCTTCGTGTTTCCGTTGGATCATACGAAGGATTACATTAAACGACTGATCGGCATACCTGGCGACGTGATTGAGGAAAAAAACAAGGTTCTTTACGTGAACGGCGTGAAGCAGGATGAGCCTTATGTCATTCATGCCGCGCCCGAAATTTTGCCACGGGGGGATTATTTGGGAGGCAACCGGGATAACTTTGGCCCGGTGACAGTAGAAGCGGGGCATTATTTTATGATGGGCGACAACCGTGACAACAGCTACGATTCCCGCTACTGGGGTCAACTGGATGAAAAATTAATTAAAGGCAAAGCCTGGTTTATTTACTGGCACAGCAATAATTTTCATCCGGACTTTGGCCGGATGTTTCATACGGTACAGTAAATCTAATAAAATTTTATGAACACGTATCTTCATATACCCTTTTGCACCTCGATTTGCAGTTATTGTGACTTCACGTCTTTCGCGGGGCAGGAGAATAAAATCTCCCGCTATGTGGACGCTCTTTGCGTTGAAATCACTTCCTCCGATCTGAAAGGGCCTCTTCAAACGGTTTATTTTGGAGGGGGAACGCCTTCGCTTTTGCCTCCCGAAAAACTTCAAGCCATTTTGGAAACACTCCGGCAAAAGGCGGGATTTGCTTCCGACATTGAAATTTCTATGGAAGCTAATCCTGAAACGGTTGATGAGAACCGTCTTCGGAGTTACCGCGAATCAGGCGTTAATCGGTTGAGTTTTGGCGCCCAGGCTTTTCAGACGGAAATTCTGAAAAAATTAGGCCGGGGTCATGATTGGACGATTGTTGAAAAGGCGTTTAAGAATGCCAGGGGAGCCGGGTTTACCAACATTAATTTGGATCTCATGTTCGGTCTGGCTGGACAAAACCTTTCCCAGTTTCAAGAATCGGTTCAAAAAGTTCAAGAACTTAACCCCGAACATGTTTCGCTTTATGCTTTGCAAGTTGAAGAAGGGACTCCTCTTGCCAAACAAGTTGAGGAAGGGCTGGATCTTCCCGACGAAGACCAGGTGGCAGACCAATATGTCTGGGCACAAAATTTTTTAACTTCCGGAGGCTACGAGCAATATGAAGTTTCCAATTTTTCCAAGCGGGGCAACGCCTGTAAGCATAATTGGAATATTTGGAGAGGCGAGGATTACTGGGGGTTTGGTCTTTCAGCGGTCGGAACCGTTGGTGACGTGCGTCATGGTCATGGAGACGATTTGATGGCATATATAGAGCAAGCTTCGCGGGGACAGCAAGGTTTACTGGAAAAAGAAGTTTTGTCCCAGTCGGTCCGTGCCTGGGAAAGGATTATGCTGCAATTCCGAACCCAGGAAGGCGTATTGGAGAGCGACGTGGAGGCTTATGTCCGCTCTCAAGGCGGGTCCTCCTATAAGGAACGGTTTAATCGCTTTGAAAAAGAAGGTTTTATATCCCTATCTCTGGGGCGTTATCGGGTGACCCCGAAGGGCTATTTTGTCCTCAACGGTATTCTGGAAACCCTGATGGTATAAGCTTTTTTTACGGCAGGCCAAACGTTGACTTTCCAAACGGCCTACCTATTATGTCTGCTCCGGGGCTGGAAAGTACCCGTTAAAAGTTGTTTTGAGCATAGAGGAGAAGCGGCGCATGGGCGAACAAGTGATCAATCCCACGGATAATCCGGAACAAAATACCGAAACTCCTGTGGAAAACGCGGCCTCTTCGGTCGCCGCGACCGAGGACTGGCAAAAAAAGCACAATGAGGTCAAAGACAAGTTGCTTTGGATGACCGCGGATTTTGAAAACTATAAAAAGCGGGCCTTGAAGGACAAGGAAGACCATCTTAAGTTCTCTCAGCTTGGTCTTCTGCAAGAAGTTTTAGTCGTGGCAGATAATCTGGAAAGGGCCCTGGCGGCTCTTCCGGCGGATGATAACGATAAGGGTCTTTTAAGCCTGAAACAGGGTGTGGAGCTGACCCTCAAGCAGTTTAATTCGATCCTGACCAAATATAACGTCACTAAAATTAAGGCCAAGGGCGAGAAGTTTGACCCTCGTATGCATGAAGTGATGTTTCAAGAAGAGACGACCGAGTTCCCAGATGGAACCGTTCTGGATGAGCTGCAAAGTGGTTACTTGCTGCATGACCGCGTGTTGCGGCCGGCGATGGTCAAAATCGCGAAGAATTCATAAAAGAGATGAGGAGAATTCAATATGGCAACGAATAAAGTTTTAGGAATCGATTTAGGAACAACCAATTCTTGTATGGCGATTATGGAAGGCGGAGAGCCCGTGGTCATCGCCAACTCCGACGGCGCGAGAACCACACCTTCGGTTGTGGGTTTTACCAAATCAGGCGAACGCTTAGTAGGACGGGTGGCTAAAAACCAGGCTATTACCAATCCGACGAACACCGTATTTTCCATTAAGCGTTTTATGGGCCGCAAGCTTCATGACGGCGAAGTTGAGGCGGATAAAAAGTTGGTCCCTTACACGCTTAAAGAAGTCTCTAACGGCGACGTTCGGGTAAAGATTGACGACAAAGAGTTTTCCCCCCCGGAAATTTCAGCCATGATTTTGCAAAAGCTCAAGGCGGACGCCGAGGCTTATTTGGGAACTGCGATTACGGAAGCGGTCATTACGGTTCCGGCTTACTTTAATGACGCCCAACGTCAGGCCACCAAAGACGCGGGAAAAATCGCTGGTTTGGACGTGCTTCGTATTATTAACGAACCGACTGCGGCGGCTTTGGCCTACGGGTTGGACAAAAAACAAAAGAACGAAAAAATCGCGGTTTATGACTTGGGCGGGGGAACTTTTGATGTTTCGGTGCTGGAGTTAGGCGACGGCGTGTTTGAAGTGAAGTCTACCAACGGGGACACCCACTTGGGCGGGGATGACTTTGACCAGCGCATTATCCAATGGCTGATTGACGAATTTAAAAAAGAAACCGGCGTGGATCTCAAGAGCGACCGTATGGCCCTTCAACGTTTAAAAGAGGCGTCGGAAAAGGCCAAGATCGATTTGTCGTCTTCCAACGAGACGGATATTAACCTGCCGTTTATCACCGCCGACGCTTCGGGACCCAAACATTTGAATGTGAAATTGACCCGCGCCAAACTGGAACAATTGGTTATCGACATGGTGGATAAGACCATGGAACCCTGCCGTAAAGCCCTGAAAGACGCTGGGCTGTCGGTGGACGATATTCAAGAAGTGGTGCTGGTGGGCGGGATGACCCGTATGCCGCTGGTGCAAAAAGCGGTAAAAGACTTTTTCAAAAAAGAACCTCATAAAGGTGTAAATCCGGATGAAGTGGTCGCTGTTGGAGCGGCCATTCAAGGCGGTGTTTTAAAAGGGGAAGTGAAAGATGTTCTTCTTTTGGATGTCACTCCTTTGTCCCTCGGCGTTGAAACGATGGGCGGCGTGATGACCAAGGTCATTGAACGCAACACGACGATTCCGGCTAAAAAGAGCCAGGTATTCTCGACCGCTTCGGACAGCCAGCCGGCTGTCTCCATTCATGTGCTTCAAGGTGAAAGAGAAATGTCCTCGGACAACCGCACTTTAGGCAAGTTTGATCTGGTGGGTATTCCGCCGGCCCCGCGCGGCGTGCCTCAAATCGAGGTCGCGTTTAATATCGACGCGAACGGTATTCTTCATGTCAGCGCCAAGGATTTAGGAACGGGTAAGGAACAGGCGATTCAAATTACGCCTTCTTCCGGCTTGTCGGAAGAAGAGATCAAGAAGATGCAAAAAGACGCCGAAATCCATGCCGAAGAGGATAAAAAGAAGAAGGAAAAAATCGAAACCAAAAATCACGCCGATACCTTGGTTTACTCGACTGAAAAGTCTTTGAAGGAATATGGAGATAAAGTCGACGCGGATACGAAGAAAAAGATCGAAGAGAAACTGGAAGAACTGAAAAAAGTTTTGACCGGCGACGATTCGGAGGCGATCAAAAAAACTTCGGACGAGTTGGGCGAGGTTTCCATGAAGCTGGGCGAGGCCATGTATAAAGCCTCCGCGGAAAAGAACGCGGCAGGTGCTGAAGCTGGCGGCGATGGTTCTACGGCCAAGGCCGAAGGCGACGGCAAGGAAGCGCCGGTGGATGCTGAGTACGAACCGGTTGATAAAGATAAAAAGTAAGCTCTAAAAAGTGTAAAAGTCGCTTAAACGAGGGGTGAGAAATCACTCCTCGTTTTTTTGTTTAAAGCGGGTGTTATAATTCCCACCCGCGTCGAGAAATCGATCTGCTATCAAAGTTGAGGAAGTTTGAATGATTAAGAAAATCGCCATTTTGGGTTCGACCGGCTCGATCGGCATCTCCACCTTAAAAGTGGTTCAAAAACTCAAACCTTTGTTCCAAGTGGTGGGCCTCACCGCCAACCGAAACGTTAAAGTTCTCGCCCAACAGATTAAAACATTCAAACCCAAACTCGCTGCCATTATGGACGAAAGCCTTGTGGCCGAACTTAAACGATTGGTCAAAGGCACCAGCACAAAAATTTTGGGTGGCGAGGAAGGCGTTATCGCAGTAGCAGGGGAGTCGGGCGCGGATTTAGTTTTAACCGCTATAGTAGGGGCCGCAGGGCTCAAACCTACTCTTATGGCAATTCAAAAGGGAAAAGATATCGCCCTGGCCAACAAAGAAACCATGGTGATGGCGGGAGAAGTGGTCACCCAGGCCGCGAAAAAGTCCGGTTCCAAAATTCTTCCAGTAGATAGTGAACATTGCGCGGTATTTCAATGCCTGGCGGGAGCGCCGCCGCTTTACGAGATTCATAAAGTCATTTTGACCGCCTCGGGCGGACCTTTCCGAAATCTAGATCAAAAAAAGTTTCATCAAATTACTCTCAAGCAGGCTTTAAACCATCCCACTTGGCGAATGGGACCCAAAATCACGATTGATTCGGCAACCCTGATGAACAAAGGGCTGGAAGTGATTGAAGCCCATTTTCTTTTTAATATTCCCTTTAATCAAATTGATATCGTGATACATCCCGAATCTATCGTCCATTCGTTGGTGGAATTTATTGACGGATCGGTTTTGGCTCAATTGGGCACGACGGATATGCAGATTCCCATTCAATATGCCATGACTTACCCGGCCCGGGCGAACGCTCCGGTGAAGCGGTTGGATTTATCCCAGATCGCCCAGCTCAATTTTCAAAAACCTGATTTGAAAAAGTTTCAATGCGTGAATCTGGCTTATGAAGCTGGTAAAAAGGGCGGTACTTTTCCCGCGGTTTTAAACGCGGCAAATGAGGTGGCGGTAAGCCGATTTTTAAAGGGAGAAATCGCTTTTACCAGTATTCCCAAGATTATTGACAAGGTTTTGACGAAATACCGGCCCCTGACAAACGGGAACCTGGATGGTATATTACTGGCCGATCGCTGGGCCCGCGTCGAAGCCGCCCGCGTGGCTGGTTAAAACTCCAAACATTTCAACACAAGGAAAAGCATGAATATCATTCATCTAGTTGAGGTTGTCCTTTTTTTCAGTTTTATGATCTTTATTCACGAGTCGGGCCACTTTATGGCCGCCCGCTTTTTTAATGTCGAAGTCGAGGAATTCGCTCTGGGCTTCGGCCCGACTCTGTTTGCCCGTCAGTGGGGGAAGACTCTTTACGCGGTCCGGGGCATTCCCCTGGGAGGTTTTTGCAAAATGAAGGGCGGTGACTTAAGCAGCAATTCGGCGGAAGAAATGCACGCGAAGGCTCCCGAAGGGGGAGATTTTCTTTTCGCTTCCTGGTGGAAACGCATCGTTATTTTGTTAGCCGGTCCGGGCATGAATTATATTTCGGCTCTACTGTTTATCGCCATGCTCTTTACCTTCTCGGGAGAGCCAATGGAAATCGCTCAGCCCTTGTTGGGGTTTGTGCCGCCAAATAGTTTAGCCGAAAAGGCAGGCTTGAAAGCGGGAGACTTACTTTTAACGGTTAATGGTAAGGTGATCGATAATCTAAACACCGCGGATGATCTGCTGCCCGATTATGGTAAAAGCTCAGTGGTAACCTATCAACGCAATAACAAGGTTGAAACCGCCACAATTGAAAGAGGTTCCAAGCCTTTAACGGATTGGCAGGCTTCTGATAATGGATTTTTGAAATTTCTGGCTTCTTTAGGATTAGGTCCGGCGCCGATCGATACGACGGTTTTGGGAATTGTGGAAAAGGAAAACCCGGTGGTGGGACAAGCGGTTTTGGGTAATCCAGCCCGCAATGCTGGTATTCAAGAGGGCGACAAAATTACCAAAATCAACGGTCAGAAGGTTTCGGATTGGTCCGAATTGGCTTATGTAATCCGCAACGCCCAGACCGATTCGTTACAAATTGAGTTTATCCGAGACAAAGCCGTTCACATGGTCACGGTTCAGCGTATCTTCAACGGCTATTTTAAAGCCATCGGCATCAGCCCGGTTGACAACGACAAACCGGTAATGAAAAAAGTGTCGGTGTTTACCGCTTTCGCGGACTCGGGAACCTTTACGATCAACATGTCAAAAAATCTTTTCGACGGCATTGTGAAGCTTTTTACGGGCCAGGTGTCTCTCAAGGACAACGTTGCGGGGCCGGTGACTATTATGCGTCTTATGTATCAACAGGCCTCTCAAGGATGGCGGGATTTAATCCATAGCGTGGCGGTCATTTCGCTGGTTCTTTTTATTATGAACTTACTGCCTATTCCGGTGGTCGACGGCGGGCAGATTGTGCTTTGTTTGATCGAAGGCATCAAGCGCAGCCCCGTTTCGGTGAAAGTTCAGATGGTTTATCAGCAGATTGGTTTTGTGTTGGTGGTTTGTCTGATGGCGCTTACTATTTTTAATGACTTCAAAAATATTTTCCTCGAAATGCACAACCACATCCATTAAGGGATCGCGGTATTTCGGGGCTGGTTTTAATTATCTTTTCTAAGGAGTTCCCGTGAAACTGCACGAATACCAAGCCAAAGAAATTTTCGCCAAGTACGGACTGCCGGTCACCCCGGGTGTTGTGGTTAAACACTTATCCGAGGTAGACGAGGCTTTAAAACAATTTCCCCAGGGTCCCTGGGTGGTCAAAGCCCAGGTTCACGCGGGCGGCAGAGGTAAGGCGGGCGGTGTTAAATTTGCCAAGACGGTGCAGGAAGTTCATGAAAAGGTCAGTGCTATTCTGGGAATGACCCTGATATCACCTCAGACTGGGCCGGAAGGCAAGCTGGTTCGCAAAGTGTTTATTACCCCCGCCGAGGATTACGTTAAAGAACTTTATGTTTCCGTGGTTTTAGATCGGGTTAACCGAACGCCAATTATTTTGGCCTCCGCCGAGGGCGGAACCGAAATTGAAGAGCTGGCGGTCACCAAGCCCGAAGCGATTTTTAAAATTTTGATAGACCCCATTGAAGGCTTGCATCCGTATCAAGCCCGTCAGCTTCATTTGCGTCTGGGCCTGCCGAAAGAAAGCATTAATCAAGGCGCCAAGCTTTTTCAAAATATGGTGAAGGTTTTTATGGAACTAGATTTGTCCATGCTGGAAGTGAACCCACTGGTGGTTTTAAAAGACGGTTCGGTTCATTGTCTCGACGCCAAGGTGGATTTTGAGGACAACGGTTTGGCCCGTCACAAGGATTATGCCGCCTGGCGCGATCCTGACGAAGAAGATTCCCGTGAACTGCAGGCCGCTGAGCACGGCCTTTCCTATATCTCCCTCGACGGTTATATCGGTTGTCTGGTCAACGGCGCGGGACTAGCCATGGCCACGGCGGACGCCATTCAGCATTTCGGCGGTTCACCCGCCAACTTTTTGGATGTGGGCGGCAGCGCCAGCCAAAAAGCCGTGACCCAAGCTTTTAAGATTATTTTATCCGATACCCGGGTAAAGGCCATTTTGGTCAATATCTTCGGGGGTATCGCCAAGTGTGATGTGATCGCTCAAGGGATTATTGACGCGGCCAAGGAAGTGGGTTTGTCTCTTCCTCTGGTGGTGCGTTTGGAGGGAACCAACGTGGAAAAAGGCAAAGAACTATTGGCCAAATCGGATCTCAAATACACTTTTGCCACCAGTATGGATGAGGCGGCTAAAGCGGTTGTGGCCGCAGTTCCAGCGGGGGTGAAATCATGAGCGTCCTTCTCGATAAAAACGCCAAGGTTATCTGTCAGGGTATTACGGGTACCGCCGGGTTGTTCCATTCTAAAGCCTGCCGCGAATATGGCACCAAGATGGTCGGCGGGGTTACCCCAGGTAAGGGCGGAACTGAAATAGAAGGGTTTAAAGTATTCGACACAGTTGAAGAAGCGGTGGCCAAGACCGGCGCCAACACCACGATGATCTTTGTTCCCGCGCTTTTCACCGCGGACGCCATTTTGGAAGCGGCGGCGGGCGGCATTAAGCTGATCGTCTGCATTACCGAAGGCATTCCGGCTAATGACATGGCCAAAGTGAACAAAATATTGAAGGGCTATCCGGATGTACGGCTCATCGGTCCCAACTGCCCCGGTATTATTACCCCGGGCGTGGCAAAGGTCGGCATTATGCCGGGCTATATCCACCGTCCCGGCAAAATCGGAATTGTTTCCCGCTCCGGCACTTTAACTTACGAGGCGGTTTGGCAGGTCACCCAATTAGGGTTGGGCCAGTCCACCTGTATCGGCATCGGCGGCGACCCGATTGTGGGTACCACCCATATCGACGCCATGCGCCTGCTGAATGAGGATAAAAATACCGACGCAGTCATCATGATCGGTGAAATCGGTGGTTCCAACGAAGAAGAAGCGGCTCTTTATGTGAAGAAATATATGACGAAGCCTGTGGCGGCATTCATTGCCGGTACCTCAGCTCCTCCGGGCAAACGCATGGGTCACGCGGGCGCCATTGTTTCAGGGGGCAAAGGAACAGCCAAAGAAAAGATCGCGGCGTTGAAGGCGGCGGGTATTGTGGTCGCTCAAAGCCCGGGTGAGATCGGCCACGCTCTTTTGGAAGCGATTAAAAAGAGCAAAAACAAAAAGTCTGGGAAGTCTAAACCAGCTAAGAAGGCCAAGAAGAAAAAATAGTTTGTTGGAAATTAAAGGCGAGTTCCGTAAGAAGCTCGCCTTTTTTATTTATAGAGTGTTTGAGTCGCAGCCAAAATAATCGCTTCTTGTGGGCCCCAGATGCGGGAGTCGGTACTGTTGAATACCGCAAAGGTGCGGATGCCGCAGGCGGAGGCCAAATGAGTTACTCCGCTGTCGTTGCCTAAATAGCCCCGGGCCTGGGCGAGGACAGCCACTAGGTCACTCAACATCAAAAGGTCGGGCAAAACCTGAACTTTCTCCAAACCTTTAAAAGCGTCTTTAACTTCATCTCTGTTTTCAAGTTCAGCGTCGCCCCAAATGACCAAAACATCAGTTCCGGATTCTTGAACGGCTTTTTCTGCCGCTTTTCTAAAAAAACTCAGAGGCGCGTTTTTAGCCGGACTTCCACTGCCGGGATGAATAACAAGAGGGTTGGTAACGTCCAAAAACTCACATAAAAGGGCGCCCCGTTCTTTGACTTCGGATGTGATATTTAACCGTGAAGCGGGGATGGTTTCGCTGGGGGTGCGGTTGGGCTGAACCAACCTTAGCCAGTATTCTCCGGCCCATTTTTCCTTTTTCAGGAATTCCTCAAAGGGTTCATCTGGTTGATGGATGGTTAAATCCTTAAAGGATTTGAGGCGTTCGGTGATTTTGTCATCTTTGTCTTTAAAGAAAAGATAGAGGTTAGAAAAGATTCCCCAAAAGGACTCGTCCAGCGGACTGTCGGAGTGCAAAATCTGTGAGATTGCCTCAAAGGGAATAACTCGTTCCGCGTTTAAAAGGGAACTGCCGAGCTGAACATAGGGCCAAGTTCCGGCCAAAGTGACAGGCGCTTGAGCCTGCAGGGTTTGAAGGGCTGGTAGGGTTAAAACACAATCGCCCAGACTTCCCGCAGTTAAAACCAATGTTTTTGAGGGGTTTGACATGAGGCCCATTATATCCAGATCAGGAAATTCTTGGAATTTAGGGGGTTTCTTATCCTTGAAACCCACCGCTTGGTGCCGGATAATCAATCGACATCTTTTTAAGGAGTTTTTTGTGAGCGAAGCTTTATACGAGATTCCACGCCGTAAATCCCGCGCCGTGATGGTGGGTAAGGTTCAGGTAGGCGGTGACGCCCCGGTTTCCATTCAGTCCATGACCAATACGCATACCTACGATGTACAGGAAACCATTGATCAAATTAAACGCCTCGAAGACGCGGGTTGCGAAATTATTCGGGTTACCGTGGAAAGCCAGCAATCTCTTAAAGTCCTCGACAAGATTAAAGCGGCCATGACGATGCCCCTGGTAGCCGACATTCATTTCGCTTATCAAATCGCCTTAGGTTCGATAGACGCGGGTGCGGACAAGATCCGCATCAACCCAGGCAACATCGGCGGGATGGACCGTTTGGCCCAAGTGGTTGAAAAGTGCAAAAAGTATAATGTGGCCATGAGGGTCGGGGTGAATTCGGGCTCACTGGAAAAAGACCTGCTGGAAAAATACGGTCACCCGACGCCCGAAGCCATTGTGGAATCGGCCATGCGCCATATTAAATTCATTGAATCTCTCGGCTACTACAACATGATTATCTCGGTGAAAAGTTCGCATGTGCCGACTATGATCCGCTCTTACCGGTTACTCGCTGAACAAACTGATTATCCTTTCCACGTGGGTGTGACCGAAGCGGGTACCAAGATGCAAGGAACGGTAAAGAGCGCGGCTGGTATCGGGACCATTCTTGCGGAAGGCTTGGGAGATACGATTCGGGTTTCTTTAACCGCTGACCCGGTGGAAGAAGTCAAAGTAGCGACTCACTTGTTAAGGGCTTTGGGTTACCGTAAAGAAGGTATTGATATCGTGGCCTGCCCGACCTGCGGGCGCTGCCATGTAGACCTCGAAAAGATGGTGGACCAGGTGGAAACCGCGACGCTGACCATGAAAACCCCCATGCGGGTGGCGATTATGGGTTGTGTGGTGAACGGCCTAGGTGAAGGTGCTGAAGCGGACATCGGTATTTGCTCTGAAAAGGGCCATGGGGTCATCATTGAAAAAGGTGAGATTAAAACCCGTCTCAAGGAAGAAGAACTGGTTCCTCATTTGATCAGCGAGATTAAAAAACGCCACGAAGCGATGACCAAAAAGGTCTAAAATCCCTTGCTGAAAATCTTTATTTAGTGAAAATGTGTTACCCAGGGGCGTGAGAATTCACGCCCCTGATTTATTTAAAGGAACATTCCATGCGAGTCTCTAAAGCCCTCATTCCCACCGTTAAAGAAACGCCTCAAGAAGCAGAAATCCCTTCCCACAAACTGATGCTCCGCGCGGGACTGATGCGAAAAGTGGCGGCAGGGTTTTACGAATATCTGCCCTTGGGACAGAAAGTCATTTTGAAGATCAACCAGATCATTCGTGAAGAAATGGAACGGGCCGGAGCCCAGGAAGTGCTTTTGCCCATTATGACCCCCGCCGAATTGTGGCAAGAAACGGGCCGCTGGGAAAAATATGGCAAAGAGCTGATGAGGGTGCAGGACCGCCATGAGCGGCATTACGCTTTGGGTCCTACCCACGAAGAAGTCATTACGGACCTGGTACGCCGGGAGTTGAAAAGCTACAAACAATTGCCGATGAACCTTTTTCAGATCGCCACCAAGTTCCGAGACGAGGTTCGCCCCCGTTTTGGGGTGATGCGCAGCCGCGAATTTTTGATGAAAGACGGCTATTCCTTTGACGTGGATGACACGGCGGCGGACAAGACCTATTGGATTATGGTGGAAGCCTACAAGCGTATTTTTAAACGCTGTGGACTGACCTTCTCCCCCGTCGAGGCGGATTCGGGTTTGATTGGCGGAAGCTTCACCCACGAATTTATGGTGCTGGCGGAAACAGGTGAGGCGGCAGTGGCTATGTGTTCCGCCTGTGATTACGCGGCGAATCTCGAAAAAGCTTTGGGTATTCCCACCGCTCATGCGGCAACCTCGGCAGGCGGACCTTTTCAAAAAATCTCAACCCCCGGCAAGCATACGGTTGAAGATGTCGGTCTTTTGCTTAAATTACCCGCCCAGCAGTTTATTAAAACACTGGTATTTGTCGCGGACAGCAAACCGGTGGTCGTACTGGTACGGGGCGACCATGATGTGAATGAGGTGAAAGTTCAAAATTATTTGCAGGCTAGTGAGTTTGCTTTAGCCAGTGGTGAAAAGGTTTATGAAGTTACCAAAGCGCCAGTTGGGTTTGCCGGACCGGTGGGATTAACCGGCGTTCGGATTATAGCGGACAAGGCTTTGCAAGGCGGCCATCAGTATGTAACTGGCGGATTAGAAAAAGATGTTCACTTAACCAACGTAGAATTTGTCCGGGATTTTGCCGAACCCGAATGGGGAGATTTCCGCAGTGTTCTTTCGGGAGATGGGTGTCCCAAATGCGGTAAAGAACTCAAAGTGGGCCGAGGCATCGAAGTGGGTCAAACATTTAAGCTGGGCCTGAAATATTCCCAGCCGATGCATTGCGTTTATCTGGATGAACACGGTAAAGACAAAGAAGCGGTGATGGGCTGTTATGGTATCGGGGTGACCCGCACAGTGGGCGCCACCATTGAGCAATATAATGACGTGGACGGCATTATTTGGCCCATCGCGACCGCGCCTTACCAGGTACATCTGCTTCTCTTAAATCCCGCAGAGCCTGAAGTAGCCAAGGTGGCTGATAAGTATTACGAAGATTTAAAGCAGGCAGGCTATGAAGTTCTTTATGATGACCGGGCTGAAGCTTCGGCCGGGTTTAAGTTTAAGGACGCGGATTTGATAGGCCTGCCGATTTCGGTTCGAGTAGGCGCCAGAGGTTTAAAGGAAGGTCTGATTGAGATTAAGCGCCGCAGGGAAAAAGACGTTTTTAAAGTTCCCGTGGCCGATGTTCTCTCGAAAGTGAAGGAAGTGGCTGAAGCCGAATGGAAACTCTGCACACCCTAGCTGTCAGAAAGGTTCGTCTTGAAAATCGCTCTGGTGACCGATACCTACTTTCCCCGTATTAACGGGGTGGCAACCTCAACCCAGATTTTCGCGGAAGAATTCGCCAAATTAGGCCATGAAGTTGATATTTACGCCCCAGCTTTTCCCAATTCTATTGACGACAGCGAGAATTTTAAAGTTTATCGTTTTCCCTCCATGTATCTCTTTTTTGATCCCGAAGACCGCTTGGGTTTGCCGAATAAAGACAAAAAACTCGTCCAGCAATTCATCGATAAAAAATACGATATCGTGCATACCCAGACACCCTTTACCATCGGTGGTCCGGCGGTCAAATGGGCCCGCCAAAGCGGAGCCAAAGTGGTGCATACCTATCACACTCTTTTCGCAGCCTATACCGAACATTATCTTTGGTTTTTACCGAAGGCGCTGGGTATCTGGTATGCCGAGTCGACCAGTCGGCGTTATTGTAATTCCTGCGATCTTCTGATCACTCCCTCTAGCGAGATGCAAAATGTTTTAGCGAGCTACCATGTTAAAAAGCCCATTGAGGTCATTCCCACGGGTATCCGTTTGGAACGGTTTATCGGCCGAGACGGAAACCGTTTCCGCAAAATGAAGGGTTACAAGCCGGAAGACAAATTGCTCTTGTTTATGGGCCGGGTTGCCGAAGAAAAGAACATCGACTTTTTATTAAAAGTCGTTAACCGTTTGAAAAGCAAAGTTCCTCATCTCAAATTCCTGATCGCGGGCGAGGGAGCGGCCAAAAAGCGTCTCGAAAAAATGGTGGATGAACTTCGGCTGCAAGATGTGGTTCATTTTGCCGGTTACTTGAGCAAAGAAGATTGGCGCGATTGTTACGCCGCCTCCGATTTATTTGTTTTCGCTTCAATTACGGAAACCCAGGGTTTGGTGGTAACCGAAGCCATGGCCGCCGGAACGCCGGTAGTGGCTGTGGGCGAAATGGGAATTAAAGACGTTATGGCCAACAGCAAGGGCGGTTTGGTAACCAAGCTCAACGAAGATGAATTTACGGACGCGGTTTACCGAATGATGACGGATAAGGCTCTTTACGATCAGAAAAAGTCCGAAACACTGTACGAAGCGGATAAATGGTCTTCGACATCTATGGCCAAACGCATGATCAGCGCTTATGAACAGCTTCTTAAAAATTAAACAATTACTTCTTTTTTTGATTCTCTGCCTAGGAACGGCCCCTCTTTGTGCTGGTTCTGCCGATTGGTCTTTTTTACCCGCCTCAACCGTATTTAAACCGCTTATTGGGGAATCCCGCGAGCCACTTATGGGAATTGTCGCCTATTTGGATCAATTGGGATATGAAGGCCAAGTGGGTGGGACTGTGGAGCTGGTACGCTACAGTCCGCAGGATGATACCCGGTTCGCTTGGGGACTTTTTGCCCTGGGCGATATTTTACTGGGTGAGGACGGCGCAACTTTCCCGATGAAAGACGCGGATTTTTACATCGGCACTTATTTTAGCGGGCAGTTGGGTGATTTTTCCTTCCGGGTTGAGGGCCTCCACGAAAGCACGCATCTGGGCGACTCGTATCAAACTACTGTTCAAACCTCGCAGGGTGACTATCTGGACAGCTCCCAGATTCCCCTTTATTACAACCAAGAAGTGACTTATACCCGCGAAAACGTCAACGGAACCATTTCGATTCAACCTTCCGAGTTTTTCCGGCTTTACGCCGGGGCCGGCGTTTGGGACATTCCCCTTATCGAGGGAGTGAGTGACCCCATTTTTACCTCTTTCGGCACGGAAGTTTATTCACCCTATTGGCCGGTGGATCACAGTGCCATGAGGGCTTATCTGACGGGCTCTCTTCAGTGGAAAGGCGACCAGGAGATTTGGGACATGGAAGTCCAGCTCGGCCTGCAATGGAAAGCCTTCGCGGCAGCGGACCGGGCTCTCCGTGTGGCAGTTCTTTATTACACTGGCGACAGCCAGTTTGGGCAATTTTACAACGTACCTGATACTCACTTGGCTTTGGCCTCCTTTTTTGATTTTTAGGAGCGGGAATATTTCATGAAACTCATTTTTCTCTTTTGTTTTTTAAGTTTGACTGGGGCGGTCTTGGCTGACCACTGGGATTTTTTGCCAGCGGAGCCTTTGTTCAGCCCATTGATCGGCGATTTGCGAGAACCCCAATACGCGGTGGTGGCAAGGCCCGACCAGAATCATTTTGACGGCTCCATCGGACAAATTGTCGAGTTTCTCCAATGGCAGACTAACGATACAACCAAATGGGCATGGGGTATCGATGGGGCCGGTATCCTTCAATTAGTCGCCACAGGACCCGCAACTTATCCTCTGGTGGTAAGCGACTGGTATTTAGGGACTTACTTCAGTGAAAGGTCCGGCAACCTTTCCAATCGGCTGGAATATGAGCATGTCAGTTCCCATTTGGGTGATTATCTGATCTATACAGTTCCCCGGATTATTTATTCTCGGGAAAGTTTGCAGTGGACCACCTCTTATGATTTCTCCCCTGAATTCCGGCTTTACGGGGGGCCTTGTTACTGGACCCACTTGTCACCGGACTCGGATGATCCCCGGTTCTTTTTTCATGCCGGTATGGAAATATACACGGACTATTTCCGCCTGTTCGCGGGAACTCATGGCCGGGGTTATTTTACCTACGACGTTAAGGTTCTGGGCGAGGCGGGAGGCGTGGTGGATCAGACTTTTCAACTGGGAATCCAATGGCGGTGGAAAACCGACAGTGATCAATCCATCCGAATGGCCGTGATTTATTACACCGGAAATAATGAGTACGGGCAATTTTATCTAAATTCAGACTCCTATTGGGGACTTGGCATCTTTTTTGTTCCGTGAAAATCAAAAACACAACTAAAAAATTTTAAATTTAGGCGCTTTTAAACTTCTAAATTGATTGATTTTTTTTCTACCGGTTGTATAGTTCAAAAGAACTTCACAATTCCTTTTCCCTTCCCAAAAAAATCTCGCTGGAGGCAGGATGACCCCCGTTAGCAGCCCCTCGTCTCTCGAGACCGAAGAATCCGCCTCTCCCTTTTTCCAGCTGTTACAGCAAATACCGTTGGAATGTTATGAAAAAGAACGGTTTATGGAATCCGAAATTCTCGGAGTGCAGATATATCCAGAAAAGGGCTTTCTGGTGCTCCGACTCAAGATGCAAACCCCGGTCACGGCCGCCTGCTATGCCAATGTGTCAGGTTATTTAAAGGAAAATCTTCCCGGCGTGAACCGTGTTGTGTTGGATGTCCATTATCCGCCCTCGGTTATTGCGATTTCGGACTACCTGACTGCCCATGAAAAAGATTTCATTTTTTGTCTGATGGAAGAAGCGGATATCGCTGAAGGCTGGTTTTCCCACTATCAATTCGAAATGAACGGAACCGAATTAATCCTTCAGGTACCTCATGAGCTGGCCCGCCAGCAATTGGAGCGCCGCGACTGCGAAAAGTTCATTCGAGAAGTCTTAAAAGTCCGCTGCGGTGTTGAAGTAACGGTGAAGCTCAACATTAACGCCGCGGTTATGCCCGAACTGGCGGCTGTGGTGGAAGAAAAACCAGAAGATTTTAACAGCACCCCCAAGATCGCGCCTTCTATTGTCATTTTTGGAAGACCCATCGCGGCGGATGCCCAGACAATGGATGTGACCGACGAAGCCAACGGCTATGTGGCCGAGGGCGAGATTATTATGTATGAACAATTCCAGACTCGGAGCGGACGGCATCTGGTCAAGATGACCATTACGGATTACAGCGACTCACTCGACATCCGTTTTTTTCACGAGAACGACGGCAAGTTTAAGGGTGGGTTAAAAGAAAAAGATTGGGTCAAGGTGCGGGGGGACCTTCGGTTTGATAAGTATCAAGCCGATGAGCTGACTTTGACGGCCAAGGATATTCTGAAGATTGCCCGGCCAGAAACCCGTATGGATACGGCCGTCGAAAAACGGGTGGAGCTTCACTGCCACACCCAGATGAGCCGCATGGACGGGCTTTCTAAAATTGAAGCTCTGATCGAGAAAGCAGCAAAATGGGGCCACCCGGCTATCGCCATCACGGATCACGGAGTGGTGCAGGCATATCCGGACGCCAAGGTTGCCGCTAAAAAACACGGGATTAAACTGATTTTGGGAATTGAGGGGTATCTGGTTGACGAGTTTAAACGAGAACGCGGAATGGAAATTTATCACATCATTCTTCTTGTTAAAAACAAAGTGGGTCTTAAGAACCTCTACAAGCTGGTGTCCGAAAGCCACATGAAGTATTTTTACAAACGGCCGCTTATTCCGAAGGCTTTGTTGGAACAGTACCGTGAAGGGCTCGTCATCGGTTCGGCCTGCGAGCAGGGCGAAATTTGGCAGCATCTGCTCCACAAAACGAAGCCGATCGAGGAAGTGGCAAAGTTTTACGATTATGTTGAGATTCAACCCTGTGCCAATAACGAATTCATGATTACGGATGGAACCGTAAAAGACATGGAAGAGCTGCAAACGCTTACTAAAACTATTTATGACACGGGAAAAAAATTAGGCAAGATGGTGGTGGCCACCGGCGATTCTCACTTTATTGAACCTCACGACGGGGTGTACCGCAAAATCCTTCAAGCAGGAATGGGCTATGGTTTAGAAAGACAAGCGCCCCTTTATTTTAAAACAACGAATGAACTCAAAGAGGACTTTGGTTATTTTGACCCCGAAGTCGTTCATGAATTAGTAGTCACTAATCCTCGAAAAGTCGCGGATATGATTGAGGATGTGGAGCCTTTGCCCAGTCAAACCTTGTCGCCCAGTTGGGAAGGGGCGGAAGAACTCCTTCGCAAAACAGCCACCGATAAAGCTCACGCTCTTTACGGAAGCATTCTTCCGGACTTTATTGAAAAGCGCCTGAATAAAGAACTCGACGCCATCATTAATAATAAATTCGCCACTCTTTATGTCATCGCCATGAAGTTGGTGAATAAATCTCTCTCCGACGGCTATATCGTGGGAAGCCGCGGTTCGGTGGGAAGCTCTTTTGTGGCTTTCTTGAGTGGCATTACGGAAGTCAATCCATTGCCGCCTCATTGGCGCTGCGAGACTGACCTTTACAACGAGTTTCCCGAAAAGCCGGCTTCAACTGCAGGTGTGGACCTATCTGCAAAAAATTGCGCAAAATGCGGCAAGGAAATGATCCGTGATGGTTTCAATATTGCCTTCGAGGTTTTTATGGGTTTCAAAGGCGATAAAATGCCTGACATTGATTTGAACTTTTCCGGCGAATATCAGCATCATGCCCATAAATATGTTGAAGAGCTTTTCGGCAAAGAACACTGCTTCCGCGCGGGAACCATTTCGGCGGTTCAAGACCGGATTGCTTTTGGATTTGTTAAAAAATACGTGGAAGAAACAGGCAAAAAGACCCGAAATGCCGAGTTAAACCGTTTGGTCAAGGGCTGTTCGGGGGTCTCCAAAACCACCGGACAACATCCGGGAGGAATTATTATCCTTCCCCAAAATATGGAAATTACGGACGTCTGTCCGGTGCAGCATCCGGCTGATAACAAAGACGGCGATATTATTACTACTCACTTTGATTACGCCAGCATGCACGATTGTTTGGTGAAGCTCGACATTTTGGGTCACGATAATCCGACCAGCTTGAAACGCCTTGAAAACATGACTGGAGTTAATCCAGTTCTCATACCTTTGAACGATGAAAAAACGATGAGTCTTTTTTCAAACACCAGCGCGCTCAATTTCAAAGTAAAGATCGACAAAGACCTGGGTACGCTTGGGGTGCCGGAGTTTGGTACTAACTTCGCGATGGATATGTTACGGGACACCAAACCCACTAAGTTTGAGCATCTCGTCCGGCTTTCGGGTTTGGCTCACGGCACCGACGTTTGGTTGGGAAATGCGCAAGAGTTGATCAAAAAAGGAACGGCCACCATCGGAACCGTTATTTCCACCCGCGACGACATGTTGAACGACCTTCGGGGCAGGGGTATGGATGAAGCCCTGGCTTTTAAAATTATGGAAGATGTCCGCAAGGGCAAAGGCCTCAAACCTGAGTATGAACAGGCCATGAAAGACGCCAAGACGCCTGTCTGGTATATCGAGAGTTGCAGGAAGATCAAATATATTTTCCCCAAGGCCCACGCAGTGGCCTATTGCATCATGAGCTTCCGTATCGCTTATTTTAAAGTGCATTACCCCTTGGCTTTTTATGCGGACTATTTAACGAACAAAGCCTTCGGCTTTAATGCGGTAGTGGCCTGCGGCGGTTTGGGCCGGACAAAAGACCGCATCAAATTAATCCGCTCGTTAGAGAAACCCAGCAATAAGGAATTGGATGAGGCCGCTGTATTGGAGGTGGTGGAAGAAATTTACGCTAGAGGGTTTAATTTCCTTCCTGTGGATATCTATAAATCGGACGATGCTTTATTTCTTATTGCAGAAGATAAAGGCGAGAAGAAACTACTTCCGCCGCTTATTGGCCTGCCGGGATTAGGAGAAACAGCCGCCGCGGCGATTAAAGAAGAACGTAAAAAGGGCGCTTATACTTCGATCGAGGACATTGTGGAACGATGTGGGGTGAATAAAAATGTGGTTGAAATCCTTAAAGAACACGGCTGTTTAAAAGACTTGCCCGATTCCAAACAAGTTTCGCTTTTTTGACTTTCAAATCTTAAAAATCCTTTATTTTCAGCGCTTCTGAGAGCCTTCCTCTTGCCTTCACGGTGGCTTTCTGATAAAACATTGTCGAATTTAAGGCAGTCCCAAAAAGTGGGCCCTTCCCGGCCTGCTTTTTTTTTCACCTGATGGACCTAGTGGCGCAAGTTTGGCAGTACTGACAGACGGCCGGAAGGCCGTTTTTCATTTGAGGGGATTGAATCCCATGATGAACGAACCAAAGGTAGACCAGCTTCGGCAATTAGCCGAGGCGGTGGTGAAGGATAACTTTCTAGAGCTTTTTGATCTGGTGATCCGTCCCCAGGGTAAAAAGCTGGTGGTATCGGTAGCGATCGACAAGAAGATGGGCAAGATTACGGTTGAAGAATGCGCCAAGGTTAGCTTGGATCTCGAAAAACGGCTGGATGAATTGGATGTGATTGGCCCTTCGTACCTTTTAGAAGTGTCCTCGCCCGGCATGGACAGGGCTTTAAGGAACTTGGAAGATTGTCAGAGGTTTCAGGGGCGTTTGGCCCAGTTTGTTTTCGCCGAACCGATAGAGGGGTTAGCAACATTTCAGGGTCGGCTGGGCGAAGTCAAAGAGGAAGCGGTTGAAGTGATGGAAGGGAAGAGAACGGTTTGGGTGCCTTTTAAAGCCGTTAAACGGGCCCATTTGGTTGTTGAGATTTAGTTTAGACCTTAATCAACACGGACGTGGAGAAGGAATATGAGCAACGAATTAGCTTTGGTAATGAGTCAGCTGGAACATACAAAGCGCATCGACAAGAAAAAATTGATTGAGGCGATTCAGGCCGCTTTGTCGTCCGCCGCTAAGAAAGTTTATGGCGCCGGCCAGGAAGTCGATGTGGAGTTTGACGAGATCAATTGCGAATTCCGCGCTTTTTATTTAAAAGAAGTCGTCGATCAAGTAGACGACAACAATACCCAAATCACTTTATCTAAAGCCCGTGAAATAGATCCCGAGGCCGAATTGGGTGGCGTGCTTAAAGTCCGTATTCCGAACGAACAGTTCGGTCGCATCGCCGCGCAAACCGCCAAGCAAGTCATCGTGCAGAGGGTTCAGGACGCCGAACGCCAGAGTGTGTTCGATCAATTCAAAGAAAAAGAAGGCGATCTCATCACCGGCAGCATCCTTCGTTATGAAGGTCGCAACGTCATCGTGTCTTTGGGTGACGCTGAGGCTTTGATGCCTGCCAAAGAACAGGTTCCTCGCGAACACTACACCACGGGCGACCGCATGAAACTTTTGGTTTTGGAAGTGCGTAAAACCTTAAAAGGTCCCGCAATCATTGTCAGCCGTGCCCACCCGGGCCTGGTTCGTAAATTGTTTGAGCTGGAAGTTCCTGAAATTTACGATGGCGCTGTGAAAATTGAGAATGTGGCCCGTGAAGCCGGAGCCCGTACCAAAATCGCCGTGCGTTCCATGGGAGATGACCGTATTGATGCCGTGGGAGCTTGTGTCGGCGTTAAAGGTATTCGTGTTCAGAATATCGTGGATGAGATCCATGGCGAGAAGGTCGACATTGTCCGCTGGGATGATGAGCCGCACAATTATTTATCGAACGCTTTGTCTCCCGCTAAAATCGCGAGAATTGTTTTCCATCCCGAAGTTCCTTCGGCGGAAGTTATTGTGCCTAACGACCAACTGTCGCTGGCTATCGGCAAAAAGGGTCAAAACGCCCGTTTGGCCGCCCGTTTAACGGGAATCAAGATTGATATCAAAAATGAGGAACAATACACCCAGGAAGAACGAGCCCGCATGGACGCGCACTTTCAAGTTGTGACGGGCGAAGAGCAGGTAGGCTCGGTTGCCGCACCGTCCGCAGAAGCCATTTTCAAAACCGATGAAGAAAAAGCAACCGCTCCGCCCGACGAGATTGATGAGGGCGCGGTGAGCGGTGATGTACCCGAGGCTGTTGAAATCGCCAAAGATGAAACCGGTTTGCCGGTGATACCGGCCGCCGCAGAAGTATCAGCTGAAAGCGCCGAAGGCGAGGGAAATTAATACTTTATGAATAAACGTTTATTTGAATTTGCCAAAGAACTCAATCTTCCCAGTAAAGATATTCTGGAACGCTGCAAAAAACTGGGTTTCGCGATTCCAAGCCAGCTCACCCTGGTGGATGACAAAATCCAAGCAGAAATCCGGAAAGATTTGGGTTTGGCTGATCTGGTTTCCATCGCGCCGACTGAAATAGCGCCTGCCCCTGCTCCGTCAACTTCAACTAAAACTTTTTCAGGAACAACATCTGCGCCGGCCAATCAAACGGCCTCGGTTCGTCCCACGATGAAGACTTTTATGCAACCTACTGCAACTACCGCGACCGCGACTTATCCAGCGCCTAAAACGATCGCACCCCGGAAAATTCCGGCGGGCGCCAGGCCGCCAATGCCATCCAAAACTGGCGGCCATGGTATGGCAGCCAACCGACGCAAAAATGCCGCCACCGCGCCGGCCAAACCTGAAATGACAGTTGAGGAAAAGCTCAAGGCACTAGAAGGAAACGCGGAGAATTCAGGCGAACCTAAAATTCTGACAAAAATTAAAATAAGCGAAGGCATTACGGTCGCTGAATTGGCCCAAAAGCTCAATGTGAAGCCCGGCGTGTTAATTAAAGAAATGTTTGATTTGAAAATTTTGGCCACCATTAACCAACGTCTTGATATGACGGTTGCTGAAACATTGGCGGGCGCCCATGACGCCGAAGTGGAAGTGGTACCTCTGTTCGGCGCTGAAATTTTGGAAGAAGAAGCGGATGATCCAAAAACCTTAATTGCGCGTCCTCCGGTGGTGACCATCATGGGTCACGTTGACCATGGTAAAACCCTTTTGCTTGACGCTATTCGTAAAACCAAAGTGGCCGAAGGCGAAGCGGGCGGTATTACGCAGCACATCGGCGCTTATCAAGTTCAACACGAAAAAGGGCTCATTACCTTTCTGGACACCCCGGGTCACGAGGCTTTTACATTAATGAGAGCCCGCGGCGCGAAAGCCACCGACATTGTGGTTCTGGTGGTGGCGGCCGACGACGGAGTTATGCCCCAAACCTTAGAAGCCATTGATCACGCCAAAGAAGCCAAGGTGCCGATTATCGTGGCCATCAACAAAATTGATAAACCCGAAGCCAACCCGGACCGGGTGAAAACCCAGGTCGCGGAAAGAGGATTGGTGCCTGAAGAATGGGGCGGCCAAACTATTTTCGTTGAAGTTTCCGCTAAAAAGCGGTTAAACCTGGAAAAACTTTTGGAAATGATCCTTTTACAGGCCGAGATTTTGGAACTTAAAGCCAATCCTAACCGCTCGCCCAAGGGCGTAGTGCTGGAAGCCCGATTGGATAAAGGTCGCGGTACGGTTGCGACGCTGCTGGTTGAAAAGGGAACTCTGAAAATTGGCGACAATCTTTTGGCCGGAAGCACTTATGGCCGCGTGAAAGCAATGCACGACGATCTGGGTAAATTGGTGAAAAGCGCCGGACCCGCTACTCCGGTGGAAGTCCTAGGATTAAGCGACGTTCCCCAAGCAGGAGATGTGTTCTACGTGGTGGCAGACGCCAAGATTGCCCGTGAAATTTCCACCCGCCGCAAGGAAGCTCAGAAAGACAATCGTTTGATTGGCGCGATGAAACACATCACGCTGGACAACCTTTTTGAACAAATCAAAGAGGGTCAAATTAAAGAGCTCAAAGTCATCGTGAAGGGTGACGTTCAAGGGTCGGTGGAAGCTTTGCGCCAATCTCTCGAAAAACTCTCAACCGAGAAGGTCATTCTGCGAGTTATTCACAGCGCTACCGGTAATATCGTCAATTCGGATATTCTTTTGGCCTCGGCGTCCAATGCCATCGTGGTTGGTTTTAACGTGAAGCTCGATTCTAATGGCAAAGCCACCGCTGAAAAAGAAGACGTGGATGTACGCGTTTACAAAATTATCTATGACGCAGTAGAAGACGTCCGCAAGGCTATGGAAGGGTTACTAGAGCCGGTTTATCGTCAGGTAGTTATCGGCAAAGCGGAAGTTCGCCAGCTTTTCAGCACGCCTAAAGGAACTATCGCGGGTTCCATGGTCCTCTCCGGTAAACTCACTAGCAAATCCAAGGTCAAAGTTTACCGCAACGATGAGGTTCTTTACGAAGGTCCTTTAACTTCCCTGCGTCGTTTCAAAGACGATGTCAAAGAAGTAGCGACTAATTATGAGTGCGGTATTGGGGTAGATGGATTCCCCGACATTCAAGTAGGGGACCAAATTGAAGCTTATGTTTTGGAAGCGGTCGCCCAAAAGTTGATTGATTGAGGATTTGAAGTATGAGTTTTAAACGAGCGGATCGGGTTGCGGAAGCCATTAAACGCGAGGTCAGTATTTTACTGACTCAGGGCCTTAAAGACCCCACTATTCATTTTGTCACGGTAACACTGGTGGATGTGGCGGAAGATTTACGCAACGCAAATATCTATGTTTCTATAATGGGCGACGAGGAAACCCGGCAAGAATCTCTGAAAGGCTTGGAGCGGGCCAGAGGGTTTGTCCGAAAATCTTTGGGTGCCAGTCTTCAGCTTCGATACACCCCCGACATTCATTTTTGTCTAGATGATTCCTTGGATAATTCGCTAAAGATACGTACAATCCTCAATCAGCTTAAATCAGAGGAAAAGCCTAAAAATGAAGAATAAGGTTTTGAAGAACCGCTATCGCACCTCCAACCGGATGGAAGATGTTGCCCGGCTGATCCACTCCAAAAAGACCTTTGTTTTGACAACCCATGTGAATCCAGATGGAGACGGCTTAGGCGCCGAGTCCGCTTTATATGTGGCGCTCAAGCGGCTGGGCAAAAAAGTTTACGTTGTGAATCACGATCCACTTCCTCCCCGATATTTCTTTTTACCCTTCGCGACCGCTTACCGGCAATCGGATAAAATTCCTCCCCACGATGTTTGTATTGTGATGGATGCGGGTGATTTTACCCGGATCCGGGAAGGGGTCCAACGCGACGAACTCGGTGTTTTAGTCAATATCGACCATCATTATTCCAACAACTATTACGGGGATTACAACCTAGTCATGCCGAAAGTCGCGGCAACTGGAGAAGTGGTCTATCGCTTGATTCGACAACTCAAAGTTAAAATCGATAAACCCATTGCTGAGAGTATTTATGTCTCGCTTGTTACCGATACGGGTGGTTTTCGCAATTCCAACACAACCCCCGAGGCCTTACGGTTGGCTGCGGAACTCATGGAGAATGGCGCAGACGGATATGAGGTAAATCGTAAAATTTTCTCGGGCATCAGTAAAGAAGCCATGGAGCTAAACCGCATTTCTCTGGGGAAAATCAAACTTTATGACGCGGGACAAATTGGAACCATGACCCTGTCCCGTTCCGACTTTAAAAAAACCGGGGCGGTAGATGATGATACGGAAAATCTGATCAATCAAATAGGCAAGATCGATACAGTAAAGATCTCGGCTTTCTTGAAAGAACGGGCGGATGGAAGGATCAAGCTTTCTTTGCGCTCGGGTGATGAAAAGGTGAATGTGGCGAAAATCGCGAATTATTTTCATGGCGGTGGACACACTTACGCCGCTGGCGCGGTTTTGATTGGACCTTTAAAAACGGCGCTTCAGAATGTTTTGAAAGTTTGCAAAAAATTCCTCAAATAGGTTGGCGTGATGCGCCGATTATCTATAAAACGATTATAGAAATCGGTACTATGCCGATCCCCTTTAAAAGCTTTAATAGAAGGTCGGTATGACCGGTGTTTTAAACGTCAACAAACCCCCGTCGTTTACATCCCATGACGTGGTGGCAGTCGTTCGAAAACTCCTTCAAGAAAAACAAATTGGTCATTTAGGAACACTGGATCCCTTAGCCACGGGTGTTTTACCGCTTGCCATTGGCACGGCCACTCGGCTTGTGGAATACGGTTCTTTTTCCAAAGAATATGAGGGGATTGGCCTCTTGGGAAAAACCACGGACAGCTGTGATGTGACAGGAAAGATACTGACTGAAAAGCCCATCGAAGGGCTAACTTCCGAGCGAGTCATTCAAGAAGTCTTAAAACTTAAATTTATCACCGAACAAAAACCACCGATGGTTTCGGCGGTTAAAACAGGAGGTCAAAAATTATACGAATTGGCTCGGAAAGGCATTACTGTTGAGCGGAAAGCCAGACCTATTCAAATTGATAAGATTGAGGTTTTATCCATTCATTTACCCCGAGTTTCCTTCCGAGTGGTTTGTTCTACGGGAACTTATATACGGGTACTTTGTGAAACCCTTGGAGAAGCCTTAGGGGTAGGCGGTTGTATGGAAGAATTGAAACGGACTCGGGTGGGGCCTTTTAGTTTGCAAGACGCACTTTCTTTAGAAGAAATTCAAAAAAGAGTTGAAGCCCAAAATCTTTCGGGTATGTTGCTTCCGTCCGGACTTTTAGTGAAACACTTACGGGAAATTCAATTAAATGAAGCTGATTTGAACGCTTTATGCATGGGCCAGAAGTTGAAATGGGACATGGTGGAAGCGGGAACGTTCCGCGTGATGAATGCTCAGGGCAGGCTTTGCGCGATAGCAGAAAAACTGCCCGAGGGAATTTTAAAACCCCGTAAAGTATTTGGGTTGGAAGGAATCCTTTAATGGCGGTTCGATCAATTGTATTTACTATCGGCGTCTTTGACGGCGTTCATTTGGGCCATCAAGCTCTTTTGCGAGAGACGGTGGCTTTGGCTAAAAAATTAAAGGCACAGCCCCAAGTCTTAACTTTTCATGATCATCCGGCCCACGTTTTGCGGAGTGATTATAAAATCCCTGATTTGTTGACGCGTAACGCTAATTTCGAATTACTTCGAAACACGGGCGCCAAAGAAATCCACGTCATCAATTTCACCAAGGTTTTTTCTCAAAAAACACCAGAACAATTCGTTCAATGGCTTCAAACAAAAGGATGCTTAAAAGGAATCGTGGTTGGCGATAATTTTTGTTTTGGAAAAGACGCTCAAGGCGACGTTAAATTATTAAGTGCGCTTGGTAAAAAGTATGGCTTTGAAGTTAGGGGGGTCAAGCCGGTGCGATTCCGGGGCCGAGTGGTTTCATCCAGCCGTATTCGGGAAGTTTTGGTTTTAGGTAAAATTGATTTGGTCAACCGAATGTTGGGCCGTCCCTATTGGATAGAAGGAAAAGTGGTGCCAGGCAAAAAAATGGGGCGCCGAATTGGATTCCCCACGGCTAACTTAAAAGTTCAGAATGATCTTTTGCCCAAAGACGGTGTTTACGCCTGCGCAGTAAAACTGGGTTCAAAGTATTATCGAGCGGGGATGAATCTGGGACGGCGGCCGACATTTAAAGATGATAACCACCAGCGTCAAGCCGAAGTTCATATTCTTCACTATTACGGACGACTTTACGGAAAACAAATGAGGGTTCATTTGCTCGATTATGTACGTCCCGAGAAGAAATTTTTCTCGCAGGTTTTACTCGTTAAGCAAATTAAGAAGGATTTAGCCAGGATTCAGAAAGCCTCCCTCGCTGGTCTGAAAGCCCAGCAAAACAAAGGGTTTTGAGCCATTTAGTTGGGCTTATGTTCTTTACACTATTTCTCAAACCCCCTAGAATGACGCACCTTGCTGAAGGAATTTCCTCCGCAAGGGCAATACTTTGATCCTTTTCTTGGTTCCCGTCCTCTCTGACGACTACTCGGATGAAGGGGAGTCCGGCAAAAAATTTAAATTTGAGGAGTCGCACCATGATGACGAAGGAAAAGAAGATTCAGCTGGTCCAGGATTTTAAGCAAAAAGAAGGAGACACCGGGTCTCCAGAAGTTCAAGTCGCTTTAGTCACTGAACGCATCAAGTATCTCACGGAACATTTCAAGTCCCACCCGAAGGATCACGCTTCCCGCCGCGGATTGCTTAAGCTGGTCGGCCAACGCCGCCGGCTTTTGGATTTCTTGAAAAAGAATAATGTGAACCGTTATGCCGCGCTCTTGGAACGTTTGGGCCTTCGCAAATAACTTCGCTTTTAACCTAAAAGGACTTTGAAAAGTGGTTTTCAGAGACCTGTAAAAAATTCCAAGGAGGAATTAATGGAACGTGTCAGCACTACGCTAGGTCACACCACGCTGTCATTTGAAACAGGCCGTATGGCCAAACAAGCCGATGGATCGATCGTCGCCCAATACGGCGATACAGTTGTCATCGTCGCGGTTGTGGGGGCGAAAGAACCCATGCCGGGCAAAGATTTTTTTCCGTTAACGGTTGAATATCGTGAAAGATCCTCGGCCGCTGGTCGCATTCCGGGCGGTTGGTTCAAGCGCGAAGGCCGTCCCCGCACAAAAGAAATTTTAACTTCCCGTTTGATTGACCGGCCCATCCGTCCTTTATTTCCGGAAGGTTTCTTTAATGAAGTTCAGATGCATTGCACGGTTATTTCTTCCGATCAAGAAAATGATTCGGATGTCTTGGCAGTCTCCGCCGCGTCAGCCGCTCTGGCGGTGTCTGACATTCCAGTTGCTGATAAATTCGGCTGTGTTCGTATCGGACGGGTTAACGGTGATTTAGTCGTGAATCCTACTTTCAAGCAAATGGAAACCAGCACCTTGAATTTGATTGTGGCCGCCAGTCGTAAAGCGGTGGTGATGGTTGAAGGCGGAGCGGATGAAGAATCCGAATCCGTTCTTTTGGAAGCTGTTAAATTGGCGCACAAAGAATGCCAAAAAATCATCGATCTTCAGGATGAATTAGTGAAAAAAGCCGGCAAGCCCAAGCGCGCTTTGACTCTGGTCAAGGCCGATGAGGTTTTGGTGAAGGATGTTAAAAACTTCGCTTTGGCCAAAATGAAGACGGCCATGGCGGAAAAAGACAAGCTCAAGCGCCAAGACGCCATCCACGCGGTAGCCCACGAAACCGTGGAAGCTTTGAAAGAAAAACATCCAGAAAAGGGCAAAGACATCCATGGAATCCTGCATTCCATCGAATCCGATTTTGTCCGTGAAGCCATTTTGGACCGCCACGAACGCCAGGACGGCCGTAAGTTTGACGAATTCCGTCCTATCGAAACTGAGGTCGGTGTGCTGCCCCGGACCCATGGTTCCGCTCTCTTTACCCGCGGCCAGACGCAAGCTTTGGTGACCGCTACTTTGGGCACTAAAGACGACCAGCAAATTTTGGAAGAACTTGACGGCGAACAAAAAAGACGTTTCATGCTTCATTACAATTTTCCGCCTTACTCAGTCGGTGAAATTAAGCGTCTGTCTGGTCCGGGACGCCGTGAAATTGGCCACGGTAACTTGGCTGAAAGAGCGTTGGAGCCTCTCTTGCCTTCCAAAGATAGCTTCCCTTACACCATTCAAGTCACTTCTGACATCCTGGAATCGAACGGTTCGTCCTCCATGGCTTCCGTCTGTGGCGGCTCGATGGCAATGATGGACGCTGGTGTTCCTTTGAAGAGCGCTTGCGCGGGTGTGGCTTTGGGGTTGGTTTCCAATGAAGATGTTTCCAAGTATGCCATCTTGACTGATATTCAAGGTTTGGAAGATCATTTCGGCGATATGGACTTTAAAGTGGCCGGTACCCGCAAGGGCATTACGGCCATTCAAATGGATATTAAAATTACCGGTCTGCCTTTTGAAGTCATTGAAAAGGGTTTGGCGCAAGCCAAGCAGGGACGTTTGACGATCCTCGATATCATGGATAAAACTTTAACCTCGCCGCGTGAAAAGATGTCCATTTACGCGCCGCGTATTGTTTCCATGAAGGTTCCGGTTGATAAGATCCGTGAAGTCATCGGTAAGGGCGGAGCGACCATCAAGAAGATCCAAGAAGACTTCAAAGTTGAAGTCAGTGTGGAAGATGATGGAACGGTCAGCATTTCTTCCGCCAACGGAAGAGACATCGAAAACGCCCAGAATTTTATCACTGGTTTGATGGCAGAGGCCGAAGACGGAAAGATTTATTTCGGTACTGTCAAAAAGATCATGGACTTCGGTGCGTTTGTTGAAATCCTTCCGGGCACGGACGGATTGGTTCATATTTCCCAATTGGACAACAAACGGGTGGAACGGGTTGAAGACGTTCTCAAAGAAGGCGACGAGCTTTTGGTGAAGTGTATCGGGGTAGACCCGAAAACCAAAAAGATCAAACTTTCCCGAAAAGAAGCCTTGGGACTTAACATTGCGGACTACAAAAAATAAACCATTTATCTCTTAATAGCTGTGAAAAGCCTCGGCGAAAACCGCCGGGGCTTTTTTTGTGCCCGAATAGGATTACGGGGTTAAAATAATAACATTGTTGAAAGACAAGGTCATCTTGTGTTCAGGTGTGTAAAGTTTCTTTACCTTTCCCGAGGGATTCATGGCGAAAACTATTTTAAAAAAAGAAGACTGGGGCGGACTGACCATCGTGGCGTTGCTCGCCGCCTATGCCTTTCCCCCCTATTTCATTTATTTGATGACTATGGCGGCATTAACCGAATTCGCCCATCTCTGGACCACCAAACTTTCCCGTGAGGAAAGGGAGCGCTTTATTGAGTTTGAGAAAGAATTTCGAAAAGGTTACAAACTTCAAAAAGAGGGAAAAATTTCAGAAGCGTTAGCCTGGTACAAAAAGTTGGAAAAGCGTTATGTGGATTTACCGCAAGGCGCGAAATTGGCGACGCTTCAAATCCTTCAATTGACTGAAAAGAATCCGGAACAGAAAAAAATGCCGGCCAAGTCTAAAAAACGGGGGAGGAATTAATGACAGCCTCCTTTTTATGCCGGGAATGTGGGGAGCAGACGACTGAAAGCTTTCGCTTTTGTCCCGTTTGCGGGATGTCTTATGAACCCTTAGAAAAAGCAACGTTAGAAGGGATTGAAGCTTTTGAGCAGGGAGAATATGCCCAAGCGTTTGAACTATTCAAAATCACGCTCAAAAAAAGACCTTCTAGTTTTTTTGCTTTCCGCGATATGGGACATGCGGCTTTTCATCTTCAGCAAGATGATAAAGCTTTGGAATATTACGAAACCGCTTTAAAACTTCGACATGACCTGCTGGATGTGAGGTTCAACATTGGACTCATCCATCTCAAGCGCGGACGGGTGGGGGATGCCATGTTTTTTTTCTCCGAAACCATCCGGCTTATTCACCCTTTGACACCTGGAAGTTTTTATCTGGGTTTATTTCATACCCAAGAAAGCTTGAGAAACCAGTGTCATCTCAACATGGGAATGCTTTTTAAGCAAAGAGGCGAGGTGGAAAAGGCATTGGAACAATATCAAACAGTGGTCCGGGAAACGCCGAAGAATGTTTTGGCCTTAGGCGGTTTAGGCGATTGCTGGATGACGTTGGAAAGGTATGACGAGGCGATACAAGTTTATAAAAAAGCCTTGAAAATATTGCCTGAGGGCGATGAAAAGCTGAATATTCAGAATGATTTAGGCGTTTGCTATTTTAAAAAGTCCGAAATGGAAAAGGCTATCGCCGAATTTAAGGCGGTTCTTCAGAAAAGCCCCAATCACGTCAACGCTATTTATAACCTGGGACAAGTCTATTACCACGAGGGCCTCACGGGCCGGATGCAACAGGATTATGAGGAGTTTGTTAAGTCGTCAGCTAATGCCGCCTCCATATTATTTTCTCTGTCCAAATCCATGGTTTCGGCGGCTTCGGCGCCCGAAAGGCGGGGGGAAGAAACCCTTTTAGTGGGAGAAAGCGTTTCGATGAAAAAGATACAGAATCTCATTAAACGGGCCGCGGCCAGTGACGCCACCGTATTAGTTTTGGGCGAGAATGGGACGGGAAAGGAACTGGTCGCCCGTTCCATTCACGAATTGTCCGCTCGGCACGACAAGCCTTTTGTTCCCATAGCCTGCTCGGCTTTAACTGAATCTTTGCTCGAAAGCGAGCTCTTCGGACATGAAAAAGGTTCCTTCACCGGTGCGGTAGGTCAGAAACTCGGGAAATTCGAAGTCGCCAATCAAGGATCGGTTTTTCTCGACGAGATCGGCGAAATTTCACTATCCACACAGGTCAAATTACTGAGAGTTCTTCAAGAAAGAGAATTTGAAAGGGTGGGAGGCAACCAAGCGGTGAAGGTGGATATCCGTGTCATCGCCGCCACTAACCGAGATCTCAAGTTGGCGATTCTTGAAGGAAAATTTAGGGAAGACCTTTTTTATCGTCTCAACGTCATCGTAATTGAAATGCCTCCACTTAGGGTTCGGGAGGGGGATTTACCGCTCTTGGTTAAACACATCCTGGCCAAATTAAAACTAAAACGTCAGACCCGATTTGAGGGAATTAACGAAGAGGTTTTGCGCATCATGCGCCAATACCGATGGCCGGGTAATGTGCGCGAGTTGGAAAATGTCATTGAGAGAATTGTAACTTTAAATGATGACCTAATGATTAAGCCTGAGCATTTGCCGACTGAACTGGCGGGAACTTCTTTTTTTCCCTTGTCGACCAAAGATTCCGCTTTGCCCTCGTCCGGCGTATTGAAATCGGTGGAAAAGGATATGATTATTAAGGTTCTTAAAGAGTCGCGATTTAATAAAAAAGAAGCGGCGGAGCGGCTGGGGATCAGTCGGCCTACGCTTTATCAAAAGATTCGTAAATATGGGTTAATCGTTGAATAGTAATGTGTAAAATATTGATACACTCTGTAAAATGTGTTAATATTATTTACACTTTTGTGAAACCTTGGAGGAGTAAAAATATTAAACTTTGTTGATTTTAAAGGCTTTTTGTCAAGAAACGATACTGGCACACTAATTGCTTTAAATAACGTTGAAAAGTTAATCCAGCGACAACTGGACACCTTTCAAACGAACGAAAACTATCATACGCCTCCAAGCCTCGGTCCGACCCACCGGGGCTTTTTTATTTTACCGCCGGTTTCTTTAGTCTTTTCCTGTCCGTTGGCGCTTTTGGCCTATGTTATATTGTCTTCATCTTCTCACATTTTTTCGGTTCCCAGGCACCGGGTGTTTCGAATAGCCAGGGAGGACGCCTCTTGAACACCAACTGGATCATTTTTCTCGCAGCCTTTGTTTTGTCCCTCGGCCTCACCCCTGTTTTTCGAAAAATCGCCCTTCGGTCTCAATTTCTGGATACGCCCAGCGGCCAGTTAAAAAAGCACACGGCCCCGGTTCCTTACCTGGGCGGCTTGGCCATTTATTTCTCCTTCTTTTTTATCATTCTAGGAACACTTATTTTGGCCCCTCCCCCTGATTCGGGACAGGTGCTGGCTCTTCTCGTGGGAGGAACCGTTATGGTCATCATGGGTTTGGTGGATGATCTTTTTTCCCTGACCCCCGCAGTCAAATTTCTCTTTGAAATCATCGCGGCAGTTCTTTTAATCATCTTTGGAGTGAAACTCGAATTTTTACCCAGCCATCCAGTTCTAACCTACTTTCTAACCATCTTCTGGGTCTTGGCGGTGACCAACGCAGTCAACATCATCGACATTATGGATGGGTTGGCCGGGGGAGTCGCGGTTGTCGCTTGCCTGGGATTTGTTTTTGTCCCGTTTTTGGACGCACATAGCTACGTTCCTTTGACCGCCGCGGTTCTTGGGGGAAGCGTTTTGGGTTTTCTGCCCTATAATTACCAGCCAGCCCGCATTTATATGGGCGACTCGGGTGCGCTCTTCTTAGGTTTTATGCTTTCGGCTATCGCCATGGGCCACGGCTACACTCAAAATAATATTGTGGGTCTGATCGCGCCGCTTTTTATTCTAGGCGTGCCGCTTTACGATACGGCGCTGGTAATGATGCTCCGGTTCATCCGCAAACGATCCATGTTCCGAGGTTCCAACGACCATTTGGCGTTAAGGTTGCGCAAGATCGGGTTCACGGTCAAGCAAACCGTTCACCTGTTGTGGTTCGTTTCCGTTTTATTGGTTTTGGCCGCCGGTTTTTTGGTGCGTCTGTCCGAAAAAAGGGCTTTAGTCTTCATTTTGTTTTCTTCTTTCGCAGCGATGATGATCACTTTGTTTGTAGCCCTGATTCCAATGGATGAAGCCGCGACGAAAATCAAAGAAAATCCTTTTCAAATCTTTCTTAAAGAACCTGTCAGCGCTCCCGCGAAAAAAAGACGAAAAAAATGAAGATTCAAACACTCATCGCAGGTGGCGGTTTAGCGGGTTTGGCCTGCGCTAGGGAATTGGCAGACGCTTCCCGTTCTTATCTTTTGGTCGAAAAACAAAAAGAAGTCGGCGGTCTGTGTCGGTCGGTTCTGGACCGTGGTTTTTCCTTCGATTACACAGGGCATTTTCTGCATTTCCACAAACCCGCCCTGCGTCAGTGGGCCTCCCGTTTTATCGGCGAGGTCTTTAAAGAACGCCGCCGGCATGCGGTTATCTACAGCCGAGGCGGTTACAGCGAATATCCCTATCAGGAAAACAACGCCGGTCTTCCCTCGGCCGTTGTGAGAGAGAATGTACTGGGTTATTTAGAAGCGGCTCTGCGTCAGCGCTTTGGAAAGCTCCAAAGCCCTTCTACTCAAAATTTCGAACGATGGTGCCTTGAAGCATTCGGTCCGGGCATTTCACGTCATTTTATGTTTCCCTATAACCGGAAGCTTTGGAAGTTTCCGCTGAATCAGCTGACCACCCACTGGATGGGCCGGTTTGTGCCTTCGCCCAAAATTCGAGAAATAGTGGAGGGTGCCCTGACGGCGAAACCGTCGGACAGCGGATACAACGCCACCTTTCTTTATCCCGACCGGGGAGGGATTTTCCTTTTGCCGCGGGGTATCGCCCGGGGTCTATCCGCTCTTTGGCGGGGAGCGGCGGTTCAACGGATTGACCTCAAACGCCGCAAAGCCTGGCTCCGTTCCGGTTTTGAAGTTGATTTTGAATTCCTGGTTTCCAGCCTGCCTTTGCCCCGACTGGCGGCCTTAACCGAGGGGCTTCCCGTTCAACTCCAATCCAGCGCCAAGCGGTTAAAAGCAACCTCCATTTATAACATTAATTTTGGCCTCGAGGGAAAACAGCCCATACCTTACAGCTGGGTTTATTTTCCCGAATCCTCATTTCAATTCCACCGGGCCGGGTCGGTGAGCGCTTGTGTGCCGACGGTGGCTCCCTCGGGTCATTTTTCGCTTTATGTGGAATTTTCTTACCGCGGTTCCAAACCCAACCCAGTTCAACTGGGCCGTCACGCCATTCAAAAACTCAAACAATTAGGATGGATCCAATCGGAAAAACAAATTGTCAGCCGGGTGGATCTGGATTTGCCTGGAGCTTACGTTCTTTACGACCGTCATAGGGATGAGATGGTTCGAGAGCTTTTGAATTTTTATGAGAAAAAAGGTGTTTACTCCGTAGGACGTTATGGCCGTTGGGAATATGGAAGTATGGAATCGGCTCTGGATCAGGGAATTCAAACAGCTCAAACCATATTGGCGTCCTAAAGCGTCCATAAACCTATCGGGTATATCTTTTCCGGTTATGGGAAATGATATAATGCCGACTCTTTACTCCTAGAAAGTCTGGTTATATGAAAAAAGTCTATTTTTGTCTTCTCGTCATTATGGCTTTGTGGTTTTTAGGTGCGGGGTCTTTACGGGCTCAGGACGAAGACCTGTCAGTCGATCCCCGGGCCTATTGGCATTTTGCCTGTGCTCTTTACGCCCAGGCTCTTCAAGATAGCGGCCGGGCGACCGTCGAGTTTGATCAGGCAGCCCGTTATGATCCCACCTCGCCGATCATTCACGACCGGTTGGCCTCTCACTACTATGTCGAAGGGTTGGAATATAAGACCGAGGAAGAACTTCAAAAATCCATCAAGTTGGAACCCAACAATATTCAAACCAGGCTTTTATTAGCTAATCTGTTTACGTCTCAAGGAGAGTACGGGAAAGCCCAAAAGGAGTACGAGAAGATTTTGCAAATGGATTCTTCCAATATTGAGGCCCGCTACTATTTAGCCGGGGTTTTGGCCAATCAAAACCGCATCGATGACGCTCTTCTGGCTTACCAAAAAATCTTGGACGTTAACCCCAAAACCGCCGGGGTTTATTACAACATGGGTCTTATTTATACCCGCGCCAATCAAGTGGCGAAGGCCGAAGAGGCATTTAAAAAGGCCATTGAGATCGATCCGACGCTGGAACAGGCCTATACCTCTTTGGGACTGGTCTACGAACTGGACCAAAAACCGAAAGACGCTATCGCCACTTATGAGGCGCTGACCAAGGTAAATCCGGAAAAGGCCCAGACTTTTCTGGCCTTAGGCGAACTTTATTTCAACCAAAAGGACAACAGCAAAGCTCTGCAAGCTTTTCAAACCTACGCGAAACTCGATCCTAAAGATTCGGCGGTTTATGATTACATCGGACTTTGTTATTACGGTTTAAAGGACAACGCAAAGGCCGTCGAGTCTTTTCAAAAGCTGCTGGAAAGCCAACCGACTAACGCGTTGGTTCATTTCCGACTTTCGGCGGTCTACGAGGACATGAAGGATTTCGCCAACGCGGAAGACCAGATCAAAGCCATTTTGGCCAACGACAGTAAATCGGTGGACGCCTGGGTTCGATTGGGCATTCTTTATGACAAGGAAAATAAAAAGGACCTTACTAAAAAAACGATCGCGGATGGACTCAAAGCCAATCCGGATCATCCCGAATTGGTACTGATGAAAGCCATGTTCGCGCAAGAAGAGAATAACTTAACCGAGGCTGAGCCTGAATATCGCAAGGTGATTAATTCCGAATTGACGTTCAAAAATAAGCAACAAGTAGATTACAACCTGGGAACTCTGTCACAGGCTTATTTCAATTTGGCCACGATTTTAGACAAGGAAGATAAATTTTCCGAAGCCATGGAGACCATGAAAAAAGTAATCCAGGTTCAGCCCGATAACGCCGAAGCTTATAATTACATTGGGTATTCTTATGCTGATAAGAGTCAAAATTTGGGCGACGCTGAAAAATACGTGGAAACGGCGATCAAGTTGGATCCTAATAATTCCTATTATTTAGACAGTCTGGGATGGGTCTATTACCGCCAAGGTCGTTACAAGGAAGCGGAAGATACATTCGACAAGGCCTTGAAGCTACTGCCGGAGAAAAAAGAAAAAGACGATGCGGTTATATTCGATCATCTGGCTGAAACCGAAATCAAACTCAATCAGGCTGACGACGCGGTCGTTCAATGGAAAAAGGCGAGTGAGTTAGATCCGGATAACAAGGGTTTTGCCGCCAAGCTGCAAAAATACCAGCCCACTCCCAGCGGTCAGTAAACCATTCCGTGCTGACTATTCAAACTCCCGCCAAAATCAATCCTGTTTTGGAGGTTTTGGGAAAACGTTCTGATGGATATCATGAATTGGCCCTGGTTTTTCAGGCCATCGGTCTTTATGACCGGCTAACGTTTGAAAGAAAAACGAATGGCGTTGGTTTAAGTGTGGAAGGTGCGGTTGATTTGGCAGCGGACGACTCCAACTTGATTGTTAAAGCCGCGAAACTGTTTTTACGAGAGATATTGAAAGATTCCGTCGGCGTTCAAATCACACTCCTTAAAAAAATTCCCCTCGCCGCAGGTTTAGGAGGCGGCTCCAGCGACGCGGCCGGGACTTTGCGGGGACTCCAGTGGCTTTTCGAAGTTCCGGTTTCCGAGGAAAAAATGCACCGGATGGCCGCCCAATTGGGCTCAGATGTGAATTTTTTTTTAGCCGGCGGCACGGCGTTGGGAACGGGAAGGGGAGAAATAATTACTCCCTGGCAGGGTTCGGTTCCTTTTTGGGTTATTTTGGTTAAACCGCCTCAAGGACTTTCCACCCCGGCGGTCTATCAATCAGGGAAGGCTTTAATTACTTCCAGGGATAAGGTGAGGGGTTTTCAATCGGTTTGGGAGCAAGGGTTGCCCGCTTCTATCGCGGATCACCTGTTCAACGGTTTAGAACCGGCGGCTTTTTATTTACGGCCCGAAGTGGAATTAATCAAAAAACGTTTCATAATGGAGGGCGCTTTGGGAGCTCTTTTGTCAGGCAGCGGTCCGACGGTTTTCGCCCTAGCGGCTCATGAGAATGAAGCTCAAAAAATAGCCTCAAAGTTTGAAAATGAAGGTTTAGAAGTGGTAGTCACCCAAACCGTTTCAACCGGGATCGAAAAGCTATGAAATTAAAAAAATCAACGAACCCAAGCCAGTATCATTGGCTCAAAATCTTTAGAACGATTTTTTTAATTGTTTTAGGTTTGGCGGCCGCTGGATTTCTTTACTTCAGTTATTTTTTTCTGCCGGAAAAAGTTGCTGAAGGCATTTTCGCTAAAGCCAAGACGAGGCTGGAAATCCGTTGGACCCCCAAAGACGATGGATTTTCTTATAAGGATGTTTCTTTTTCCACTTCGGACGGGGTAATCCTATCGGGCTGGTGGATCGCCGCCCCGAAAGCGAAAAAGCCTTTGGGTACGGTGATTTTATCCCACGGAGTTTTTAAAAATCGCGGACAGGTTTTAAGTCGGGCTGAGTTTTTGGTCAAAGCGGGTTATCAGGTTCTTCTTTTTGATCACCGGGGGGAAGGCCTCAGCGGCGAAAGTCCGGTGTCGGGCGGTGTGCTGGAAGCGGGTGATTATTTGGCGGCGGTGGATTATTTAAAAGCCAGCCACCACCTGGAAAAGCCCCTGGTCTTTTTGGGGTTTTCGCTGGGAGCCATCAGCGCTATCCGGGCCGCTCCCCAGTGTCCCGATGTGGACGCGGTGATCGCGGACAGCCCTTTGCCCAACATGAAGGCTTATGTTTCACGCCGGGGTATGGGCAGCGCTTTTTCGGTTTTACCCGGCTTTTTTGACCGTTGCTTAACAGATTACGATCAGCTAACCGGATTGTCCTTAAAACCGTCTGATCTGGATCTAGAACTCATCGTCCATCATTCTTATGAGAAACCGATTTTGTATATTACGGGCGAAGCAGATGATTTGGCCCGTCCGGCGGAAGTGAGAAGGCTGTTTAATGATACCCAGTCCCGCCATCGGTCTCTGGTTTATATTCCACAAGCGGGGCATGAGCAAACTTATGTTTTGTACCCGGCGGTTTATGAGCAGGCAGTCAAATCTTTTTTAACTGAAGTCCGGGAAAATTTTCCGGAGCCCAGCGAGGCGGAACTGCTGAAAAATGTAAAAATATCTTCTTCGGCAAGCCCCGTGTCGGTTACTCAACACATCCAATGAAGTAGTGGCAGCTATAGCAGACGATCTTGCATTTTTTAGTCACCATGGAGTGTCCACATTGAGGGCAGGTGTAGAAAAGTTCTTCGGTTTCATTGGCATAGCGCTCGCCTTTGGCGATTCGGCCTAAATCTAAAAGTGAGGGAAGAGACCTAATGACCGGTTCGATTTTTTCATCGCTCATGGTTTATTAACCTTATCATGGAATTTTAGGCTCTTCCTAGCGCTTTAGCAGCCTTCTTTACACTTGATTAAGAAGCATAGTCCAATTAAATTACACCCTCGTTTTCTAAGCTTTTCATAACACTTTGGGGTGTCTCCTCGCGAATTTCGGGGACTGTCTCAATGTCTATTATTTAGCTTTATTTGATCATTGGGGCGTCGACAAGCGGTAAGTCACCAGATTTTGGATCTGGCATTCGTAGGTTCGAATCCTACCGCCCCAGCCATTCATAAGCCCAATCCCCCAAGGATTGGGCTTTTTTATTGAACGGGGATTCGAACCGTGAAGGGGCTGGGAAACAGATGGTTCCTAGGTAGTTAATAAGGGTACATAGGGGATTTTCCATTACGAGCAGAGCTGGGGTTAGGGACAAGAGGTTGTTCCCTCTGGTGTTATTCCAGGGGCTATCAGTTTATTTTGTTTTCCGATTCCTCGGGTTAAATTTTCTAAAAAGCGGAACTGGATTGGGAATTCCCATATCACCGAATGTTATAAATTAATCATTCGGTGCAGCTCAACACCGTGACTCGACTGGTGGCCCCATCGCAAGAGCTTGAAGTGGCTAAATTTGGGCGGGAAACTGCACTAGGGTCATCCAAAAGTCCTGAAGCTTTTTAACAGTTTCGATGTATCCATCAAGATCAGAAGGCTTGACGATATAGCAATTCGCGTTCATTTCGTAAACTTCCCGGATATCCAAATCCGATCTCGAGCTCGTTAGCACAATGACGGGAATCGATTTGAAAAGGCCTTCCTGTTTGACTCGTCCCAGGAAAGTCCGTCCGTCCATCCGGGGTAGATTAAGGTCCAAAAGAATGAAGTCCGGCGCCTTGGCGTCAACGTATTTGCCTTTCCGATTCAAAAAGTCCACGGCTTCCTCACCGTCGCCTACAACATTCAAATGGGCAAGGGTGCGGTTTTCCTTAAAAGCCTCAGTGATGAGAAGGACGGCTCCTGGGTCGTCTTCCACCAACAGAATTTCAGGGATTCTTTTTTTAAAATAGTCGTTCAAGGTGGTTCCTCATCAATTTAAAATTGAATAATTCATAACGATTCACGATTTTTCAAAGGAGTCTTGGCTGAGGGTAGGCAGCCAGATTTCTTCTAAATATTTCATGGCTTCACACAACCCTGTAAAGTCCGCGGGTTTCACAATGTAAAAATTGGCGTGAAATTCGTAAGCGTTCTCCATGTCCTCTTCCGATTGGGATGAGGTGAGGACCAGCACGGGTATTTCCTTCAATTTTGGATCGTTTTTTATTTCCTTCAGAACTTCCAGGCCGCCTTTTTTAGGCATATTCAAATCCAGCAGAATCAAATCAGGATCGCGAACCTCGGCGTATTTGTTTTCTTTTTTCAAATAAGCCAAAGCCTCTTCGCCATCCGAAACACGGATTAAGTCCACGGGCATTTTTAAATTTTTGAAAGCCTCAAAGGCAAGAACGGCATCGGCATGATTATCTTCAACGAGAAGTACGTCTAATACTCTCGTCGGTTTGGTTGTTTCTATAACCATGGTGTCTTTTCGGCCCGCGTAGTATTTTTAAAAGATAAAGGTTTACCGACATTCAAACCAGCGTTGTCGAGATGGTTTATAAGCAAGAAACAAGCCGTACATAATGAACAAATAAACTAATTTCTCCCCTGTTTCGAGAGACGGGAATATCAAAACGAGAGTTTCTCCGATCATTTTGATCGGCTATTTGTCGGGAATGTCCCTTCAAAAATTCGCCTTTGACGGGAAATAGTTGTTTCTTAAGGCTGGCAAGGGATTTGGAAATACATTCATTTTAACCTCCGCACGGTACGCAACTTGCTTTAAACCATAACTATATGTCTACGCAATCTCCCCTTAAAATCGAATTACCTGAACCTAATCTGTTAGATGTCACAGAATTGCTAAAGACTCTGACGGCCCTGAAGCAGGGTGATTTTTCCGTGCGCCTACCGATCGGATGGACTGGTATGGCCGGCAAGATCGCTGACACTTTCAACGCTGTGGTTGAGACGAACGAGAATATGGCGCGTGAACTCGAGCGTTTGAGCCAGGCGGTTGCCAAAGAAGGTAAGATCAACCAGCGGGCCCATATTGGGGAATTCGGCGGCTCCTGGTTCCAGATGATGGAATGCGTGAACATCCTTATCGATGAGCTGGTTCGTCCCACCAGCGAGATGTCCCGAGTCATTGGCGCAGTGGCCAAGGGTGACCTTTCCCAAGAAGCGGCTTTGGAAGTGGGGGGAAGGCCTCTGCAGGGCGAATTTCTCCAAACGGGCCGAACCATTAATACCATGGTGGACCGGTTGAGGTCTTTTACCTCCGAAGTCACCCGTGTGGCCCGCGAAGTGGGAACCGAGGGCAAGCTGGGCGGACAGGCTATTGTGCCAGGGGTGGCTGGTACCTGGAAGGACCTGGCGGATAACGTCAACCTCATGGCCGGTAACCTGACAAGCCAAGTGCGCAACTTTGCCGACATCACTACGGCTGTAGCTAATGGTGATTTTTCCAAAAAGATTACCGCCGACGTGCGGGGCGAGTTCCTTCAGTTAAAAGAAAAAGTCAACACCATGGTGGACCAGTTGAGCCTTTTTACCACTGAAGTGACCCGTGTGGCCCGCGAAGTGGGAACCGAAGGCAAGCTGGGCAGCCAGGCCATCGCGCCGGGGGCGGCGGGAACCTGGAAGGATTTGACCGACAACGTCAACTTTATGGCCTCCAATTTGACAAGCCAGGTACGTAACATCGCCGATATCACCACGGCGGTGGCGAACGGCGACTTTTCCAAAAAGATCACCGCTGATGTGCGGGGCGAGTTCCTTCAGTTGAAAGAAAAAGTCAATATCATGGTGGACCAGTTGAGCCTTTTTACCACCGAAGTGACCCGTGTGGCCCGAGAAGTGGGAACCGAAGGTAAATTGGGAAGCCAGGCCATTGCTCCTGGTGCGGCTGGAACCTGGAAAGCTCTCACCGACAACGTTAATTTCATGGCCAGTAATCTGACTAGCCAGGTGCGCGACATTGCGGATATCACCACGGCGGTGGCGAACGGCGACTTTTCCAAAAAGATCACCGCAGATGTTCGGGGCGAGTTCCTTCAGCTGAAAGAAAAAGTCAATACGATGGTCGATCAATTGAGCCTTTTTACCACGGAAGTGACCCGTGTGGCCCGCGAAGTGGGTGTAGAAGGCAAGTTGAGCGGGCAGGCGATCGCGCCTGGCGCGGCTGGAACCTGGAAAGAGTTAACTGACAACGTCAATTTCATGTCCTCCAATTTAACCAGCCAGGTACGTAACATCGCCGATATCACCACGGCGGTGGCGAACGGCGACTTTTCCAAAAAAATTACCGCCGATGTTCGGGGTGAGTTCCTTCAGTTGAAAGAAAAAGTCAACACCATGGTGGATCAGTTGAGTCTCTTTACCTCGGAGGTGACTCGAGTGGCCCGCGAAGTGGGAACCGAAGGAAAGCTTGGCAGTCAGGCCATCGCGCCGGGCGCGGCGGGAACCTGGAAAGATTTGACCGACAACGTCAATTTCATGTCCTCTAATTTAACCAGCCAGGTACGTAACATCGCCGATATCACCACGGCGGTGGCGAACGGCGACTTTTCCAAAAAAATCACCGCTGATGTACGGGGCGAGTTCCTTCAGTTGAAAGAAAAAGTCAACGTCATGGTGGATCAGTTGAGTTTGTTCACCACTGAAGTGACCCGTGTGGCCCGAGAAGTGGGAACTGAAGGTAAATTGGGAAGTCAGGCCATTGCGCCTGGCGCGGCGGGAACCTGGAAAGAGTTAACTGACAACGTCAATTTCATGTCCTCCAATTTAACCAGCCAGGTTCGGAACATCGCCGATATCACCTCGGCGGTTGCCAATGGCGACTTTTCCAAAAAGATCACCGCTGATGTGCGGGGCGAGTTCCTTCAGTTGAAAGAAAAAGTCAACATTATGGTGGATCAGTTGAGTTTGTTTACCACTGAAGTGACACGTGTAGCCCGCGAAGTGGGAACCGAAGGTAAGCTGGGCAGTCAGGCCATCGCGCCTGGCGCGGCGGGAACCTGGAAAGATTTGACCGACAACGTCAATTTCATGTCCTCTAATTTAACCAGCCAGGTGCGTAACATCGCCGATATCACCACCGCGGTGGCGAACGGCGACTTTTCCAAAAAAATTACTGCCGATGTGCGGGGCGAGTTCCTTCAGTTGAAAGAAAAAGTCAACATCATGGTTGATCAGTTGAGTTTATTTACCACTGAAGTGACACGCGTGGCCCGCGAAGTGGGTGTGGAAGGAAAACTGGGCGGGCAGGCCATCGCGCCGGGCGCGGCGGGAACCTGGAAAGAATTGACCGACAACGTTAACCAACTGGCGGCCAACCTGACCACCCAGGTGCGCGCCATTTCTGAAGTCGTCAGCGCTGTGGCCAGCGGGGATTTGACCCGGTCCATCCGTATGGACGCCCGGGGCGAAGTGGAAACCTTAAAAGATACAATCAACCAGATGATCGCCAATCTGCGCGGCACTACCCTGAAAAATTCAGAGCAGGTCTGGCTGAAGACCAATTTGGCCCGCTTTGCCCTCATGCTGCAGGGTCAGCGGGATTTGCCTACGGTGGCTAAGGCTATTCTGTCTGAGCTTAATCAGGTGGTGGCGGCCCAACACAGCACCTTCTATATCGCTGATTCAAAAAAAACCGGCGCGACCCGTTTAACACTCCTTTCCAGTTTTGCTTACAGTCCGCGGCCCGATCTTTCCCAGGAGTTTGGTTTGGGGGAGGGTTTGGTGGGACAGTGTGCCCAGGAAAAGACAAGAATTTTTCTTAATAACGTGCCGGGCAATTACATCCGTATCAGTTCGGGTTTAGGGGAAGCGGTCCCGCTCAATATCGTGGTATTGCCCATTCTTTTCGAAGGCGAGATTAAGGGAGTGCTGGAGCTGGCGTCTTTCGAGGTCTTTACCACAGTCCATCTGGCCTTCCTGGAACAGCTGATGGGAAGTATCGGGATCGTCATCAACACTTTGGAAGCCAATCTTCGCACAGAAACCCTGCTGAAGAATCTGCAAAGCCAGCAGGAAGAACTGCAAAAGTCCAACCAGGAATTGGGAGAAAAAGCCGACCAGCTGGCACTGAGTTCCAAATATAAATCGGAATTCCTCTCCAATATGTCCCATGAATTGCGCACGCCCTTGAACAGCATGCTCATTCTTTCCCAACAGCTCGCGGAGGATTCCAAGAGTCTCACGCCCAAGCAGGTAGAATATGCTCAAACCATCCACGCTTCGGGCGGGGACCTGCTGCTGTTGATCAACGACATCCTGGATCTGGCCAAGGTGGAGTCGGGCGCCATGTCGGTCAATCTGGACACGGTGCCCTTCACCGAAATGCGCAACCGTTTGGACCGGTTGTTCCGCCACGTGGCCGAAGGGAAGGGGCTCAATTTCAATATCGAATTTGATCCGGCCCTGGGCAACGACATCTACACCGATTCCAAACGCCTGGAACAGGTTTTGAGAAACCTTCTTTCCAACGCCTTCAAGTTTACCGAAAAAGGCCAGGTGAAACTCCGGGTGGCTCCTGCCTTCAAAGGCTGGAGCCCGGATCATCCCATTTTGAGCAAAACGGAGGAAGTTATCGCTTTTTACGTCAGCGATTCGGGTATCGGCATCTCAACGGACAAACAAAAAATCATTTTCGAGGCTTTCCAGCAGGGCGAAAGCGGCACCAGCCGGAAGTACGGCGGAACGGGTCTGGGGTTGTCGATCAGCCGCGAATTCGCCAAGCTTTTGGGCGGCCAATTGACTATCGCCAGCAGCCAGTTGGGACAGGGCAGCACCTTCGTTATTTATCTGCCCCGGAACTATGAGAGGATCAATCCCTCCAAGACCACCCTTCTTTTTGGTAATGAGTTTGAGTCGTCGGCGCCCGCTCAACGGCGGCTCGACGCGGCCCAAAGGGAAGAAGTCAAAACCATACCGGCGGAAGTGCTGGATGACCGCAAAAATATACAGGCCGGGGACAAGGTTCTGCTGATCGTGGAAGATGATCCGAGTTTCGCCCGGATCCTTTTGGATATGGCCCGTGGCAAGGGTTTCAAGGGCCTGGTGGCGCTCAACTGTGAGAACGCACTGAGGCTGGCCGACGAGACCGTTCCCAGCGCGGTGACTCTCGATGTCCAGCTTCCCGACACGGACGGCTGGAAGATTCTGACCCACTTGAAAAACAACCTGGCGACGCGCCACATTCCGGTGGAAATCATATCCGCCGACGAGACGGGGAATTTGCGGGGATTAAAGCATGGCGCTGCGGGCTTCCTTTCCAAGCCCGTTTCCAAGGAAGGGCTCAAGAAGGTTTTTGAAGATATTCAAAAATGCATGGAGTCCCATACACGGCAAGTGCTGCTGGTTTGCGCCAAACCCAACGAGCGTAAAAAGCTCAAGGCCATGCTGGAATCCAATGAAGTTCAAGTATCCGCCGTCGCCACCGCCAAGGAAGCTTTGCCGTTTTTGAAGGATGGAAAACTGGACTGCGTGGCGCTGGAATTGGCTGACGCCGAGAGCTTTCGAGTGTTGCAGGCCATCCACGCCAGCGCGAAATACGGCGATTTACCCACGGTGGCGTATTTCCCCGGCGATCTTTCCCCGAAGGAAGATGAGGAACTGAAGCAGGCCGCGAAGGTTCGCGTGATCAAAGAAGTGAAGTCGCCGGAAAGTTTGATGGATAACGTGGCCTTCTTTTTGCATCAGGAAGTCGCCAGGCTTCCCGAAGCCAACCGTGTCAAAATTGAACAGCTGCACCAGAGCGACAACGTCCTGATCGGTAGGAAGGTTTTGGTGGTGGATGACGACATCCGGAATATTTTCGCCATGACCAGCCTGCTGGAGCGCAAAAAAATGCGGGTCCTGTCCGCTGAAAGCGGGCGCGAGGCCGTCGAGACGCTAGAGAAAAACAAGGATCTGGAGATCGTGCTGATGGACATCATGATGCCCGAAATGGACGGTTACGACACCATGAAGGCCATCCGGCGGAAAGAGATTTTCAAGTTCATCCCCATCATTGCCCTGACCGCCAAAGCCATGAAGGGCGATCGGGAAAAATGCATCGAGTCCGGGGCCTCGGACTACATCACCAAGCCGGTGGACACGGAGCAGTTGCTGGCCCTGATGAGAACCTGGCTGAATCGATAGGAGACTAACGATGGGCGGGTATGAAGAACCGGTCAATATTCTTTTAGTCGATGATGAACCGGCCAATCTGCTGGCGCTGGAAGCGGTTCTGGAAAGCCTGGGACAGAATCTGGTGAAGGCGCACTCGGGTGAAGAGGCCTTAAGACAGCTTATTAAAATGGATTTCTCCGTCATCCTTCTGGACGTGATGATGCCGGGAATGAACGGTTTTGAAACCGCGAAACTGATCCGCCTGCGCGACCGCAACCGGCATACGCCCATCATTTTCCTCACGGCGATGGAAAAGGCCGAAACCGAGATGTTCCGCGGATATTCGCTGGGAGCCATCGATTACCTGGTGAAGCCCTTTGTTCCGGCGGTACTCAGGTCCAAGGTGCTGGTTTTGATCGACATCTACCGAAAGACCGAGGAAGTGATCCAGCTGAATCATAAAATCAGCGCCAGGGCCGGGGAACTGGAGGCTCTGAGCTCGGATTTAAAAAGCGAGAATGAAAAGCGCAAGCAGACCGAGAAAGAGTTGCAGAAGTCTGAAGAGGTATTAAAAAACCTCAATGTTAATTTAGAGGCGAGGATTGTGGACCGTACCGCGGTGATCGAGGAACGCAGCCTCCAACTGACCAGGACCAACGCGGAGCTGGAACAGTTTGTCTATTCCGCTTCCCATGATTTGCAGGAACCCCTGCGCACAATGACCAGTTTCCTGCAATTGCTTGAGCGCCGAAACCCCGATAAGTTGGACGCCGAATCCAAACAGTTCATTCAATTTGCCATCAAATGCTCCGAAAACATGCGCAACCTGATCAACGGCTTGCTGGAATATTCCCAGGTGACTTTGAAGGAAAAGCAATTCCAGAACGTTGATTGTAATTTGCTGGTCCGGCGTATCCTCGAGCAGTTGAACGGTTCCATCACTGAAAGCGGGGCGAAGGTGGAAATTCTGTCCATGCCGGAGGTTTACGGCGAGCCGGTGCTATTAGGTCAGCTTTTTCAAAACCTGATCGGAAACGCCCTTAAATTCTGCAAAGACCGTCCGCCCCAGGTGCAGGTCGGCGCGAAAAAACACGAAGGTCAATGGCTTTTTTGGGTTCAGGACAATGGGATCGGCATTGAACCCCGTTTTTTTCAGCAGATTTTCCGCCTTTTTCAGCGGCTTCATAATCGCGAGGAATATCTGGGAGCTGGTCTGGGCCTGGCCGTGTGCCAGAAGACCGTGGAACTTCATGGTGGGAAGATTTGGTGTGAATCCGAATTGGGAAAAGGTTCCCGTTTTTGCTTCACGATTCCTTTTTTCAAACCGGCCGACCAAACGAGAAATTTGGAAACCGCACCGGAAAGCGCCCTTTCCGCCGCCGTATAAAAAATATGGGTATGGATCATGAATCCGGGGCGCCGGGGAATAATTTACTTGGCGAGTGGAGCGCCGTCCAACCTGACAATTTCCGAAGAAAAACAATAGAATAAGACGTTGTCGGCGAGAACCCGAAGGATTTAATATCCCCGCCAAGTCACGAAATTGTTAGAGGTAAAACCACTTGTTCCAATTTTTTCAGTCCCTGCTGGCCCATGATGGTTATTGGGTTCTCTTTACGGTGCTGTTTTTAAACAACATTGGTTTACCCTTGCCGGGGGACACCATGCTGTTGGGCGGGGGCTTTCTCGTGGGTAGGGGTGTTTTTTCTTTTGGAGCCGTGGCCGCTTTTGGAACGGCGGCCTGTTTTTTGGGCAGCTGCGGCGCCTATTGGTTCGGATGCCGTTACGGACGCCTTCTTTTAAACAAGATTAAATGGTTCGGCGATCATCCTGGAAGAGTCGAACAAATGGACCGCTTTTTTCAAAAGTACGGGCCGAAGGTGGTTTTTTTCGCGCGGTTTGTGGCTTTGCTTCATCCGGTGACGGGACTTTTGGCGGGCATATGGAAAACCCCCTTCAGGCCTTTTCTCTTTTACAACCTGGCGGGATCGGCGGCTTACGCGGTCATTTACACCCTGGCGGGATATTTTTTCGGGCAACGATGGGAAATTTTCAAAAGCTGGATCGGCCCCGTGGCTTTTTACATCCTTCTGATTGCGGCGGCCCTCCTCGTTCTTGTTTTATTTTTAAGGCACTTTATTTATTCCTTCTTAGAGGAAAAGCGGGTCAACCGGTGGTTTGCCTTCTTTTTTCATAAAAAGAGCAAAACACCCCTTGAAAAATGAAACTCAACTATCAAATTGAGAATCGTTTCGAAAAGAATTAACAAAGAATTGAGCATCTATTGCGTTTTGACCGTCAAATGAGAGTAGAATCATATTGATCGTTATTAAGTTTGCTTGCGATTGTCGGCCCCGGCGAATGTCCTCACGGAATCCGTTCCAAAGTTTTTAGCTCCTTTTGGTTCAAAAAACTCGGCCCCTAAATTCCTATCGATTTAATAAGTCTTATCAATGCTGACGTCCGTCATCAAAAAAAACCCGGCTGGAAAATAAAATAATCAGCTTACTATCACTTAGATAAATCAATTATCATTTTTGCGAAGGAGCTGTTTATGCGCGTGGAAGATCTCGACCTAAAAGAATTGCTGGAATTAAATCCTAACGGCGGCATGGTTCATTTTGCCGGGCAGAGGGCGTTAATCTTCGACGCGGTATCTCAGGGACTTCTGCGAAAAGAACTCGTTGATGATTTCGGGGAGAGAGTGGCCCGGGGCATTTTGAGCCGTTACGGCTATATCCACGGCCGCCGCCTGGCCGAAACCATGAAAAACAAATTCAAGTGGGACAGCGACGAGGATTGGAAAAGGGCTGGAGCCAGAATCTTCGCCTTGCAGGGTCTTTTTATGCTGGATCCACACGGCCCGATCGCTTTCGGCGCCGAAGGGGGAGCCTGGAATGTTTCTTATGAGGCGGAGCAGCATATGCTTCATAAAGGCCGTTCCGAAAATTCAGTCTGCTGGACCCTCAGCGGTCTCATCAGCGGCTATCTCAGTTTCGCCACGGGCAAGGAAATGTACGCGCTGGAGGATAAGTGCGTCGGAAAAGGCGACGCAGTCTGCCATGTGATGATCAAATCCGAGGAAGAATGGGGCGACACCGTCGGCAGTGATCTGGCAGTTTTCAAACGGGTGGGAATTGACGAAGCTCTAAAAGACGTGACCTCCACTTTGAAACGAACCGAGAGTGAATTGCGGGAAAGAACCCGCAAGCTAGCGGTCATCGCCAAAATGGTGGACGATCCCACCGAACTCATGACCCGCAGTCCCGAGATGCGTAAATTGATGGAACTGGCCAAATCCATCGCGGCGACCGACTCCACCGTCATGATCACCGGCGAAAGCGGCGCTGGAAAAGAACGGGTCGCGCGTTTTGTCCACGACCAGTCCGCCCGCAGGGAAGGACCCTTCATCGCGGTTAATTGTGGAGCGATTACGGAGACTTTGTTAGAAAGCGAATTATTCGGTCACGCCCGCGGGGCATTTACGGGAGCTACTGCCGACCGGCCGGGTCTTTTTGAGGCGGCCAATGGAGGCACTCTTTTCCTGGATGAAGTCGGGGAAATTACCCTGCCCATGCAGGTCAAACTTCTCCGGGCGCTTCAGGAACGGGAAATACGCCGGGTGGGCGAAAACAAAAGCCGCCCCATCAATGTGCGCATCGTCAGTGCGACCAATAAGAACCTAAAGATCGAAGTGATGGAGAAACGGTTCCGCGAGGATATTTATTACCGTCTCAATGTGGTCGAGCTGGTCGTTCCGCCCCTGCGCCGCCGCCGCGAGGATATTCTTCCTCTGGCCAGGTTTCTTCTGGCCGAATCGGCCCTTCAAATGAAGAGGTCCGTGAATGGATTGACCGCCGAGGCGGCTGACCAATTGATCGGATACAGCTGGCCCGGCAATGTGCGCGAGCTGGCGAACGCCATGGAACGGGCGGTCGCGGTAAGTAAAACCAATCGTGTCGATGTTGATGACTTTCCGCCCGAGGTGCGCATGGTATTGCCCCTGGTTTCGGACAAAGGCGTTCCTCGATTTTTAAAAGATGTGGAAAAGGATTGTATTCTGGGCGCTTTGGAAAAGACCGAAGGCAACCGGGTTAAGGCCGCCGAGCTGATGGGGATGGGCGTGGCGACGCTTTACCGGAAACTGAAAATTTACAAATTAGACGGTGTCAAATAGCAAGAACAGCCGGATTTTGAATTTGCCGGTTGATTAAGCCTCAACCGTCGCAAGTCTGCTTTTGTGTCCTGTTTTGATTTCCTCGGGTATTTCTCCGCCCAGATCAAAAAGAAGAATTTCAGTGGGTTCCTGAGCCGTGAAGGACACGGACATTTCCAGCGATAAACCGGCCCCGTCCCCGGTGGCCAGCTCAAACTCTTCCAACTGAATCCGGCCCTTCACCACGTGCAGCCAGGCGCTTCGGCTCGGACTCAGCTCGTGAATCATGTGGTTTCCCTTATGAATAAACGAAGAGTAAATTTGAACATCCTGGTTGAGGGGTAAGGAATCTTCTTTTCCGTTGGGCGAGGCGACCAGCTTTAAAATTCCGTTCCGCTGGGAGTAAGTGAATAATCTTTTGTCTCCCACCGATTTCAAAAAGCCGCCGCTGGGAGTAAAACCGCTTTGGAAGACGTGGGCGTCCTTCGTGGGCGAAATGTCGATCGCGTATTGTTTCGATTCAGAGACCGCGTCCACCGCGTGAAATTCCTTGGCCACCAATGGCCCCATTTTATCCAGCGGGCCTTTATAGACAATCATCCCTTCGTGCACATAGGTGACTACCACCATATCCTTATGAGTATGGAGGATGAAACCGCTGCCGGGAGAAAGCAGTTCCTCGTTTAATATTTTGAGCACGCCGAAGCCGTTCTGCAGAGGATCGGATTCATTTTCCCAGTCGAATGTCATCCAGGTTTTCTGGTTATTGGCCTCAATGCGGCGGCGTTCTTCCGATTTTCGTATGACAATCATTGTGGCTCCTTAAACACCTACACGGCAGTTCATCCCGGTTTAGGAGTATTTGACGGTGGCACGGCGCTTCCTGAATCGAATTACTTTTATTCACCGTACACGGATTCATCAAAGTTTTACAGATTAAAATTTTGAGCGGCCGACCACCTGGAAAAGATAGCCTTATGTCTTAATAAAGCAAGATACAAGCCACGGCTTATCCCTGTTTGGCTGTGTTTTAAAAATGATTCCCATCAAAATGATGTCCGCGGCTATCACTTTGATCGCAAGGCCGCGGTCTCACGGTGGGTTAAAAAAGTCCAGCGCCCGCGCAATCGAGCTTTTCCTTTTGTTTGCGAAGGGACGGAGGCAGTAGACTTCCTCCGAAGGCGGGGCACGTTCCTTGCTTTAATAACTCCTAAGAATCCACCAACACCTATGGGATTCAACTCAAGGAGAGGTTATGAACATCAATGGTAAAAGATTTTTAGTGGCGGCGGGATTAATCGCTTTAGCCGCAGTTCCTTTTATCGCCAAAGCGGAAGTCGGCTTCGGTATCGACATCGGCACGGATAACGAATCGCATTATCATTTTCACAACAACGGCTGGCATCACCCGGAATTGATGAAGGCAGCCAACGCGCTGGCCAGTGCCAAGAGACATCTCTGGTACACCAAGGGCAATTTCGGCGGCCACCGCGAGAGCGCCATGCAGCACATCAATATGGCTCTGGATGAAATCAGCGCGGCTGAAGATTACGCGCACAATCATTGAGAAGAGGGTTTAAGACACGAAAGTTAACAGAGGAGAGATTTCATGAAAATTCAAAATATGAGTATTTGTTTGGTTTTATTGGCAATATTCGCGACCTATTTCGTCGGGTGCTATGAGCATCCCCGCGGTCCGGGAGTTCAAATTGAGGTTCATGATTCCGGTTGGCATCACCAGAACGATGCCGATCATGGAGCGCAATGGGATCATGACAATCACAACTAGTTTGTTTTGCCATGAGATCAATAAAAAGGCGTTTTAAACCAATCAACTTCCTTTTTTTGATGAACCGGGCTGGCTTTCAGGGAGCCAGCCCCCTATTTGGTCTCATAAATTTTTTTGAAAAGAAACGATGCCATGACTAAACATAAATATGAGCATCAACAGCCGAGAATAGCCGATCAGGAAATCAGCGATGTGCGTGTCCCTTACTGGCATCGCGCCCACCGCGATTGGCGTTTTTTGGCGGTGGTGTTTCTGATGCTTTTAGCCATCGGAATCTATCTGGTTACCGGCGATCTGGCCTGGACCCATCATGGAAGAGCTATGCCATTGCTGGAAACGGGACAGTAATCCGAAAAGGAAAAGAAAATGATCGACAAATTGATATCGAAGATAAATCAGTGGTTCAACGAACCGGTGGGCGATACGGGGGTTGTGCCAGGCGAAAAAGACAATGAATTGAAAAGACCCGGGGAGTCTTTCAAGGGTTCGCAATACGACCCCGTCCAGGGTCAGCCTAATTTGCGGCTGGTTCCCCGCCACGAAGAAGAGTTTTACCACCGTGGTTCGGCGGGCAGCAAAGAAAGCCGCGGTCCCAAAGGTCTCTCGAAAGCCGTCATGCCTCGTTCGGGCCGCCGTTCCACCAGTCCGAAAAAAACAAAATAAAAAGGAGAATTTATGTCTAAAGGCGAGTTTGTCTACGATTTGCAGGAAATACGAAAAAGGTCGCGTGAGCATATCCAAAGAGGCGCCGTGACGGGCGGTTATAAGGCTAACCTCGGGGTTGTGATTAAAATCCTGAACGAAGCGCTGGCTACCGAAATCGTTTGTGTGCTGCGTTACAAGCGGCATTTTTTCATGGCTCAGGGGATTGACTCATCCAACGCGACACAGGAATTCGCTCAGCACGCCGCGGAAGAACAGGGCCACGCCGATCAAATCGCCCTGCGCATTACCCAACTGGGCGGCGAACCCAATTTCAGCCCTGTCGGACTGGTGGACCGCAGTCATTCCGAATATCAGGAAGGCAATGGTTTGAGTGAGATGATTCAGGAAGATTTAGTGGCGGAACGTATCGCGATCGATTCCTATACGGAAATGATCCGTTATGTGGGCGAAGACGATGTCACCACCCGGAGAATGCTGGAAGGCATTTTGGCCTCAGAAGAAGAGCACGCCGATGACATGGCCAATCTTCTCAAGAAAATGAATCCGATTCCGCTTAAAAAGAATGAACAATTGATGATGGATTAAACAGGGCTGAGAATCAAAAGGAGAAATTATGGGTACCAAAACAGAAGTGTTCGTTAAAAAGCTGAAACAAACAATCAAAGAGTGGGACGCCGATTTCGATAAGATTCAGATCAAAGAATATCCGCTTCGATTGCTGGCGCAGATTCAATACCGCGAGCAAGTGGGGGCTTTAATCGCAACGCGCCTGCTGGTTGAGGAAAGATTAGTTAATTTCGATAAACGCGGGAAATGGCCGCGCATCCTGTAGGACCCGATGTCGATATAACGTAAGGCCGCTCACTGCGGCGAATACAATGCCGCACTTAAGGCCGTAGCCGGTATGAAATGACGCTTTCCGACGTTTCCATTAAGAACCCCGTTTTCGCCTGGATGCTCATGTTCGGGCTCATCTTCTTCGGGTTTCTCTGCTTTTTACGCATGGGCCTTTCCCAGATGCCCGATGTGGCTTTCCCGGTGGTCAACGTTTCCATCACCCTGCCCAACGCCTCGGCGGTCATCATGGAATCCGACGTGGCCGATGTGGTGGAGGACGCGGTTCTGGGCGTGGAGGGTGTGCAGGACGTCCAGACCACCTGCACCCAGGGCAACGTCAGCATTTCGGTGTTTCTCGACCTCAGTCAGGATCCCAATGTGGCTGTCCAGGAAGTCCAAACAGCCGTCTTCGCGGTGGAAAAACAGCTTCCCGCAGACACTTATCCCCCCGTTATCAAGGAACTGGACCCCAACAGTTCTCCCATCTTCTGGATGGCGGTTACCGCCGACGCCCCCCTGACGTTAAAAGACTTGATGCTTTATATCCGGGATACGCTGAAAGACCATTACACGAAATTGCCGGGCGTGAACGGGGTTTTTCTTGGCGGGTGGGTCAACCGCGAGGTCAATATCTGGGTGGACAACCATAAACTCACCGCCCACTATCTGTCGGCGGACGATATCGTGAACACTATCAACAACCAGCACTCGGAAGTGCCGGTGGGTTACATGGAAACGCCCCTGACCGAATATGAAGTCCGCTCCATGGGCGAGGCCACCGCGGTGAAAGATTTTGAGAACCTGCCCATCATTACCCGGGGAGGCCTCCCCAACTACACCCGCACCCATCTCAAGGATGTGGCCACCATTGAGGACGGACTGGCCCCCGTGACGCGCATTTCACGGTTTAACGGAACCCCCTGCGTGGGGCTGGGCATCGTCATGACGGACGGTTATAACGCGGTGAAACTGGTGCAGGAAGTGAAGGCCCAGATGGCCAACGACATCGCGGCCATGCCCAAGGGTTACCATCTCCAGACAAATTTCGATACCACCGTTTCCATCGAGGATAATGTTCATGAGCTGGAACTCACCATCGTCCTGGCGGCGATTCTAACATCCCTGGTCTGCTACTTTTTCCTGGGAAGCTGGTCATCCACCTTCAACATTTTTCTGGCCATTCCCACGTCGCTTTTCGGGACCTTTATAGTCATCTCCCTCTTCGGTTTCACCATGAACATGTTCACCCTCATGGCGCTTTCCCTTTCGATCGGCATCGTGGTGGATGACGCCATCATGGTGATGGAAAATATCATGCGCCATCAGGAAGAAGGGGAGAACAAGGTGGAAGCGGCATTGAAAGGCTCCCGGGAAGTGATCTTCGCCGCCGTGGCGACGTCCCTGGCCATTGTGGCTATCTTTTTACCGGTGGCCTTTATGTCGGGGATTATCGGTAAATTCTTCTTCCAGTTCGGCGTCACTTTATCGGGCGCGGTGATGATCTCCCTTTTGGAAGCGGTCACACTCACTCCCATGCGTTGTTCCCAGTTTGTGGAAGCGGCGGACAAGACAAAAGGCTTCAACCATTGGGTTAAAACGAATATGGATCGTCTCATCGCCTTTTATGTCGTGGTCTTAAAATGGTGTCTGGATTATCCGGTGGACCGGTTTATGTCCGAAGCCCGGTCCGGAAAAATGCATTGGTTTAAAACCCTGGGTTCCAAAATATTTTTTACCAACCCCAAAGCCCTGGCGGCTGACGCTCAGGACGAAATCAAAAACCCCCGCTATTCCCTGGCTCCTCTTCTCTGGTTTTTCGTGGGATTAGTGGTGGTTGGCCTGGCCAAAGCCTGGAAAGAACCCTTGGGCTTTAAGATCCTCGGCCCGCTCTTCCTGCTGGTAATCCTGATCTATCTATGGAAGCGCCGTCATTTTCTTTTCGCCCATCTTTTTTATGACCACCGGTGGTTTGTGGTTTTTGGGGCGATGGTTATTTTCCTGGGCTCCCTGTTTTTGGCCAAAATCATCAAAAAAGAAATGGTGCCCGGCACGGACCAGAGCGTCTTCCTGATCAACCTGCAGCTTCCCGCGGATTATTCCATTTTCCGCACGGACGGAGTGGTCAAGCAATGCGAGGCCGCGATCAAAGACAGGGGAGAGATCAAAAACCTTTATGTGGCGGTCGGCGGGTTTGGAACAAACTCCTCCAATGTGGGCATCATGTTCGTGACGATGAAACCCGTCGGGGAAAGACCGGTGGCGGCCTGGGCCGAGAAATTTCCTCCCACAGGGCCCCTGGGCTTTCTCAGCCGGCTCTACGACAAATTGATCAAACCCCATTTGACCCAGGCGGAGTTCATGGAAGTCTGCCGCAAGGCACTGGTGAAGGTTTCACCGGACCTGCAGGTTTTCCTCGTGGATCTTTCCAAGCGCGGCCTGTCTACCGGCAAGGGATACGACGTGGAATTTATTGTGACAGGCCCCGACTGGGACAAACTGGGAGCCTATTCGGCGGAGATTCAAAAACAAATGAAAGTCTGCCCCCTGCTGGCGGATGTGAACAACAATTATCAATCCGGACTGCCGGAGCTTCAAGTGGTTCCGAACCGGGACAAAGCCGCGGCGGAAGGGGTTAACATCGCCGACCTGGGAGCGGTACTCGGCACAATGATCGGCGGTTATACTTTTGAGTCGGTTTATTACCATGAATCCGGCCACGATAATCCCATCTTTATCCGGATGCCGCAGGCACAGCGCCTGAAACCGGAAGACCTCAATAATATTTACACCAGCAACAACCGCGGTGAATTGGTTTCGGTCGCCGACGTGACCGACATCACGGAGGTCCCCGCTCTGGAACAGATCACCCGGGACAATCGTCTGAGGGCCATTTATTTTTACGCCAACGCATCATCCACCGCCACCGGACAAACGGCCATGGATGAAGCCATGAAAATAGCCAAAAGCGTCCTGCCGACGGGGTACCAGGCGACTTTAACGGGAACTTCGTCAGCCGGTTCCCAGACGAATTCCCAGCTGATTCTCACTATGGGTCTGGGGATCATCGTGGCTTACATGGTTCTGGCCACCCAGTTCAACAGTTTTCTCCAGCCCTGGGTTATTTTGATGGCACTGCCTTTTTCCATCACGGGCGCTTTCGCCGGTTTATTTCTTTTCAACCAATCCCTCAACATGTACAGCCTGATCGGCCTCATTCTTCTACTGGGGCTGGTGAAGAAAAACTCCATCATGCTCGTGGCTTTCACCAACCAGGCCAGGGAGAAGGGAGAGAGCCTGACGGATGCCCTCCTTTACGCCTGCCCCTTGCGGCTGCGGCCGATTCTCATGACCTCCATCGCCATTATGGCGGGGGCGCTGCCTTCGGCCATGGCCCTGGGGCCGGGCGCCGAACTGCGCCAGCCTATGTCGGTGGCGGTCATCGGCGGCATTTTGTTTTCCACCATCCTCACCCTGATCGTCGTGCCCTGCGCCTACAGCCTGATGGCCAACTGGGAGAGGCCGGATGAGGTGGAGTTCCAGACGGACGCCGAGGGGAATCTGGAGGCTGACTTTAAAAATTCCGGGCAGCCGCGCAAGCCGCGTTCGGGGAAACACCATGTCTAAACCTTTTTTTGGGGCCGTTTTCTGTCTCTTCTTCTGGACGACTTTCGGCCTTTTTTCCGTCCAGGCCGGCGAACTTTCTTTTAGTGCGCCCCTGCGGCTGACAACGCTCTCCTGGACCGACAAGGCCATCTATGGCGTCCCCGCTACGGGCGCCCAGTGGCTGGTGGTGGACAGCCGGGGCCGTTTTTGGCTGGAAGCGGACGAGGCCTTTGGCCTTTATGATCCCCGCGGACACTATTTAAAGAACTTAAAACCTTTTGGTGAATTGAAAGATTCCTACGGTTTCGACTCGATGGAAGCTTTGGGCGACGGACGGATTATTTTGCTGGAACGTTTGGAAAGCCGGGCGGAACAATTGGCCGGGGATAATTTCGAACTGCGGTCAAAACCCGGTGTCCGCCTGACGGTCCTGACTCCCGATGGAAAGGTAGAGACGGATAAAGAGGAAGTAGATTCGCTTCAGCCCCATTCGGACTATATCCTGGAAAACGGAAATGTTTACAGCGTTCATAACGATGGCACTTACCAAATTTTGGATTCGATCGGTTCTTCTCCGAAAAAAGACCGCGCCTTTAAAAACTTCGCGGCCGTCGCCTTCAGCCCGGATAGCTGGCGAAACCATTTGAAAACTATTCCGGTTTTTCGTTCCGAAAGCCGGGTCTATCGCGACATCCTGGGAAAAACCCACGTGGACAAGGACGGACCATCTTTCCTGATGGGCCATTCTTTTGTGGAAAGCACGGCACCCCTGGCCGAAAGGGAAGGAAAAATTTATTACCAGGTCGTCTGTCTTGAAAACGGCTCCTTTGCCGATTACGTTTTCGTGGAGGACACGGTGGAGAAGCGCTATGCCCTTATTCCGCTTATCGCCGCCGATCCAAAAACGGGCGAGGCCTATGACCGCGCTCTTTTTGTGGATGAAAAGGGAAACCTGTTCGAAGGGGCCGCCAAAAAAGAGGGCTACTGGATTATCGAGTGGAAAATTCTCCGATGAAAGGCGAGCGGTGAATTGGATGAGGATAAAACTATTTTTAGTTCTGGCCGGCTGGTGTTTCTGCGCCGCGGGATGCGGTTCTGTTCCGCTGCGCGAGGTGGAGGTTCGGCCCGCTCCCATCCGAAATTTTTCGCTGCCCAAAAACGCCATGGTGCGCATGCCGGTCGAGATACGGTTCTCCGATAAGGGCGGTTTGTTCCAATCCCTGGGTGATCTTTTCAAAACGGGAACACTCGATGTTATGCCCTACGTGGACGTCATACCGGGTTTTAAGGGCCGTCTCCGCGGTTTGTGGAAAGAAATACAGAAGCCCATCTTTATCGACCGGCAGGTATGGCTGACGATCAATCCGGTCGCTCTGGGGGTCGGGCGGATGAGGGTGGATCCCCAAAAGCCGAGGACCGCCCATACCATACTGGAAATGGTCGCCCGGCCCGAACTGTTTTTTGGAAAACAGCCCCCGCCGGCCTCTCAAACCGCCATGCCGCCGCTGTTGTCTTTTAAGCCGGGACCGGTCACCTTCACGGCGACCAGCAATCTTCAGATGACCTACGCGGAAGCGAATACTTATTTTAAAAACCCGAAGATGGGGATTATCGGCATGCCGCTCAAAGGAACGGGCGATCTGAAGGTAACGATCCAGGGGCTGCGGTTTTATGGTTCGGGTGGAAAAGTCATCGTGGAAGTGAAACTTCATTACCACCCCATCCTCCTCAATCTCGCGGACAAGCCGGGCCAAATGACGATTTATTTAAGGGGAACACCCCGCTATCTGGCGCGGGAAAGAGTTTTTGATTTTCCGGATCTGGATTTCGATATCAAAACCAATGATTTTTTGGTTCAGGTGGCGGATTGGGTATTGAAGCCAGTTGTTCTGGATCAATTGCGCGCGATCAGCCGTCTGCCCGTCGGCGTGAAAACCGACCAATTGAGAGCCCGGATGAATGTGGTGTTAAACCGGCCGATTGAAAAAATGGGACGGCTGGACACCAAGGTCGACGCCTTCGATGTGATCGACGGCTTCGCGGACAACACGGGCGTTGAGGCGAGGGTTAATCTGAGAGGAACCGCCGTGATGGAATTGAATTGGAACTAACCCTCTCAAGGGAAAGGTTGAAGCCGAACCGCGATTCCCTTATTGAGAATCAACCCATCAAAATGATTTGAAAAAATAAATGCACGCTCCAAAAGACCGCTTCTTTTGAAATAAAAGCGGGCATGCAACTTGCTTTTTATTACGGGTAAGAAAAATCTAAGAAGTCATTTATCAAAGGAGAATTTGTGAAAACAGGTCATTTCGCTTTAATGGTTTGTGGTTTGATTTTAGCTTCGGTTTATCTGGTCAGTTGCAGCGGCAGCCCTACCTCTACGACCCTCGTCGCTTTTAATTTGACGGGAACCGTCACTTATCAAGGCACCGGTTCGGGCCATGTTTATGTTTTCCTGGTCAACCAAACCAACGGCACGGTCACCATGGGGTCCTCCCTCAACAGCGGGAACTCCTATTCCTTCAACGGCAACGTGGTTAATTCGGAGCTGTACGCCGCTTATGACAACTCAGGCAATGGATTCAAGCTGTCCGGCAACACCCTGGAACAGGGTAATGGCAACGGTTTATCGGGTTCGGGAGACGTGGTTTGCTTGGTAGGTTACTCAGGCACCTGTCCCAACGTGAATACGACCAGCGCTCAGGGAAGTTTCTATTCGGCCAATACCGGCATCAATATCGTTTTCGGCGGAACCGTCACTCAAAGCGGGACCAACTGTGTCTATTGAGTTAAAATTTTAAATTCCCGTCGGGGATGCGCGTGTAAAGTCAAAAGCAGTTTGTATTCAAAATTACCGTATTCAAAGAGTCCAGATGATCCACCGGCTGCATTTATTATTCCTGCATTATGGCAATCCGATCGTCTTCATGATTACTTATTTGAATAGCATCGGCTTTCCTTTTCCGGGAGAACCCATTCTTTTTGTCGCGGGTTTTGTCCTGGGAAAAGAGGGAGTGACTCTGTGGGGGGCCATTGGGGCCGGAACCCTAGCCTGTTTTCTCGGGGGAGAAAGCGGTTTTTGGCTGGGCAGGTGGCTGGGTTCTCGCCGTTTGAGAAAAATTCACTGGCTGCATCTCACCGCTAAAAAGTTCGAGTGGATGGAACATTTTTTTAAACGCTACGGCGCCAAGACCGTCTTTATCGCTCGTTTTATCGCCCTGCTTCCCGCCCTGGTTCCCAATGTTTTGGCAGGCATGGCGAAAATGCGGTGGAGAGTCTTTCTTTTTTACAACCTCACGGGGTCGGCGGTTTACGCCACCCTCTATATCCTGCTGGGCTATTTTTTGGGGAAGCGATGGGCATTTCTCCGAGCCTGGCTTGGTCCCACGGCGATTTATCTGATTCTCCAGGGTATTGTGGTGATCATTCTCGCTGTGATTTTCAGAGGTTTTCTTTATAACCTTTGGGTTGGATTATTTTTCGCGAAACGAAAGCGAAAATGAAGGATGTTTTAAATTGAAACCTGTTCACGACGGTGAGTGGATGGGACGGTAAAAACAGACAAATTTTAGGAGATGCCATTATGAATCCATTCGTCAGTTGGGGAATCGCGGTGGTCATCGTTATGGCCGTCGTTCTCAGCCTATTTTGGATCAGGAGGGGTAAGGAACAAGCCAAGACCGTCGGCATATTTTTCCTGGGTTGGATTGTCGGAGCCATCGCGATGTACATCAAAGCGAAGCTCGTCTATCAATTTTAGGCCCATTCCATCCGTTCTATCAACGGACCCCGATGGGAAGTTCCTTCCGCGTATTCTCCGCCCATGCTCTATCTTGTTAAGTT
>Ga0209483_1000142_pt1 | contig 69252 bp, 56 predicted proteins | sample NGEPerA_FD_184508 | JGI IMG/M metagenome (GOLD analysis project Ga0209483, IMG submission 184508) | Arctic peat soil microbial communities from the Barrow Environmental Observatory site, Barrow, Alaska, USA - NGEE PermafrostL2-A... | ecosystem: Environmental > Terrestrial > Soil > Wetlands >... | reverse complement strand
CTTCGGCGCAAGTTGATGCCACGGCGCACATCGGACCGAACTGCGTCATCGGCGCCCGGGTGAAAATCGGCGCGCGTTCCGCGCTGCTCGGCGGCAACCACCTTGGCCGCGACTGCCAGCTCGGCGAGGACGTTTGCCTGTTTCCGAACGTCGTCATTTACGCGAAATGCCAGATCGGAAACCGCGTCGCCATTCATGCCGGCACCGTCATCGGCTCGGACGGCTACGGTTATGTTTTTGACGAAGGCCGGCATCGCAAGGTGCTGCAGGTCGGAAATGTGATCATCCATGACGACGTGGAAATCGGCGCAAACACGGCCATTGACCGCGGCGCGCTCGGTGCCACCGTCATCGGCCAGGGCACGAAAATTGACAACCTGGTTCACATTGCGCACAACGTGGTCATCGGGCGGCATTGCCTCGTCATGGGGCAGGTTGGTTTTGCCGGCAGCACGCGGCTGGGAGATTATTGCGTCATCGCCTCGCAGTCGGGCATCGCGGGACATTTGAAACTCGGCCATCAGGCCACGGTCGGCGCGAAGTCCGGCGTCATGCGCGACATCCCCGACAAAGGCACTGTGCTGGGCATCCCCGCCGCGCCGGACAAACAGGCCAAGCGCCAGATGATCGCGCTGCAACAGTTGCCGGAACTGATCCGCCGCACGCGCGAACTGGAAAAACAGGTGGCTAAAATCCAGTCCCACGCTGGCATGAAAATGGCTAAATGAAACCGCCGGATCCGGCGGTAAGCTGGTAATTAGACTCATGGCCGGAGTTGAAAGCAAGTTTTTGCCGGCGAAACTGGAAAATATTTTTGGAAAAATTTCTTGAGGTCATGCCCGGAAAAGACGATGTATCTGTCGGCAGTTGCTCTTTGGAAAAAACCAGATTTCCCTGCTCTGTTCGTGATTCGCAACAGTCCTTGAACCGTAATTAGAACAACCACGGGATGAGTTCGGGCTGTGGCCGGCATGCCTTCACTGGAAGCCGAAAGCAGACCAACGAGTTCCTCATGTAGCAATACATGTTCAAAGGATCGAGTTCGACACGGCAAGAGCGGGGATTATTTGAAAAGCCCGCCTCGGCGGGCTTTTTTATTGCCGGCGACCATCTACGATTAAGACACTGCCAAACAGTTTTGTCTTAAAGGAACGCACATTGTTTCCACGCCGCCGCCGGTGGAAAACCGGAGACGGTTCATTTTCGTTACAATTGGCCTGAAAATGGCTGTCGTTTCGGAATCGCGGAAAATCGCGGCGGGAAACACTTTGCTGGCAGGTTTCCTGCGATGCATCGGACTGTGTTTGTTCCGATGAAAATTTTTGATTGGGTGAAGCAGGGCGCATTAGGCCGGTTATGCTGGTGCGCCGTGCTGGCCATTTCTCCCCTGACAGCTTTTGGACAGGTAAGTGCCTCAATGACCTGGAATCCCAGTCCAGACCCCAGCGTAACTGGCTACAACATTTATTACGGCACGGCGAGCCATGATTACACCAGCATGATTCCCGTAGGCAATGTGGCCGGCACCGTCATTGACAACCTTTCGGAGAACACGACCTATTTCTTTGCCGCCAAGGCGCACGACGCGGCCGGCAACGAAAGCGAATTTTCCAACGAAGCCACTTACTCCAGCCAAGTGGTCAAAATCAATGCCAGTCAAAATCTGCTCTTGCAAACCATGCCGGCGGCGTTAACGGACGATCAGGTCACCTTCAGTCTCGCGTCCGGCGCGCCCGACGGTGTCAGCATCAATTCCACCAACGGCGCGCTGTCGTGGAATACCTGCCAGGCCAATGCCAACACGACCAATTCCATTTCGGTCATCATCACCGACCTCACCAATCCCAGTGCCAGCACCCAAATAAATCTTTTGGTTCAAGTGTCGGATTATCTCGGCCTCACGCTGGCTTCCGTGCCCGTGCAAGCCGGCCAGGGCGCCAGTCTGCCGGTCACGCTTTCGGCCAGCGATGGCGTCACTGACGTCACGTTCACCATGAACTGGAGCGGCGACCGGCTGTTGAATCCGGCGTTGACCCTGGTCGCGCCCGTGGCCGGTGGCTCATTGCTAAATCAAGGGACCAATCTCGTCATCCACCTCTGGACGGCAAACGGCGATGTGCTGACGGGAAACAATCAAATTGCCCAGGTGATTTTTCAAGCCGCCGCGAACCAATCCTCCGCAGTTCTCAGCTTGCCGGTGTCTGCCGTTGTCGGCATCAAATTGGACGGCTCGGCCTTTGCAAACATAATTGCAGAACCGGCCGAAGTCGTCATCAGCGACGCCAATTTTTCCAACGAAGCGACTTGCTCCAACCAAGTGGTGAAGATCAATGCCAGTCAAAATCTGCTCTTGCAAACCATGCCGGCGGCGTTAATGGACGATCAGATCACCTTCAGTCTCGCGTCCGGCGCGCCCGACGGTGCCAGCATCAATTCCACCAACGGCGCGCTGTCGTGGAATACCTGCCAGGCCGATGCCAACACGACCAATTCCATTTCGGTCATCATCACCGACCTCACCAATCCCAATGCCAGCACCCAGATAAATCTCTTGGTTCAAGTGTCGGATTATCTCGGCCTCACGCTGGCTTCCGTGCCCGTGCAAGCCGGCCAGGGCGCCAGTCTGCCGGTCACGCTTTCGGCCAGCGATGGCGTCACTGACGTCACGTTCACCATGAACTGGAGCGGCGACCGGCTGTTGAATCCGGCGTTGACCATTGTCGCGCCTGTGGCCGGTGGCTCATTATTAAATCAAGGAACCAATCTGGTCATCCATCTCTGGACGGCAAACGGCGATGTGCTGACGGGGAACAATCAAATTGCCCAGGTGAATTTTCAGGCCGCTGCGAATCAACCTTCCGCGTTTTTCAATTTGCCAGTCTCCGCCATTGCCGGCGTCAAACTGGATGGCTCGGCCTTTTCAAACATAATTGCGGAACCGGCCGAAGTCGTCATCGTCGGCGCCAATCCCCTGCTCCGCCCGAATGCCAGTGCCAGCCAGGGCCGCACGCTGACACTTTACGCCAATCCCGGAACCGATTATCAACTGCAATACGCCACGGATTTGGCGGCCTCAGCTCCCTGGCAGCCGCTGCTTGATTATCAGCCGACCAATCTGGAGCAAACCATCACGCTCGATTCCGCCAATCCCGTGGTCTTCTACCGGCTGATGCAAAATTGATTTGCCGCCTGGTTCATGGCGTTTTCAACAATGGCAGCATTTTTATTTTTGGGAATTTTGCCCGTAATGCTAATTTCACGGAATGGCCCGCGACGATTTGTTTTCCGCTCCGCTTGAAAGTCAACCGGAGGAAAATTCCGCGCCGTTGCCCGACACTTACCGCAACCAGCCGCTCGCCGCGCGGATGCGTCCGCGCAACCTCGATGAATACGCCGGCCAATCGCACATTCTCGCGCCGGGACAACTGCTCCGCCGCGCCATCGAGGCTGACCGAATCCAGTCGCTGATTTTTTACGGCCCGCCCGGCACGGGCAAAACCTCGCTCGCGCAAATCATCGCGCGGCAGACGAAATCAAAATTCGAGCGCTTGAGCGGCGTGGAATCCAACGTCGCCGACATGAGGCGCGTTTTGTCCGGCGCGGCGAACCGCCTTGAAAACACCGGTCAATCCACGATTTTGTTCATTGACGAAATCCACCGGTTCAACAAGGCGCAGCAGGACGTGCTGTTGCCAGACGTTGAAAGCGGCGTGGTCAAACTCATCGGCGCGACGACGCACAATCCGTTTTTCTTCGTCAACTCGCCGCTCGTCTCGCGCTCGCAGATTTTTGAATTGCGCCCATTGAGCGAGGAAGAATTGTTTTCACTTTTGCAACGTGCGCTGAAAGACGAGGAGCGCGGACTCGGCTACATGAAAATTTCCGCCGATGAAAACGCGCTGCGCCATCTCGCAAAAATTTCCGACGGCGACGCGCGAAAAGCGTTGAACGCGCTGGAAATCGCCGCGCTCACGACCGCGCCGGAAGTAGTGGGACAGCGCGTCCCGCCTGTCCAGGGCAAAGAGGAAAATTCAGAATCAAAAACTTCCCCGCCACCCGGACAGGCTGGAAGCACTGTCCCACAACCCGGCGTCATTCGCATCACGCTCGCCGCCGCCGAACAGAGCATCCAGAAAAAAGCCGTGGTTTATGACGGCGATGGCGACGCGCATTACGACACGATTTCTGCGTTCATCAAATCCATGCGCGGCAGCGACGCCGACGCCGCGCTTTACTGGCTCGCCAAAATGATCCATGCCGGCGAAGACCCGCGCTTCATCGCGCGGCGGATCATGATTTGCGCGGCGGAAGATGTGGGCCTCGCCGACCCGATGGCGCTGGTTCTGGCAAACGCGGCGTTTCAAACGGCGGAATTTGTCGGCTGGCCGGAGGCGCGGATTCCACTGGCCGAGGTGACAATCTACATCGCGACCGCAAACAAGAGCAACAGCGCCATCACGGCCATTGACGCCGCGCTTGCCGACGTGAAATCGGGCCGGACGATTGCCGTGCCGGAACATTTGCGCGATTCGCATTATTCCGGCGCGAAAAAACTCGGCCACGGCGTTGGCTACAGATACGCGCACGAGGGAGAAAATCATTTTGTCGCGCAGGATTATCTGGGCGCGGACAAAATTTATTACGAGCCGACGGAGCAAGGCGTGGAAAAGAAAATCAAGGAGCGCGTGGAGAAATGGCGCGCAGAGTTTTCCAGGCAGCGCGGCAAAGAATCAAAATGAACCTTCAGGATTCCAAAACCGAACTGCGCGCGAAAATCCGCGCGGCACTGGAGAAGATTTCTCCGGCGGTGCGGGCGGTGGAATCCATCGAGCTTTGCGCGCGGCTGAAGGCGCAGATGCCCAGCGCGCACACGATTTTATTTTTCGCGCCGTTGCCGGATGAACTGGATGTCTGGCCGCTGCTGGAGGAATCGCTGGCCGGCGGGAAAATTGCCGCCCTGCCCTTTTTTGACCGGGATAAAAATATTTATTCGGCGCGGCGGATAAAAAATCCGGCGGACGAAATGGTGGCGGGAAAATTTGGCGTGCGCGAGCCGGCCTCAAGCTGCGCGGAAATTCCGCTGGATCGGTTCAACTTGATTCTCGTGCCGGGACTGGTGTTTGACTTGGGCGGCCACCGGCTGGGCCGCGGCCGGGGATTTTACGACCGCTTGCTGCAAATGGTCAGCGGGATAAAATGCGGTGTGGCTTATGATTTTCAACTGCTCGAAAATATTCCCACGGAGCCGCATGATGCGAAGGTTGATTTTGTCCTGACGCCGGCGCGCTGCGTGCGCCGGAAAATTTAGCGGTGCTGCATGTCCTCCATCCCGCCGAGGCCGTTTCCCCAGCCTTGCGGCGTGTCCCACGGACGGACGGAGGCGTTGTCAGGCTCGGTGGAGGAGCAGCCGGAAAAAATCGCCGCCCACGCCGCCAACACGACGAACAGAAGCAGTTGGGCGGCGCGAAATTTCATTGATTAAGAAGCGGGAGCGGGATGCGCCGGGCTGACTTCATCGCCTTCAATCGGGTCGCCGAGCTTCCAGCCGGGAACGATGTTGGCGATGGAACGGTCTTTTTCAACGGAGCGGATGATCACTTTGGCCACCAGCCGGCCTTCGCGGCTGACCAGCAGTTCGCCATCCTGAATCGCGCCCTGATCTTCACCAATATTGAGGACGACAAAATCCCATTTCGGATCCACTGTCAAAATTTTGCCGTGCAAATCGGCGCGCAGCTTCACGAACTGGTCCGGCTCGATGTATTTGTTCAGCTCGTTGGTGAGGCGGGTGATGGTGCGAAGCATGACGATTTTTTCGCCGTTGATGGCGGCAATCTGGTTCTCGGCGTCCTTGAGGTTTTTGTTGAGCGTGATGACCTGGTCCGGCGTCAAACCAGACGCCTTGAAAGCCGCCAGTTGATTTTGGGCGTCGTCACGTTCGGAAACGGCCTTGGCGAGCTTGTCGGAAAGTTCGTCCGCGCGCTTGGCCTGCGCTTCCGCGCGGGCGACGGCCTTGTCGCGTTCGGATTTGGTGTCGGCCAGTTGCTGCTGGGTCTGGGCAAGATCACTCTTGGTTTTGGCGAGAACCTCGTTGGTCTTCCGCAGTTCTTCAATCTTTGCCACCTTGGCGGAATGCTCGTCGTCGCGCTGTTTGGTGAGCGTGGGAATCTTGTCCGACATCTCCAGATAAGACACCACTCCGGCGCCGAGGCCGGCCAGGATGGCCACAATTAAAACAATGCGAAGTAACATGGTCAGTTGCTTTTTTCAGAAGTTAAACCGGCACCGCCGGGGTGTCAACGTCCGTTTGTATCCATTTTTGCCTTGCCAAACCGCCGGGTTTGGGGCAGTCTCGTTTCGGCGGCCATGCAATTAAACCATTCGCTTCAGCTTGCCTACTGCACGAACATTCATCGGGGCGAGACGTGGGGGGAAACTTTTTTTTCACTGCAAAATTTCGCGCTCGCCGTCCGCGAAAAAATCTGCCCGCAAAAACCCTTCGCCATCGGCCTGCGTTTGAGCGAAGCCGCAGCGGTGGAATTGAGCGACCGCAACACCCTGCTGGAATTCAGACGCTGGCTGGGAAAAAATGCCTGCTACGTTTTCACGATGAACGGCTTTCCCTACGGCCAGTTCCACGGCGAGCGCATCAAGGAACGGGTTTATCGTCCCGACTGGACCACGCCGGAGCGCGTGGCCTACACCAACCGGCTGTTCAACCTGCTCGCGGAACTGCTGCCCCCGAACCTCGAAGGCAGCGTCAGCACCCTGCCCGGCACGTTCAAGGAATTTTATCCGTCGCTCGACGCGCTGAAAGCCATCCGCCAAAACCTCTGGCGCAGCATCGAACACGTCGCCCGCATCAGTGAAAAAACCGGCCGCAAGCTGCATCTCGGCCTCGAACCCGAACCGCTCTGCCTGCTCGAAAGCAGCGCCGAGACGATTCATCTGTTCGACCAGCTCCGCGCCGAACACCCGCGCGACGAGCGGCTCGCCCAGCATCTCGGCGTCAACTACGACGCCTGCCACTTCGCGGTGGAGTTTGAAGAACCGCAAAACGCCCTGCCCTGCCTCGTGAACTACGGCATCAAAATCAGCAAACTCCATTTGAGTTCCGCGCTCAAAGTTTCGCCCACGCCGGAGGCGCGCGAGGAGCTGAAAAAATACGCCGACGACATTTATCTTCATCAGGTCGTCGCGCGCGACGACGCAGGCAACCGGACAATTTACAGTGATCTCCCGGATGCCTTGGCCTTTGCCCATCAACAATCATCCCTGGGCGACTGGCCGTTGCCCGAATGGCGGATTCATTTTCACGTTCCGCTCCACGCGCCCACCGCGCCGCCGTTTGAAAACACGAACGATCATTTGCTCGGCGTTTTGGATTGGCTCGCCGAAAACCCGCGACTTTGTTCGCACCTCGAAATGGAAACTTACACCTGGGAAGTGCTGCCGCCGGAACTCAAATCGCAGAGCGTCGTGGACCAGCTCGCGGCGGAATACGAATGGACGCTCGCGCAATTGAAAGAACGCGGGCTGGCTTGATTTGCAGCCTTTGTTGCCGCCAATTCCGGCGCGGGTTCAATGCTCATTTCCCGTCAGGCGGATTGACATGACCCCACCAAGCACTGCTCACTGTGGTTGCCATCCGTTGCTAACACAATTGGTTGTGGCGTTATATGGCCAAGTGGAGTCATGTCAATAGGCCTATTTCCCGTTAAGATTATGTTGGACAGAATTTTGCGTCCAACATAGAATTTTGGCCATGAAACAGATAGGCCACAAAACCAATGGTCTAATACGGAGTTAGGCGGCATTCAACGCGACTTGCGATATGACATTAAAACGATGCACAACGGACAAGCGATTATGGTTTTGGATTTCCATCGCTTTATTTGTGGTTCAGTGGTTTGCCCATTTGTTATTGGCAAGGAGACCATTTATCCAGCCTACGTTTTAGTTCGGGACTTGGTTCTACATCCCGACGGTTTCGCCATGAAGCTTTCCGTTTTGGCGATCATTGCTATTTTTTACGCAGTTTGGGCTATTTTGCTTGCTTGGGCAGTTCAGGCTATCGTGGTCATGTTCAGACATTCCAGAGCCGGGAAGCAAGGACATGCTGCCTAACACCGCGCCGGAGCCAACGGGGATTGCCCCTTTCGTTTGTGGACAATTTTGATTTTATAATGTTTGGTTCGTTTAGGAAGCTGGCTCACGATGCCCGTGGCTCAGCTTTGGATCGATAGGCTGCAAATTTTAGACTGTTCCAGTTCCACTTTTTCGCAAACTTCCTTTTCACCCGCGGCGTTTTTTGGTTTCCTTGCGCCAGTCATGAATTCCGCCCCGCAACTTCGCACCCTGTTCGTCCTCGGACGCGTGTCGAATTTGCCGACGGTCTGGTCCAACTGCCTCGCCGGCTGGTGGCTCGGCGGCGGCGGAAATTACTGGAAGCTGCCGTTCCTGCTCCTCGGCGTCAGCGCGCTTTACACCGGCGGCATGTTTTTGAACGACGCCTTCGACGAGGAATTCGACCGGCAACGCCGCGCGGAACGCCCGATTCCGACGGGGAAAATTTCCGCCAAACTCGTCTGGCGTTTCGGCTTCGGCCAGCTTGTGCTCGGAATTTTCCTGCTGCTGTTCTGCGGCAAAGCCGCGGCCGGCGTGGCCATTCTGCTCGCGCTGTTTATTTTGCTCTACGACTGGACGCATAAATTTCTGACCGCGTCGCCGTGGCTGATGGGCGCGTGCCGCTTCTGGGTTTATGTCCTCGCCGGCGCGACGGGCGTTGATGGCTTGAACGGGTTTCCGATTTTCTGCGGCGCGGCGCTGGCGTTTTACGTCGTCGGTTTGAGTTGCGTCGCCCGGCGCGAGAGTTTTCGCGGGCAAATTCCCTTCTGGCCGCTGCTGCTGCTGGCCGCGCCCGTCATTCTGGCCATGACGATGAATGCCGGCGAATTCCGCCAGTCCGCCATTTGGATTTCACTCGTGCTGGGGCTGTGGATCATTCGCTGTGTGCGGACCATTTTTTCCGGCGGCGAAGTCAACGCCGGCTGGATCGTCACGAATCTGCTCGCGGGCATTGTCTTGGTGGACTGGCTGGCGGTCGCGCCGCAGATTCCGCGCGCGGCCGGCACCGTCGTTTTCCTGGCGCTGTTCGGCTTGACGAAGTGGCTGCAAAAATTCGTGCCGGCGACATGAAATGATTTTCTGGCGGGCGGAAATTCCGCTTCAAGCGGCGCTTGAACAGTGACATCGGGCAAGTTATCCTAGCTATTCGCTTATGAGCGCTGAAGCACCCGTCAAATTAACGCACAACGAAGAAATCAAGGCCGCCATCCCGACGGTCGCCGGCACCATCGCCGCGACCATCGCCGATGAAACCGTGGATCATTTTTCCCACGACGATTATGAATTTTTGAAATTTCACGGCTCCTACCAGCAGGACGACCGCGATCTGCGCAAGACCGGCAAGAAATATATCATGATGGTGCGCAGCCGCATTCCCGGCGGCGTGATGACCGCGAACCAATGGCGCATTTTCGACGGGCTGGCGGCCCAATACGGCAACAACACCCTGCGCGTCTCGACGCGGCAAACGATTCAATTTCACGGCGTGCTCAAAAATAATCTGCGCGCCGTCATCAAAGGCATCAATGAATCGCTGCTCTCGACGCTGGCCGCGTGCGGCGACGTGAGCCGCAACGTCCTCGCGCCGCCCACGCCCGCCTACACGCAGGCGCGCGAACAGGTTTATGCCGACTGCAACAAAGTCGCGCTCGCGCTCGCGCCGCAAACCAAGGCGTATCACGCCATCTGGATTGACGGCGTGCAACTCGACTTGGAACAGGCGGAAAACAAAAATTTCGCGGATCCGCTTTACGGCAAAACGTATTTGCCGCGCAAATTCAAAGTCGCCTTCGCCATCCCGCCCGTCAACGACCTTGACGTGTTCACGAACGACGTTGGCCTCATCGCCATCGTCGAGAACGACCGGCTCACCGGCTACAACCTCGCGGTCGGCGGCGGCATGGGCCGCAGTCACGGCAACGTGCAGACTTTTCCGCGCCTCGCGGACGTCATCGGTTTTTTCACGCCGGACAAAGTCGTGGACGTGGCGAAAGCCGTGCTGACCATTCACCGTGATTTCGGCGACCGCACCGACCGCAAACACGCGCGCCTCAAATACATCGTGGCCGAACGCGGCGTGAAATTCATGCAGGACGAAGTGAACAAACGCGCCGGCCTCACGCTCGCGCCCGCGCAGCCTTACAAATTTACCACGACCGCCGACCTGCTCGGCTGGCACAAAGCCACGGATGGAAAATGGTTTCTCGGAATGTTTGTGGAATCTGGCCGGGTGAAGGACGCGCAGAAAATCGCATTGCGCGAAGTCGCGGAAAAATTTCCCGGCGTCGAATTCCGTTTGTCCGCGAATCAAAACGTGATTCTCGCCAACGTCAGCGAGGGCGACAAAACCGGCATCAACGCGATTCTCGCGCAGCACGGCGTCAAAGTCGAAAACCAAGCCGGCGTGCTGCTGGCCGCTTCGATGGCCTGCCCCGCGCTGCCGACCTGCGGCCTCGCGCTCGCGGAATCCGAGCGCATGTTGCCCGGCCTGATTGACCGCCTCGAAAAACTGTGCGCGGAAGCCGGCCTGGCGGGCGAAGAAATCATCATCCGCTCGACCGGCTGCCCGAACGGCTGCGCGCGGCCTTACCTGGCGGAAATCGCGTTCGTCGGCAAGGCGCCGGGACGTTATCAGGTCTGGCTCGGCGCGAATGCGACCGGCACGCGGCTCAACCGCGTCTGGAAAGACGTGATGAAGGAAGTAGATATTGAGACTGAATTCCGCCCCGTGCTGGCGCGCTTCGCGAAGGAACGCAGCCCCAACGAACGCTTTGGTGACTGGTGCGACCGGGTTTTTTTGAAGGAGCAGGCCGCAACCAATTGAATTCTGTTGCCAATGACTCCTGAACAAATTTCGCAGGCGAATGCCGAACTGCGTTTTAAATCGCCGCTGGAAATCATGCGCTGGGCCATCGCGCAGGCGAATGGCCGCGCGATTGTCTCGACGAATTTTCGGCCTTACGAGGCGGTGATTTTGCATCTTGTCACGCAGGTGCAGCCGGACATTCCCGTGCTGTGGGTTGATCATGGCTACAACCGGCCCGCAACTTACCTGCACGCCGGGCAGTTGAAAAAATTGCTCAAGCTGAACCTTAAGGCGTTCGTCCCGAAAATCACCGCCGCGCATTACGACGCCGTGTTCGGCGGCTCGCCGGAGCCGGCGCCGGAAAACGAGGCGCGCATCAAGGCGTTCAGCGCCGCGATGAAACTGGAGCCGTTCCAGCGCGGCATGAAGGAACTTGCGCCGACCATCTGGCTCACCGCGTTGCGCAAGGTGCAGAATCCGAATCGCGCCGGGCTGGACATCGTTGTTGCGGACGAAAATTTCAACACGATCAAGGTCAGCCCGCTGTTTTACTGGAGCGACGCCGACATGGAAAATTATTTGAAGCAGCACCATCTGCCGAACGAGTGGGATTATTTCGATCCCGCAAAAGCTGACGACCAGCGCGAGTGTGGACTTCACGCGATTTGGGGCGGCGCGGCGGTAAAAAACTAGACACGGATTACACGGATTTTCACGGATTATTTATGCCTGACATTCTCTTATCGAGAAGACACGCACCGGCTGATCGGCCTGTGGATGGAAATTCACCGCGAGTTGGGCAAAGGCCACGACGAGGTCATTTACAAGGATGCTCTGGTCGTGGAATTGAGCCGGGCAGACGTTCCGTTTGCCCGCGAAAGAAAATTTGAGGTGAATTACAAAGGTGTGGTGCTGCCTCATTTTTATTACGCTGACTTTGTGGTTGAGGACAAAATTTTATTTGAAGCGAAGGCCGTTGAAAAACTGGCGGATGCCCACGTCAAGCAGGTTTTGAATTACCTGGCCGCTTCAAAGTTTCGATTGGGCTTGCTGGTCAACTTCGGCGGTGATTCGCTGGAGTGGAAAAGAGTTGTTTTGTAAAATCCGTGCTAATCCGTGAAATCCGTGTCTAAAATTACCGTGTCAAAATGAGTTCATACCATCTCGATCATTTGCAGTATCTCGAAACGGAAGCGATTCACGTCATGCGTGAAGTCGCCGCCGAGTTTGAGCGCCCGGCCCTGCTTTTTTCCGGCGGCAAAGATTCCATCTGCCTGCTGCGCCTCGCGGAGAAAGCATTCCGTCCGTCGGATATTCCGATGCCATTTTTGAATGTCGAAACTGGCCACGAGTTTCCTGAACTGATCGAGTTCCGCGACCGCCGCGCGAAACAGCTCGGCGCGAAACTCATCGTCCGCACCGTGGATGAAGCGATCGCCAAAGGCCACGCGCATCCCGCGCCCGGCGAAATCAGCCGGAACAAGTTGCAAATCCCCGTGCTGCTCGGCGCGATCGAAGAATTTCAATTTGATTGCGCCATCGGCGGCGCGCGACGCGACGAAGAAAAGGCCCGCGCGAAAGAAAGATTTTTCAGCTTCCGCGATTCGTTCGGCCAGTGGGATCCGAAAAACCAGCGGCCGGAAATCTGGAATCTTTACAACGCCCGCGTGAATCCCGGCGAAAATATGCGCGTGTTTCCGCTCTCGAACTGGACGGAGATGGACGTTTGGGAATACATCAAAAAAGAAAAGCTCGAAGTGCCGAATATTTATTTCAGTCACGAGCGCGAATGTTTCCGTCGCGGCGGCCAGTGGATTCCGATTCCGCCACCGCACACCGATCCGTCGAAACCTGATCCTTACGCCGGCGCGCGTCCGAAACCGAACGAGCCGGTCAAGAAACTCGTCGTCCGCGTCCGCACGATTGCCGACATGATCAGCACGGGCATGATTGAATCGAAGGCTTACACAGTTGACGACATCATCGCCGAAATTTCCGCCGCGCGCGTGACCGAGCGCGGCACCCGCGCCGATGACAAGGCCAGCGAAGCCGCGATGGAAGACCGCAAAAAGGCGGGATATTTTTGATTTGGCAAATGTTTGAAAAGTGATTACATTATTGGCAAATGAGTCAGACACTTACAATTCGTCTCAACAAAGAGCTTTCTTCATGGCTTGAAGAAACCGCTTCACGCACCGGTATGTCCCAAGGGCAAATTGTCCGCAATCAATTGGAAAAGGCAAAAACCGCCAAGACTGACAAGCCGTTTATGCGACTGGCGGGAATTATGCGCGGTCCAAAAGATTTGTCGCAGCGCAAAGGTTATTCCACCAAGGCATGAAGGGAATTGCTGACACGGGATTTCTTGTCGCGTTTATCAATCGCGGCGACAAATATCACGAATGGGCGGTTGGTCTGGCCGATCAATTTACCGAGCCATTTCTGACTTGTGAGTCGGTGCTTTCAGAAACAGCCTTTCATACCGATTCTCAATATGTCTTTGAGCTGTTGAATCTGGGTTTGATTACTTTGGCTTTCGACTGCAACGACCACTTGCCACAATTGGAATGGTTCGCACAACAGTATGCTGATCAAGAACCGGACTTTGCCGATTTGTGTCTCATTCGCATGAGCGAACTTTTTATAAAACATCCGGTCATCACCATTGACCGCGAAGATTTCCGTGTCTATCGCCGCAATAAACGCGAAACAATTCCTTTGATCTGCCCGCCGGAATAGTTCAATTCATTTCCTGGCATGAGCGAATCCGATTCCAATCCCGAAAAGCGCATCGCGTTGTTTCAGCGAAAGGAAGTTCGCCGTGTCATCCACAACAACGAGTGGTGGTTTGTCATCATTGATGTTGTCGCCGCGCTGACGGATTCAGTAAATCCGAAGGGTTATTTCACGGATATGCGGCGGGAACCGCAATTGGCCGAAGTTCTCAAAGGGGGTGGGCAAATTGCCACCCCCCTTGGCCTCGAATTCGACACGGCGGGCGGACGCCAGTTGCTCCAATGCTGGAACACCGAAGGCATCTTCCGCCTCATCCAATCCATACCCAGCCCCAAGGCCGAGCCGTTCAAACGCTGGCTCGCGCGCGTCGGCTACGAGCGCGTGCAGGAGATTGAAGACCCGGAACTCGCCGCCAAACGCACCCGCGCCATCTATCAAGCCAAGGGCTACTCCGCCGATTGGATCGAGAAACGGATGCGCTCCATCGCCATCCGCGACGAACTGACCGACGAATGGAAAAAGCGCGGCGTGCGCGAACAGCCGAATACGCCATCCTCACCGCTGAAATTTCCAAGGCCACATTCGGCCTGACGCCGACCGAATACGCCGAATTCAAAAAGCTCAAGCGCGAGAATCTCCGCGACCACATGAGCGACTTGAAACTCATCTTCTCCATGCTCGGCGAAACGGCCACGACGGAAATCGCCCGCAACCGCGACACGCAAGGCTTCCCGCAAAACAAACAAGCCGCGCACGCCGGCGGCAAAGTGGCCGGCAACGCCCGCCGCGAACTGGAAAAGAAAAGCGGACGCAAAGTCGTCACGAACGAAAATTATCTGGCGTTGGCGCAGGCGGCGAAAAGGGCGAACCGAATCAAATGAAAACTAAAATTGAGTCCAATCGTTACATTTATGCTTACTTTGACCCTCGCAACTACGAGATGTTTTATGTCGGAAAGGGAAAGGGCAGCCGGAAAAACGCTCACCGCCCTGATAAAGGTGGCACAGAAAAGGAGCGCCAAATACATGAAATCGAACGAGCAGGCCTAAAGTCGCTTATCAAAGTTGTTGCAACTGATTTAACAGAAGAACAGGCGCTTCTTGTTGAGCTCTGGTAAAGGGCTCACAAATTTGAGCGGCGGTCATTTTGCAGACAACTTCAGGCCTCCCAATACACTGCACCTATCACTTCCCGGCTTTGACACGTCCCGCGGAATCTATGCTGTTAATGTATCAGACTTTCTTCACAGAAAGTGGGATGATTCACGAAAATATGCTTCGTGGCAGCAGGGTATGGGCGCAAGTATAGCACCCCACTTGAGCGGCTCATCACTGGAGATATTGTGGCAGCGTTTCTAGCAAAACATGGATATGTTGGAATCGGGCGAGTTGTCGAACAATGTTTGCCCGTAAGCGAGTTTCGTATCAATGGTCAGCGGCTTTCGCTTAGTATGTTAAAAGGGCCGGAATTGCTTCACGATACTAGCAGGCTGTTGAAAAACTACTTTTTGCACACTTTTTTATTCAAAAACCCCAATGATTTTGGGTCTGTTTTTTGAAACATAGCTTTTTCAACAGCCTGCTAGTGATGCAGATATTTGTGAGTATTTAGTAAAGATTGAATGGATAAAAACTCAGCCCGCAGATAAGGGACATTTTCTGCGTAAGGCTGGACTTTTTGCGCCTCGACCGATAGTTGCCTCGCTTTCAAACCAACCCAAGACCTTGAAATATCTCGAACAGCGATTCGGTGTAAATTTCGAGAATCTTTTGGCTGCCGACTAAATTTGTAGTTTTAGTTTTCATATATTGTCCACCGAAACCATGATCCAATGCGTAGTGATAAGTAGTTTTAACTTGGTTGAATTAAAATCATAATTACAATTCTCCGTTCATTGTAATGCCTCACACGCAACACCCAATCGAACTTTTGCGCTTCAACACTTGCGGCAGTGTTGACGACGGCAAGTCCATAATTACTAGCTGGTGTGATGGCGTTGGCGTTAGTTAAATTTTGAAATGAGCAACGACTTCCAGCCTCTGGCCGACGCGCTTTACCGCGAGCGGGTGCTGCGTGCCCGGCGCACGCCGCCGGAGGAGCGCATTTTGGATGGCGTGCGGCTTTACGATCAGGCCGTTGAACGCATGAAGCTCGGGGTGCAATTGAAAAATCCCAATGCCGAACCGGCGGAGATTGAGCGTTTGCTGATCCAACGCATCCGCCATCTTTGGAAAATGTCCGACCACGGTTATTACCGTCCCGCCTGATATGCCAGAAGATCACGTTCAACAAATGGCGCGGGTGGCACAGGCGCTGGAAACGGCGGGCATCCCACATGTCTTGGTCGGCTCGATGTCCAGCAACGTCCACGGGTTCGCCCGTTCCACGAAAGACATGGACTTGGTGGTGGAAACCGACCGCGCAGGTCTGGATCGTTTGTTCAATGCGCTGACGGATATGTTTGATGTTGACCCGCAGGCCAGCTTTGAAACGGTGACCGGAACGCTGCGCCATATTCTTGTTGCCAAGGACGGCAAATTTAAGGTTGAAATTTTTCAATTGAGTGCCGACGCACACGACCAGGAACGTTTTCGCCGCCGCTTGACGATTGATTATCCGTCGTTGAAAGCGCGGGTTTCAATTTTGACCGCCGAAGACGTCATCATCACCAAGCTCCGCTGGGCGCGCTCAAAAGATTTGGATGACATTCGCGACGTGATGGCGGTTCAAGGCGATGACCTCGACTGGAATTACGTCCATCATTGGACGGCCATCCACGGCACGCGCGCCAAGCTGGACGAAATTCGTGCCAGCATCCCAAAAATTGATTAAACTTTTCCTGTCAATGCCACATACGCAACATCCCATCGAACTTTTGCGCTTCAACACTTGCGGCAGTGTTGATGACGGCAAGTCCACGCTCATCGGCCGGTTGCTTTACGACACGAAGTCGTTGATGGAAGATCAAATCGAGGCGCTCGAACGCAGCGCGGACATCACCGGCGGCGGCATGATCAATCTCGCGAATCTCACCGACGGCCTGCGCGCCGAACGCGAGCAAGGCATCACGATTGACGTCGCGTATCGCTATTTCGCCACGCCGAAACGAAAATTCATCGTCGCCGACACGCCGGGTCACGTGCAATACACGCGCAACATGGTCACGGGCGCGTCGTCGGCGAACCTGTCCATCGTGCTCGTGGACGCGCGCGCGGGCGTCATCGAACAGACGCGCCGCCATACCTACATCGCCGCGCTGCTCGGCATCCCGCATCTCATCATCGCGATCAACAAAATGGATCTGGTGGATTGGAGCGAGGAGCGTTATCTGGAGATCCGCGACGAGATCGAGGATTTTTTGCCGAAGCTCGACGTGTTCCGCGATGTGAAGTTCATTCCCATCAGCGCGCTCAACGGCGACAACGTGGTGGATGCCTCGCAATTCACGCCGTGGTATGAAGGACCGACGCTGCTCCGCCATCTGGAAAACGTCCACATCGCGAGCGACTGGAACCTCGCCAGCTTCCGCTTCCCCGTGCAATGGGTCAACCGCCCGAACAATCCGACGGATCCGGCGCTGCATGATTTTCGCGGCTTGAGCGGCCAGATCGCCAGCGGCATTGTGCGCCAAGGCCAGCAGGTCATCGTGCTGCCCATTGGCATCAAGACGACGGTGAAGGATGTCTGGACTTACGGCGGCTCGCTCGACGAGGCGTTCTGCCCGCAATCAGTCACGCTCTGCCTGGAGCATGACATAGACGTGAGCCGGGGCGACATGATTGTGAGCCTGGAAAATCTGCCGGGGCGCAGCGCGGAATTGTCGGCGCGCGTCTGCTGGATGCATCAGCGTCCGTTGCAGTCCGGCAAAAAATATTTTCTCAAGCACACCACGCAAACGGTGCAGGCCGTGGTGTCGGCGCTCGAAAGCAAAATCAATTTCAACACGCTCGAACTGGAACCCCATCCCGCCGCGCTGGCGATGAACGACATCGGCTACATCCGGCTCAAGACCGCCAAGCCGCTGGTGTATGACGGTTACGGCACGAACCGGTTGACCGGCTCATTCATCCTGATCGAGCAGGGCACGAACGCGACGGTCGCGGCGGGCATGTTGTCCGCGCCGACAGAAGCCGCGCAGCCGGAATATACGGACTTTGCGATCTGAAGAACGGCGGCTCCCAATAGTCAGACTAAAGAACTGGTTTTTCCCGCCCATTCCGGCTGGTTCTCATCGTCCGCCCACCCCGGTTCGAATCGCAACCGAGCCAAACCAAGCCAGGGAAACCGTGATGCCCACAACCAGCAATACTCCGCAAAAAATTGCGCAAGAAACCAGCAGCAATAAACCCGTGCGCGCCCCGGCCGCAATCTCCCGATGCCAGCAACTGCGATAAAGAATGACAAAGGTCACCGCGACCGGAATGATGGCATAAACCAAAACCTCGGCCCACCAGACTCCGAGCCGTGCCACCAACGGCCGGGCGGCCCAATAAATGAGCGTCATAGCCACAAAGCAGGCGACGGAAGCAGTCGCCAGAGTCCGTTGCAGAGGCGACTGCACATCGGAGGACGGCTCGTCAGGGCTGATGACCGCCGGGCGGCCCAACGACGGGAACTGGATGAATCGTTTGAAAATGGGTTTCATGTCATTAAATAGACACCGACCCACGCTGTTTTTGTATATCCGGGCGACATATTTTTTGGGAGTCTGGCAACCAGCTAACCACGCAAGAATGATGATGTCAAACGCGAAAGCGGAACTCCTGGCTTCAAACTGCCACTTCGGCCCGGTTGCCGAAAAGATTGACGCGAGTTGAGATTGTGCGGAAGCTTTGGACATAGGAATTATGAAGTCTCATTTCTGGGATTTGCTCGCACCGCGCGAACGCAAAGTCTTGCTCTGGATTTTTGGGCTGCTGCTGTTTTATGCCGTCGCGGGCTTCCTTATTTTGCCGCCAATTGTCCGCAGCGTGGCGGTGAAACAGCTTTCCCGGCAGCTCGACCGCGATGTCTCGATTCAAAAGGTTGACATCAATCCGTTCGCCCTGTCCGCGACCATTCGCGGCCTGCTCATCAAGGACAAGGATGGCGGGCCGTTCGTTTCGTGGGACGAGGTTTATGTCAATTTCCAGCTCGCGTCCTTTTTTGGCAAGGCCTGGGTGTTCAAGGAAATCAGCACCACCCGGCCGTTCGTCCATGTGCAGATGAACAGGGATTATACGTTCAACTTCTCGGACATCCTCGCGAAGTTTGCCACCAACTCGCCCGCCGCCGCGCCCCAGACGCCGGCCCGGCCGTTCGTGCTGCATGTGGGCCGGCTGCGCCTCGGCGGCGCTTCGGCGGCGCTGGCGGATTTCACGCCGCGCGAACCGTTCAAACGCACCGTCGGCCCGCTGGACATCACGCTGGAGAATTTCCGCACCGACCCGGACAACAAAAATCCCTACGCGTTCAGCGGCACGACGGACGCGGGCGAAACGATTTCCTGGCGCGGATTTTTTTATCTGGATCCGCTGCGTTCGGCGGGCGAATTAAAACTGTCCCATTTCACGCTGAACAAATACGCGCCGTTGTATCAGGACCTGGTGCGGTTTGAAATCCGCGGCGGCTCCCTCGCGCTGGACGCGAAATACCGTTTTGAACTGGACGCCACCAACCGCGTGGCCGCCGTGGACGACTCCGCGTTCGCGCTGCGCGATTTCAAGCTCGGCGCGCCTGGCGACACCAACAACCTCGTGGATCTGCCGCTGCTGGACGTGACCGGCGCGAGCGCGGATTTGGAAAGCCGTCGCGCGACGGTGGACTGGATTGGGGCCGACGGCGCGAAAATTTTCCTGCGCCGCGACCGGGATAATTCCATCAACCTCGTCGAACTGGCCAGGCCGGCGGAGCCGGCGGCGAACGCGCCCGGCGCCATTTTGTTTCTCCTCCGCTCCGTGACCAACGCCGTCGCCATGCTGCTCAACAGCACGAATCAATGGACCGGCACGGTGCGCCAGGTCGCGGTCACAAATTGCGCGCTGCATCTGGAAGACCTCGCCAACCCGCGCCCGGCGAAACTGGATTTGAGCGGCATCACGCTTGACGCAAAAAATCTTTCCAACCTGCCCGGCACAAATCTCACCGCTGAATTTTCGCTGCGCTGGAACACGAACGGTTCCATCAAGACCGCGATCACGGCATCGTTTCAGCCGATGACCGCCGATGTGCGGGTGGACCTTGACCGCCTTGACCTCACGACGCTCGACGCCTATCTCGCCTCCAGATTGGATTTGTTCATTCTCGGCAGCCAGGTCAACCTCCACGGCACTTTGCGTCTGCGCCCGCAGGTCAATGATCTGCCCGTCGCCTCCTTCCACGGCGACGCCAGTCTTGAAAATTTTCACACCGTGGACGGCACGTTCGGCGAAGACCTCGTGACGTGGGACGCGCTCCGCTTCAACGACATTCTGGCGAACCTGAACCCGCCGTTCGTCGCCGTTCGTGAAGTTGACGTGGACAACGCCTACGCCCGGCTCATCGTCGAAACCAACCGCACCATCAACCTGCTGAACGTCCTTAAACTGACGAACACCAACGCGCCTGCAAAAAATGCAGTTGCCGCGCAAAACGCCAGCGCGACAAACACCGCCGCACTGCAAATTTCCATTGGCACCATCGTCATCACGAACACCGCCGTCAGTTTCAGCGACCGTTCGATGCAGCCGAATGTGAACCTGGCCATCGAGTCGGTGAACGGCACGATTGCCGGTCTCTCGTCCGGGCAGTTGCAGCACGCCGATTTGGATTTGCACGCCAAGGTGGACGGGGTTGGTCCAGTGGCCATTACCGGCAACATCAATCCCTTCAGCGGCACGCAAACCAACCGCATCAAGATCGCCGTGGCGGACGTGGATTTGACGGCGGCCAGCCCGTATGCCGGCAAGTTCGCCGGCTATGGCATCGCGGAGGGGAAACTGAATCTGGATCTCGCCTATGAAATCATCGGCAAAAAACTGGCATCGAAAAACGTCATCACGCTCGACCAGTTCACGTTCGGCGAAAAAGTGGAAAGCCAGGACGCCACGCATCTGCCCGTGCGGCTCGCGGTGGCGATTTTGAAGGATCGCGATGGCAAAATTGTTTTGGACGTGCCGGTAGAAGGCCGCCTCGACGACCCAAAATTCCGCATCGGCAAAGTGGTCACGCGCGCCATCGTGAACATTCTTGAAAAAGTGGCGGCCTCGCCGTTCTCCTTGCTGGGCGCGGCGTTTGGCGGCGGCGGCGAGGAACTCGGCTGGCAGGATTTTGCGCCAGGCAGCGCGGAATTGACGGCGGCGGACAGGCAAAAGCTGGATTCATTGGCGAAGGGACTTTATGCGCGGCCAGAGTTGAAGCTGGAGATCGCCGGCAGCATTGACCCCGATGGCGACCGCGAAGGCTTGCAGCGCGCGGCGCTGGATCATGAAATCCGCACGCGTAAATGGAGGCAGCTCCGCAAGGCCGAGCAGGCCACAAACTCTGCGGCGCAAATCGTCCTCACGCCGGATGACCGGGCGCACTATGTGAAGAAAATTTACGGCGAAGCGCTGGCGGCAAAAAAAATCACGCCGGAATTCCTCGCTGCAAACTCGAACCTGGCCGTTTATGCGGCGCAGCTCCTGCCACGCAGTTCAGCCGCCAAGAAAGGCGCGCAGCTGCTCATGCCGGCACCGGTCGCCGCGACGAAACCGGAATCCGCCGCGAAGCCGGCCACGAAGCTCGTCCCGCCGCCCGATCCAATGGAAGCCGTGCTGCTGGCGACGTTCCCGGTCAGCGACGGCGATTTGGAAACGCTGGCCGCAAATCGCGCCCGGGCCGCGCAAACTTATCTGCTGCAAACCGGCAAGATCGAAGCTTCAAGGATTTTTCTCAAGACGGCTGCGGTGGAAAACCTGCGCCGCGATGGCAGCCGGGCGTATCTGCAATTTCGCTGACGCCCGAACGCCGTTAATGTCCCAGCATCCGCGCGAACAGGTGTTCGGAGAAACGTTGATACCCGACAACCAGTTTCGGCCCGGCGAAAATCCAGACAGTGGCGGCAAGGGCGAGGAACGGCCCGAAATAAATCCGGCCCGACCATTTCTGTTTGTGCAGGGCCACCATTCCCGCGCCATAGACCGCGCCAATCATCGAAGCAACGACAATGGTGAAGATGATGGCCTCCCAGCCTAGGAATGCACCGATGGCCGCCATGAATTTCACGTCGCCCAAGCCCATCGCCTCGCGCGGCACGGTGATTTCCGAGCAGACGGCCTCCAGATGCGCGACGGTTTCGGGGGCAATTTCCTCGTCGTCAATCCGCAGCCGCGACGGCGAGAGCCGCACGATCGCGTTGGCGTAGCCGCGATCCACCAGTTCCAATGTCCGCGCGTGCAGCACAATCGTGTCCGATTTGCGGTAAAAAATTTCCTCGTAGGAAATCTCCTCGTCCGGCAGGCACAGCGCCGTTTCGGAAAAAACAATGCTTGTCTCCGTCGGCAGTTTTATTTTCTGCCGGCCAAACAATAATTTTCCCCCGCGCAGCACGGCATAGACGATGCCCGCGCCGGCGGCGATGCCGACCGCGCTTTGCACCATCCCCTGCCCGTTGGAACGGACCTGGTGCAAGGACGGCAAGAAAAAAGAAATCACGAAGCCCGCGACCGCGCCGCCCAGCGTGATTTCGTCGGGGATGATGAAATGCTTGATGTCAATGAACGTCGCCACGATCAGGGCGGCGAGAAAAATGGAATAAACCAGCGCCAGCGCGGGTGACTCCGCCCCAAACGCCAGCCAGCAGCCCAAGAACGTCACGCCCGTCAGCAGTTCCACGATGAAATAGCGCGGTGAAATCGGCGCGCCGCAATTTTTACAGCGGCCGCGCAGCGCGAGCCACGTCACCAGCGGGACGTTCAGGTAAAACGGAATTGAATATTTGCAGTGCGGGCAGTGCGACGGCGGCGAGACGATGCTCAAGTCCAGCGGCATCCGGTAGATGCACACGTTCAAAAAACTGCCCACGATGCAGCCGAACACAAAAAACATCAGCGACCAGAAATGGAACGGCACGGTCGCCCAGTTGTGCGGATCAAAAATCGCGTCAATGCCCATAAACATTTTGTTCCAGCGCGCGGCGCATCACGTCGAGCGGCGCGGGTTTGCCGGTCCAGATTTCAAACGCCTGCGCGCCCTGATGCAGCAACATGCCGAGGCCATTCGCGATCTGGCAACCGGCGGCGCGCGCGGCGGCCAGCAGCTTCGTCTCCGCCGGACGATATATCATGTCATAAACGGCGCGCGAATGTTTCAGCGAAAATTGTTTTTCATCCAGCGGCGAAGCGTCGCCGGACTTCAGGCCGAGCGAAGTGGCGTTCAAAATCAAGTCCACGCCGCCATTTGGATAAACGTTCGAGACTTTCACGTCTGGAAATTGTTTTTTGATTTCACCGGCGATTTCTTCGGCCTTGCTTTGCGTGCGGTTGACAAGAAACAGTTCGGCGACATTTTCTGAGGCGAGTTTCAAGGCTGCCGTCCGCCCGGCTCCGCCTGCGCCGAGCAGCAAAACTTTTGCGCCGCGCAGTTCCAGTTTCAAATCCTCGCGCAACGACTGCGTGATCGCATCCGCGTCCGTGTTGAAACCGATTGAACGCAGCACAGATTGGACGCCGACGCCACTGCCAAATTTGATCGTGTTGACCGCGCCCCATTTTTTTGCGGATTCGTCCAGTTCATCCACCATGTCCACCGCCAGCAATTTGTGCGGCACAGTCAAATTCAATCCGGCAAAATTCATCGCCTTCGCGCCTTCAATCGCCGCCCGCAAATCTTTCGGGTCCACTTCAAACGCAAGGTAGCGCCAGTTCAGGCCGAGCGCGGCGAACGCGGCGTTGTGCATCGCGGGCGACGCGGAATGCGCAATCGGCGAGCCATAGACCGCGCACAGTCGCGTCGCAGCGTTAATGGCGGGTTGAACCGGTTGTGACACACGCCATTTATATTCGGCCCCGGCGCGAGTTCAAAGCGCAAAGTCCGCCCGCCAGCCGCCCGGCCAGTTGCGAGCGGATCGGCTTCGCGGCTGATCTGCACGGCCAGCCACAGCGCGAGGCACGGAAACGCCGGCATGGTGTAATGCGGCAGCTTGGTCCGCACGAAAGAAAATACGACAAACACCAGCAACGCCTGCGTCAGCAGATACCAGCCAAGTTCGTCGCGGCGGCGTTCACGGCGGCGGGTTTGGTTCGGCCAGCAGATAAGGCGCGAGTTCGGGAACCGCCTGGCGCAATGCTTCGACGACGAGCCGCCCAAAAACCACGCGGCCGGCGGCGCTCAAGTGCGTCGTGTCCGGCTGGCCGTCCTTGATTGCATTCAGCTTCGCGGTTTGCGCCGGGCCGATTTTTTCGCAATACGCCATGCTGATCGCGTGCAAATCCACCAGCGGCACATCTTTCTCCGCCGCCAGTTTTTTCATCGCCGCCACATACGGCATGAGATTGGGCACGAGTTTTCCATCGCCGGACTTGTCAAAATTCCGGCGCGTCAGCGAAGTCACCAGCACCGGTTTCGCGCCGATGGCCCGCGCCTCGTCCACATAGCGCGCGAGATTTTGCGGGTAAGTCGTGGCCAGATCGGTCTCGCGTTCCGGGCCTTTGCCCGGCTCGTCGTTGTGGCCAAATTGGATGAGATAATAGTCGCCTTTCAATGCCAGCGCCTTTGCCCAGCGGCCTTCGGCGATAAAACTTTTCGAGCTGCGACCGTTTGCCGCCGTATTGATGCACTCGGCGTCGCCGGTGAGAAATTGCTTGAAACCATAGCCCCAACCGCCGCCGTCGTTGACGGTGGAATCGCCGACGAGAATGATTTTAATTTTGTGAACGTCATTGGTTGCCCCGCCCGCGAACGCGGACGCGGCAAAACCCAACAACGACAAGAGGAAGATAAATATGGATTTCAAACGGCATGATTTTACGCCGCAAAATCTCTGATTTGAACTGCGATTTTTTGCAAACCAGTTTGAAATTTTGCCGCCGGGCTGCGAATCCTGCCACGGCCCGTGTTCTAAACGTCAACCGGCTGTCGCTGCCGACCAAGAATTTCATCATCACGCCCAGCCTGCGCGTGCAAAAGGAGGATTGGGACGCGCCGACTACGGAAATTGTTACATGATATGTGGCCATTTTGCCTTTGGCGCAGGCGGATAAAATCAAGCAGTTCGCCGCCAATCTCAAAATTGAACTGGCCGTCTTCCAACGGATGAAAGCCGGCGCAACTAACAACGCAATAAAATAATCTCCGGCGCCGCCTGCGGTTTCAACCGCGAATCCAGGTTTGAAACTCCGGCCTTCCAACCACCGCAGGCAAGCGTAACCTTTCCGCGTCATCAGCCATCCAGCGGCCGCAATCAACCATCCGCGACACCACGACCAAACGTAATTTCAGCTTGTGTTTATTGGTTTTTCGATAAATCTGCAGCTGTGAAAGACATAATTCCGGCCGCCGGTGTCACCATAAATTGTGTTGGCGAAAATCATTCGCGCCGACTACTTTGCCAGCGAGCCATACAATGAGCGCCAAACAAGCTGACGCCAGCGAGTTTCTCACCAAAGAACTCATCATTGCCAACAAGTCGGGCATCCACGCCCGGCCGGCGGCGATGTTCGTCAAAGTGGCCGCGCGCTATGGCAGTGACATCTTCGTGGAAAAGGACGGCGAAAAAATCAACGGCAAAAGCATCATGGGCCTGATGATGCTCGCCGCCGGCCCCGGCAGCAAAGTCACCCTCCACGTCAAAGGCGCCGACGCCCCCGCCGCCATCGCCGAACTCGAAGCCCTCGTCAAACGCAAGTTTGATGAGGAATGAATTCACTTCCAATTTCCAATCTTCAATGCTTTTTTCCAAAAAAAGCTTGCAAGACAGACCTGGCCTGATGTATGATTTTTCCACTAATCACTGAATAAATTCCCTGAAGGGTGCTTGAGCGAGCGTCCTACAAAACTTAAAATCAAAAAACCAGCCCTTGAAATTGCTCCAATCATGAAAACGCAATTCGTCACCCTGCTTAAAACCATCGTCCTGCTGTGCTGCCTGACCCCGCTCCTGTTTGCGAGCCGGGCGGGCGCGCAGCTCACGACCAACAACTACATATACGCCGGCAACCAATCCGCCAGTCCCGGGACGAACTGGAGCGGACCCGGCGTCACCGTGGGTGCCTATTGGAAACTCAACGGGCTGGGTGCCGCCGTGCAGCCCTCCGCCGGCACAGCCACGGCAACAACCACCAACTATAATATTTTTAACTTGAACAGCAACGGCGTTGCTTTGGGTGCTGGCACTACGACCACGCTGATTCGTGATCCTTACACTTCGCCCTACCCCACCATCGCCACGTTTCCGGGTGATTCGCTGGTCTTGAACACCAACACCCAAATCCGGTTCAAGCACGGCAGCAGCTCGGGCACTTTGGTGCCCGGCGTCGGGTTTAACTTTCCCACCAATAATTTTCCCGGCAACTTTGGCCTGCCGGGGCTGGTGCTCAACGGCGGCTGCCTGAACGCCGGCGATTCCGGCTACGCCTATGCTATCATGGGCACGATGTATGCGGTTCCGGGCACCATTTCCTATCTTGACCCGGCCGACACGTTTGCCAGTGACGGGGGTGGAATCGGAGGCGGAGAGTTCCGGGCGCTGGTCATCAATGCCCAACTTAGTGGCAGCGGCACTTTGGCCCTGCTCAACGCCACTACTAACAACTCCGCCGGCGTGCCGCAACCGGTCACGGCCAACGGCGCCGGCGTGCCGCAAACCATCACGGGCTTGAGCAATTACTTCACCGGAACGTGGGTGGTGCGCGCCGGCTGGCTGCAAGGGCTGGGCGACGGCACTGGTGACGGGTATAATTCGCTGGGCACGAACGTCGCCTGCCATTATATCATCGATCCGCTTTGGCAGGTTCCCAACACTTTCGCCGCCGGTTCAACCTTTATCGCCGGTCCCGCAGTTCTGGACATGGGTTCCTCGCTGGCCAACTGCGCCGGCGCGCTGGTCCTGACCAACGGCGGCCAGTTATACCTTCACGGCAATGTCCTCTTCAGCAGCGTGAACATCGAAGGCTTCTCGCTGACGAATGGCACCTACAGCTATGCCACCCTGGCCAGCACTTTCACCACCGCCAATGGCTATCAAAACAATTTTGCGCCCGTGGGTTTCCCGGCCGGCTCCGGCACTTTGACGGTGCAGCCTTTCGGCAACGCGGTCTTTGCGCCGCTGATGACGCTCCAGCCGGTTTCGGAAATACTTTATCCGGGCCGGACAGCGGTGTTCACGGCCACCGGGAACGGAACGCTTCCACTCTATTACCAATGGCAAAAGGGTGGCGCCGTCCTGAACAACGGCCCTACCGGATCAGGGTCAGTGGTCTCCGGGGCGACGACGACAAATCTAACCATCAGCAACGTGTCCCATACGGACAATGCCAATTACACCCTGCTCATCTCCAACGTGATCAACACCGTCACCAGCACGCAGGCGTCGCTGACCGTGGTGACACCGGTGGAGCCGTATGAAACCGCAGTGTCAATTCTCAATCCGGTGGCGTTCTATCAGTTTAATGAGTTCGCCAATCCAGCGTCTGGCAACGCCGAGGCGTTTGATTTTGCTGGCGGCTTCAACGGCACCTATGGCAGCAACGTCCTAAACGGCTTTAATGGGATCGTCGGACCGACTGCGGACACTGGTTTCCCCGGCTTTGTGAGCATCAACCAGGCGGCGAGCTTTACTCCCAGTGTGGCCGGTGACAGGGTCAGCGTCCCGTCGTGGAATCTGAATACCAACACCGTAACCTTGTGCGGCTGGATTAACCCAGGCGGATCGCAATTGGCAGCCGCCGGCCTGATCTATTGCCGGGGTGCGGACACGGTCGCCGGCCTCTGCTACGACGGTATCCTCAACCCCAACACAGGTGTTTATGATTTGGGATACAATTGGAATAATGATCCCAATGTTTATAATTGGGACTCCGGCCTGTCCGCCCCGGTGGGCCAGTGGTCGTTCGTGGCCTTGGTGGTGACTCCCAATGCCGCGACAATTTATTTGATGAACACCAACGGATTGACTTCCTCAACACAAGTTTATCCTCATTCCATCCAGCCTTTCAGCAGCGCCGACACCACACTGATCGGCGATGACAGCCTCGACGGTGGCAATGGTTCGCGCACATTCGCCGGGATGATGGACGACGCGGCGGTGTTCAACACCGCTCTGACCGGAGATCAAGTGGCCAATCTTTTCTACACGGCGACCGGGGTGTCGAGTTACGCGCCAGTCATCGGAGTTCAGCCACAGCCCACTAATGCTTACACTAGCCAGACCATTTCATTGAACGTAGGTGCCTATGGTTCGGCACCGCTTGGATATCAATGGTTCTCCGCCACAACCGGCAGCGGCGGACCCTACACCGCGCTGGTGAATGGGCCTGGCGCCAATGGTGAAACTATTTCCGGGGCGCAGTCCGCCACCTTGACGATACACAATGTCGCGCTCGCCGACGCGCTGGACTATGAGGTGATCGTGACCAACAACGCGCTCAACGGCAGTGCCACCAGCAGCGTGGCTACCGTGACTGTGACACTTGCCAGCGCGGCTCAAAACATCATAATGAACACGCAGGAAGCTGCGGGTGCGGATTGGAACACGGGCAGCTATTGGAGCGATGGCAATGCGGCCTCCGTCTCCGTTGTGAGCGAGCCGGGCAGCACCTATGAAATGCTTCAGGGCAGCCGCCTCCGCACGCCCAACAATGCGCTTCAGGCAGTGTTTCCTGGAAATCAGTTGACCAATGACGGCACCGGAGTATTTATCAACAACCCCGGCGCTGGCACCGTTCAGGCTGAAATTCGCTCCAAGCAAGGTGTGCCTCCCAGCGGTCCCGCCACGGTGACGTTTCCGCTGCTGATCATGGCTGGCGGCCAGTTTGACAACGGCAATCCGGGAGTCATTGACATCGAAGGGCAGATAGAAGTCGTGTCCAACGCCATCTTTTATGTGGACAACAGCGGCGGGAGCGGGCGACCCATCCAAATTGATGCTTATATCACTGGCAACAACAACATAGAGTTTCGCGACTTTGACGTGAGCATGACCGGCGGGTTGGTCGTTACCTGTCCCTCCAACACCTACTCCGGCACTTGGAACGTGGTGCAAGGACCGCTCATCGCCGCAGGCACCAATTGTCTGGGCACCAACTCCATCACCGTGGGCGTGAACGGAGCTTTTGAAACGCTCTATGATGTGCATAGCCCCAGTGCCAATCTTATCCTGGGCGGCGTCATGTATCTCCACCAGAACGACACCTTCCACAGCCTCATATTGGGCAGCACCGCGCTGACGGCGGGCACTTACACCGCCGCCCAACTGCACGCCGTTTACCCGGCATATTTCCCCACCAATTGGGCTGGTCACTACGGCTCCATGACCCAGACGACGGCATCGGGAAGCATCACCGTCCTCGCCAGCCTCGGGGCGACCGTCATCCAGAACCCGACGCCGGCGGCGGTGAGCCTGTATCCGACGCAGACGACGCAGTTCTCGGCCTTGGGCGGCGGCAATCCACCGTTATACTATAACTGGCAGCTTAACGGCACGAATTTGACGGACAACGGTAATTTCATCGGTTCGTTGTCGAACGTATTGACCGTGGCCAACATCATGACTAATAATGGGGGCAATTATACCATTGTCATATCCAACTCACTTGGCTCCGTGACGAGCGCGCCGGCGATTTTGACACTATTGCCAACCCAGCCGCCGATCCAGCCGATCACCTTGTCAGGTTTCGAGGCTTCGGGCGCCGACTGGAACACCGTCGGACAATGGAACGACGGGCAAGGCGGCCTGCCAGCCTCGACCTCGGCACTGGAGTATCCGGGCAGCACCTATGAGGTGTTGGCCGGAGCAGGTCTCCGCACGCCGGCGGCAGCCGTCCCTTATACTAATTTCCCCGGCGCCAGTTTGACGGTTGATGGCAGCGGGGTATGGGTCAATATAAATCCTGCCGCCGGCGGCTCCGCCCAAGGTGAAATTCGTTTCAAACCGGGCCAAAATCAAGAGGCGGTCTATTTCCCGCTCCTGATCATGAACGGCGGCCAGCTTGACAACGGCAGCAGTCCCAGTGCGGTTGTTGTTATCCAAGGTCAAATGGAGATTGTGTCCAACACACCCATTTATGTGGACAGCGGCGGCGCCGAAGGCCGGAGTTATCAAATAGATGCCTGTTTAACCGGCAATGCCAGCATCGAATATCACGACTTTGACGCCTCAATGATTGGCGGATTGGACATTACCTGTCCCACCAACAGCTACACCGGCACATGGAACATCGTTCAAGGGCCGCTGTTGGGCGCCGGGATCAATTCACTCGGCACCAATTCCATCACCATCGGCACCAAAGGTGCCTTGGAAACGCTCTATGATATCCATAGCCCCGGTGCCACTCTAACCCTGAACGGCGTCATGTATCTGCACCAGAACGACACCTTCTACCAGATGGCAGTCAATGGGACGGGAGTTCCAGCCGGAGTTTATTCCTACGCACAACTGCTGGCTGCGTATCCCACGACCTTCCCCGCGACTTGGACTTCCATTTACGGCTCGGCTTTCTCCACCGCTTCCGGCAGCATCACCGTCTTGAACTCCCTGATTACGGCACCGGTCATTAATTCTCAACCGCCGGCGATCGCCGAGGAATTTGCCGGCGCGCAGATGGTCTATTCTGTGGCGACGGGTGGGAATCAGCCAAACTATCAGTGGTTTCTGAATGATAGCGCCATTACCGGCGCCACCAATGCCGCCTATGCCTTCATCAGCCTGGCCGGCACCAACACCTACTACTGCGTAGCCACCAATATGGCCGGAATTGCGACCAGCATGGTGGTCACCAACATCGCCGGCACCCCGTCGCCAATCCTCACCTTCGACGACACAGCCAATTGGATACTGCAAGGCACTGGCATTACTCCGTCGCTTGGCGGCGATGATCTGACCTTGACCGACAATACCGCCAACGAAGCGGCCACCGCCTTCTATGACATCGCCCAATACATCGAAGGTTTCAACGCCACCTTCACCTACACCCCCAGCGGATCGCTTGCCGCCGACGGCGTAACCTTCTGTGTTCAGAACTCCGCAAACGGCCCGGCCGCGCTTGGCGGCGGCGGCGGCAACCTGGGTTATTTTGGAATCGACCATAGCGCAGCGGTTGAATTCAACATCTACGCCCTCGCCACCGGCGGTGTGGGCTTCGGCTTTGGCACCAATGGCACCATTGCCAATCCCTATATGGGCATCGCGCCGGTCAGCCTCGCCGGCGGCAATCCCATTAATGTGACCCTGAACTACCTGCAAGGACACATGAAGGTTTCATTGACCGATAACGTCAGCTCCGCCACCTACGTCACTAACTTAACCATCGCCGATTATGCCGCCGTCTTGGGCGACACCGTCGGCTACGTCGGTTTCACCGGAGCGGATGGCGGTTCCGTGTCCAGCCAGGAGGTGAGCAACTTCAACTTCGTGCCGGTGGCCGCGCCCGTGCTGGCCATCTCCGTCTCCGGCAACAGCGCCACGCTGAACTGGTCCAGCGGCGTCTCAACCAACTTGGTGCTGAAACAAAGCAGCAGTCTCACCGGCCCCTGGGCCGTCGTCGGCACGCCCGCCTTGGTTGGTGGCCAATACCAAATAGTGGTAACGCCTACGAACAGCATGCAATTCTTCATTCTTTCATCCCCGTAACCGCCGGGGAACATGTTGAATAACCCGCAGCCGCGCTGCGGCCATGATCGTCGGCGCGGTTGCAGTTTGACCGCATTTCACAAAGATGTAATCGTTCAGTCAGCGTCCGCTGCGTCAGGTGGGCTGCCAATGTTTTAACCATTTCAGTCCGTCGCCAGCCCGCAAATTGACCCGCAACTGACGCGGGAGCAGAAACCAAGTCATGCCCGCGTCTAAGCGCGACGGATATCTGGGCGCGCACCGATTTTGGCCTTTCAACTTTGCGCTTTGGGCCTAGACTTTCGCACATGCCATCCGCTGAAATTGATGTGAAATACGTCGCGCACCTCGCGCGCATCGCGCTCTCGCCCGACGAGGGGAAAAAATTATCCGCGCAGCTTGGCCACATCCTCGGCTACATCGAAAAATTGCGCGAACTGGACGTGACCAACGTCGGGCCGACGGCGCACGCCGTGCCACTGGTCAACGTCACGCGCCCCGACGAAATTCGCCCGTCGCTTCCGCAGGCTGACGCGCTCCGCAACGCCCCGCGCCAGGCCGGCGGCCTGTTCATCGTGCCAAAAATTGTGGAGTAATTTTCTTTCATGTTGAATCAACTCACGATTTCTGAACTCACGGCCCGGCTGGCCCGGCGCGAAGTTTCCGCACGCGAAGCGACGCAGGCGTGCCTCGACCAGATTCGGCGCGTGGACGGAAAAATCCACGCCTTCATCAGCCACGATGCCGCCAATGCGCTGGCGCAGGCGGATGCCGCAGACAAGGCAATTTCCGAAGGTGCGAAGCAACCTTTGCTGGGAATTCCAGTTGCCGTCAAAGACGTTCTCGCCGTGAAAAACCAGCCGCTGAACTGCGGCTCAAAAATTCTCGGAAACTTTGTTTCGCCTTACGACGCGACGGCGGTTGAAAAACTGAAGGCGGCGGGCGCGATTGTTTTTGGCCGCTGCAACATGGACGAATTTGCGATGGGCAGCTCGACGGAAAATTCCGCATTCGGCGTGACAAAAAATCCGTGGGACATTTCAAGAATTCCCGGCGGCTCGTCCGGCGGCTCGGCGGCGGCAGTCGCGGCGGACGAGTGCATTGCATCACTTGGCTCGGACACCGGCGGGTCCATCCGCCAGCCGGCGGCGTTGTGCGGAGTCGTTGGCTTGAAGCCGACTTACGGGCGCGTTTCGCGTTACGGTCTCGTCGCGTTTGCGAGTTCGCTGGATCAAATCGGATCGTTCACCAAAGACGTGCGCGACGCGGCGACGTTGCTCGGCGTGATGAGCGGACATGATTTGCGCGACTCGACAAGCGTGCCGCAGCCCGTGCCGGACTACGCCGCCGCGCTGACCGGCGACATCAAACGTTTGAAGCTTGGCCTGCCGAAGGAATACCTGATTGGCGGACTCGACCCGGAGGTGAAAGCCGCCGTGGACGCTGCCATGAAGCAGTTGGAAAAACTCGGTGCGGAGATTGTGGAAATTTCCCTGCCACACACGGATTACGCGGTGGCGACTTATTACATCATCGCCACGGCTGAAGCGTCGGCGAACTTGGCGCGTTTCGACGGCATCCGCTATGGCGCACGGATTGACGGCAACGATCCGATGGAACTTTACAGCAAAACGCGCGGCGCGGGTTTTGGCGCGGAGGTGAAGCGGAGAATTATCTTGGGCACCTACGTTTTGAGCAGCGGCTATTACGACGCATATTATTTGCGCGCCCAAAAAGTCCGCACGCTCATCCGCCACGATTTTCTGAAGGCCTTTGAAAAAGTGGACGCGATTGTCACGCCGACCTCGCCGACGGCGGCGTTCAAAATCGGTGAAAAGTCGGACGACCCGCTGCAAATGTATTTGTCCGACATCTTCACGATTTCCTGCAACCTTGCGGGCATCTGCGGTGTGAGCGTGCCGTGCGGCTTTACAAAAAATCCGAAGCTGCCAATCGGATTGCAACTGCTCGGCCAGCCGTTCGGCGAAGAAACCATGCTGCGCGTCGCGCACGCCTACGAGCAAAGCACGCCGTGGCACAATGACAAGCCGTGCATGGACGCCGGTTTGCAACATTTTAAGTTTGCCCACAAGTAACCAATCAGTTACTTATTAGCCATGCGCCAGAAGGCCCAAAAACCCGCCAGGGGGGTGACCCGCAATCCCGGCCGCACGCGTGGCCGGATTTTTGCCGCCGCCACCGCCGAGTTTGCGGCCAAGGGGTTTGCCGGCGCGCGGATGGACGCGATTGCGCGCCGCGCCGGCAGCAACAAGCGGATGCTTTACCATTACTTCGGCGACAAGGGCGGCCTGTTCCGGGCGGTGCTGCGCCACAAGATCACCGAACGCCGGGCGCTGCTCGAAGGCGCGCCGGGCGATCCGGCGGAAAATCTCCCGTTCCGTTTTGCGATGATGTGCCGTGACCGGGACTGGGTCCGGCTGCTGGGCTGGGAGGCGCTGCAACCCAGCGGGAACCGGCTGGTGGAGGAAAAGTTCCGGCGCCAGGGCGTGGCGCGCGCGCTGGCGCGGGTGCGGCGCGAGCAGGCGCAGGGACAGGTGAATCCGGAATTTGACGAGCGGCATGTGATGCTGGCAAAACTGTCGCTGGCGATGTTTCCGGCGGCTTTTCCCAATTCGACGCGGCTGATCACGGGCCGGTCCGTCCGCAATCCGGCGTTCCAGCGTGAATACACCAATTTTCTGAAACAATTCGCCGTGGCGTTCCGTCCGTCACGACGGCGGATCAGGCGGTCAAAGAAGCTGAACAGGCATGAAAAATAATTTCATCATCCCAGTGATTTTGGCGCTGGCGCTTTTGAGCAACGGCTGCTCGCCGGCCGGCCCGGTGAAAAAAGGCGCGCCGGTGCTGGTGCTGGTGGCCGAGGCTGTCACCACGAATGTGCCGGTGCAGATTGACCCGCCGCCGGTCGGCCATGTGACGCCGGTTGAGACGGTGGCGATCCACTCGCAAATTGGCGGCATCATCAGCCAGATCCATTTCAAGGAAGGTGACGAGGTGAAATCGAATGCGCTGCTGTTCACGATTGATCCGCGCCCGACGCAGGCGGCGCTGGACCAGGCGCGCGCAAACCTGAAGCGAGATTCCGGCCAGTTGGAATATCAAAAGGCCAGTTACGCACGCGATCAAAAATTGCTCGCGGCCAAAATTATTTCGCAGGATCAATTTGACACGGACACGGCCAGCCGCGATGCGGCGACCGGCACGGTGGCGGCGGACCAGGCGGCCATCACCAACGCGATGTTGAATCTGGAATTTTGCCAGATTCGCGCGCCGTTTGACGGCGTCACCGGCAGTTTGCAACTTCACGAAGGCGACGTCGTCAAGGCGCCGGACGATGGGCTGCTGACGATCAACCAGATTCATCCGATTTACGTCCAGTTTGGCGTGCCGGAGCAGTATTTGCCGGAAATCAAAAAGCAGATGCGCGAACACGCGCTGAAAGTTTCCGTGTCGTTTGAAAACATGGATGGGCCGCCGCCGCAGGGCGTGTTGACGTTCGTGGACAACTCGGTTGATCCGACGACGGGCATGATCCAGCTCAAGGCGACGTTTCCGAATCAAGACGGCGCGCTCTGGCCGGGGCAGTTTGTGAACGTGGAACTGACGCTTTCGGAAATTACCAACGCGGTTGTCGTGCCGACGCAGGCGGTGCAGACGGGGCAGACCAACCAGTTCATCTATGTCGTGAAATCAAACCCGACGAACGCGGCCGTTCAAGTGGTTGAAGAACGGCCGGTGACGGCCGGCATTTCGTATGATGATAAAACGGTCGTTGAAAAGGGATTGAAGGCTGGCGAGACGGTGGTGACGGACGGGCAGTTGCGGCTCGCGCCGGGGGTGAAAGTCAGCGTCAAAACAAATGAAGAAGGAAAAACGCAGAATGCAGAAACAAACAAACCCACGCAAAGCGCTGAATAATTTCTTCATTCATCCTTCTGCCTTCAGCCTTGAGTTGCCATGAGCGTTCCTGAACTGTTCATCCGCCGGCCGGTGATGACCACGCTGGTCACGGCGGGCATTTTATTGTTCGGACTCATCGGCTATCGCGAATTGCCGGTGAGCGATTTGCCGAGCGTGGATTATCCGACCATCAACGTCTCGGCGAGCCTGTCCGGCGCAAGTCCCGAAACGATGGCTTCCGCCGTGGCGACGCCGCTGGAGAAACAATTTTCCACGATTGCCGGCGTGGATTCGATGTCTTCCGTCAGCGCGCAGGGCACGGTGCAGATCACGATTCAATTTTCGCTCGACCGGGACATTGACGCCGCCGCGCAGGACGTGCAGGCGGCGATTGCGAAAGCCGCGCGGCAGTTGCCGCCGAACATGCCCACGCCGCCGACTTACAGCAAGGTCAATCCGGCGGATTCGCCGGTTCTTTTCATCGCCATGTCCTCGCCGACGCTGCCGCTCTCGAAGGTGGACGATTACGCGGAAAATTTGCTGGCCGAGCGCATCTCAATGGTGGACGGCGTCGCGCAAGTCAACGTCTATGGTTCGCAGCAATACGCCGTGCGTATTCAGGTGGATCCGAACAAACTCGCGGCTTACGGTTTGGGAATTGATCAGGTCGAGCAGGCGGTTGAAGCGGGCAATGTGGATCAGCCGCTCGGCACGCTTTACGGAAAACACCAGGCGTTCACCGTGCAGGCCAACGGCCAGCTGAAAGACGCGGCGGCGTTTCGCCCGATGATCGTCGCGTATCGCAACGGCAATCCGGTGCGATTGCAGGAACTGGGCAACGTCATTGACAGCGTGCAAAACGACAAAGTTGCCGCGTGGTATTACACGTCCGCCGGCGGCACGCGCGCCGTTGTGCTGTCCATCCAGCGCCAGCCGGGCGCAAACACCGTGCAGGTCGTGGACAACATCAAAAAAATGCTGCCGCAATTCCGTGAGCAGGTTCCGGCGGCGGTGAAGCTGGACATTCTTTTCGACCGTTCGCAGTCCATCCGCAAATCGGTGGACGACGTGGAGCGCACTTTGTTTCTGGCCGTTTGCCTCGTCGTGCTGGTGATCTTTATTTTTCTGCGAAATTTGTCGGCGACGATTATTCCAAGCATGGCGCTGCCGATGTCCATCATCGGCACGTTCGCCGTGATGGCGCTGCTCAATTACAGCCTCGATAATCTTTCGCTCATGGCGCTGACGCTGTGCGTCGGATTTGTCGTGGACGACGCGATTGTCATGCTCGAAAACATCGTGCGCCACATGGAAAACGGCGAGCCGCCGATGGAAGCCGCGCTCAAAGGCTCGAAGGAAATCGGCTTCACGATCATTTCCATGACGCTCTCGCTTTCGGCGGTGTTCATCCCGGTTTTGTTCATGAGCGGCTTGCTCGGACGATTGCTGCATGAATTTGCGGTGACAATTGTCGTGGCCGTGCTCGCGTCCGGTTTCGTTTCATTGACGTTGACGCCGATGATGTGCAGCCGTTTTGTGCATTCGGAAAAACAAAAGAAGCACGGGAAAACTTACAACGTCTTCGAGCGCTTCTTCGACCGCGTCCGCACCGGCTACGACCGCACGTTGCAAACGGCCATGCGTCATCGGTTCACCACGCTCATGGTCTCGTTCGCGATTTTTATCGCGACGACGATTTTGTTTTACGTGATTCCCAAGGGGTTTTTTCCAGACGAAGACACCGGCCAGATTTCGGCGATCACCGAAGCGTCGGAAGACATTTCGTTCGAGGCGATGGAGCAGCATCAGATTGCCGCCGCGAAAATTGTCGCTGCGGATCCAAATGTTTCAGGTTTCATGTCCGCCATCGGCACGAGCGGCTCATCCGCCACGTTGAACGACGGGCGCATGTTCATGCGTTTGCAGGACAAACGCAAACTGACCGCCAACCAGATCATTCAGGAACTGCGCGTGAAACTGGCGCAAGTGCCGGGCGTCAGTGTCTATATGCAAAATCCGCCGCTCATTCGCATCGGCGGTCACACGACCAAGGCGCTTTATCAATACGCCTTGCAGGACACGGACGTGAATGAACTGTTCCGTTGGGCGCCGGTTTTGATGAACAAGATGGCGCAGCAGCCCGGCTTTCAGGACGTGACGACCGATTTGCAAATCAAAAGCCCGCAAGTCAACGTGAAGATTGACCGCGACAAGGCCGCCGCGCTCGGCGTCACGCCGGAACAAATTGAAAACGGCCTCTACGACGCTTTTGGCGAGCGCCAGTCCTCCACGATTTACACCGACATCGCCGAATACTGGGTCGTCTTTGAAGTGCTGCCGCAGTTTCAACTCGATCCCGGCGCGCTCGCGCGGCTTTACATCGCCAGTTCGTTCACCGACACCAACGGCGCGGCGAAATTGATTCCATTGAGCGCCGTCGCCAAATTCACGCGCAACCTCGGCCCGACGAGCATCTCGCACGTCGGCCAATTGCCGGCGGTGACGATTTCATTCAATCTTGCGCCGGGTGTCTCGCTCGGCACCGCCGTGGCGCAGGTGCAAAAAGTCGAAAATGATTTGCATTTGCCCGCGACCATCACCGGCAGTTTTCAAGGCTCGGCGGCCGTTTTTCAATCGTCGGAAAAAGGACTGGGACTGCTGCTCGTCGCGGCCATTCTCGTCATTTACATCATCCTCGGAATTCTTTACGAAAGTTTCATCCATCCGCTGACGATTTTGTCCGGCCTGCCGTCGGCGGGATTTGGCGCGCTGCTGACGCTGATGCTTTTCCATTTGGATTTGAACATCTACGGTTTCGTCGGCCTCATCATGCTCGTCGGCCTCGTGAAAAAAAATGCCATCATGATGATTGATTTTGCCATCGTCGCGCAACGCGATCATGGCAAAAACGCCGCCGCCGCCATTCACGAAGGCTGTCTGCTGCGCTTCCGTCCGATCATGATGACCACGATGTGCGCGATCATGGCCACGCTGCCCATCGCGCTCGGCCTTGGCGCCGGCGGCGAATCCCGACGCGCACTCGGCCTCACCGTCGTCGGCGGCTTGATGGTGTCGCAATGCCTCACGCTCTTCATCACCCCGGTGATTTATCTTTACCTCGAATCATTCAGCGAATGGTGCGCGCGCAAACGCCGCAAAAAAGCGCCCGTTCAAGCTGGAATCAATCCGGCGGCGGCTTGATTTTCAAAATCGCGCCGGTTCAATTCTTCGTCGGCAGATTCGTCGGCGCGGTTGCCGGCTTGTAAAGTCCGGCCTTGATGAACGGCGCCAGTTGATCGCCGTAGCCTTCCGCCGTCATTTTGTCCAGCGGAATGAACCGCAGTGACGCGGAGTTGATGCAGTAACGCAGATGCGTCGGCCCCGGCCCGTCGTCGAAAACGTGGCCGAGATGCGAATCCGCCATTTTCGAGCGCACCTCCGTCCGCTCCATGAAAAGGGACGCATCCGACTTCTTGACAATTTCCTGGTCCTCCAGCGGCTTTGAAAAACTCGGCCAGCCGCAGCCCGAATCGAACTTGTCCAGCGAACTGAACAGCGGCTCGCCCGAAACCACGTCCACATAAATGCCCGGCGCGTGGTGGTCCCAAAACTCATTGTGGAACGGCGGTTCGGTCGCCGCGTGCTGTGTGACCGCGAACTGCTCCGCCGTCAGCTTCTTTTTCAGCTCCGCCGCGTCCGGTTTCTGGAAATTTTTCATGTTGTTTGGTTGATAGATTTGGTGGGCGGCAGCTTCATTCGTCGCTCCGCCGTCCGCGCCGCGCAGCCACACCATACCGCCCGCCGCCAGCAATGCTGCGGCACCGATTCCGGCTGTCCAGAGTTTTTTCATAATCATGTTTCAGTTTCAAACGGTTGTTTAGCTTAATCTACAATGGAAGCCGCGCCAATGTTCAAAAAATTTGCCGGGAAAATGATTTGCCTGCACGCGCGCCAGGCTGAAAAATCCGTGTGCATCCGCGTGCATCCGTGGTTAAACTTTTCCCGCAATGGAATACGAAGCCGTCATCGGACTGGAAACGCACGTCCAGCTTAAAACGAAATCGAAGATGTGGTGCGGTTGCGCCAACGCCTTTGGCGCGGAGCCGAACACGAACGTCTGCCCGGTCTGCCTTGGAATGCCCGGCGCGCTGCCCGTCGCCAACGAAGAAGCGCTGCGGCTCACCGTGTTGACGGGTTATCTGCTCAACTGCACGATTCCGCGCCACGCGAAGTTCGACCGGAAGAGTTATTTCTACCCGGACATGCCGAAAAATTACCAGCTCACGCAATACGACCAGCCGTCCACGGCCAATGGATTCGTCGAGTTTGAATTCAACGGCGGCATTTCTCGCGTCCGCATCACCCGCGCGCATCTGGAAGAGGATGTCGGCAAAAATTCCCATTTCGACCACCACAGCGGCGTGGATTTCAACCGCGCCGGCGTGCCGCTCATGGAAATTGTTTCCGAGCCGGATCTCACCAGCGCCAACATGGCCTACGAATATCTCAACGCGCTCAAGGACATTTTGATCTACGGCAACGTGAGCGATTGCGACATGGAAAAAGGCATGGTGCGATGCGATGTGAACGTCTCCGTGCGGCCCGTCGGCACAAAGGAACTCGGCGCGAAAATCGAAATCAAAAACATGAACAGCTTTTCCGGCGTGCGCCGCGCGGCGGAATATGAGATTGCCCGCCAGATCGAAACCGTGAAGCGCGGCGAAAAATTGCTCCAGTCCACGCGCCGCTGGGATGACGTCGCGGGCATCACCGAGCAGATGCGCACGAAGGAAGACGCGCACGACTACCGTTATTTTCCTGACCCCGACCTGATGCCGCTCGGGCCGACGGATGCGTGGCTGGCCGAAGTGAAGTTGCGTGTGGTGGAACTGCCGCTGGTGCGCAAGCAGCGCTTCATGCGCGACTATCAGTTGCCGGCGTCCGACGCGCAGACGTTTGTGTGGGACGTGCCGCTCGGAAATTATTTTGAAGGCATCGCGAAGCAATCCAAAAATCCAAAAGCCGTTGCAAATTGGGTCATCAATAATCTGCGCGCGAAACTGGCGGAGCGTAGGACGGGCGTCGCGCCTGTCTCTGATCAAGAAAATGAAAAATTAGAAACAGGCGCGACGCCTGTCCTACACAATTTGAAATTCAAGCCCGACGCCATCCTTGAATTGGTCGAGCTGGTCGAAACGAAAATCATCAGCAGCGCCGCCGCGCAGCAGGTTTTTGCCGAAATGTTCGAGACCGGAAAATCGCCGGCGGCAATTGTTCAGGAAAAAGGTCTCGCGCAAGTCAGCGACACGGGCGCGATTGAAAAATTCTGCGACGAAGCCATTGCCGCGAATCCCGGCCCGGCGAATGATTTCAAGTCCGGCAAAGTGGCCGCGCTGAATTTTCTCAAAGGCCAGGTGATGAAGCTTTCCAAAGGCAACGCCAACCCCGCGCTTGCCGGCGAAATTCTGGGGCAGAAACTAAAGCAATAGCCGGCTGGCAAATTCCTTATCGCCATTTGGATGAAGAGCAACGCCCGCCACCAAAGTTGACGAACGACGGGAAAGCGGCGCGGAAAAGCCGCACACACAGCAACACAGAAGAAACAACGAATCGGTTCATCACGCGGCTCTTGTTCAGTGTGTCAGCGGAAAATGAGCTGCGAAAACAAATACAAATCATTTTTCCAAACGGCAAAATCATGGACGCCAGCATCCACATGCCAGATATGCTTGACGTTCTTTCCTTTGAAATAGACGTGGATCCGCTGGCTGATGGAAAACAGGCCATCGTGATCGCCACCGGAAATCCAGAGCACCTTGAGCATATGATTTATCTTCGCGGGATCGGGGGCCAGTTCCTCCGCCGGCTTGGTGTTCGGTGCAGAGGAAAATCCGCCGACATACGCAAACGTATCGAGGTGCGCCAAACCAAAGTTCAACGACTGTCCGCCACCCATGGAAAGCCCGGCGAGAGCGCGATGCTTGCGGTCTGTTTTCACGGAATACCTTGACTCAATGAAAGGAATGAGGTCCTTGAGCAGATCATTTTCAAACACCGCAAACGCCGGGGCGCTGGCCATGATGTTGCCTTCGGCGCGATCGTTTGGCTGCGCGCGGCCATTCGGCAAAACAATGATCATGGGAATGGCTTTCTTGTCCGCGATCAGGTTGTCGAGAATGATTTCTGGATGGCCGTTGCGATGCCATTCTTCCTCGTCACCGCCGATGCCGTGCAAGAGATACAGGACAGGATATTTCTTGCGGGTGGAATAACCGGGCGGCAAATAAACAAGTGTCTTGCGCTTGTTGCCAACGGTTGTGGAATTGTATTCGACTTTTTCAATCGTGCCGTGGGCAATGCCGTCGCGCATCGTGTCGAAACCTTGCGGTGCATGGGGAAAAGCCGGTTTGTCGTCAGCGTTGAGCACGATGGGTTGCTGCCCAGGACGACGACGGATTTGCGGCGCCGGTGACGCGGAGTTCGGTTCGGCGGAGGCAACTTGTTCGCGCTTGGCCACAATGTCCTCTTTGGCAAAATCGCCGACCTCGCGCGTGAACTTAATTTCGCCGCCATCGGTGGAAATCTTTCCGGTGTAGGTGATGCGAATCTCGTTGTCTTGAAAATTGAACATCTCGACAAACGAAATGTCGTCGCCGTTGACTTTGCCTTCCTTCAACTCGGCTTCGCGCTTTCTGTCTTCCGCTTCTGAATTCGCTTTCCCGGTCAGGTTCGTGCCGTCCTGTTTAAAGGTGTAAGTGTATTTCTGCTGGCCAATCTGGGAGTCGAATTCAGATTTCCACGTGCCCGTGACATCGGCTGCGGAAGCAAAACACGGCAGGGCCGCGAGGGTCAAAAGTAAAAATGAAGTTTTCATGGTTGGTAAAAGGAACAAAAATTGCGCGCATCAATCTTGAAACAACAACGGAGCGAATTCACGCAAGCTGCGCCGCCACGACTGCCATTCGTGAGCCGTGTCCGGCGAAACGTAGAAGCGGCAGTTGACGCCCGCGTCTTGGAGTGCTGCCGTGTTCGCCCTCGGATCACCGCCGAAACCGCCGCGCCCGCCGGCACGATTGGCGCCCAGTTCACGGCTGCCATAACTGACAAAGACGAGTTTGACCTGGTCCTTGAAAGCGGCGATGTCCGTGATGTCATTGGTGCTGATGCTGCCGCCGCTGAAAACGCCGATGTGAGAAAAAATATCGAGATGCGCCAGCGTGATCGTCCGCGTCTGCATTCCGCCCATGGAAAGACCGGCCATCGCGCGGTGCGGTTGATCCGCCATGGTGCGAAAGTTGGCGTCAATGTATGGAATCAAATCATCAATCAACACATGCTCAAAAGCGCTGAAGTTAAAATTGAAACCGCCGGAACCCCGAGCCGCACCGTTCGTTCCAGCCGCCGCCGCGCCGTTCGTTGCAACCGGCGGACCGCCACTTCGTCGGGGGCCGATGCCGCCGCCGTTTTCCATGACGATGATGAACGGCCTGGCTTTGTCTTCGGCGATCAAATTGTCCATGATCAAACCCGCATGGCCTTGGTTGCCCCAGCCGGTTTCGTCTTCGCCCGCGCCATGCTGGAGGTAGAGCACCGGATAGCGCTTGTTCGGGTCCTTGTCGTAATCCGGCGGAGTGTAAACGAAGCAATGGCGATTGGACTTGCTGCTTTCGGCAAAGTAATTGATTTCTCGCAACTGGCCGTGCGGCACGTTTTTCAACGCATAAAAAATCTGATCGTGAGCCGGTATCTCGATGCCACTACCCCAGCGGCCGGCACCGTAGAAATAAAGGCTGTTGGGATCCGGGACCTGGGCGCCGTCAACAATGATCTGGTAATAGTGAAAACCTTCGTCTTGCGGTTCCGACACGCCGGTCCACGCGCCATCCGCGCCCTTGGCCAGCGCATATTTTTTCCCGCCGAGATCAAGCATGACACTCTGAGCCTGCGCCGCAACAACGCGGGCGCGAACCCGCCTTTCCGAGTTCACCTGCGGCCAGGCTTTCCCGTTTTGGTTCAGCGATGACGGCTTGAAATCCTCCACCGCAGGGCCGCTTTGAGACGCAGGAAACTGATCCGATGTAACGGCAGCGGTAACTGGGTTGGTCTGGCTCATTGCGGAGACGGACTTGGTCTGGCAACCAACCAAAGCACCCAAGCTGCCCGCCATCAAAGTCAGCGCAATGCTATTTTTGAGTTTCATAGTTTCGGGTTGTGTTTGAAAAGATCACTTTGTTTTCAGTTTCAAAACCGTGACGGAATATGGCCTTGTTTCGGATTTGTGGGCTGCTGGTGAGCGCATGAGACATGGTTAATGTTTAGTTGAGTTTGGTTTCAAAGTCCACAGGAGATTGGAGCCGAGGGCGCTGTGGGGCCGCACCCGATTGTAAAAGACTGCGGTCCATTCAAAGATGGCGGCCCTGGCTTCGCCCCGTGTGGCGGAGCGCCGCCGGTAAACGAGTTCGCGTTTCAACGCGCTCCAGCAGCTTTCCATCGCGGCGTTGTCATTGCAGTTGCCACGGCGGCTCATGCGGCCAACCGCCCCGGCTTGTTTCAAGCTTTGGCGATAGACCAAGCTGGCGTATTGGACGCCGCGATCGGAGTGATGCACCAGTCTGACGGTGGGCGTTGCTGCGTTAAGGCCATTTGCCATGCGGCCAGCGGCAACGCGGTGTGCAATGAATCCCTCATCGCCCAGCCGACGCAACGGCGGGGGCAGCGGTCCAACACCCCGGCCACATAGAGCCAGCCTTCGTCTGTTTCCACATAGGTGATGTCGGCCTGCCACACGGCGTTGGGCCGGGCGGGAACCGGCTGGTGCAACAGGCGGTTGGGTGCCACCGGCAGATCGTGCTGGCTGTCCGTCCAGTTCGGCCGCCATGGCCTCGGCCGCGCGGCCGCTGCTTTGCCACAGCTCCACGGCAGAGCGTTTGAAGTTCAGATCGTAGCGGGCCTTCCGCGGTTTAACAGGGGTTGAGATGTCGTTCATGGGGGGTGTTCTTTTAACTCACACACTCACCTTTTGGTAGCCCACAAATCCGAGACAAGGCCACCCCTTCCGCCGCGTTCATCAGCATCTTCACTTCCGCCAGGTTGAACGTGCCGCGTTCCGTGCTTTCAATTTCGGGTAGTTCCACGGCTTCCGCCGGATTGGTAGGAATCAAACCTTGCCGGCGGGCAACGTTCAACGCCCTGCCGATGATCTTCACGCATAGCCGGCCGGGTGTTTCTGGTGCCACGCCCACGCGGTTTTCACGATGTCTTCCAGTTTGGGATACTGCGGTTTCCAGCCGAGTTCCTTGAACGCCTTGTGCGCGGCGGCCACGAGCCTCGGCGGATCGCCAGGACGGCGCGGCTTTTCAATCGCCGGGATTTTTTTTTCAGTGACTTTTTCGCACATCGAAATCACCTCGCGCACGGAATAGCCGTCGCCATTGCCGAGGTTGAAGAAACCGCTCTTGCCCGGCGCGAGGCCGAGAATGTGCGCCTGCGCCAAATCTTTGATGTGAATGTAGTCTCGGATACAAGTGCCGTCGGGCGTCGGATAATCCGTGCCGTAAATTTCCAGATGCGATTTCTGGCCGAGCGCCACGAACAGCACGTTCGGAATCAAATGCGTCTCGATGCGATGATGCTCGCCGAATTTTTCGCTCGCGCCGGCGGCGTTGAAATAACGGAACGCGATAAACTCCAGTTTGTAAATTTGCTGATACCACATCAGCGCCTTTTCAAACATTAATTTTGATTCGCCGTAGGGATTGATCGGCCGCTGCGGCAAATCTTCCGTCATCGGAATTTTATCCGGCGGACCGTAAGTGGCGCACGTCGAACTGAAGACAAATTTTTTCACGCCGCATTCCACGGCGGCGTCGGCGAGTTTGAGCGCATTGACAAAATTATTGTGGAAATATTTTTTTGGATTCGTCATGGATTCGCCGACGAGCGCGAACGCGGCGAAATGCAAAATCGCCTCCGGCTTCACAGATTTGACGGCGGCGAGAATGTTCCCTTCCTCTTCTGGTTTGGCCAAAATGAATTTTGCGCGCGGATCAACTGCCGAGCGATGGCCTTCGGTCAGATTGTCATAAACCGTGACTTGATGGCCCGCGTTGAGAAGTTCTTCGGTGCAAACCGAGCCGATGTAGCCCGCCCCGCCAGTGACAAAAACATTCATGCGCAAAGTGTAAAAAAAAATCCGAGCTGTAAAAGTTCAAAATAAAACGCCGCGTAATTTTTTTGGGTGGCGTTTGAAACAAATCTGGATTATTTAATTATTTCGCACCTTGATATTGGGCATCGCCAAATCGAGGAACCGGATAAAAAATGAATCCGAGACCCGGCTTTGATCAACCGAGCCGGTGCCCAAGTGCTCTTCCTGCCGGCATATTCCCCGGACCTAAATCCCATTGAAAAGATGGGGAGCACGGTAAAGGCTCTACGGCCCACTGCCGAAGCCCGGACGCCTGCCGACTTTTGCCGGTCTTGGTGTCCACGCAGTAGCAGGCTCCGCCACGGATTCCACGGCAGATGAGACGGCAACGTGTTTTCATAGTTTTCACGCAACCGCGAGAATAACTCAGGCCGAATCCGAACAGGTAGCCGATAGCAGGCGGATTACGCCGGACTATGCGGTTTCCTACGGATTGGAAAATTGGTGTCCGTTTTGGCATCCGTTTGGACTCCCGAACCTCCTAAACTGCTTCTGCAAACGCAGTTGGAATTGGAGGCGGAGGTCGGAATCGAACCGACGGATGAGGCTTTTGCAGAGCCCTGCCTTACCACTTGGCTACCCCGCCTTGAAAGGACGTTTAAATTAAATTTGTTTGGTCATCCGCGCAAGTTCAATCGAAGTTCAATTCTCGAACCCTAATTTTTCCCGGTGTTTCCAAAGTTCCTTCGGCTTGAAAATTCCTGCGGGCGTGATGATGCCGGTGATAAGTTCGGACGGCGTCACGTCAAAGCCCGGATTGTGCACGCAACTCGTCGGGTTGGCCATGCGGATGTAGGCGCGTTTTGATTTCAAATTTGAGATTTGAGATTTGAAACTATCAATCACGCCCCACGCGCCAAGGACTTCGTCTTCGTGACGCTCTTCAATCGGGATGTCGAATCCGCGTTTCAGATTCCAGTCAATCGCGAGAGCGGAATCGCGACGTAAAATGGGATTTGGTGGCGCGCGGCCAAAACTGCGTTGACATAAGTGCCGATTTTATTGGCCACCTCGCCGGTGCGGCCGAGCGTGCGGTCGCTGCCGACGATGACCAGATCAATTTCTCCGCGCTGCATCAGGTGGCCGGCGGCGTTGTCGGCAATGATCTGGTGCGAAATTTTTTGCTGCGCGAATTCCCACGCGGTGAGCGTCGCGCCCTGCAGACGCGGGCGCGTTTCGTCGCAGAAAACATGAAACGCCTTCCCCTGCCTTTGCGCGGCATACATCGGCGCGGTGGCGCTGCCGAGGTCCACGAACGCGAGCCAGCCGGCGTTGCAATGCGTGAGAATTTTCATGCCGCTGCGAATCAACTTTGCGCCGTGCCGGCCAATGGCCGCGCAGTGCCGGACTTCTTCGTTCGCAAATTCCTCGGCGGCGGCGTGCGCCAGCGTTTGCTGTTCGGCCACGGTTTTGCCGCGGGCCATTTTGCGGCGCACATCATTCATCGCATTGACGGGATCAACCGCCGTTGGCCGCGCATTTTTCAAAATCTGATAAACATTTTCGGCGTGCGCGGAAAATTTTTCAAGGTCATGGCCGCGAAAGGCCAGCGCGCCCTGCGCCAGGCCGTAGGCCGCCGTCGCGCCAATCGCACCGGCCCCACGCACGATCATGTCCTGGATGGCGCGGGCGGTTTCGCGGAAGTTTTTGGTGCCGATAATTTTGAACTCGTGCGGCAGCAGCCGTTGCTCGATGAGCCGGACAGAGTTTTTCCCGGCATCAAAGGTGACGGTGCGGAAATGCTGCGTGCGTCCGCCGACGGTGACATTCATAAGCTCGTTCAGGCGTCAAAGCATTGCGCCTCATCGCGCCCTGGCTTTCAGCGCGTGAATTTTCGCCGTGAGATCGTCGAAGGCGGGATGGGCGCGGAGTTTTTTCAAGTCGGGATCTTTGGCCAGCCAGCCGAAATCACGATAGCCAAACTGCAGGGCTTTTTCGAGCGCGGCGACGGCGCGGTCAAACTCCCCCGCGAGCGAGTAGCTGCACGCGAGGTTGTAAAGGACCAGCGGATTCTGCGGCTCGAGCCGCGCGAGGCGTTCGTCCACCTTCAATCCCTCGGTGATGCGGCCGCGCTGCGTGTAATGGTCGCCGAGAATCTGCAGCGCGTCCACATAATCGGGATCGCGGCGGACCAGCCCCTCGATGAATTCGATCTTGGTGTCGAGGTCGCGCTGTTCGGCGCGGTTCAGCTTTTTTTTGGCGGTGATTTTTGCAGGCATACAACGGACGGATTTTTTCCGACCGGGCGCGCCAAGTCAAGCAGGCGGCGGCAAATTTTTTTTGTGGAATTCCTGTGTTTGTTGTCATATCAGTAGGCCGGTCAGTCGAGGTGTTATGAAATGTTTTGTCACCGGCGCATCCGGGTTCATCGGCTCCAATCTCGTCCACGAACTGCTAACGCGCGGTCATCGCGTCAAGGCGCTGCTGCGGCCGGGCACGGAAGAGCGCGGACTGTTCGGCCAGAAATTCGAGCGCGTCACGGGCAGCCTCCTGGATCGCAAATTGCTTGAACGCGAAATCGCCGGCTGTGAGTGGTGTTTCCATGTGGCGGCGTCTTACCAGCTTTGGATGCGCAACTATGCGCCGATGTATCAGGTCAATGTCGAAGGCACGCGCACGGTTCTGGAAGCGGCGGGCAAGGCGGGCTGCACGCGGATCATTTACACCAGCACGGTCGGCTGCATCGGCCTGCCCAAGAAAGTGAACGGCGAAATCATTCCGGCCAACGAATCGGAAATCGTGTCCGACGACCAGTTGACGTGCGATTACAAGCGCTCAAAATTCCAGGCGGAAACGGTGGCGATGGAATTGTTCCGCAAAAAAGGTTTGCCCGTCGTCATTGTCAATCCGTCCGCGCCCGTTGGCCCCGGCGATGTGAAACCGACGCCGACGGGCAAGATCATCGTGGATTTTTTGAACCGCCGGCTGCCGGCGTATCTCGACACCGGCTTGAACTGGGTTCACGTGCGCGACGTGGCCGTCGGGCATGTTCTGGCGGCGGAAAAAGGACGCATTGGCGGCCGCTATATTTTGGGCAGCCAGCAGGGCAATTGGACGATGCAGCAAACCCTCGCCGCGCTGGAAAAAATCACCGGCCTGCCGGCCCCAAAAACCAAACTGCCCTACTGGCTCGCCCTGCGCTTTGCGGAGGTTAGCGAAGGCATCGCCTACTTCACCGGCAGAGCGCCGCAGGCCACGCTCGCCGGCGTGCGCATGGCCCGGCACAAAATGTGGTTTGATTCCGGCAAGGCCGTGCGCGAACTCGGCCTGCCCCAGACCCCGCCCGAACAGGCCTTCGCCGACGCCGTCGCCTGGTTCCGCGCGAACGGGTATGTGAAGAAAAAATAAATCAAAATAAACTTGACGTGCGCCTGCCCGTCCTTCAAAAATTCATCTCAACCCTTATGATTGGATTCGTAACTGATGGTTGTCAAAACGCGCGCAACCGCGCAACCGCGCAACCGCGCAACCGCGCAACCGCGCAACCGCGCAACCGCGCAATAGTGCGGAGGGTTGTTTGCCGGCATCGGCATCACTTGCGCCAAGGGGTGAATTTTCTGCGACAAGTGGCGCGTCCCTTTTCCCAAGTGCTTCATCACCTGCCCTAAAAGCATCACCACTTGCGGCAGATGCGCCACCACCTGCCGTAAAAGGGACGCCACTTGCGGTAGATGCGACGCCACCAGCGGCAAATCAGCCGTCACTTTCCAAAAGGGGCGCATCACCTGCGGCGGGTGGGACGCCACTTGCCGCAGATAAGAAGGCACTTTTCACAGGTGACACCCCCATTTCACGGAAAACCGCCCATTTTGCCTTAACCGGAACGATGCAGTCGAAATATCTGGCGGATGGACGGCTCGCGCGTAGGACAGGCGTCGCGCCTGTCTCCAACCGTTCGCAAAATCCTTGTCCTATGAAGTCAGAGACAGGCGCGACGCCTGTCCTACGGAATCGTTCCGGCCTAAACTAGCCCTCTTTTCGCCAAAAACCTCAAACCCCCAAACCCAACCAACCTATGCGCAGAAACACCTACTACCCGCTCCGCCAGACCGACCAGATCGTCTGGCTGGCAAACTACTCCAACAAACTGCCGGCCCTCGCCGCCGTTCTCGGCCTGACCGCCGCGCAAGCAAGCGGTGCCGTGGCGGATTGCGGCTGGCTCATTTACGTCCTGCAAACATGGCTGCCCGCCGGACGCGCCTGGGCGCTGGCCACCACGGATGCCGCCGCCGAAGCGCAGAATGGCGACGGCACGGCATTGATGGCGCTGCCCGTTTTCACCGCGCCCGCATTGCCCGCCGGAATTGTGGCCGTCAACACTGGCGCACTGACGCGCATTTTCGCGCTCGTCCAGTCCATCAAGGACGGCGGCAAATGTTCGGACACCAACGCCACCAACCTCGGCATCGTCGGCAGCACACAGACCGGGCCGGACTTGACCACCATTCAGCCGGTCATTTCCGCTTCCATCACGGGCAGTCAGGTGAATGTGAAATGGGGCTGGGGCGGCAACAGCGCTTTTTTGGACAGTTGCGAAATCCAGGTGGATCGCGCCGACGGCAAGGGCTATGTGCTGCTGACCATTGACACCACGCCCGGCTACACCGACACGCAACCCTTCCCCGCCGCGTCCGTGAAGTGGACTTACAAGGCCATCTACCGCTTGGACGACAATCAAGTCGGCCTCTGGAGCCAGCCCGCCAGCGTCACCGTCCCGGCGTGAGAATTTGACAAAGAAAACGAATCAGCAAAACCCAATCCGAATAAAACCATGAAAACCTCCCTTCAAAAATCATTTGGCCGCACGTTAATCATAATCCTTGGCGTGATGTTGTTATGGGCAGCTACCGTAACTTCTGTTTTCGCTTACAATTATGGCGACCGTGTGCAATGCACTGTTAACTTGAATGTCCGCGCAACCGCAAGCACGAGCGGCACATTGGTCACGACAGAAACATCAGGATCTAAAGGAACGATTGAATCGGGAACATCTCAATCAGCCAACGGTTACACTTGGTGGTATATCACATGGGATAATAGTTACACAGGCTGGTCAGTGGACTCTTTGCAATTGGTGGCAGCAACACCGCCGGGAGCCACGACCCAGGCGGCGACGGCAGTTACCAGCAGCGGTGCCACTCTGAATGGCTTGATGACCCCGAATGGTGCAAGCACGACGGCCTACTTCCAGTATGGCACGAGCACGAGCTACGGGAGCACTTCGTCAACGGCTGGCCCCTTTACGACCAGCCAAAGCTTGAACTACGCAGTGAGCGGGCTGGCGGCGAGCACGATATATCACTTCCGGTTCGTGGCCAACAACAGTGGCGGCACCACTTACGGCAATGATCTGACATTCACCACCTCCGCCAATGTCGTGGCTCCCACGGTGACTACCCTGCCGGCCAGTTCAATCACGACCTCATCCGCACAATTGAACGGGAACGCCAATCCCAATGGTTTGGCTACGACAGTCTATTTTCAGTATGGAACGACGACCAGCTACGGGATCACGACGAGCCTCTACGGGTTAGGAAGTGGGACCAGCGCGCAGGGAGTGACGGCAACGCCGACAGGATTGACACCCAGCACGACGTATCATTTCCGCATCGTCGCCTATAGCAGCGGCGGCACCAGTTACGGAATTGACCAAACGTTCAACACGGCAGGCATCACGCCGCCGGGAGCCACGACCCAGGCGGCGACGGCAGTTACCAGCAGCGGTGCCACTCTGAATGGCTTGATGACCCCGAATGGTGCAAGCACGACGGCCTACTTCCAGTATGGCACGAGCACGAGCTACGGGAGCACTTCGTCAACGGCTGGCCCCTTTACGACCAGCCAAAGCTTGAACTACGCAGTGAGCGGGCTGGCGGCGAGCACGATATATCACTTCCGGTTCGTGGCCAACAACAGTGGCGGCACCACTTACGGCAATGATCTGACATTCACCACCTCCGCCAATGTCGTGGCTCCCACGGTGACTACCCTGCCGGCCAGTTCAATCACGACCTCATCCGCACAATTGAACGGGAACGCCAATCCCAATGGTTTGGCTACGACAGTCTATTTTCAGTATGGAACGACGACCAGTTACGGGATCACGACGAGTCTCTACGGGTTAGGAAGTGGGACCAGCGCGCAGGGAGTGACGGCAACGCCGACGGGACTGACACCCAGCACGACATATCATTTCCGCATTGTCGCCTATAACAGCGGGGGCACCAGTTACGGGATCGACCAGACGTTCACCACGCAAGGCGTCACGCCGCCGGGAGCCACAACCCAGTTGGCGACGTCAATTACCAGCAGCGGTGCCACTCTGAATGGCTTGATGACCCCGAATGGTGCGAGCACGACGGCTTACTTTCAGTATGGCACGAGCACGAGCTACGGGAGCACTTCGTCAACGGCTGGCCCCTTTACAACCAGCCAAAGTTTGAACTACGCAACGACCGGGCTGACAGCAAGCACGATGTATCACTTCAGGTTCGTGGCCACCAGCAGCGGCGGCACCACTTACGGCAGTGACCTGACGTTCACCACCACCAGCCTAGGGGCCATGCCAAATATCACAACACAACCACAAAGTCAGACGGTCCAATCTGGAGCCAATAACGTCACCTTTACAGTCGTTGCATCCGCCACATCGCTAAACTATCAGTGGCAAAAAAATGGAGTGAACATTTCAGGTGCAGTTGGCTCAACGCTGACCTTGAATTCGGTCACGGCGGCAAATTCCGGAGGCTATTCCGTCGTCGTGTCCAATCCGTATGGCTCGGTCACTAGCGCCACCGCCTCCCTCGCGGTCCTCACTGACGGCGCAAATGGAAATACGCCCATTCCAGTTTCCGCCATTACCGTTCCATCTCAACCTGCTGGAAAAGATAGTCTCGTTTTCATCACACATGGTCTTGAACCGTTTTATCCAGTGGTCGGCGGCGACATCTCTTGGATGACCGACATGGCCGAGGCGATTCAATCAAAATCACCGAATTGGGAGGTTAGAACATTCGATTGGAGAGCGGTCTCTTGGTTTCCTGAACCTGATGTCGTGCTCGCTGAGGGAGCCATTGGCGGACAAATGTATGGCGAACAATTGGCGCAACAGCACTGGAAGTTTGTCCACCTTATAGCTCATAGCGCCGGTGCAGCGGTCATTGAAGGCATAGCCAAAGCTTTGAAAGCATCTGCAAATCCACCTGTCATTCAGGAAACATTTCTTGATCCTTATTCCGGCTTCACCACGCTTGTCGGGCGAAGTGTTTATGGAGCTAACGCAGATTGGGCGGACAACTATTCGGGGTTTGGTGATTTTCTTGACATTGCGCCTGCATTATTGGGAATCGGAAATTCAACCGATGGAAGACTGGATTATGCTTACAACGTAGATGTGAGTTGGGTTGACCCAAACCACCAAACCATTCCTTTGGGCAGTTTTGGCGAAGTAGCGACTTCATCGCATGGCTGGCCTTATGAATTTTACACAGAAACTGTTTTAGGAACGGAAACAGGCTGTGCGACTGGTTATGGTTTCCCTTTAAGCAAAGAAGGTGGTGGCTGGAACAATAATCCAGTGAACTATCCTGAAGGACTTAATCCGCTTGTATTGTGCGGGCCTTCGGACGCTTTCCAGAATCCATTTCAGCAACAATCATTAATACAGCTTGCACTTGATGGTTTATCATACGCCGTCAGTGACGCGACATCAGTAATAGTCAGCGGCACTAGTGCTGTATTGAACAGCATTTGGTCAGTAATTCCACACGTTGATTCAGGCGGGATTCATCCATTGGATGACACTTCCACCAACATACCAGCATGGCTGGCTGTGGGGGTGAGAGTCACGAATGCGGTCAATTTCGTCCAGTTTGACGCGGCGTTCACGGACGCAAATTCTGCGCAAGGGCTGTTGACGGTGTATTGGAACACGAATCAAATCGGCATGGTGGATGAGCGCGTGGCCACTACGAATTTGCAAACGTATCGCTTCGAGTTGCCCGGCACGGTGTCGGGCGGCCTTTACACGTTGAGCTTCCGGCTGGATTCGTTTGACAATTCGTCCAGCGTCGCGGTCACGAACGTGGCGACGGGTTTTGTGGGTTTGACGCAACCGATGACGCTCGCCCTTTCACTCACGAACGGCGCGCCATTGTTGCAACTGACGGCGGCAACCAACTTCACATATCTCATCCAAAGTTCAACCAATCTGGTGGATTGGACGCCGACGGCGTTGTTGTTGAACACAAACGGCACGGTGCAGTTCATGGATTCAGCGATGACCAATTCAGCGCGGTTTTATCGGGCAACGTTGCCGTAAAACAAATTGGCGAGAATAAAAACAAAGCCGCTTCGGAAAACCGGAGCGGCTTTTTTCCTGTCTTTTGTGGATTTAGAAATTACTTCGGCAACAATCAGCGACTAGACTTTTTCTTCCTTCAATTCATTTTCCGTCGCGGCGATTGCGGTGATTTGTCGGCAAAACGAACATCAAGGATTTTCAAATGCCGGTCGGCCTGGTCTTCCCAAAATTTGATGGCGTATTTGCCGCAGATGGGGATGTCCACACGCCGCCCGCCGGTGTCAGATTCCATGTAATCTGAAAATCGTTGCGGATAATCCTGGATGGCAACAAACCGGTCTCGCAGCGGCTTTTGATCCTTGCGCGGAAGCGTTTCAAGAAACTCAATGACTTCATAGTCAATGAGCAGGCGATATTTCATTTGTCATTGCCGTTTCCGAAGTTCAAACGGCGGTCCAATTCTTCCAGCGTGGCGAATTCCGAGGCGGGCTTGTCAATTTTTTCGGCAAGTTTTCCACGATAAGCATCATCGCGCTCATCCTGGATGGAAACAAGGAAAGCCGTCAGCTGTCGCTGCTCTTTTGCATCCAGCGCGGACAGTTCTCGTTTTAAGACTTCGATGCTCACAATTTTATTTTACCGCCTAATTTTGGAGAATCAACCGGATAATTTTCACTTCGGCAACAAATCAGCCACAAGTCCGCGTTCTTCCTTCAATTCATTTTCCGTCGCGGCGATTTTTGATTTGCTGAAATCGTTGAGCGGGACGTTCTGAAATTGATTGATTCTGGTTGCTACAAATATGCCAGCCCTGACGGGCTTTCAAAAGCGCCTGACGGCTTTATGGGAAATCCCGGTTGAGTGGCAAAACCCGCGCTCAAACCAACGGGTCAGTATATTGCAGGTTGAATAATTAGACTGGGTATCATCCTTTGCAACGGACTTTCTGCTTTTGCGCGATAGAAAAATTTGCCACGCTTCGCGCCATGCCAGTTCCGGTCATCAACCTTGCCCAGATGCGCGAGTGGGAAAACGCCACCTGGGCCACCGGCCAGACCGAGGCCGAGGTCATCCGCCGTGTGGGCAAGCGCCTCGCGCGCCGCGCCCGCCGGCTCACGCGCGCCGGCGATTTCATCCTCATTCTCGCCGGCAAAGGCCACAACGGCGACGACGCCCGCGCCGCCAGGGAATTTCTCGACACCCGCAAAGTCAAAGTCCTCGAACTGCTCCTGCCGGACAGCGACCTGCTCCAGCTTGAAATGGTGTTGTCGGAAAAACCGGCGCTGGTCATTGACGGCATTTTCGGCATCGGCCTGAACCGTCCGCTCGCCGAGCCGTGGCAGAAAATCATCGCCGCCGTCAACGCCGCAAAAATTAGCGTGCTGGCCGTGGATGTTCCCTCCGGCCTCAACGCGGACACCGGCGAAACTTTCGGCGCGGCCATCGCCGCCGCCATCACACTCACCGTCGGCGCGCCGAAAACCGGAATGCTCGCGGCGCCGGCGTGGCTGTTCGTCGGCCGGCTGGAAGTGGCGGACGACGTCGGCCTGATTGCTTGTCCGCACCGGTCGGAATTAAACTGGACGCTGCCGGAAGATTTTCACAATTTTCCGCCGCCGCGCCCGGTGGCGGATCATAAAGGTTCATTCGGCCACCTGGCGATTGTCGCGGGCAGTCTGGACTTTCACGGCGCGGCGGTGCTGGCGACACGCGGGGCGCAACGCGCGCAGCCCGGACTCGTGACCTTGTCCACGCAGGAAAATGTTTATCACGTCATCGCCTCGCAGTTGCAGTCCGCGATGGTGAACGTGTGGCAGCCGGACTGGAAATTTCCCGAGGCCGTCGGCGCGGTGCTCGCCGGTCCCGGACTGGCGGCGCGCGACCTGCCGGAGAAACTCCGGCTCGAGGTGCGGCACTGGTGGCGCTATCAGAAATGTCCGCTCATCGTGGACGCGAACGCCATGGATTTTCTGGTCGGCGGGCCGTTTGTGAAAAAATTCATCCGCGTGCTGACGCCGCATCCCGGCGAGGCCGCGCGCCTGCTGAACTGGCCCACCTCAAAAGTCCAGGCCGACCGTGTGACGGCCTTGCGTGAAATTTCGAAAAGGTTTGGCGACTGCTGGGTGGTGCTGAAAGGCCATCAAACCTTGGTTGGACGCAGTGAAGGCGAAATTTTTGTAAATCCGTCCGGCAACCCGCATCTCGCGCAGGGCGGCAGCGGCGATTTGCTGTCGGGCTTCATCGCCGGCCTCCTCACGCAGCCGGCGTTGCAAACGGACGTGGCCAAAACCTTGCGCTACGCCGTCTGGCAGCACGGCGCGGCGGCGGACAAATTGCAGGCATCGCGCGCCAACTGGACGGTGGAAGACCTCGCGGAAGAAATTGGGAATGCGCGGTGAAGATAAACTGCGTAGGACAGGCGTCGCGCCGGTCTCCAACTTGATTCAAAATGCAGACAGGCGCGACGCATGTCCTACAGTTTCTTCAGCTCATTTCCCGCCATTTGAATCAGCGGTTTGATGGTCGCTGCGTCGAACTGGAAACTGCAGCCGGCGGCGTGAAATAGTTCCGGCAGCGGACGCGAGCCGCCCAGCGCGAGGGATTTTTTGTAGTCGCGCACCGCCTTGGCGTGGTCGCGCCGCGAATTGGCCCACACCTGCAACGCGCCGAGCTGCGCGATGCCGTATTCGACGTAGTAAAACGGGTGCGTGAAAAAGTGCAGTTGCCGGTGCCACGAATACGCGCGCGCTTCCGCGTGGCCGCTCCAGTCCACAATGCCGCCGAAGCGGTCGAGCAATTGCAAATACGCCGCCCGCCGCCCGGCGCGCGTGTGACTGGCGTGCGTGTAAATCCAATGCTGAAACGCGTCCACCACCGCCATCCACGGGAAGAATCCGATGACGCCTTCGAGATGCGTCTTGCGCGCGCGGCTGGCTTCAGCCGATGGTAGTGGCCCAGGCGTCTCGCCTGTGTGTCTGGTTCCGTCGCACAGGCGAGACGCCTGTGCCACCTCGGTCGCCGGATAAAATTCTTCGAGAAATTCGTTGCCCAAAAGTTCCATCGCCATCGAGGCGACCTCGCAAAATTCAATCGGCGCGTTGCGATACGCATACAAATCCTCTTCCCGCGCCGCCTGCGCGTGAAACGCGTGGCCCGCCTCGTGCAGCAGCGTCTCCACGTCCCGCTGCACGCCAATCGCGTTCATGAAAATGAACGGCACACGCGCCTCCGAAAGGTTTTGCTGATACCCGCCCGGCGCCTTGCCCTTGCGATTGTCAAGGTCGAGCAGTTTCAATTCCTGCAGCTGCTGAAAATCGCGCGCAAGCTTCGCGTCGAGGCGGTTGAAAATCTTCTGCGTGCGTGAAACCATCTCGCCGACTTCGGCGAACGGTTTTAACGGCGCGCGATTCTGCGGATCCACGGCCAAATCCCACGGACGCAGCGTCTCCAATTTCAAATGCCGCTTGCGCTCGTTCTGGATTTCGCGGACGGCGGGAACGATTTCGCTTTCAATCGCGGCGTGGAATTTCACGCAGTCCGCCGGCGTGTAGTCGAACCGGCATTTTTGGCGGTGCGCGTAGTCGCGATAGTTTTCAAAGCCCGCGTTGCTGGCGATTTGCGCGCGCAGCTTGACGAGTTCGTCGAAAATATCCTCGCACTTGTCCGCGTCCTGCAAACGGCGCCGGGCGACGAGTTCCCACGCCTCCTGCCGCAGCGCGCGGTCCGGCTCTTCGAGATAACGGCCCATCTGCACGAGCGTTTTTTCCTCGCCGTGAAAATTCACCGTCTGCGCGCCGATCAATTTCTGATATTGCTGGCACAATTTCGCGTCCTCGGTTTCCAGCGCCACATTTTCGGGACGGAACAGTTCGACGTGATTTTTTACGTCGCGGTCAAAGACAAAATACCTGTTCTCGGAAGGACGCGCTTCGGAGGGACGAGTTCCACGAGTCCCAAATTGGAAATTCTGGGACTCGTGGAACTCGTCCCTCCGAAGTTCATCTCTCCGGCGGATGTAGATTTTCTCCAGCGCGAACTGGCGCGGCTTGAGTTGCGGCTCGACATGTTCGACGAAATGCAGATACGCCTGCTCCGCATCCGAGTTGTCCGTGTGGCACGTCATGGCGATGTAGCGGCGCGACGCCTCTTCATCGAGCGCGGCGCTGAGTTCGCTCCAATCAAGCAGCCAGCGTTCAAGCTCGGCGGCGGACTTGACCTGCGCGGCACGCGCTTCCAACTGGTCAAACAACGGCGCAATCTGCGGCCAGTCGCCGAGATCCAAGTTTTGCGGAACGAACGTGCGCGGCCGGTGCGCGGCCAGTTTTCCAAACGGCAATAAATTCATGGGCACAAGGATAACGAAATTGCGGGCGGTGAAAATGAATTATTCATCGCAAATGAGTTCCTGCGTGATCTTGGCCCGGCTGTTTTCCACCGCAAAACGCGCGCTCCTGGCCTGAAGGAGCCGCCTCGCTTTTTTCCCAATTTCCAGACGACAAATTCACCGCCAAAAAACTATTTGGTGGTGATGATCAATTTCCTGCCCTGGGTTATCTCATCATGAGTTATAAAATAGCCGGAAATTTTGCGATTGTCGCAGGTGATGCTGGTTATCTTTTTGCCGGCATTCTTTTTTAGGATGGTAAAAGTTTTATTGTCGCCCAATTTCATGTCCACCTTGTCAAATAGCGGCACGGAAACAATGTAATTGGGATCGGCCGGGGAATACGGATAGAAGCCAATGGCATTAAACACATACCAAGACGACATTTCGCCGCAATCATCCATGCCGCACAATGCGAGGCCATCGGCGCCCATTCCATAGAAACGATCCATGATGGTGTTCAAAATCGCCTGGGACTTTTCCTGTTTGCCGACGAAATAGTAGAGATAGGGAAAGCCATGGTCCGGCTGGTTGCCGTGACAGTATTGCCCGATGAAACAATTGATGTTCATGGCAATGTAATTCGTGTTCCAGGGAATGGAAAAAAGCCGGTCCAACTGCTTTTCAAAATCTTTTTTGCTCTTATAGAGCTGGATCAGCCCCGGCGTGTCTTGCGGCGCAAAGAAAGAGGATTGCCATGCGTTTGCCTCCCGATACATGTATTCGTAGTAGGGATATTGCGGATTGAAATTCTTCACCCAATCCCCGTTTGCCAGCCGTCCTCGCATCAATCCCGTGGAAGGATCAAACACGTTCGTGTAATTGTGCGAGCGCGCCATCAGCATGGTGTAATTGGTTTCGTCCTTCAGTTCCTTGGCCAGCAAGGCCACCGCGTAATCGTCATAGGCATATTCGAGCGTCTTGGTCACGCCGGCCTTGGCTTTGGTTTCCACCTGCGGATTTGCAATGTCCGGCGTGGACACATAACCCTTGGTGGCGTATTCCGTGATGAAAGGCCGCGGCCCGCCTTCCACCGTGGCATTTCTCAACAGCAGATGGTAGGCGCTGTTGATGTCAAAGCCTCTTAACCCGCGCAAATAAGCTCCGGCAATAAACGCCGCCGCATGATCGCCGTGAAAAAACGTCGGGATAAAACCAGTTATCTCGCCCCGGTCAATCAGCGAACGGATGACATCCACCGCCACTTGCGGCGACAACAATTCCAGCAAAACCAGCTTGTTCCGATAGTCATCCCACAATGACGGTAAGGTGTAATACTGAAAATCTTTGCGGACGACGTTCCCGCTTTGATCAAGGAAGTCTCCATTCACATCGCTCCGCAAGGCAGGCCAGAGAAATGACCGATATAAGCAGGAATAGAACAATTCTTTTTGCCGTTGGGTTCCGCCAGACACTTGGATTTTGGACAGCAAATTTTCCCACGTCGCGGCGGCCTCATTTTTCACCTCGTCAAAACTTTTTCCGGCCAGTTCCGTTTCCAGGTTCAGCTTCGCATTCTCGATGCTGACGAAGGAAAGGCCGATCTTTATTTCCAGAACATTGGTGCCATCCTCAAAATCAACCAGCGGCACGTTGTCGTCCCTGCCGTCCAGCATTTCGGTTTTTTTGATCTTATGATCGGCGACCGCGTAGAAGAAAACATGTTCGCTCGTGAACTGATAGCCCTTGAACGCATAATCACCGTCTGGCCTGATGATCCAATCCCGCACTCTTTCATTCGATACCCCGAGGTTCACCACCAGTTTCTGGCTTTGGCCGTTCTTGTAAGTGTATCGGTGATAACCGCAGCGCAAGGTAGTCGTCAACTCGGCATTGATGCCATATCGCTCCAGGAAAACCTGATAATAGCCTGGATGAGCCGACTCGTTTGTGTGATTGAAAGTGGAGCCAAAATCGTCGGGATTTATATCGCCTGTTACCGGCAGAATGGGGATGTTGCATAAATTCCAATGCCCTTTGCATGTATGTGCAAAGGCATGAATAACGGTGTTTTCATACTCGTAACCGGCTCCGCTCCCAAACTTGGTGATCGGAGTTAGCTGAACCATGGCGTTTGGCAGGGACGCGCCCGGAAAGGTCAAACCCGCCCAAACCCGCCACGGCGGAGTGAAGCCGATGTCCGCCGGATTGGTCAGCGGCGCCGTCCCTAAAAATGTATTTACATAATCGGTGAGCGGTTTTTGAGCTTGCGATGAAAACGTGGTCGCCAAAAACCAAACCGCAGCGATAATGTTTTTATTCATAAAATTTCGAGAGGTAACAGTCGCAAAACCGCGCCGTCATGTCCATAGGCCAGTTGCGTCGCCTAAAAAATTTATTTGATTTACATTGACCCGCCCTTCAACTCCAACCGCAACTACGAAGTCTTCTGGGGCGAAACCAAAGAGAAGCGCGCCTTTGAAGACCGCCGCGAATCCACCCGCGCCTATATTGACTACATGAGGCCGCGCATAAAGCCCGTCAGAGATTTTGTCTCATTTTTTGAATAGAACTGGATACGAATTCAAACCACTTGTGAAAAACTGTCGCCCACATTTCAGGCAGTGCTTCAGCCCGTCCACCGGCGGCCGGGATTTCAGGGCAACATAATCCAACGGGGTTGCGCAATGGGGGCAAATGATATAGTCGCCAATTTTTGTATCCATCAAATTCTGCTGTTCCATGGAAAGGTTTGCTTGTTGTAAATTCTTAATCTGCGATTTGTATTCGCGCACCTGTTCACGGAACCGACGATATACATAAAATGGAATCAGAGATAACAACCCCGAGAAACCAATAAGGACTATGCCGGCAACCACATCGTCGGAGTCATGCGGCTCCGCAAAAACTCCAACACATAAGAAACACCCTGACAAACAAGCCAGCGCAATGAAGAAAAAAAGCGCGATATACTTTATTATTTTTTTCCTCGGCACCTGCTCCTGGAGATCAGTGATTCTGTAAGCGTTGTTCGCAATGCGTTCCCGATAATAATCGGGGTCTTGCTCCGCCATCCTGACCATTTTGGGAGACGGCGGCTTGATATTCGCGGCGTCCAGTTCAAAGGTGGCCTGGCCCTGTATATTGACAGTGCTTTGAACAATTGTCTGGCTGGGCTGCTCCGGCGCAAAAATAAACTTGTTGCCGCATCGCAAACAAGACCACTTGTTTTCATCGTATTCGGTGGACTGCCCGCCACATTTCGGACAAGCCATGTTGACAATCATAGTATTCCTTTTTTTCGCGGTTAAACTTGCCAGCCCTTTTCATCCTACAACAACTTCTTTGCCTTCTGATTAAGGTTCTCCACCAAAGGCTGAACTCCAGATTTCTTAAATCGCTCTGTTTGGTTCCCAATTAAAATTCCCCAAATAATGGCCAACAGCCAAACAGGAGGAATGACAAAGCAAATAAAGTAACTCAAAGTCCAAAATAGAGAAGGCCGTTTGGCAATTTCCATCACAACGTCATTCCTAATGAAACGCTCACCGGTCGTATGGTTGACAATCATAAAATAAGGCCCCTCCTTCCGATGTTTGCGAATGGCCCACACAACCGATACAAGCTGATCGTCGAATAGTTGAACGCCCCAATTTCCCAACTGAAAATTTCTTTCCTCGCGGATCCGAGAATCCACCAACCGGAATGTGCTGATCCCCACTGCGGTGCCCCGGACATGACCAGTGAATGAATAGATTCTCCAGTTCTTCCACGCGCCTTCAAACTGAGGAGGAGATTCAGAAGTCGTTCTGATTGGCTTAAGCGCTCGAAGAATCCTAAAAATCCACAGAATGCTGAAAATTGCACAAAGCGCCAGATAGGCATACACGGCCGTATTTATTGTTCTCTTTAGTGTTTTCAGTTCCGATGGAGCCAAACCGAGTTAGGCTGCTTCTTGGGCTTCTGTTTGATTTTGCGCGCTGGCTGGCACGGCGCTCTGGTTGGCGGCCGCGGCTTTTCTCTGCGCGTTGGCTGCTTTGACTTGCCTTTGCGCGTTGGCTGCTTTCGCGCCGGCTTCAACCGTGTTAATTTCACGCACCGCAGCCTCGGAAAAATAGCGTTTCAGGAACGGCTGAACAAAGGATGGATCGGCCTGTAATTGGAGCGATTCCGCCAGTATTTCGTCACGATGCCCGTTCCAGTCGGGTAGCGCGTGGTAGTAGGCAGCATTGAGTTCCCGTTCGCGCGCCGGCCATGGAATTTGTCCCGTGCCGTCAGCAGCCACGTTGACAAGGGCAATCAGCAAGGTCAAGGCGGCGTGCTGCCGCGCCGCCGTATCCAGATCGTTCTTTCCCTTTATGTCCGCCAGAACCCGCGCGGCCTCCGGCATTTGTGGCCAGAACAAGTAGTCGCCATTGTGCAGCGAACCGGCGGTTATTCCCTGCGCGTCGGGGGGTATCACTCCTCGTGCCTGCTGCTGGGCGTAAGAAGCAATATTCTTTAGTGCGTTGGATTCGAAGTCTGGGACCAGCGGCTCGATTTCATGCACCGCTGCCTCGGAGAAATAGCGATTCAGAAACGACTGGACAAAGACTGGGTCGGCATCCAGCCGGTCCGCCACCGGGATAATTTTGGCACCGCTAGTGGTCCTGTTCATCCATGGAAGCGAATACAAATATGCGTCAGACAATTTACGTTCCTGTGCCGACTCATGATCTCGCCCGTGGCCATTTCCGTCTGCTTCCACTGCAACGAGGTCACTCAACAAGAATAATGCGGCGGTCCGACGCACATCCATGTCGAAACCATTCGTTCCCTGATAATCCGCCAGAACTTGAGCGGCTGTTGGCATTTCGGACCAGAACAAGTAGTCGCCATTGTGCAGCGGATAGGCGTTGGCCTGAAAACACCAAAACAGGCCGGCAATGGTCGCGGCCAGAGCAATTGTTTTTAGCAGCGTTGGACAACGTCGGAAATTTTCGCGTTTGTTCACGGAACTGGCTTTGCGGTTCATTGGTTTTGCCTCATTTTCACGTTGAACATGGCCTACCTCTCACTGCGAACTTAGCCGATAGAATCGTCTGGGATAATTCGTCAACTGCGGATCGGTGAAATTGAAGGACGTGCCGGTCAGGGTGTTGGTCTGTATCGGTCGCCAGTTCGTGAGATTGGTGCTGGCTTCCACTATGACAATCTCATTGTTCGTGCCAGTGATGGTGAAACCGAAGCCACCTGCTCCCACGCCAACGCTGCCGCCGCTGATGGAGAAGGGGGCGCTGCTGGAAATCAACAGCATGGTTGGCAGACCGTCAAACATCGTGCCCCAGCCCGTGGTGGCCGGCAGGTAATAGACGACTCCATGGCTGTCACCGGAGAAAACCGTCAAATCATTGGTTGGGGTCGGCGAGTTCCCTTGAAAATAGACTTTCGCCAGGCCGACGCAGTTCGCGAACGCAGAATTGCCGATGTTGGTGACGCCGGTGCCGATCGTGACGTTGGTCACGCTGGTGCAGCCCTCGAACACTTGTCGCCCGATGCTGGCGACGCTGCCGGGGATGGTAACGCTGGTCAGGCCGTAGCAGCCATCGAACGCTCCTTGCCCGATGCTGGTGACGCTGGGGGGGAGGGTGATGCTGGTCAGGCTGATGCAGCCATCGAACGCGAGTTCCCCGATGTTGGTGACGCCGGTGCCGATTGTGACGCTGGTCAGGTGGGTGCAACCTTGGAACGCACTGCCCTCGATGTTGGTGACGCTGTCGGGGATGGTAACGCTGGTCAGGCTGGTGCAGCCACTGAACGCATCGCTCCCGATGCTGGTGACGCTGTTGGGAATGGTAGTGCTGGTCAGACTGGTCAATTCATGGAACGCATCGTCCCCGATGGTGGTAACCGGATAGCCGTTGATCGTGTTTGGGATTATCAACGCACCACCAAAAGGACCAGTGTATCTAGTGATGGTGATAGCATCAGCATTGGTCGTATAAGTGAAAGGCAGCATGGTTGGCAGACCGTCGAACATCGTGCCCCAGCCCGTGGTGGCCGGCAGGTAATAGACGACCCCATTGTTGTCGCCGGAGAAAACCGTTAAATCATTGGTTGGGGCTGGAGAGTTTCCCTGAAAATAGATTCCCGTCAAGCTGGAGCAGTCATAGAACGCATCGGACCCGATGCCGGTGACGCTGCTGCCAATCGTAACGCTGGTCAGGCCGGTGCAGTCATAGAACGCAAGGTAGCTGATGTTGGTGACGCCGTTGGGAATTGTAACGCTGGTCAGGCTGGTGCATTTCCCGAACGCTTCTACCCCGGTGCTGGTCAGGTTGGTGCCAATCGTCACGCTGGTCAGGCTGGTGCATTCATAGAACGCATTGGTTCCAATGCTGGTGACGCTATTGGGGATGGTAACGCCAGTCAGGCCGGCGCAGTCATAAAATGCTCCTACCCCGATGCTGGTGACGTTGGTGCCAATCGTGACGCTGGTCATGTTGGTGCAGCTCTCGAACACTGCAAACCCGATGCCATTGACGCTATTGGGGATGGTAACGCTGGTCAGTTTGGTGCAGTCCAAGAACGCTTCATACCCGATGTTGGTGACGGCAGGAACACCCCCCTTGAAGGTGTCGCCAATCGTAACGCTGGTCAGGCCGGTGCAGTCATAGAACGCATTGGTTCCGATGCTGGTGACACTGTTGGGGATGGTAACGCTGGTCAGGCTGGTGCAGACTGCGAACGTCCAGTTGGTGATACTTGTGACGCTGCTGCCAATCGTGACGCTGTTCAGTTTGGTGCAGTAATAGAACGCATAGTCCCCGATGCTGGTGACGCTGTTGGGGATGGTAACGCCGGTCAGGTTGGTGCATACCCCGAACGCTTCTTCCCCAATGCCGGTGACGCTGGTGCCAATCGTAACGCTGGTCAGGCTATAGCATCTATAGAACGCTTCTGCCCCGATGCTGGTGACGCTGTTGGGAATGATAACGCTGGTCAGGCCGGAGCCAAAGAACGCATAGTCCCCGATACTCGTGACACTGTTGGGGATGGTAACACTGGTCAGGCTCGTGCAGTCATCAAACACATAGGACCCGATACTCGTGACACTGTTGGGGATGGTAACGCTGGTCAGGCTGGTGCAGCCTTCGAACGCTTCTATCCCGATGCTGGTGACGTTGGTGCCAATCGTGACGCTGGTCAGGTTGGTGCAGCTCTCGAACGCAAACCCCCAGATATTGGTGACGCTGTTGGGGATGGTAACGCTGGTCAGGCTGGTGGAGCCAGTGAACGGACCGCCAGTGAAACAGTCGCAGCCAAGGCTGGTGACAGGGTAGCCGTTGATGGTGCTGGGCACAACAACAGCACCGCCGGGACCGGTGTATTCCTTGATGGTGATGGGGCCAGTTGCGGGAGTGTATTCCCAAACGCCGTAACTGTTCGTGTAATAATAATATTGAGCCTGCGCCACGGCGGGCAGCACCAACAGCAACAGCAGCGGCAGCAACTTCGTTGCGGCGATAATTTTCAAGGCACGAGCGTTCATATTTCCTTTCAAATTACAGCGATTTCGCTTTGCGAGAATCATTGCATTGACTGAATCAAGCTCGCACAGAAGTCTTGGCCCCACTCAAGAATGGTGAGAAAGTTTGACGGGAGAAGCATTACAAAATCAAATGATTATGTCAATCGCAACTTTTAAGCGGTTTTCTGCTTTGCTTGACCGAAATATCGCCGATTTGGATTTGGTAGGTGGGCAAGAAGGAGAATCGTTCGTGTCCCTTAAAAAACCGCGCAAAAAAAAACGGCCTCCGTTTCCGAAGGCCGCTTTGTTTTTGCGGTAATTGATTTTATTTGCCCGGTGTCGCGGGCGGAGTCGGCGGCGGGGGCGGTGTGCCGCTGCCGCAGCCGGTCAGTCCAAACCGGCTTCCTTTTTCACCTGTGGCCACGGGATGCGCGGCTTGTTGCCGTGCGCGCTTTTCGCCCGTTCAATCGTCCGGGCATCTTCCACGTCTTCCACCGTCTGCCGCATCTGGCGCATCAGGGACTTGGCCTGGGTCAATTGGGTATCCAATGGATTTTTCATCCCGGTTTAATTGTTCGGCGGATGCTCATGGTTTGACCGGGCATTCACGCCAGGGCGAAAACATCCAGTGACACGGTGCGAGCGGGCTGGTTGTTGCCATGCACCAACTGACGGATGGCTTCCGTCGTCGTGCGGGAAAAGGTCGCCTCGCCGCAATGCGCACAAACTTTGGCCGGAATGTTTTCCACCAGCACGCGCCGGTTGTCCACGGTGAAAACCTCGCTCACAAAATCAGACTTGGCGGCGGTGTGGCCGCACACATGGCACTTAAACATGATTACCTCCGTTTCCGGTGTTCGATCCATTCATTCGCATCAGGCTCATAAATCGTAATAATTTTTGTCAAATCCGACTCGCCAAACGATACCTGAAAATGCAGCGCCCGTCCAGCCGTTGTAAAACCCAGCAGCAGCGCGCTCGGCGAATACTTGTCATCCGGGTAATTTTCGATGACCTCCGCCCCGGCTCCCGCCGCGCGGATTTCCGGCTCGCTGATGTTCCGCTCCACCGCGCGCCGGAAAGCATGGCGGCTGAACTCATATTCGCCCGCCGCCAACTGCCGCTGAATTTCGGCCAGGGTTTTCATTTCCAATGCTTCCGCGCCACCGGCAGGAATTCAATCTGATACCGCATGGCCGTTTGATTTACGGCTTGGGTGTCGCAGGCGGTGGTGTTGGCGTGCCGCCGTTGCTATGTCCGCCGCCGGTGTCCACGATGATGCGGGCGCGTTTCCAGGCTTCGATGAAGCGTTTGCCGACATCGGTGCCGTCGAATTGCAAGGCGAGGTCGTCCATGTCCGTCACCAATTGCACGAGGGCGGCGGTGTCGGTTTCCACTTCGCGCAGCAAGGCGCTCTTGTTGACAATTTGTCCACGCGGCGTGTTCATCACTTTGCCAAAGGCGGCGCTGGCGGCGGTGAGCGTGGCAATGCGGGCGGCGGTCACGCCGCGTCCGGCGGCGGCGGGATCGCTGACGGCGGCGCTGGCGAGATTGAGAATGGCCGTGGCTTTGTCCAAAAGCACCTGCTTGCGCAACCGCACGATGTCGGTCTTGGTCACGTCCACCTTGCCGAGATTGTCGAGGTCGCCGTTTTTCTTGAAATGGTTGGCGAGCGCGCGAGCAAGGATGAACGCGGCATTTTCCAGCGCGGTTTCCGCAGCGGAACTGGCATCGCCGCCGCCGCCGGTGGCCGCATCCGCTTGTGCGCCCAAAACGGTGACGCTGCCGTAATTGGTTTGAAGGGTCGCCATGTCCGTGCCGAAATCGGCGGGCGGGTTGCCAGTCCAGACGGGTTGGTAATCGGTGCTGTTGGCGACGGTGAGGCACGCGCCGACCATGTTCAACTGGTTTTGTATGCGTGAGTTCATAGGCTTTGTGGGTTTGAGTCTGGACTTGGCGGCAAATTCGTCAAGGGCATTTATTGGAAACCCGAAGTTGCGGCGACCCTGTCGGTGGGTAGCACAGGCCACTGGCCTGTGCCAAGCGGCGACCCGCCGCTCGGAACGGGGAATACGCGCGCATTTTTCCGCACGTCGGTTTCAGGTGCCAACGTCCTCCCCGTTCCGTCCGGCCACTGGCCGGACGGCACCGGCGGGTCGCCTGTGCCACCCATGCCTGCTTCGAAATTCGGCTTTATTGGAGATTATTCGGATTTGTGAGGAAATCCGCTGTTTCCGGCCATTGACAGGCGGCGCGCGGCGATTGCGCGGCGGCAACTGCGTATTTCCTCAATGTTTGCGGGCATTGCCTGAATGTTGGCGGCGATTGTTTGGCTGTAATTCCCGATTGTTTGAAGGTAAATGCCAATTGCTTGGCCATCAGTGGCGATTGTTGAACCGTCGGCGGCGATTGCCTGGGCGTCAATTTCCGTTGCTCAACTGTCAGCGGCGATTGCCCGATTGCAAATGGCGGTTGCTTGAATGTCGGCGTTCGTTGGGCGGCGATGGATTTTGCTCCGGCGATTGCGTGTGGGCGTCGGGCGGCTGGCGGTGTTCGTCCGCCAAAAGCAAAATCATTTCCGCCACCGCAGCAGCCGCAGCGCGTTGCCAATCACGACCAGATCGGACACGCCCATCGCCGCCGCGCAGAAAATCGGGCTGATGAAACCCATCGCCGCCAGCGGCACGCCGAGCGCGTTGTAAAAAAACGCCCAGAACAAATTCTGCTTGATCGTCCGCAACGTCGCGCGTGCCAAGCCCAGCGCCTCCGGCACGGCCTCGATTTCCGATTTCAGCAAAATAATGTCCGCCGCCTCGCGCGCCACGTCGCTGGCGCGGCTCACGGCAACGCCCAGATCGGCCTGCGTAAGGGCCGGCGCGTCGTTGATGCCGTCGCCCACAAACGCCACGCGTCCGCCGCTCGCCTGAAGTTTTTTCACAAACTCCGCCTTCTGCTCCGGTGGCACTTCGGCAAAAACATTTTCCGGCACGACGCCGACCTGTTTGGCGATGCTTGCCGCGGTTAAAGAATTGTCGCCCGTGAGCAGATAAATTTTCAGTCCCTGCCGCTGGAGTTGCGCAACAACCTGTCTGGCGTTCGTTTTCACCGCATCGCGCACGGCAAAAAGTCCGAGCAAATTTTTGTCGGATGCGAGGCCAACAATCGTCGCGCCTTGGCCTGACCATTCGGCAATAAATTTTTCACCCGCCGCCAAATCCACGCCGGATTCTCTGAGCCAACGCAGTGAGCCGAGGCGGACAAGGCTGGTTGAAGGTTGAAAGTTGAAGGTTGAAGGTTGAACACTCGCGCTCACGCCGCAGCCGCGAAGCTCCTGCCAATCCGAAAGCTCGATTTTCTCCGCAGAGATTTTAGCGATGGCTTGGCTGATGGGATGAGTTGAATTTCGCGCGAGCGCCGCCGCAAGAATTTTGAATTCTGAATTATGAATTCCGAATTCATTTTCCGCCGCCACTTCCGGTTTGCCCAAAGTCAGTGTTCCAGTCTTGTCGAAAATCACCGCCGTGATTTTTCCAGCCTTTTCCAATGCCACACCGTCGC
>Ga0209483_1000141_pt1 | contig 69639 bp, 66 predicted proteins | sample NGEPerA_FD_184508 | JGI IMG/M metagenome (GOLD analysis project Ga0209483, IMG submission 184508) | Arctic peat soil microbial communities from the Barrow Environmental Observatory site, Barrow, Alaska, USA - NGEE PermafrostL2-A... | ecosystem: Environmental > Terrestrial > Soil > Wetlands >... | reverse complement strand
ACCTTCGCCACGCCGCAGGCCGACGGCAGCCAGCGCGCCATCCAGGTGACGGTGTTCGCCCCGGTGCAGCGCGGGCTCGGCGATGGCCATCGCCCCTGGGATCGGCCCAACAGCACCATGACCAATGGCGCGGTGGCCGAGACCGTCGCCGGCGTCGAGGGTCCGGTGCTGACGGTGAAATATAAAGATGGCGAAAAGAAAATCATCGTGCCGCCGGAGGCGGTGATCTTGAACTACGTCGTCGGCGACCGCTCGGAGTTGAAATCCGGCGCGCATGTCGCCATCATCCGCGCGGTTAAAAAGCCGGATGGCTCGCTTGAGGCGAACCGCGTCAATGTCGGGCGCGGCGAGGTGGTGCCGCGGTAGACGCCGGCGCGGCGTGCCGCGCCGACGCATGCGCCGATCCGGGCGTGCTGACATCGAGGTCGGCGGCAAGCTCCGGGATTTCGCGCATCAATTGCTCCAGCCGCCGGTGCCGGCCGCTTGCGCTTTGCGCGCCTTACCAACGCGGGCAGTCGCATGCCGTTCAACGCCGGCCGGACAAAAAATAAAATTTCGGCGCGAGATCGAGTCCGCCATTACCGCGCGAAAACATTCACGCCGCGCGCTCGACCGTATGAATGTCGATCTTTGATTCCAGCGTCTTGTGCACCGGGCACTTGTCGGCGATCTCCATCAGCTTCTTGCGCTGCTCGGCATCGAGCGGGCCTTCCAGCGTGATGGCGCGTTCGATGCGATCGACCATGCTGGTTTTCGTTTCGCAAGTCTCGCAATCTTTCGCATGAATTTTTCCGTGGCTCAGGCGCACCGACACATTCTCCAGCGGAATTTTCTTGAAGTCGGCATAAAGCCTTATCGTCATCGACGTGCAGGTGCCCAATCCCGCCAATAGAAAATCGTAAGGGCCGGGCCCCGAATTGAGGCCGCCCAGTTTCTCCGGCTCGTCGGCGAGCAGCCGATGCCCGCCGGTCAAAATCTCCTGCTGGAATTTGCCGCCGTGGGTTTCGCGCACCACCACCAGGCCCACTTCGACTTCTTCCTCGGTCATCACTTCGGGCTGATCGAGATAGCGCCCCGCCCAGGCCGCGATCACATTCGCGACATAGACCGCGTCAGCCTTCTTGCTCAACAGATGATCGGCGCCGGCAAGCGAGACGAAACTCTTCGGATGTTTGGCGGCCTGAAAAATATGTGAGGCGTTGTCGATGCCGACCAACTCATCGGTCGGCGAATGAAACACCAACAGCGACTTGCGCAAAGTAGCGAGGCATTCGCTCAGCTTCTTCTCGGCCACGTCGTCGAGGAATTCCTTTTTGATCGTGAACGGCCGCCCGGCCAGTTTCACTTCCACTTCGCCCTGCGCGCGAATGGTCTCGACATGATCCTTGAACAGGCCGGTCACGTGCGACGGATCGTAGGGCGCGGCGATCGTCACCACCGCGCGCGCTTCGCCGATCCGGTGCGAAGCCGCCAGCACCGCGCAGCCGCCGAGCGAATGCCCGATCAGGATCGCCGGCGCTTCGTGCAGCTTGCGCAGATGATTGGCGGCGGCGACCAGATCGTCCACGTTCGAGGAAAAATGCGTATTGGCGAATTCGCCTTCGCTGCCGCCCAACCCGGTGAAATCGAAGCGCAACACCGCGATGCCGTGAATGGTCAGCCGCTCGGCGATGCGTTTGGCGGCGAGGTTGTCCTTGCCGCAGGTGAAGCAATGCGCGAACAGCGCGAAGGCGGTCGGCTTCCCCAGCGGCCAATCGAGCGTGGCGGCGAGCTGCTCGCCCTTGGCGTTGGGGAACATGAATTTTTCGCTGCGCATGGGAATAGCCTTTCCACTGCTGCTCGTGTCCCGGGCGCGGCGCAGCGCGTAGCGGTGCGCCGCGCCCGGGATCCAGCTTACTTATTTATAAAGCAATCGGGGGCTTCATGTTGGCAAGCGTCTAGTGATCGAGCCCGTGCGCAAACGCGGGCTGGTCGCGTTACTGAAATCGATGACGCCGGTCGACGAGGAGTTCGCAGAGATCGACGACCCGCCGCCGGACCGCCTGCGATAGCCCGCATGGAGCGTAGCGAAATGCGGGGCCGACGATGCAACGAAATCTAAGTCCCCGGATTTTGCTTCGCTTCATCCGGGCTACTTGCTGAAGGTGGAGAATTGGGTGGGGCCAGTGAGCCCGTAGCTCATATGGAGGGTAGCAGTAGTTCAAAAAGGAGCAGTTTAAGTCCGAACTTTAGGTAGTTGCAACCCGTGCGTGTCGCGCCCAGCCCTCGCGAACGCGATCTGTTCCAACACAAATTTTCAGGATAACAAGACGAATACCGAAAGCCTCATCTCCAAAATCATACCCCCATGAAACACATCGGCTTTCTCTCCTTCGGTCACTGGACCCCGTCCTCGCAGTCGCAGGTGCGCACGGCCTCCGACGCGCTGCTGCAATCGATCGAGCTCGCGGTCGCGGCCGAGGAATTGGGTGCGGACGGGGCCTATTTCCGCGTCCATCATTTCGCGCGCCAACTCGGCTCGCCCTTTCCGTTGCTGGCGGCTGTCGGCGCGCGCACCAAAAAAATCGAGATCGGCACCGCGGTCATCGACATGCGCTACGAGAACCCGCTCTATATGGTGGAGGACGCAAGCGCCGCCGACCTCATCGCCGGCGGCCGCCTGCAACTCGGCATTTCGCGCGGTTCGCCCGAGCAGGTGATCGACGGCTGGCGCTATTTCGGCTACGTGCCGCCGGACGGGCAGACCGACGCCGACATGGCGCGCAGCCACGCCGAGATCTTTCTCGAAACGTTGCGCGGGCAGGGCTTCGCCAAGCCAAATCCGCGCCCGATGTTTTCAAACCCGCCCGGCCTGTTGCGGCTCGAGCCGCATTCGGAGACCTTGCGCGAGCGCATCTGGTGGGGTGCCGGCACCAATGCCACGGCGGAATGGGCGGCCAAGCTCGGCATGAATTTGCAGTCTTCGACGCTCAAGATCGACGAAAGCGGCAAGCCGTTCCATGTGCAACAGGCCGAGCAGATCAGGCTTTATCGCGAGGCGTGGAAGGCGGCCGGGCACACGCGGAGCCCACGCGTCTCGGTCTCGCGCAGCATCTTCGCGCTGGTGAGCGATCAGGACCGCATGTATTTCGGCCACGATGAGAGCGAGGACCAGGTCGGTATGCTGAGCGAGAAGGAGCGCGCCATTTTCGGCCGCAGCTACGCCGCCGAACCGGATGCGTTGATCGCGCAGTTGAAGGCCGACGAGGGCATCGCCGAGGCCGATACGCTGTTGCTCACGGTGCCGAACCAGCTCGGCGTCGATTACAACGCGCATGTCATCGAGGCGATCTTGAAGCGCGTCGCGCCGGACATGGGGTGGCGGTGAGGTCTTTCCCTCTCCCCGTTCACGGGGAGAGGGAAGAAGCAGTCAGCGCTTCAGCTTCCCCAACACTTCTTTCAACTTCTCCGGCAACTTGACCGGCTTGTTGCTCGCGCGATCCACGTAAACATGCACGAAATGCCCCTGCGCGGCGGCTTGCGTTTCATCGTTGCGAAAAATGCCGACCTCGTAACGCACGCTTGATTTGCCCAGATGTACCACGCGAAGACCCGCGCGCACTTTGTCCGGAAAGGCGACGGATTTGAAATAATTGCATTGCGTCTCGACGACCAGCCCGATCACATCGCTCTTGGCGATATTGAGCGTGCCCTGCGCCACCAGATAGCCGTTCACCACCGTGTCGAAGAACGAGTAATAGACTACGTTGTTGATGTGACCGTAGACGTCGTTGTCCATCCAGCGCGTGGTGATGTCGCTGATATAAGGGAAGTCCGCGAGCGATAATGGCGACGGCTTTACCATTTACGAGGCGGACTTCTTCGCCCGCGGCTTTGCCTTCGCCGCCGCCTTCTTCTTTGCAACGCCGCCTTCGATCACGCGGCCGTCGATGTCGGTGACCTTCCCCACGCCGGTGAGCGCCATGGTGACGCTCAGTTCTTTTTCCAGAATATCGATCGCCTTGGCGACGCCGGCCTGGCCGTAAGCGCCGAGCCCATAGATATACGAGCGCCCGATCAGGCAGGCGCGCGCGCCCAAGGCCAGCGCGCGCACGATATCGGCGCCAGTACGGATGCCGCCATCGAATAAAATCTCGGTGCCGGAGCCGAGAGCATCGACAACGCGCGGCAGCATCGCAATCGAGGACGACGTGCCGTCGAGCTGGCGGCCGCCGTGATTCGACACCACGATGGCGTCGGCGCCCATATCGACCGCGCGCTTGGCGTCATCGACGTCGAGAATGCCCTTGATGACCAGCTTGCCCGGCCAGTATTTCTTGATCCACTCGACGTCCTTCCAGTTCAGCGCAGGATCGAACTGATCCTGCGTCCACTTCGACAGCGAATTGACGTTCTCCATGCCCGGCACGTGGCCGGAAATATTGCCGAAGGTCTTGCTCTTGCCCTTCAGCACGCTCCAGGCCCAGGCCGGCTTGGTGGCGATGTCGATGACATTCTTGATGCGGAACTCCGGCGGCACCGTCATGCCGTTCTTGATGTCCTTGTGACGTTGGCCAAGCACCTGCAAGTCGACCGTCAGCACCAGCGTGTCGACCTTGGCGGCGATGGCGCGGTCCAGCAATTGCTTGGAAAAGCCGCGGTCGCGAATGACGTACAACTGAAACCAGAACGGCTTAGCTGTCGCTTCCGCCACCTGCTCGATCGAGCAGATCGACATGGTCGAGAGCGTGAACGGAATGCCGGCTTCATTGGCCGCGCGCGCCGACAAGATTTCGCCGTCGCCGTGCTGCATGCCGCACAGCCCGATCGGTGCCAGGATCAGGGGCGCGGCGATCTTCTTGCCAAGCACGGTGGTCGTGAGGTCGCGCTCCGACACGTCAACCAGCACGCGCTGGCGCAGCTTGATCGCTTCCAGGTCGGTGCGATTGGCGCGCAGCGTCTGCTCGCTGTAGGAGCCTGAATCGGCATATTCAAAAAACGCGCGCGGAACCCGTGATTTGGCAATGGTGCGCAGGTCGTCAATGCAGGTGACGTTCTTCATGAGGACGCTCGGGGGCTGGCATATTCCACGGAAATCTGGCTACCGGGTAGCACAGCGGGCAAAGTAGCGAAATGCCCGGTTTCGGTGGCTTTCCGAGGCGGGCGGCACGGTATTCGCCAACCATTAACCGCGGTTCGTAAGGTTTCCTCACAATTTTTGACCTAAGTTGCCCCTCGGGACCGTACTATAAGGGCCGTGGGGGTCGGTTTGTCTCGCCCGGCAAGAAACGTCAAAAGGCGCGGCAAAAAGACCCGCGAGTTAACGGGCATTCGGGGCGTGAAGACAAACCGATAAGACAGACCAAAGGACGGTTTGAAAGTGGGCGTCGAGGGGCAATTCATGGTTCGCCGCTATTTTGGCACCGACGGCATTCGCGGTCTTGCTAATAAAGTCATTACGCCGGAGTTGGCGCTCAAAGTCGGGCAGGCCGCCGGCATTGTGTTCCGCAATGGCGATCATCGCCACCGCGTGCTGATCGGCAAGGACACACGCCTGTCCGGCTATATGATAGAGACCGCGCTGGTCGCGGGCTTTACCTCGGTCGGCATGGACGTGCTGCTGACCGGTCCCATTCCGACGCCGGCCGTCGGCATGCTGGCGCGCTCGATGCGCGCCGATATCGGCGTGATGATTTCCGCCTCGCATAATCCTTACGACGACAACGGCATCAAGCTGTTCGGCCCGGATGGCTTCAAGCTGTCGGACGAGGTCGAAAAGAAAATCGAGGCGCTGCTCGATTCCGATCTGAGCAAGCTGCTCGCCAAAGGCGACGACCTCGGCCGCGCCAAGCGCATCGACGGCGTGCAGGACCGCTACATCGAATTCGCCAAGCGCACGCTGCCGCGCGCTCTCGATCTGTCCGGCTTGCGCGTGGTGATCGATTGCGCTAATGGCGCCGCCTACAAGGTCGCGCCCGACGCGCTGTGGGAACTGGGGGCGGACGTCGTCGCCATCGGCGACAGTCCGGACGGCTTCAACATCAACAAGGATTGCGGCTCGACCGAGCTCGCCGCCATCACGCGTAAGGTGCGCGAGATGCGCGCCGATATCGGCATCGCGCTCGACGGCGACGCCGACCGTGTCATGATTATCGACGAGCTTGGCCATGTCGTCGATGGCGACCAATTGCTCGCCGTCATCGCCGAAAGCTGGAAAGCGGATGGCCGCCTTGCGCGCCCCGGTGTGGTGGCGACCGTAATGTCCAATCTCGGCCTGGAGCGCTATCTGCAATCGATCGATCTTACGCTCGTGCGCACGCCGGTCGGCGACCGCTACGTGCTCGAGCGCATGCGCGCCGACGGCTACAATATCGGCGGCGAGCAGTCCGGCCACATTATTCTCTCCGACTATTCCACCACCGGCGATGGCTTTGTCGCCGCGTTGCAGATGCTGGCTGTGGTGAAAGCCCGCAACAAGCCGGTGTCGGAAATCTGCCACCGCTTCGAGCCGCTGCCGCAGGTGTTGAAGAACGTGCGCTACAAGGCCGGCAAGCCGATGGAATCGAGCGCGGTGATGCGCGCCATCGCCAGCGCCGAGAAGAAACTCGGGCAGGGCGGTCGCCTGCTGGTGCGCCCGTCGGGCACCGAGCCGGTCATCCGCGTCATGGGCGAAGGCGACGACAAGCTGCTGGTCGAGCAGGTCGTGGATGACGTGTGCGAGGCGCTGACGCAGGTGGCGGCGTAGGATCTCTGTAGCCCGGATGGAGCGCAGCGAAATCCGGGATAAGAGCCGTTACTCCCCGTCCCGCGCCGCAAATTTCTCCTCGATATCCTGCCGCCCATCCAGCACGCGCACGATTTCCGGCGTGTCATTGACGACACGATAGAATACGGCGTGTGGCGTGGCGGCGAACGAACGCAGCCCCGGACGCACCTCGTTTCGCGCGCGTCCCGCAAACGGACGGTCTTCGATCAGCGAAATGATCTCGGCGATTTCGCGGAGGATCTTTTCCGCGGTATGCCCACCGGCGACTCGGACGTAGTAGTCCCAAATCCGCTCGCGATCGTCGAGTGCCTCGGGCGACCAGAGCGCCGCGCGCCTGACGTCTGCCATCTACCAGTTCTTTTGCCGAATGAACTCGTCGATGCTGGACTCTCTGCCCTGTCCCGCATCGAGCGAGCGGATGCCCTTGTCGATTTCCGTGCGCAAGGAACGCAGCTTTTCGACATGCGAGAGCAGTGTCCGCCCTATCTGTTCCTGATCCTCGGCGGGCAGGCGCTCCACTTCGGCGATGGCTTGTTCAAGTGTTTTGACCATGACACCACTGTACCAAATCGCTCAACGCAAAACAGAGGCAGCCGGCAGCCGGGGGCACTAACCCCTTTGCCGTCTCTAAAATGTTAGTCACACCCATCTTTTTCCTGCTTCGCAAACCAAAAAACCATTATAATTCAATATTTTAGAACGTTTTTAAACTGCGATTCCCTTTGACTTGGCGCAAGACGACCATTAGCTAATAGGCGAAAGCTATAGGGAGTGCGGTCGTCGAGCCGCTTAAGCCGGATATTAGATGATCGTCTGCTCCTGCAACGTCCTGACCGACACCGCCATCCGCGGCGCCTGCACGACGAAGGCGCCGCGCACGGCCGGGCAGGTCTATGGCTGCCTCGGCTGTTCCGCCCAATGCGGCCGCTGCGCGCGCACCATTCGTAAGATCATGGACGAAGCGCTCGTTGGCGCCGCCGCTTGCCCGTCCAACTGCGCCTGTGCGTTGCATCCCGCCAAACACGACTGAACGCGCCGCACGCGGTTGAAAGTGCCGCGCGCTTATTGACCGCCCCGCCCAAACATTGAATTGTTCGGCTTACAAACTGGCCGCCCGGCCTCGCGCCGGGCGCCGCCTGTTCAAGTCGCCAAAAGGATCAGCGTTATGAAGGGTGATGCCAAGGTTATCGAATACCTCAACAAGGCGCTGCGCCACGAACTCACGGCGGTCAATCAATACTGGCTGCATTACCGGCTGCTCGACAATTGGGGCCTGAAGGATCTCGCCAAGCAATGGCGCAAGGAATCGATCGAGGAAATGGAGCACGCCGATAAGCTGATCGAGCGCATCATCTTCTTTGACGGCTTCCCCAACATGCAGGTGCTCGATCCGCTGCACATCGGCCAGGATGTCAAGGAAATCCTCGATTGCGATTTGGCCGCCGAGATGTCGGCGCGCGCGCTCTATCAAGAGGCGTCAACCCATTGCCATTCGGCCAAGGACTACGTCACGCGCGATCTGTTCGACAAACTGATGTCGGACGAGGAACACCACATCGACTTTCTTGAAACCCAGCTCGATCTGGTCGTCAAGCTCGGCGTGCAGCTTTACGCCCAGCATCACATCGGCGAAATGGGCGAGGGCGACTGAGTTCGGACAGCGCCTTGAATTGTTCGAAAGTCACAAGCCGCCGCAACTGCACCGACACGTCGCGATGCTTGCAGCGAAAGTCGATCAGGCTCGATGACACCATCCCGCTACAGCCGATCGAGAGAATAAACCCGATCGCAATCGATCCGACGTTGCCGCGCGCGGCCCGCCGGCCGATCTGTTCGGCCAGCGCCGCCTGCTTAAGCGCCGCATAGGCTTCGACCAGGAAGCGCCTGCCCGGCTCGGTGAGCGCGCCCGCGCCGGCGATCGTAAACAAATCCTTAATGAACGATTCGCGCAGCGCTGCCCGCTGCCGCGCGCGCCTGCAATCCCGTGTTCATTAAGCAACGTGGTTAAAAAACAGGGTTAAGAGCCACTTAAGGATTTGCTGCCATCGTCCCTGCGATCTTCCGCCGCTTCGGCGACCCGTGGTTTGAGCAGGGGATGCTGGCATGGTCCGAGTGCGTCTAACCATTTCAATGATGTCGGTGGCCGTGACGCTGGCCGCCGGCGCGGCGCATGCCGCCGACTATGCGCCGCCGCCTTGTTACGACGCCGGCGCGATCGCCACTGGCCACGCGCCGCCCGGCGCCGTTCCCTGTTATGCGCCGCCGGTGGTGATCGAGGAATTCTCCGGCTGGTATCTGCGCGGCGACATCGGCATGAGCAATCAGTCGGTGAAAAGTCTGGACAATCCAGCCTTCAGCAATTTTGACGTGGTCGGATACGGCTTCGACAGCGCGCCGATCTTCGGCGTCGGCGTCGGCTATTACTTCAACGACTGGATGCGCTTCGATGTCACCGGTGAATACCGCGGCCGTTCCAATTTCCATGGCCTGGAAAATTACGGCACCTTCACCGACGAATATCACGGCAGCAAGTCGGAATTGACGTTCCTTGCCAACGCCTATGTCGATCTCGGCACCTGGCGCAATTTCACGCCCTTTGTCGGCGCCGGCATCGGCGTGTCGCGCAACTCCATCTACAACTTCACCGACAATAACATTCCGACAAACGGTGTCGCTTTCGCCGGCGATAATTCGAAATGGAGCCTTGCCTGGGCGCTGCACGCCGGCGTCGCCTACAAGGTAACGAAGAATTTTGCGGTCGAGTTCTCATACCGCTATCTCGATCTCGGCGATGCGGTCACCGGCGACATCGTGACGTACGATGGAAGCTGTCCTTGCACGAACAACCCGACGACCTTCCATCATCTGTCGTCGCACGACTTCCGCCTCGGCCTGCGCTTCAATCTGGATGCCTTCGAATCTTATTCGCGCCCGGCCCAGTATTACGCGCCGCCGCCGGTCTATCAGCCGCCGCCGGTCTACACGCAGCCGCCACCGCCGATACGCAGCAGAGGGTAGTTGCCCGCGCGGGTAACCGCGCGCGCGAAAGAGTGAAAGAACATGGTTAGTCGCCGCTTAATGCGATCGCGGTCTCTTGGTTTGGTCGCCGTGCACTTGTGCTGTGAGGGAGTGTTGTTATGAGGTTTTCCAGCAGCACGTTGCGGACGGTGTTGATCGTGGGGGCGGCGGTTGGTTGCCATGGGGCGGCCGCGATCGCCGCCGACTTTCCCGGCAATTTGCCGACGCTGCCGCCGCCGACGCTGGAGCGATCATTCGAACGCGTCGAATTTTCCTCCGGCTGGTATCTACGCGGGGATCTGGGGTACCGATTTCAGCACACCGGCTCATCGTCTAGTGGCGACGTTGCGCTGGTTCCCGATCCGACGTCGTCCAAACTCGATAACGCTTTCGTCTTCGGCCTCGGCGCCGGCATCAAGCGCGACTGGCTGCGCTTCGATATCACCGGCGATTACGGCTGGCGGTCGAAATACCGCGCCGAATACACCGGGGGCGAATTCTCCGGCAAGGTCGAGAGCTTCACCGTTTTAGGCAACGCCTATGCCGATCTTGGCACCTGGTACGGGCTGACGCCTTATGTCGGTGCCGGCATCGGCGGCGCTAATGTGATTTTCTCGTCCTACGAAAATCCGGGCGCAGTTGCGCCAATAGCGTCGACCGCGGTGCCAGTCAGCCGCTGGAATCTGGCCTGGGCAGTGACGGCGGGCGTCAGCTATAGCGTTGCCCGCAACGTCCTGCTGGATTTCGGCTACCGCCACGTCAATTTGGGCGATGTGAGCGGCGGTCCGAGCGAGCAGTTGACCGTGAAAAAACTTACCGGCGATGAAATCCGCATCGGCTTCCGCTACCTCATCGACTAGGTCTCCGCGCTGATCGGCACTTTAAGCCGCTTGACCTTTTCACGGACCTTCCGTATTCCCGCCAGTGGGACACCCCTCCCCAACGAGGGGCTGCTATCTGGAAGGATAGACGATGACAGCGAACAAGCCCGGCGTGCGGCCGGAAAACCCGCACTTTTCGTCCGGCCCCTGCGCCAAGCGTCCCGGATGGTCTCTGCAAGCCCTCACCGACGCCGTCTTAGCACGCTCGCACCGGTCCAAGATCGGCAAGGCGAAGCTCAAGCGCGCCATCGATTTGACGCGTGAAGTGCTCGGCGTTCCCGCCGATTATCGCATCGGCATCGTGCCGGCCTCCGATACCGGCGCGGTCGAAATGGCGCTGTGGTCGATGCTGGGCGCGCGGCCCGTCACCATGCTGACATGGGAATCTTTCGGCGAAGGCTGGGTTACCGACGTCGAGAAGCAACTGAAACTAAAAGACGTCACGGTGCTGAAAGCGCCCTATGGCGAATTGCCCGACCTCTCGAAAGTTAATTTCGACAGCGACGTGGTCTTCACCTGGAACGGCACCACGTCCGGCGTGCGCGTGCCGAACGGCGACTGGATCAAGGCCGACCGCAAGGGTCTCACCATCTGCGATGCCACCTCGGCTGCGTTCGCACAACGGCTTGATTTCCCCAAGCTCGATGTCGTCACCTTCTCCTGGCAGAAGGCGCTCGGCGGCGAGGGCGCTCACGGCATGCTGATCTTATCGCCACGCGCGGTCGAGCGGTTGGAAAGTTACAAACCTTCGTGGCCGCTGCCGAAGATTTTCCGCATGACCAAAGGCGGCAAGATCAACGAAGGCATCTTCATTGGCGAGACCATCAACACGCCGTCGATGTTGTGCGTCGAGGACTACCTCGACACGCTCACCTGGGCGAAGTCGATCGGCGGGTTGGACGCGACCGTCGCGCGCTCGGATGCCAACGCGAAAGCGCTGGCGCAATGGGTGACGGCGACACCGTGGATTGCCCATCTTGCCAAAAATCCGCAACAGCGTTCCAACACTTCCGTTTGTCTGGTCGTGACCGATCCGGCGGTGACGCAGCTCTCGCTTGACGCGCAGGCGGCTTTCGCCAAGAATCTGGCCGGCATTCTGGAGAAGGAAGGCGTCGCCTACGACATCGCCTATTATCGCGACGCGCCGGCGGGCTTACGCATCTGGTGCGGCGCCACGGTCGAGACGCGCGACGTCGAAGCGCTGACGCCCTGGCTCGACTGGGCCTTCGCCGAAGCCAAAGCCGCGCTGCCGAAGGCGGCTTAAAGATTGGTCATTCCGGGGCGCGAGCGTAGCGAGCGAACCCGGAATCCAGCAACAACCCACATTATTTTAATCTGGATTCCGGCTCTCGCGCTTTGCGCTCGGCCGGAATGACAACTGAGGTCACTATGCCCAAAGTTCTCATCTCCGACGCACTCTCCGAAGCCGCCGTGCAGATATTCAAAGATCGCGGTATCGAGGTCGACTTTCAACCCAATCTTGGCAAGGACAAGGACAAGCTCGCCGAGATCATCGGCAGTTACGATGGCCTCGCCATCCGCTCGGCTACCAAGGTGACGCCGAAGATTCTGGCCAACGCGAAAAATCTCAAAGTGATCGGCCGCGCCGGCATCGGCGTCGATAATGTCGACATCCCGGCCGCCACGGCCAAGGGCATCATCGTGATGAACACGCCCTTCGGCAATTCCATTACCACCGCCGAACACGCCATCACGCTGATGCTCGCATTGGCGCGCCAGATCCCGCAAGCCGACGCCTCCACACAGGCCGGCAAGTGGGAGAAGAACCGCTTCATGGGTGTCGAGATCACCGGCAAGACGCTGGGAGTCATCGGCTGCGGCAATATCGGCTCGATCGCCGCCGAGCGCGGCATCGGCCTCAAGATGAAAGTGATCGCTTACGATCCGTTCCTGTCGCCGGAGCGCGCGCTCGATCTCGGCGTCGAGAAGGTCGAACTCGAAGAACTGCTCAAGCGCGCCGATTTCATCACGCTGCATACCCCGCTCACCGACAAGACCCGCAACATCATCGACGCTACGGCGTTGAACAAGACCAAAAAGGGCGTGCGCATCATCAACTGCGCGCGCGGCGGTCTGGTCGACGAAGTAGCGTTGCGTGCTGCGCTCGATTCCAATCACGTCGCCGGCGCCGCCTTCGATGTGTTCGTGACCGAGCCCGCGACCGAAAATCCGCTGTTCGGCCATCCCAACGTCGTCTGCACGCCGCATCTGGGCGCGGCTACGAGCGAAGCGCAGGAAAACGTCGCGTTGCAGGTGGCCGAACAGATGTCGGATTACCTGTTGCGCGGCGCGATTTCGAACGCCGTCAACTTCCCCTCGATCACGGCGGAAGAGGCGCCCAAACTCAAGCCCTTCATTGCGCTCGCCGACAAGCTCGGCTCCTTTGCCGGCCAGTTGACCGAAAGCGGCATCTCCAAGGTGCAGATCGCCTATGAAGGCGCGGTCGCGCAGATGAACACCAGGGCGCTCACCTCGGCCGCGCTCGCAGGACTTTTGCGCCCGATGCTGGGCGACGCCAATGTCGTCTCGGCGCCGATCGTCGCCAAGGAGCGCGGCATCGTGGTGGAAGAAGTCACGCGCGAAATGGCCGGCGACTACGAGAGCCTGATCACGCTCACGGTCACCACTGAAAATCAGACCCGCTCGATCTCCGGCACCGTCTTCGCCGACGGCCGCCCGCGCATCGTCAACATAAAGGGTATCCGCATGGACGCGGAATTCGGCCCCTCGATGATCTACATCACCAATCTCGACAAGCCCGGTTTCATCGGCACCTTCTCCTCGACGCTGGGCGAAGCCGGCATCAACATCGCCACCTTCCACGTCGGCCGCGAAGCGCCCGGCGGCTCGGCGGTGGCGCTGATCGAGATCGACGGCGAATTGCCGCAGGCCCTGCTCGCCAAGGTGCGTGCGCTGCCGCAGGTGCAGAGCGCTAGGCCGCTGCATTTCTAGAAGGCGGCTGCGGTCCCGAAGTCCGCTGCGTTATCGTCGCGATTGCTTTGACGATTGCCTCAATTCGCGTATCGTCGTCGGTGGGTGTGAGGTGATTCCATTGAAATTTTTGTCCTGGCTCGATGCGCGGTGCGGCGGCGTCGGCATCGAGAAGTTTTTTGTCACCGGCTGGCGTGGCACCCTCGCGATCAATGTTTTCGTGCTGGTCGCGCTTTTCTTTGCATTCGGATTTTGGTGGCCGTACTGGCGTATCGGCGACATGGATATGTGGATGGTCTATGAGGCCTTTCTGTTCAACGACGGACTGCGCCAGGAATATTTCGATCATCCCGCCTACCTGACAATCCTGTTGCTAGGCGATTGGTTCTCGCTCTTGCATCACGTCGGTTTGTTGCCGGCGCATTCCTTGTCAGAACTCCCGCCGGTGAACGATACGTTCGCGTCTGGTCTGGCATGGATGCGCGCCACCCAGGCGGCGCGCGTCCTGTTGTTCTTGATCGGATTGGGCTTTTTAGCATCGTTTGCTTATCTGACGCGGGCGCTGGTGAAAAACTGGCGCATTGCCGCGCTGGCAACCTTTGCCCTGGCCTATTCCGGCGGTTTCATGATGGAAAGCCGAATTGTCCGCACCGAGCTGATCGCCGCCGGTTGCGCTTATGCGGCCTTGCTGGTGACGCTGGTCGCGGCGCAGCGGCCTGCCAGCAACTGGCGGCCGTTTATGGTCGGCATCGCAACGTTCTGCGCTACGCTTGCCATGCTCAACAAGGTCCACATTCTGTTTGTTGTGGTCGCGATTGCGCCACTCGCGTTTTTCTTCGGCCAACCAAGCCAGGTGTCGCCGCCGGCGTGGCATTCGCGCGGCCGGGCCATGGCGATGGCCGGGCTGTTTATCGCGGCCGCCGCACTTGCCGCGTTGGCGGCAAGATCGATCGTGATGTCGGGCCTGTTTGACCCGACCGTGCTTGCGGCACGCGTGAGAATTTTCGGCACCGGATTCCCGCTCTACCAGACCATGATCGGTATCTGGGTTTGTGTCTGGATCGCCGCCTACGCCGTTCAGTTTCGCGTCGGTCTGCTGGAAAGCATTTCGGTTGCGGCCACCGTCGTTGCCGGCGTCACGCTCGGCCTGCTGGTTCTGGCGATACGCCCGGATGTCGGGAATGCCACCGTCGTCATGAACCCGCTTGAAAAGATGCTCGCTTTCGCGGCCTCGAGTGCGCCAGATTTGATGAGCGGCGGCGGCTTATCGGGAACGACGTTCGTTCAGGCCTTGCTCGATGGCTTCGGACTATTGCTCGCAAGGCAGACGTTTTTCCTTAGTTCGTCGCCCCGCCCAACTATTTTTCTGGAATGGGCCGTTATCGCCGCGATGGTTTTTGCCTGGCGCCAGGGCGATCGCCGGACGGTTTTTCAGGCCGGGCTTCTGCTCGCGGCGGGTTGGGCCATCGATCTGATCGGAACATTCAGAGGCTTGAAACTCGAATACTTCATCATCACCGATCCCCTGACCATCATCGCCGGCGTCTGGCTTCTGGTCCGTATTCCGGCCTTGCAAACGCACCGCTGGACCAACCCGGTTGTGTTCGCGCTCTTGGCGGTGACCGTGTGTGTCGGGTTGGCGGAACCGGTTAAGCACAGCTTCAAGCGCGACATGCCGCTCGATTTCTGCAATCCGCATATCCCTATACCAAGCGGATCAGCACCTTCTCGTTTTGCCCCAGTTGACGCGGCGTCGAGCGAGCGACAGCAATAGCCTCGCGAAATCATATGGTTAGCGCTGGCCGCGGTGGCGCCCGCGGGGCCATTCCACGCCTTGCCACCGCCCCCCGCTTCCTTTATCTCCGGGTGGACCTGCCCGGCACCGCCCGGCGTCAGTGTCCGAAAACGCTGACGCGGAGAAGCAGTTTTTATGGCGAACGTGGTGGTTGTCGGCTCCCAGTGGGGAGACGAGGGTAAGGGCAAGATCGTCGACTGGCTGTCGGAGCAGGCCGACGTCGTGGTGCGGTTCCAGGGCGGCCACAATGCTGGCCACACGCTGGTGATCGGTAACGTCACTTATAAACTGTCGCTGTTGCCGTCCGGTGTTGTGCGCGGCGGCAAATTGTCGGTGATCGGCAATGGCGTCGTCATCGATCCGCGCGCTTTGTTGGCCGAAATTGCGCAGCTTCAAAAACAAGGCGTCGCGGTGACGCCCGACAATCTGCGCATCGCCGAGAACGCCACGCTGATCCTGCCGCTGCATCGGGAACTCGAAGCTATCCGCGAAAATTCCTCGGCCCGCATCGGCACCACCAAGCGCGGCATCGGCCCGGCTTATGAAGATAAAGTCGGGCGCAGAGCCATCCGCTTTATGGACTTGGCCGACTTGCCGGCGCTGGCGCCCAAGATCGACCGTTTGCTCGCGCATCACAACGCGCTGCGGCGCGGCAACGGCCTTGCCGAACTCGATCCGAAAACGATTTATGACGACCTCGCTCAGGTTGCGCCGCAAGTTCTGCCTTACATGGATTCGGTCTGGTCGTTGCTCGACGGCAAGCGGCGCGAGGGTAAGCGTATTCTGTTCGAAGGCGCGCAAGGTGCGCTACTCGACATAGACCACGGCACCTATCCTTACGTCACGTCGTCGAACACGGTGGCCGCGCAGGCCGCGACCGGCTCGGGCCTCGGTCCGAACGCCATCGACTATGTGCTCGGCATCACCAAGGCCTACACCACGCGCGTGGGTGAGGGTCCGTTCCCGACCGATCAGATGCACAACGACATCGGCAAGATGCTGGGCGAGCGCGGCCGCGAATTCGGTACCGTCACCGGCCGCGCGCGCCGCTGCGGCTGGTTCGACGCGGTGCTGGTGCGCCAGACCGTGCGCACCTGCGGCATCGACGGCATCGCGCTCACCAAACTCGACATCCTCGACGGTTTTGCCGAGATCAAGGTTTGCACCGGCTATCGCCTCGACGGCCGCGAACTCGACTATCTGCCGGCCGGCGAACAAGCCCAGGCCAAAGTCGAGCCGGTCTACGAGATCATCGACGGATGGAAGGAACCCACCGCCGGTGCCCGCTCCTGGGCGCAATTGCCGGCACAGGCGATAAAATACGTGCGTCGAATCGAGGAGCTGATCGGTTGCCCGGTGACGCTGCTGTCGACCAGCCCGGAGCGCGAGGATACAATCCTGATGAAGAACCCGTTCGAGACATAAGCGGACGAAAAAAGACACGATCCGCAGGCATTGAATTTGTAAGTAGAAGTGCGCGATGCCGGGGAGGGGCGCCGATTTTGACGTATCACGCTTGAAACGCAAAGCTGAGGAATGGCTGATTATTATCCCCTGATTGCCCGCGCCGTCGCAGGCCTCGACAAGAACTCGGGCGAAAACCGCCGTGCGCTGTACGATCGCGCGCGCTCGGCGCTGGTCAATCAGCTGCGCGGCGTCGATCCGCCGCTCGACGAAAGCGACATCACGCGCGAGCGCCTGGCGCTCGAGGAGGCGATCCGCCGGCTCGAGGCGGAAGCGGCCAAGCGCACGCGCCCTGATGCCGCGGACGCGCCCGACGCGGACGAATACGACGACGGCCGCCAATCCCTCGGCGATCATGGTCTGCGCGATTTTCGTGACACGGTGGCTGAGATCGAAGGTCTCGGCGGCGCCAGCGCCGAAGCCAATCGCGCCGCGCGCGCGGCCTATGACGATGTTCCCGGCCGGCACGATTACGCCACCGGCCAGCACGGGCAACAGCACGCGCAACAAAACGAACATTATTTCGAACCGCCAGGCGGTGAACATCCGGCGCAACACGGCGGCGGTATGCCGGGGGAGCATCCGTCCGATTTGGCGCCGCCGCCGGTAACCGATGAAGACGATTACGCGCGCCCGCCGCGTTCGTACGGCGGCGTCATCAAGGTAATCTTGCTGCTGTTGCTGGTCGGCGGCGTCGCCGCCGGTGTCTATTGGCAGCGCGCCTCTGTCTTGTCGGCGGCAAAATCGGTGATGGCGATGGTGAAATCGTCACCGAAGCCGGCGCCGGCAAAGCCCGCCGCCACCAGCGAGCCGTCGGCGCGGCCGAAGATCGCCGACCGCATCGGCTCCTCCGACGCGCCGTCCGAAAAGCCGGCGACGGCGCCGGCCGCCGCGGTGGCGCAAAAGGTCGTACTCTACGACGAAGACCCGTCCGATCCGAAAGGCAAACGCTATGTCGGCTCGGCGGTGTGGCGCACCGAGACGGTGTCGCCCGGTCCCGGTCTTGCGCCCGAACTCGCCATCCGCGCCGACGTCGAAATTCCGGAACGGCGCATGCGCATGACCTGGTCGCTGCGGCGTAACACCGACAAGGCGCTGCCGGCCAGCCACACCATTGAGATCATGTTCACGCTGCCGGCCGATTTCTCCGAAGGTGGCATCGGCAACGTACCGGGCGTGTTGATGAAACAGAACGAGCAGGCGCGCGGCGTGCCGCTCGCCGGTCTCGCGGTCAAGGTGACTAACGGTTATTTCCTGATCGGACTTTCCGCCGTCGGCATCGACCTGCAACGCAACATCCAGTTGCTGAAAGAGCGCGACTGGTTCGATATCCCGATCGTCTACACCAACGGCAAGCGCGCCATCCTCGCGATGGAAAAAGGCACGCCCGGCGGCCGCGCGTTCGAGGAAGCGTTCCGCGCCTGGGGGCAGTAGGGCGTGCGCACTCGTCGATGGTGGTTGATCCGGAGCCGCGAATTCCGCTGCGCTCCCTCTCCCCATAGCCCGTCGAAGACGGGCGGAACGCCCTTAACGGGGAGAGGGTTGGGGTGAGGGGGTTAATAGCTCTCGTTAGGTTCTAACCCCTCACCCGGCTCGCTTTGCTCGCCGACCTCTCCTTATGGGAGAGGTGAAGAACCTTACTTCGCCCAGGGAAACAGCACCGCCGGGAAATCCGCCGCCGAGCGGTGGCCGCGAGCCGGCTCGCGATAAGTCGGACGCGGGCCATCATCGGACACGACGGCGCGGCGATAAAGATGCCAGGTCGCATGGCCGAGGATCGGCATCGTCACCGTCAGTCCGATGAACATCGGCAGCGCGCCGAGAAATAGCAGCGCTGCGACGACCAATCCCCATACCGCCATGGTGAGCGGATTTTCCAGAACCACTCGGATCGAGGTGAGTAGCGCCACCGCCGCGCCAACGTCGCGATCGAGCATCAAGGGAAACGACACCGCGCTCACCGTCAGCACCAAAATCGCGAAGAGAAAGCCGATGCCATTGCCGAGGATAATCAGATTCCAGCCGGCGCTGGTGGTCAGCACGTCGTGCAAAAACCCGCCGATGGAATCCGGCGTGGCGTAACCAAAGTCGGCGATATAAAGCGCGTTGGCGGCGGCAATCCATAACACGAAGATCGCCATCAGCAACAGCCCGAGCGCCACGATGGCGCCGATCGAGGACGACTGCACCACGTCGAGCGCGTGCGTCACCGAGGTCTCCTGGCCGGCTTCGCGCCGGCGGCTGAGCTCATAAAGCCCGAGCGCGGCGAGCGGACCGACCAGCGCAAAGCCAGTCACCAGGGGATAGAGCAAAGGCAGCACCGAATAACCGAAGGCAAGCCGCGCCGCGAGCAGGCCGACGACTGGATAGATCACGCACAGGAACATCGCGTGCGTCGGCATCGCGTAGAAATCCTGCGCGCCGAGGCGCAGCGCGTCGATGAGATCTGAAACGCTGATGCGGCGAACCCGGATATCGCTGGCGGTGGTGCCAGCGCCAAGCAGCAAGTGTGAATGCGCCATGATCGCCTCCTGAAACTCTGTTCAGGCTGCCGTGGCCTTAGCGTTGCCGAACGTGTTTCCGACCTTGGCCTAACTTCTTTATTCCGGCCGCGGTCGATTCCGCCACGAGCCTGACTAAAACTAGCACACCCGGGCCAGGCGCGATGATCACGATTGCGCGTTCGACCGTTCCGGGCAGCGGTATCAGAGCCGGGATTTGCGACGCGCCGTCTTGCGCGCCGTATTGCGGCTTTTGCGTGCCGCCTTTTTGACCGTGCGCTTGGTCTTGGCGGTCGCGCGCTTGACTTTCTTCTTGGCGCGTTTTTTTGCGCGTTTGGCCGCGTGTGGCAGTGAGCGCTTGGCGGCGGCGACTTTGGTCTTGAGCTGCTTGATGATCTTTTCGGCGTCGGCAATGGTCTTCTCGGCTTCGCGCACGTAGCGGCGTTGCGCCGCCGTTTCCGTGGTTCGACTGGAAGATACCAAACGGCCGAAGCGCTTTCGCGCGGCGCTCAGGAAACCACTTGCCCGGCGCACGGCCTGATGTTCGGCCGCGACCAGCATCTTTGTCGCCTTCATTCGTTGCCCCTTTAGCCTGTTGCCTTACAGAAGAAATGAACGGCAGGCTGAAAAGTTCCATGGACGAAACCCGACATGCGCTCCAAATGGAGTCTGGAGCGCAAATGGAAACGGCCGGGAAATTCCCGGCCGTCTGAAGCTCTTACATGCGATGCGCGTTTAGTGCACGGTCGCGCCGGCCGTCACGGCCGGCGTTTCCTTCGGCGTTTCCAGCGCGGCGATCGAGGTCTTCACCGCCTTCTGCACCTTCTCGAACGCGCGCACCTCGATCTGGCGCACGCGCTCGCGCGAGACGCCGAACTCGGTGGCGAGATCCTCGAGCGTGATCGGATCGTCGGCGAGCCGCCGCGCCTCGAAGATGCGGCGTTCGCGCTCGTTCAGCACGCCGAGTGCGCCGATCAGCGCCTGGTGGCGGTTACCGCTTTCCTCGCTGTCGGCGAGAATGCGCTCCTGGCTCGGTGCGTCATCGACCAGCCAATCCATCCACTCGCCGCTTTCGCCGTCGTCGCGGATCGAAGCGTTGAGCGAAGCGTCACCGCCGAGCCGGCGGTTCATGTCGACGACGTCCTGCTCGGTCACGCCCAACTGCGTAGCGATGACTTTGACCTGATCGGGCCGTAGATCGCCTTCCTCCAGCGCGGAGATTTTGCTCTTGGCCTTGCGCAGGTTGAAGAACAGCTTCTTTTGGTTGGCGGTGGTGCCCATTTTAACCAGCGACCACGAGCGCAGGATGTATTCCTGGATCGCGGCCTTGATCCACCACATCGCATAGGTGGCGAGGCGAAAGCCCTTTTCGGGCTCGAAGCGTTTGACCGCCTGCATCAGGCCGACATTGCCTTCCGAGACGACCTCGGAAATCGGCAGGCCGTAGCCGCGATAGCCCATGGCGATCTTGGCGACGAGACGGAGATGGCTGGTGACGAGCTTATGCGCGGCTTCACGATCGCCGTGTTCGCGCCAGCTACGCGCCAGCATGTATTCTTCCTGCGGTTCCAGCATGGGGAACCGGCGGATTTCATCCAGGTAGTGAGAAAGACCGGATTCGGCCTTGAGTGCCGGCATTGCGGCTGAACGGGCCATGATAGCGCCCTCCTTATAAAATGCCCCCGACGGATCGGCAGGCGGTTGTCACCGTCGCTCCCCGAGCCGACGGTGCGCATCCTCTCGCGTCCGCGAAAACGAACGCAGGTGCAGCATACTGGTTAGGGCAGGGCAATGAAAGCATCCCGCCGTCACGTCGCCGTGACCCTGCCATGCGCTTATAAACTATTGATGGAGATGGCTTATTTCCAGCGTGCCAAGCCGTTGAGACGGTCGTTGCCGCTCGCGGGCACCACGATAACGACACAAATAGCCCGATCGTTCCGGGCGGAACTCGGGTTTAGGCAGATTCGGAGACTTCGGGTCACAACTGCCCTAAATGGCGTAGCGAAGCCGATTTTCAAGGGCTTCACGCTTTAGCCCGCAACGCCGCGATCAAGGCCTGCATGTCGGCGGGTGGGGCCGACTCGAACCGCAGTTCTTCGCGGGTCACCGGGTGAGTGAAGCCGAGCACGGCCGCATGCAGCGCCTGCCGGCCGAGCGCCTCGACCGCGGCACGCGCTTGCGGGCCGAGCCGTGCGCCCTTGGTCTTGAAGCCGGTGGCATAAGTTTCGTCGCCCATGATCGGATGGCCGATATGAGCTAGATGCACGCGGATCTGATGCGTGCGGCCGGTCTCCAGCATGCAAGCGAGCAAGCTTGCTACCGGCTTCTCATCCGGCCCGATATAACGCTCGCGCATTTCCCAATGGGTGATGGCGTCGCGCCCGCCCTCGCGCACGGCGCGCTTCTCGCGGTTCTGCGAACTGCGGTCGAGCGGGGCATCGATGGTGCCCTTGGCGCGGTCGGGCGCGCCCCAGACCAAAGCGAGATAGCCGCGCTGCAATCCGCTTGCGAGCTTGTCGGAAAATTGCTTCGACAGATGGCGGTGCGCGCGGTCGTTTTTCGCCACTACCATGAGGCCGGACGTATCCTTGTCGAGCCGGTGCACAATGCCCGGCCGCTTGACGCCGCCGATGCCGGAAAGTGTGTCGCCGCAATGCGCGATCAGCGCATTCACCAGCGTGCCGCTCGAATGCCCGGCGGACGGATGCACCACCAGGCCCTTCGTCTTGTCGATCACGATCAGGTCGTCGTCTTCATAGACAATAGTGAGTGGGATCGCTTCGCCCGCGGGCTTGGCTTCTTCCGGCGGCGGAAGATTGACATTGATAATGTCGCCGAATTTGACGGCAGCCGAAGGATCGAGGATCGTGCGCGCCATAACGGAAACTTGGCCGTCGAGGATCAAGGCTTTCAGGCGCGAGCGCGAAAGCGTAGGAATCCGTACAGCCAGCACGCGGTCGAGGCGGCCGCCTGAATCTTCCTCGCCGATTGTAATCGTTTCGCTATCGCTCATATCTTTTCTTTAGCAAATTGGCCGAACGCATGCCCGATGACGTCAAACCGCTCGATCCCGATCAGGCCCGCTCGCTGGCGCAGGTGCGCCGCCTGATGATGTTCGCGCTGATGACAACCTGCGTCGCCATCGGGCTGGTGTTTGCCGTCATTGGCTACAAGATTTACCGCTCGGGCGACAGTGCGGTGGAGGCGGGGGGCGAGCCGGTCGATGTGACCGTGAACCTTCCGGCCGGCGCCAGGGTCGTCTCCACGACCATCGGCAACGACCACATCGTGGTGACCGTCGAGGTCGGCGGCGTCACCGAATTGCGCACTTTCGATCCCGATACGCTCAAGCCGCTCGGGCGACTGCGGCTGGAAGTGAAGCCTTAAACCAGGCGCTCCACTTGCGCGAGTGTTTATCCGCTCAGGGCTAGCGCGAGGCGTCCTTGCGTGGTCTGGATCTTTGCGCGATCCTTTCGCCGCCGGATACAACAACAAGCGCGACCCGGCGCTTGCACCGCCGCCGGATCGCGGCTATCTCCAAGGCCCTGAAGACTTTTGGCCAAGCTCCCTTCGTCTAGTGGCCCAGGACGTCGCCCTCTCACGGCGAAAACAGGGGTTCGAGTCCCCTAGGGAGCGCCAATAAAATCAATTACTCAGCGATTTTGCTAGCCGACGAGTCCAATTAGTAGGCTGCTGAAAAACTCTTTGCCGTCATTCCGGACGCCGCTTAGCGGCGACCTGGAATCCAGAAATACAAGGAAATTCAATAGAGCTGGATTCCGGGTTAGCGCCTTCGGCGCGCCCCGGAATGACGCCGGATACTTTTTCAGCGCCTGCTAGAGACCAATACCGCTAGCACGCCGCCCTCCTCAGTTGTGCTCATTCCACATTGTGCGAATATGATTTAATAAGTGATTTTTTACCAATGGTTTTTCCAGCCTCGCGACAGTAGCGAAAAATTTGGGGACAATACTGAGCTGCGGATAGGCCGTTAGAAATAGAAAAGGAATACCTCTACGCTGCAATTCTTCGGCGACCGGCCAGATCATCTCGCCGGAAATGTTTATGTCGAGTACAGTGGCGTCGAGAGATTCCGATTGAACAAGTTGTATCGCTGCCGCGAGTCGTGCCGCCGGTCCGACGATCTTGCATCCAATGCTTTCCAGAACATCCATCGTTGTTAGTGCGACCAGAAAATCATCTTCAACAACCAAGACTCGTTGTCTCACGAGCGTCTCTTTTGGTTATCGGCGACTGGAAGAAGGGTCGAGCTTACGCCAACGTTGGGCCTGACGAATCGTTCAGGGAACTACCTACAGTCCTTTTCGCGCTGCGTTCAAGGACCCCCCCCCCCCGGGGGCGGGGGCGCACTGCTGGCCGCCATGACCGACAACGGTGCATGGATTTCATAGTCCAAGCCTTCAGGTGCAAAACTGACTTTTGGTTTCGCGCCAAAATCCTGCGCAACGACCTTTTCGAGCAATATGCGACCGAAGCCTTCGCGGGTTGGCGGCTTGACTGGCGGTCCGTCGTGTTCTTGCCAGCGAAACCGGAATTCAGCTTCCTCTCCCGTTCCCTCAACCTTCCATTGGATCGACACGTGACCGACTGCCTGGGACAGCGCACCGTACTTGGTGGCGTTGGTCGCGAGTTCATGAATAAGAAGCGCGAACGTCTGCGCGGTCTTGGAGTTGAGCATTACATCGGGGCCGTCGGCATTGACCCGATCGGAGAAGCCTTCAATTTCAAGACGAATGATCTCGGTCAAAGACGCATATTCGAAACCATCGGCCATGAGCACCGTTTGACTGCGCGCCAGTGCTTGGATGCGGTTTGCGAGCACTTCGCGCGCCTCGGCGAGCGACCGCGTTCCAGACATCGTTCGGGACGCAATCGAATGAACCACAGCCAACAGATTTTTGCCCCTGTGTGCGAGTTCATTCATGAGGAGCTGTTGGCGCTCTTCAGCCTCCTTGCGATCCGTAATGTCGTAAAAGCAATTGATGGCTCCCGTGACTTCTCCGCGCTGGTTCTTTAGCGGACGAATGTTCACAACCACGGTGACCCGCGAGCCGTCGGTCCGCTCGATGAGCACTTCGACGTCGCGCGCGACCGAAATTTTTCCGGAGATTACCTCGGCCATCGGGCATTGTTCATGCGGCATAAAACTGCCGTCAGGACGGAACAGCTTGAACGAGCCACAAAACCGCTCGTCAGTATCCCCGGACGCCGGCTCGCGGTTCCACAGTTCGACAGCGCGGCGGTTAAAGTTCTGAATCACACCTGAGGCATCACAGAAATAAACGGCCACGGGACCCAACTCGAACATGGCGCGAAAGCGTTCTTCGCTTTCACGCAACGCCTCCTCCGACCGTTTATGCTCGGTGATGTCGGTGAAAAGGACGGCCACTCGTCGGCTCCCGGGCTCACCAATCTTAAAGGCATAGACATCAAACCAACGGCCAAGCGACTTGTATTCGTTTTCAAAACGAACCGGTTCGCCCGTCACGGCGACTTTGCCGTAGTTCACAAGCCAATGTTCTTCAATTTCCGTGACGAACTCCAGCATCCGTTTGCCCGTTACGTCGTGCATACCGGACTGCTTGTCGAAAGCACGGTTCACTTCCAAAAACCGGTAATCGACCGGCTTTTCGCGCTTGTCGAATATCATCTCAATGATGCAATAGCCTTCGTCCATAGAATTGAACAAATTGCGATAACGATCTTCACTTTCGCGCAGCGCGGTCTCTGCCTGTTTGCGCTCGGCGATTTCCTCTTGGAGCCGCGCGTTCAATGTTTCGGCAGCTTCGGTGAGTTCATGCTGGCGGACCGAGCCGAGGACTAACGCCTCGTTCATCGCGAGCATTTTTTCGTTAGTCTGCGAAGTCTTGGTCATTGTCTAATGATACTCGATAATCTCGCGAAAAGTTCCCATATAGACCGCATCGTTGCACTTCACGGATTAGTGTAGGGGTCTTTTCTCTTTACTTTTCGCCTTCGGCTCAGGCGCGGCTTCCTCTTTTTGCGCTAGGCGCGGGCCGGTTCGCCGGGGGATTCCGGTGGTCAGCCCGTCGTACTCCGTGGTTCGCGGATGGATGACGACCACGCCCTTGTCCGTAATGACATATTCGCGGATGTCTTTGCTGTGGTTGCCGCCGCGCATTTTAATCACGACCATTATCTTCCTAAGCTGGCCGTCGATCTCGACATAGCGCAACCGGATAATGTCATCGGTGAGGAACGAGATTGTATAGTGACTAAACGACATCTCGGTAAATTTGTCTTCCACCTCCACCGTGCTGAGAACCGTGACCCCGGCTCCCGTCAAAGCTGCGATCATCCGGTAGAGCGACTCGCGAAAATCCGTGCGGAAACCGGGTGCCAGTGCCATCTCAAAACCGACCAGCGAATCGATCACCAGCCGTTTCGCGCCGACCCTTTTGATGGCGTCGAGAATTTCTTGCATCGTTTCGTCCACCGAAAGATCGAGCGGACGGAGGTAAAGGATTTCGAGCTTTCCCTTTTCCTGCGGTGTTCTTAAATTCAAACCAAAACTGTCGGCGCGATCCGTGTATCCCTTTGGGCGCTCCTCGAAGATCGCCATGATACCCGGTTCACCCTTGCGCAGTCCTTCGGCGATAAATTGCGTGGCCAAGGCCGATTTGCCCGTCCCCGACGGCCCCGCGATCAGGAGACTGTCGCCTTCGAGGACGCCCCCGCCCATCATTTTGTCCAGTTCCGGAATGCCAACGGAAAGCCGCCGGCGCCGCGAAGGTTTCGATTTTTGTCCGATCAATCCCAGCGTGCGCGAGAAGGCTTGCATCCCGTCATCGCTGATGCGGATGGTGTGCAATCCTGGCACCGATGCCACCCCGCGCAATTTGTAGATTTGCAGTTTTCGCACCACGGAATTTCTCTCGGCCACCTGCGAAAGCCAGAAAAGACCATCGGCGACGGTGAACAGCGGGTTGTCGCGCATCTCATCGACGGTATATTCCCCGACCAGAAACGACGTAGCTTCCCAACTAGTCAGAAACTGGGCGAGGCGCTGGATGAAGGATTGCATCTCCAGTTCGCTCGCGCTGGCCATCGCTTTGCGCACCACGGTGCGAAAGGAATCCACCACCACGACGCCGGGATTGGTCGCCGTGACTTCTCTGATGATTTCTTCCAGTACCGCGTCTAAATCTTTTTCCAATACCACGTCGGACAGGTTGATAAAGCGAATGGCCTTACCCAACTTGGATTCGTCGAAAAAAGAATATTGCTGCTGGTAGCGCAGCATCTTCAAAGCTGGTTCGCCGAGGACGGTGAAATAGAGCGCGGGTTTGCGTGCCGTGGCATTGGCGAAAACAATCTGGTGCGCCAGCGTGGTTTTGCCGCAACCTGGCGTGCCGGCGATGATGTTGAAAGAAAATTCTGGGATGCCGCCGCCCAGAATGTCGTCGAGGCCGCGAACGCCGGTCGGCAGTTTGTGGATCGTGACTTTAGTCCGCTGGCTCACAGCTTGTTTTTTTGCCGGGTTACGTTTTCGGTTTTTCATCGATCACCTTTACCGACATCCAAATTGTTGAGGGACAGCTTCGGCCAGACCTCGCGCACCAACCGAAGTGTCAAATCTTCGCCGATGAAGGCGACCAGCAGCCCGAGCATCTGGGCAAGCAGAACAGCGCAGCCCTCGAAAACATCATCCGGATCGACTTGCGTTCCAAGTTCATCCAGCCCTTCCAAAGAGCCTTCCGCTTTGACCTGCACCGCGCGCAGCCACGGAAATTCAGGGTTGGCAAGCGCGAGCGTGCGCGACAGCAGCGCACGAAAACCGATGTTGCCCATGAGTGTCGCCAACTGCGGACGCAGCTTCTCAATGACGAGACAGGCCACCGGGGTTTTTGTCGCGGATGATCTATTTCGCCTCGTCTCATACGCAATGAGACGCTCGGCAAAATCCCGCATCTTTGGAGCGGCTCGGCTCATTAATACACGCTCGCACTAATACTGGCCGATCGGGGCCACCCGCGAACCCCGCGAACAGGCCATGACGGCTAGCATTATACACATATCCCCCTCCGGCCACCGATAATGAGCGGATTTTAGGGCTTTGCCGAGCCTGACTGACGGCGGCAGTTCCGGCGTGGCCAGCCGGTAAAGCTCATAGGTTGCGCCGCCTAAGGGGATAGGAGCGAAGTCCGCACAATAAAACGCATTACGAAGCAATCTGACCAGTCGGCCTGATTGGCGAATTATATCGAATAGCTTGAGACTATGCAGGTGCCTGTCTGCTTGTTATTTTGCATTTTTGGCATTCGCCAAAACTGTGCATATGAGTGCAGACCCGCAATATGCAACTTTTCACCACCGCCGAAGCCGCCGCCTATCTCCGCCTCAAGGAGCGCAAGATCTATGAAATGGTGGCGGAGGGCGCGGTGCCTTGCACCAAGGTCACCGGCCGCTGGCTGTTTCCCAAGGCCGAGCTCGACCACTGGCTGGCATCCAGCGTCACCCGGCCGGCCGGCATGACCGGCGCCGCGCCGCCGCCGATCGTCGCGGGCAGTCACGATCCGCTGCTCGACTGGGCGCTGCGCGAAAGCGGCTCCGGCATTGCCATGCTGGCGGTCGGCAGCGAAGCCGGCTTCACGCGCTTTCTTGCCGGCGAGACGCTCGCCGCTTCGATGCATCTGCATGCGCTCGAAGACATCGATGGTGACGCCAATGTCGCGGCCATGAGTGCGCGCAGCGACGTGCAAGACGCCGTGCTGGTCGGCTTCTGCCGGCGCGAACAGGGGTTCCTGGTGGCGTCCGAAAATCCGCTCAAGCTTAATTCAATCGAAGACGTGATCGGCAAGCGCGCGCGCATCGCGATGCGGCCGAAAGGCGCCGGCGCGCAGCTTTTGCTGCTGGCGCTGCTGCACCGCGCCAAGCAGTCGCTCGAAGCGCTGGTGGCGGCCAGCCCGATCTGCCCGACCGGGCCGGATATCGCCCAGGCGATCCGCGCCGGGCGCGCCGATATCGGCGTGGCGACGCGCGCCGTCGCCGATGCGGCCGGTTTAAGTTTTGTCCCGATCGCCTGGGAGCCGTTCGATCTGGTCATGCGCCAGCGCGATTATTTCCGTCTAGCGCTGCAAACGCTGCTCAAATTTCTGCATTCGGATGCACTCAAAGCGCGCGCGCAGGAGATGGGCGGCTATGATCTTGCGAGCGCCGGGCAAGTGCGTTTTGTCGTTTAACGTGCGATTTGTGATTTAGGCATCGGCGCTATAGAACAGCGCCATGGCACAATCGGATACGCAGGCCTGGCCGAACGAATTGCGGCTGCACAAGGACCGCAAGACCCTCACGGTGTCGTTCGACGATGCCGGCCAGTTCGACCTGCCGGCGGAATATCTTCGGGTGAAAAGCCCGAGCGCGGAAGTGCAGGGCCACTCGGCCGAGGAACGCAAGACCGTTCCCGGCAAAAGCCAGGTCATGATTCTGGAAGTGCTGCCGGTCGGCAATTACGCCGTGCGGCTGGTGTTTGACGATCTGCATTCGACCGGCATTTTCGGCTGGGACTATCTGCTCGATCTTGGAAAAAACTTCGAAAAATATTGGCAGGATTATCTCGACGAGCTGGCGGCGAAAAATCTTTCGCGCGATCCGCCGACGCGGCGCAAGTAACGCGCGGCGCGGCATCGCGCCGTCTGCTTTTACAAAATTGGTTTGCCGGATTTGCGTGCCAGTGAATAGCCAAGCATGACGGCCTCGACCAGCATGGCGATCTGCATGTTGCGCGGCGAAGCTAATGCGTCCGCGACTTTGTCTTGCCGTGCGATTGCTTTGGCCCGCGTCGCCCATAACACAATCATCACAATCAGTACCGTGGCGGCGTAAATGCCGGCCATGATGAGATAGGCATAGAGCGTACCGAATTGCAGCGCCAGCGCCACCGTTCCGGCGGCGCTGGCGTAGTAGAACGTGATGACGGCCAACAGCGCGGCCAGTGCAAAGCCGGCCGCGCGACGCATGAACCTCCCGATCAGATGGCTGACCGTGATCTCGGCGATGTCGGTGAGCCGCATGGCCCGCGCCTTATCGCTTGCTGATGCCGAGCAGAAACCCGACCCCAGCCGCGATCGCGAGCATGGTGAGCGGTCTGGTCTCGACTTCGGCCACGACCTTTTTGAGTGCGTCGGTGCTGATATGGGTGGCGCGTTCCGCGACGGTGTCGGTGATCGATTGTGTGCCGTCTTTGACCCGCTCCATGATGCCGGCGAGCGCATCATTGACGAAGTCGGATATATCGTTGGCCCCGCCCGACACTTCGCTCTTGGCGTTGCTGCCGAGGCGGTGTAGCCGGGTCTCGAGATCGCCCATCAATTCTTTGATGGCGGCGATCTCGTCGGCCGTCGAAGAAGCAATTTTACTGCGTGTGGACATGATTCCCCTCGAATTTACGCCGGGTTGAAACAATTACTCCGGAACAACGCTACGCCGCGGCAATAGTTCCAATGTAGCCCGGTCAGCCGGGCAAGACCGGCCCCGCGCGCGGAACCAAATGCTGGATGGCAACCATACCGACGATCAATAGTGGAACGGCCAGAAACGCACCGGCCGGACCCCACAGCCATGTCCAGAAAATCAACGAGAGGAAAACCGCGAGCGGAATGAGCGTCAACCGCCGCCCCATAATGCTCGGCGTGATGAAGTGGCCCTCCAGCGTGGTGAAGGCGAAGTAAAGAACCGGCGCGACCAGCGCATGCGTGAGCGTGGGGAATGTGACCAGCCCGACCGCCAGCAGCACGACCTCCATGATCAGCGCACCGATATAAGGAATGAAATTCAGGATGAAAGCGAGCGCTCCCCAGGCGAGCGGGCTCGGCAGGCCGGCCGAGATAGCTATCGCCGCCGCGCCCAATCCGACCACGAAATTGATCACCGCGACCACGCTGAGGTAGCTGGTGAGATTGTGTTCCATGTCGTTCATGATCTTGAGCGCGCGCAGACGCGCTTCGTGCTCGTCAAAGCGCGTAACCACCGCCTGACGCAGCCGCGCGCGGCCGAGCAGAACGAAAAACAGCGTGCCGAAGAAGATGAAAATCTGTCCGATCGCCGGCGTGACGATGGTCAAAGCCGGTTGCACGAAATTGACGATGTCCACGCCGAAATGCGATCTTTCAGTTTGCGGCAGAATGGCGTTGCGCAGATCCTGCAAAGATTGCAGCGGACCGTTGAGAAACTGGAATTTCTCCTTGATGTTTTGACCGATTTCAGGCGCCTTGCCGATCCAGTCCAAAGCGGGCGCCGCCAATAGCGCGATCACGCCGTAGAAAATCGCGATTACAAGAATCCAGAGTGCAATCGCGGTGATGAGCGATGGAATGCCAAGCGCTTTGGCGCGGCTCGACACCGGCCCAAGCATCATGCCGATGACGAAGGCAAAGGTCGCCGGCAGCAGCACCGGCCGCGCCAGATCGAGCGAGGCGATAAAGAGGATAAGAAAGATGCCGCAGATCGCAATCTGTGAAGACGTGGTCCATCCGGACGGATCGTAAGCGCGCGGAGCGTCGCTTTCCGCCTCAAGCGCGGCATTTTTCGCACCCGATTTCGCTAGAATGTCCACGGGGATCCCTGCTGAAACGCCGGCCGCGCCGTGCAAACGGCGCAAGCCCAATCGACAACGGAGCAGCAGGGATTTGGTTGCGCGCCGTTTCGAAACGGCGCCGAAAATGAATGCGCCCGCTATGCGCGGGCGAGCGGCCTTGGATGGAGTAATTGGCGGAATTCGTATCGCAAATGGTGGGCGGTATAGGGATTGAACCTATGACCCCACCCGTGTGAAGGGTGTGCTCTCCCGCTGAGCTAACCGCCCGGCCATTCGCAGATGGCGCGATATAAGGAGGGGCTCGCCGGGGTGTCAAGCGCGCCCGGCGGAGGCGAAATCCGGTTAGTTCGGTGTTTTCGGTGCCTTGGGTTCTTCGTCGGCGGCCATGCGCGAGGCATGCGTTTGCAGGGCGCGGATGCGGTCGGCGAGATGCCCGCCCGGCGGCGTAATCTCGGTTTCGCCGGCGGCAAGGGCGGCGCGGTCGCGCGCGCTTTCGGCGGCGAGGATGGCGTCGATCGGCGAGTTCGGGCCTTCCAGCGCCGAAGCGAGCCGCGCCACTTCCGCCGCGACATCGTTGATGCGTTCGCGCAGCAGCGAATTCTCGATGCGCTCGGAGGCCCAGCTTTCTTCCGCCTCGCGCTTCATGGTGCCGAATTCGCCGGCGATGCGGTCGCGTTCTTCCTTGAGGTTGGTCAACTCGGTTTGCAACTGCATGTTTTCAGTGCGCAGTTGCTGGGTCGCCGACTTGGCGCGATCGTCGAGTTCGGCGACGGCCGCGCGCAGGTCGGCTTCGGTTTTCTTCGCTTTTTCGAATTCGGCGCTCAGGTGCTTTAATTCGAATTCGCTTTCGTTGAGCAGGCGCGACTGCTCGCCGAATCGGGCCTCGAGATCGTGGGCGCGGCGGCCGAGAATTTCGGCTTCGGTGGTCTGCGCCACCAGCGCATGTTCGAGTTCGGATACGCGGCGGCCGAGATTTTCGACCTTGCCGCGCTCTTCCTGGAGTTCCTGGGTCGCGGCTTTCAGTTCGACGCGTTCGGCGTCGCGGCGGTCTTCGACCGTGCGCAGGTCATTGCTGGCGCCGGTCAGTCGATCCTTGAGCGCTTCGACCTGGGTCTTGAGCGCGACGAGGTCGACTTTTTGCGATTCCGCGATGCTGGAACGCTCGTCCAGTGCGCCCACCAATCGGCCGAGTTCGGATTCTTTGTCGGCAAGCGCGCGCTGGGCATCCAACATGGCGCTGGTCTTGATCGAGAATTCTTCTTCCGTCGTGCGCAATTGATCGCGCAGCGCCTTGTCACGCGCTTCAAGCGCGAAAATGGTGGCGGTCTTTTCGCCGAGCTCGATCTTGAGCCGGTTGATGGCGTCGCCCTTCTTGCCGAGTTCGGCAAGCTGGCTGGTGCTCTTGGTGCGCAGATTTTCGACGCTGACTTCGAGCCGGCGCGTCGACATTGCGAATTCGGCGCGTAACTGGTCCTTGTCGGCCTGGATCTCCGCCATCGACAGCGGGGTCGCAGCCTCAAGGCGGCGCATGGTGAGCCGGACGGCGCGGGCATGAACGAGAGGAATGACGACAAGGCCGACGAGAGCCGCGACCAGGAAGCCGATCCCGAAATACATGATCGGTTCAATCATGAATGCACGCCTCCGAACAGAAAGCTTCCGTGTCCCTTATTCCCCGTCTCAACCATGACATGACGGGCCCGGGCACTGCCAGCGAAGCCTGAGATTAACCTAAACTCGCGCGCGCGTCCTTAACCACGCGCGTGAGCGGCCGGGACATAGCATCCCAAGCGTTAAAAATTGCCGCCTGGCGCGAAGCTCAGAACGGGTTCCACGTCGCCTTCGGCGTGAACTTGAGGTAGCCGATATTGGCGCCCAGCCGCAGCCCCACGCCGGAACGGATCGGAACCACCACGATATCGTGCGCCGTTAATGCCGTCATGCCGAAGCCGCCAACGAAATAGGCCGAGCCATCGATGCCGCCAAAGCGCTGATAGATCGCGTCGGTTTCTGGCAGGCTGTAGATCAGCATCATGGTGCGGGCGCCTTCGCCGCCGGTATCGAAGCCGATCGATGGGCCTTCCCAGAACACGCGCCGGTCGCCGGCGTTCTTGGTGTAGAGCGTGCCGTCGCCATAGCGCAGGCCGACGACAAAAGCGCCGCTGCCTTCCTGGCCGAGCACATAGCCGTTCGGCTGGCCCCAACGGCTGACCGCTTTTTCCACCACCTGCGCCAGGCCGCGCGATACCGAGCCAAAGAATTTGTGGCCGGTGCCGACGATTTCATCGACCGAGAACGTGTCTTTCCGTTGCGGCGGGACCGGTTGTATTTGCTGCGGCGGCTGGTTTTGCGCCGAGGCGATATCGACGCCGAAGGCAAAAAGGCAGAGCGTCAGGGAGGTCAGGCGCAGGAAAGTGCGCATCGAATGCTCCATTGAGTGGCGAGGCCGCAGTGCCAGCTTAACGTTATGCTCATGCCGGCGACCTTATTATGACCGTGGCGGGCCGGCTCCCGAATCGATCTTATCTCGCTTGGAACTATGACTAGACCACGGCAGCAACGGAAGTCGCGGCGTGCGTGCTTTGCCCAAGCGGCATTTGGCACACTGGCCGGCCTCGCCATCGTTGCCGGTATTATAGCACCGGGGCCACTCCGAGCCTCGCCCGATGATCGGCTGGTGGTCAATTCCGACACCGGGCTTGCCATCGGCGGCTTCGACCCGGTCGCTTATTTCTCCCGCCAGAAGGCGGTGCAGGGCGATCCGCAAATCGAGCTGATGCAAAACGGCGCGGTCTGGCGCTTTGTCAACGATGGCAACCGTGCGGCTTTTGCCGATCATCCGGAGGTCTATACGCCACGCTTCGGCGGCTACGACCCGGTGGCCATCGCCCGCGGCGTGTCGGTGCCGGGCAACGCCCTGATCTGGGCGGTGGCGGGCGAGCGGCTCTATCTCTTCTACGACGACAAGGCGCGCGCCGAATTTCTCGCCAATCCGGGGCTGGTGATCGAAAGCGCCAATCGCAAATGGCCCGAGGTCGCGCGCTCCATCGGGCGCTGAATTCCGCTCAGGCTTTGGCCACGGCGGCCGGATCGCCCCAGGCGATAAATCCCGGCACCAGAAATTTTGACGCCTGCGCGCCGAAGCGCACAAGTCCGCCATCGGGCGCGACCACCGCGCCGCCGGCGGCGGTCAGGATCGCCGCGCCGGCCGCGATGTCCCATTCATGCGTCGGCGACAGCCGCGGATAGACGTCGGCTGTGCCTTCCGCGATGTGACAGAATTTCACCGACGAGCCGCACAGATAGCGTTTGGCGACCGGCAGCCGCGCCAGGAAGTCTTCTGTCATTGCGTCGAGATGGGTGCGCGAGGTCGCGACCGTCAGCCGTTGCGGCGCCGCCCGCGTGCGAATGGAACTACGGTCATAAGCCTCGGAAGGAAGCGCTCCCATCTTGAGTCGCAACCGCTCGGTCTTGCCGCCCACCACGCCGCGCCACATCAGGCCCTGCGCCGGGGCCGCGACAATGCCGGCGATCGCGACGCCTTGCGTAATTATCGCAACATTTACTGTGAATTCATCGCGGCCGGCGAGAAACTCCTTGGTGCCGTCGAGCGGATCGACCAGCACGAAGCTTTGCCCGAGCGCGCCCGGCGAAGCGCCGCCGGCGATGCACTCCTCCGCCACCACCGGCACCCCCGGCAGGACGCGGGCGAGCCCTTCCAGGATCAGGGCTTCGGAGGCCTCATCGGCGGCCGTCACTGGCGACAGGTCGTCCTTGATGCGATGCGCCACGCTGGAAAACGGTACCGCGAGGGTAGCTAAAGCCGCACGCGAGACGATTTCGCTTAAGTCGTCGAGCACCTGTTCGGCGCGCTGCGGGCTGATTTCCGGTGCCTTTGTCAATGCTCGCCCGTATTTGTCCGGCCTTTTGGAGCGCTTTGCCGCGGTCTTTCCTTGGCGCTCGTGGTGGTGCGGTGTATCACGCCCGAACCTTGGGACGACCAGCGATTCGCCCGTCTCATTGAACCCTGCACGTAGCTCGGAGGCCAGTCCATGTCCGGATCTTCCATTGAAGCGCTCGATCTCGCCGCTTTGCTATGCTCGCGCGTCTGTCACGATCTGATCAGCCCGGTCGGCGCCATCGTCAACGGACTGGAAGTTCTGGCCGAGGACAAGAGCGAGGAGACCCAGGCTTTCGCCCTCGAACTCATCAAGAAGAGCGCCAACACCGCTTCCGCCAAGCTGCAATTCTGCCGCATCGCTTTCGGCGCCGCCGGTTCGGCCGGCGCGCAGATCGACACCGGCGACGCCGAGAAGATTTCGCGCGGCTTTCTCGAAGACGAAAAGACCAAACTCGCCTGGAACCTGCCGCGCGTGCTGATGGGCAAGAACAAGGTGAAACTCCTGCTCAATATGCTGCTGATTGCCGGCCAGGCGATCCCGCGCGGCGGCCAGCTCACGATCGATCCGATCGGTGCGGGCGACGGCATGGGCATCAAGGTGAGCGCCGCCGGCGCCAATGCCAAGGTGCTGCCGGCCGTGCCGCCACTTTTGGCCGGGCAGGCCGGCGAGGGGTTAGACGCCCATCGCATTCAGCCGTTTTATGCGAGCCTTCTGGCCGGCGCCTGCGGGCTGACAGCCACGGTCGCGATGGAAGGCGACAGCGTCGTGGTCAGCGCCCAATAGCGCGAGGCAGCTTCCTGATAATCCATCGGTATGGGCTTTGGTGTGGTTAACGGAAGGTTAAGGCCCGCCACTTATCCGGCAATCCGCAACTAAAATTAAACTCTTCACCGACACACTGGCGGCGCTCTCGACGGGGAGCGGCGCGCGGGCGCTTTCGCCCGTCGGTGAAGGCGTTTTTGAACATGGACGACCTGCTGCGGGAATTCGTCACCGAGACCAACGAGAGTCTCGATGTGGTGGACGTCGAACTCGTGCGTTTCGAGCAAGACCCGAACAACGCCAAAATCCTCGATAATATTTTCCGGCTCGTCCACACCATCAAAGGTACCTGCGGATTTCTCGGATTGCCCCGGCTGGAAACGCTGGCGCATGCGGCCGAAAGCGTGATGGAAAAATTCCGCGACGGCCTGCCCGCCACCAACGAAGCGGTCACGGTCATTCTCGCCACCATCGACCGCATCAAGGAAATTCTCGAATCGCTGGCGCGCGAGCAGGGCGAGCCGGAAGGCGCCGACGCCGATCTGATCGCCGATCTCGAGCGTATCGCCGAACGTGCCGCGAGCGCGAAAATGCCGGAGCCCGAGCGCGTCTTGAAGCCGGGTGAAGTGTCGCTCGAAGAACTTGAACGCGTCTTTCGCGAAACCCCGGTCGACCCGCCCAAGCAAAAGGCGGCAATTCAGCCAAAGCAGCCGGCGCCGGTCGTGGAAGAGCCGATCAAGGACGACGATGGCAAAAACAGTCATCAGTCGATCCGCGTCGCCGTCGACTCGCTCGAACACCTGATGACCATGGTTTCCGAACTGGTGCTCACCCGCAATCAGTTGCTCGAAATCGTGCGCCGACACGAGGATTCCGAATTCAAAACGCCGCTGCAACGGCTCTCCAACGTCACCGCCGAATTGCAGGAAGGCGTGATGAAAACGCGCATGCAGCCGATCGGCAATGCGTGGCAGAAATTTCCGCGCATCGTGCGCGACCTCTCAATCGAACTCGGCAAACAGATCGAACTGGAATTGCAGGGCGCCGAAACCGAGCTCGACCGCCAGGTGCTCGACCTCATCAAGGATCCGCTCACCCACATGGTGCGCAATTCCGCCGATCACGGCCTGGAGACATCGGCCGAGCGGCGCGCGGTGGGCAAGCCCGAGCACGGCCGCATCCGGCTGTCGGCCTACCATGAAGGCGGCCATATCATCATCCAGGTTTCCGACGACGGCCGCGGCCTCAACACCGAGCGCATCAAGGCGAAAGCGGTCGCGCAAGGGCTCGCCACCGAGGCCGAGATCGAGAAGCTGTCGGAATCGCAGATCCACAAATTCATCTTCGCCGCCGGTTTCTCGACCGCGACGACGATCACCAGCGTTTCCGGACGCGGCGTCGGCATGGACGTGGTGCGCACCAATATCGACCAGATCGGTGGCACCATCGACGTCAAGTCGGTGGCCGGCAAGGGCCTGAGCTTCACCATCAAGATTCCGCTCACGCTCGCGATCGTGGCCGCGCTGATCGTGGAATCGGCCGGCGAACGTTTCGCCATCCCGCAATTGTCGGTGGTTGAACTGGTGCGTGCGCGCGCCGGCGGCGATCATCGTATCGAACGCATCAAGGACACGACCGTGCTGCGGCTGCGTGACAAGCTGTTGCCGCTGGCGCGCTTGAGCCGTTTGCTCGGCGCCGACGACAGTAGCAAGGATGTCGAGGCCGGCTTCATCGTGGTGACGCAGGTCGGCAGCCAGACCTTCGGCATCGTGGTCGACGGCGTGTTTCACACCGAGGAAATCGTGGTCAAGCCGATGTCGAGCAAGCTGCGCCACATCACGATGTTCTCCGGCAACACCATCCTTGGCGATGGCGCGGTGATCATGATCATCGATCCCAACGGCGTCGCGCAGGCGCTCGGTTCGACCGTGACCTCGCAGATGGCCGCCGCCGACGCCGAGCAAGGGACCGCCGGTGCCGCCGCGGAACAATCGACGTCGCTTCTTGTATTCCGCGCCGGCTCGACGCAGCCGAAGGCGGTGCCGCTGTCGCTGATCACGCGGCTCGAAGAAATCGACGCGGCCAAGATCGAATTGTCGAACGGCCGCCACATGGTGCAATACCGTGGTCACCTCATGCCATTGATCAGCCTGAACGTCGATGCGGGCGTGAAGGGTGAGGGCGCGCAACCGCTGCTCGTATTCTCCGACGGCAGCCGCTCGATGGCGCTGGTGGTCGACGAGATCATCGATATCGTCGAGGGCAACCTGACCATCCAGGTTGCCAGCGGCAATCCGGGCGTGCTCGGTTCGGCCATCGTCAAAGGCCAAGCCACCGAAATCATCGACGTCGGCCATTTCCTGCCGCTCGCATTCGAAGACTGGTTCCGTCGCAAGGATCAGGCGTCGAATGAACGCCGGGCCTCGGTACTGCTGATCGACGACTCGCCCTTCTTTCGCAACATGCTGGCGCCGGTCTTGCAGGCCGCCGGCTACGCCGTCACCGCCGTCGGTTCCGCGCGCGAAGCGCTCGACCTGTTGCAGGATGGAAAGAAATTCGACGTCGCCGTCACCGACATTGAAATGCCGGAGATCGACGGCTTTGGCTTTGCCGAAAGCCTGCGCGCCGATCCGGCCACCGCCGAATTGCCGGTGATCGCACTGTCGTCGCAGATTTCGCCCGAGGCGATTGAGCGCGGGCGCGAGGCCGGTTTCCACGATTTCGTCGCCAAGTTCGACCGGCAAGGCTTGATCGCCGCGCTCATGGAGCAGACCGCCGTTGGCCGCGCGGCGTAAGGAACAGGATCATGGACAATATCGACGGCAACCTGAACGAATACGTCACCGGCATGGTGGGCGGCGAGCTGTTCGGGCTGCCGATCCGGCGCGTGCAGGATGTGTTCATGCCGGAACGGCTGACGCGGGTGCCGCTGGCGCCGCCGGAGATCGCCGGCGTGCTCAATTTGCGCGGCCGCATCGTGACGCTGATCGACATGCGGCTGCGGCTCGGCCTGACGCAGTCGGACGGCGACGATCCGATGATGGCGATCGGCGTGGAATCGCGCGGCGAATCCTACGGTCTTCTCATCGACGGCATCGGCGAAGTTCTCAAGCTCGACGAATCGCTGTTCGAGCGCAACCCGATCAATCTCGATCCGCGCCTGGCCGCGGTCTCGTCCGGCATTTATCGCCTGGAAGGGCAACTGCTGATGGTGCTCGATGTCGACCGCGTGCTCGATATCGCGACCGCGAATGCGATGGCGGCATGACACCCACGCAACCGAACCAATGTAAAGCTGCAACCCGAGACGAGGCACTGCCATGAAAACCTGTTTGGTCGTCGACGACTCAAGCGTCATTCGCAAGGTGGCGAGACGCATTCTGGAAGGTCTGGAATTCAAGATCGAGGAAGCCGAGGACGGCGAACAGGCGCTCGACGTCTGCAAGCGCCAACTGCCGGAGGCGATTCTGCTCGACTGGAACATGCCGAAGATGGACGGCTACGAGTTCCTGCGTTCGCTGCGCCGCCTGCCTGGCGGCGACGGTCCCAAGGTGGTGTTCTGCACTACCGAAAACGACGTCGCCCATATCGCGCGTGCACTGCATGCCGGCGCTAACGAATACATCATGAAGCCGTTCGACAAGGAGATTGTGGAAGCGAAATTCCAGGAAGTCGGCCTGATCTAACGACCACGCCGATGACCCTCGCCATCCCAGCCACCGTATCGGCCGCCGACCGGCGCGTTCGCGTCATGATCGTCGACGACGCGGTCGTGGTGCGCGGATTGTTTTCGCGATGGGTCGAGGCCGAGCCGGACCTGGAAGTGGTGGCTTCGCTGCGTACGGGGCGCGAAGCGGTCAATCAGGTCGAGCGTGCCAATCCGGATGTGGTGGTGCTCGACGTCGATATGCCGGAGCTCGACGGCATTGCCGCGCTACCGTTACTTTTGGCGAAGAAGCCCGGCCTGATTGTCATCATGGCGTCGACGCTGACGCGGCGGAACGCCGAGATCAGCTTGAAGGCCCTGTCGCTCGGCGCGACCGATTATATCCCGAAGCCCTCGAGCAACCGTGAAGTCACCAGTTCGTCGATGTTTCACCGCGACCTGATCGAGAAAATTCGTGGGCTCGGCGCGCGGGCGCTGCGCGGGAGACTGCCCGAGGCCCCACCGCGCGCGGCGGTGGCCAAAGCTCCGCAGGTTTTGGCGCCGCGGGTTTTGCCGCCCAAGGTCGCCGCGCCGCCTTTGGTGCCGCGCGCCGGCACGCAGATGGGGGTTGGCGCGCCCACTGCGCTACGGCCGATGCCGCTGACGCCGCCGCGGGTGCTGCTGATCGGCGCCTCGACCGGCGGGCCGCAAGCGCTCAATGCGCTGATTTCGCAAATCGTTGGAATTATCGACCGCTCCCCGGTGTTGATTACCCAACACATGCCGCCGACCTTCACCACCATCCTGGCCGAACATCTCGCCCGGATCGCCAATCGTCCGGCGCGGGAAGCGAGCGATGGCGAGGAAATCAATGCCGGCACGATCTATCTGGCGCCGGGTGGCAAGCACATGCAGGTGAAGCGTCGCGACGGCACCGCTGTGATTGAAATCACCGACAGCCCGATGATCAATTTTTGCAAGCCGGCGGTCGATCCGCTGTTTTCCTCCGCCGCCACGGTCTGGGGCAAGAGAGTGCTGGCATTAGTGTTGACCGGCATGGGCTCGGACGGTTTACGCGGTGCGCAGGAAATCGCGGCAGCCGGGGGCACTGTTCTGGCACAGGACGAGGCGACCAGCGTGGTCTGGGGCATGCCGGGCCAGGTCGCCAATGCCGGATTGTGTTCGGCCGTGCTGCCGCTGGCCGAAATCGCGCCCAAGCTGAACCAACTATTCCTGGGGCCGCCATGACCCCGCAGGATTTCGATTATCTGCGGCAAATGCTGCGCGAGCGCTCGGGCCTCATGCTGTCGGCGGAAAAGCAATACCTCGCCGAAAGCCGCCTGCTGCCGGTGGCGCGCCGGCACGGTCTAGTGACGCTCACCGACCTGATCGGCAAGCTCAGAACCAATCCGGCCGCTCCGCTCGGCGCCGAAATTGTCGAGGCGATGACCACCAACGAGACGTTCTTCTTCCGCGACAAGATGCCGTTCGATCATTTCCGCCAAACGATCATGCCGGCGTTGCTCTCCGCGCGCGCGCGCGAAAAGCGTATCCGCATCTGGTGCGCCGCCGCTTCGACCGGGCAGGAGCCTTATTCGCTGGCGATGATGCTGAGGGAAATGAGCGATCCGCTGACCGGCTTCCGCGTCGAAATCCTTGCCACAGATCTGGCCGGCGAGGTGCTCGAGCGCGCGCGCGCCGGCATCTATACCCAGTTCGAAGTGCAGCGCGGCTTGCCGATCCAGCAACTGCTGAAATATTTCACGCAGACCGGCGATAGTTGGCAACTCGCGGCCGACGTCCGCGCCATGGTGCATTTCCGCACGCTCAATCTGCTCAACGATTTCTCGCCGCTCGGTTCGTTCGACGTCGTGTTCTGCCGCAACGTGTTGATTTATTTCGATCAGGAAACCAAGATCGGTGTATTCAACCGGCTCGCAAGGCAGATACCCAATGATGGCTACCTCGTCCTCGGCGCCGCCGAAACCGTGGTGGGGCTGACCGACGCGTTCAAGCCGCTTCCCGACAAACGCGGACTCTATGCGCCGAATGCCGCCGCGCGCCACGCGATCAACGGCACCGCGCATGGCAATATCGCCAGACTTGCCGGCAAGCATTAGCAGGCTGCTGAAAAACTCTTTGCGTCATTCCGGACGCCGCGTAGCGGCGATCCGGAATCCAGAAATACAAGGAAACTCAATAGATCTGGATTCCGGGTTCGCGCCTTCGGCGCGCCCCGGAATGACGCCGGATTTAGCGATTAGTCGCAGACGCGAACGCGGCGCACATGCAGACGGCCGTAGCGGTCTTCGAAGTCGCGCCGTTCGATGCGGCATTCGCGGCGGTAGTAGCTGTTGCGATAACCGTTGTCGCGCCCGGCCTGCGAACCGATGATGGCGCCGACGGCGAGGCCGCCGACAACACCGGCGGCTATCGCGCCGTCGCGCGCCTGCGCCGGCGTCGAAACCGCGCCAACTGCGATCAGCAATGCCGCGACCGCAATGGGAATGATTTTGTTCATGGGTGTAAGTCCTCTCTGGAAGGGGTTCCTTGGCGCATGACAAGCCGCGGCACGGCAAATTGTTCCGGCCCCGGGCTCCGCCGGGCGTTCAACTTTGTTTGCGGAACGAAGCGCGCGCGCGCCGGGTTGATCCGACGAACATCGCGCGGCGTCACGCCGGCGCTCAGGCAAAACGATAAAAAACGATAAAGGAATGCGGATATGTTAGCGGCTGAGATGATTGGCGGTGCATTACTGTTTCTTTTCTTCGCGGCGGCCGCGACAGGGTCGGAAGCCGGCCGTTAAGCCGGCAATGGCTATCGCGGAACGAAGATTGCAGCATCTGTCACGATGATCGTGGGCTGAATCGGAACGAACGATGCTGGACAAAAAACGCCGATCGGCGAGGACCGGACCGGAATTTTTGAAGGTGGATTTACGCAAAAGGCGACTATTGTCTTAAAAGCCGGCAATGGATTTCATTTCGCCTTAACCAGAAACCCAAGGTTTTACCGCCGTTAATATACAAACGATAACTGAGCTTTAGGACGGACGGCTGGTAACAGAGCCATCCCGAATGTACCAGTTTTACACCTGCCTGACCCACGATCACGACTGGCGCCTCGTTATCCTGGCGGCACTGGTTTGTCTTTTGTCGAGCGCCGCGGCGATCGGCCTTTTCCATCGCGCGCAAGCGGCAACCGGCCGCCCGCGCATGGTCTGGCTGACGGTCGGGGCCGTGGCGGGCAGCTGCGGCATCTGGGCGACGCATTTTATTGCGATGCTCGCTTATTCACCCGCGCTTGGCGGGCGATACGAGATCGCGTTGACCGTCCTCTCGTTGCTGATCGCGGCGTTGTTCTCGATCGCGGGCTTCGGCGTTGCTCTGCTCCGCAACACGCAGGCTCAGGCCGCTATCGGCGGCGCCGTCGTCGGCCTCGGAATTGCCGCGATGCATTACACCGGTATGCATGCGCTCGAATATTCGCAATTCATCGTCTGGAATCCCACGTTCATTGCCGCATCGATTTTGTTTGGCGTCATTTTCGGAAGCGCGGCCGTTTCGTTCGCGGTCCGGACGGACACATGGCTCAATTCGGGCATTGCCGTCGGTCTGCTCACGGTCGCCATTGTCGCGATGCACTTCACCGGCATGGCCGCTATCGAAACCATTCCGGATTTCGCCAGCCTGCACGGCACGGCGTATCTGTCGCCGACGCTGTTTTCGCTGTTTGTCGCCTGCATTACGACACTCCTTCTCGGCATGTGTCTGGTCGCATCACTGAGCGACCGGCGCTGGAAGGGAACTTTGCAGCAGCAGAAAATGCTGCTCGACACCGCGCTTGAAAATATGTCGCAAGGGCTTGCGATGTTCGATATGTCAGGCCGCGTAACTCTGCATAATTCGCGTTATGCTTCCATGACCGGTTTGCCGGACAAATCTTACTTTGGGCGCATGCTGCTTGACCTGCTGCGTCAACGCAAGATCACCGGCCATTTCTCCGGCGATCCCGACAAGCATTTCGAACATGTGACCTCCACCATGCGCGAGGGGAAATCCAATATTCGCCATGTCAGGGTGGCCGATCGCACACTGCGGATCGTCGAAGTGCCGATGAAAGACGGGGGCTGGACCGCTACGTTCGAGGACGTCACCGAATGGCTGGTGTCGCAGGCGCGGATATCGCACATGGCGCACCACGACGCGCTGACGGATCTCGTCAATCGTACGCAACTGATCGAAGATCTTCAGCATGCGCTTTCGGCGAACCGGCTCGCCGGCACCAATTTGGCGCTGTACTTTATCGATATCGATCGCTTCAAGAACGTCAACGACTCGATGGGGCACGACGCCGGCGACATCGTGCTGAAGACGCTGGCGGACCGGCTGCGTGCGCTGACAGCCCCTGCCGATATTGTCGCGCGTCTTGGCGGCGATGAGTTCGTCGTGGTTCAAACGCAAACGCAAGGCAGCGACGAAGCGAAATCCTTCGCGGCACGGATTGGCGCCGCGATCATGATGCCAATCGATATTGGAGGCCAGTCACTCGTCGCATCGATCAGCGTCGGCATCGCGATGGCGCCGCATGACGCAACGACGCCGGAACGCCTGCTCAAATGCGCCGATCTGGCGATGTACAAATCGAAAACCGATGGCCGCAACTGCGTACGTTTTTTCACGCCGGATCTTGACGCGGAATTAAACGCACGCACCGCGCTCGAGCGTTCTATCCGCCGCGCGATCGAAAACGATGGTTTCGAACTACACTATCAGCCATTGATCGCAATGGATGACCGGAGGATTACCGGCTTTGAGGCGCTCGTGCGCATGGTTGGAGAAGACGGCACGCTTATCCCGCCGATGGAATTCATCCCAATGGCCGAAGAGTTGCGTTTGATTGACCGGATCGGCGTCTGGGTCTTGAACGAGGCCTGTCGCGCCGCCGTGACCTGGCCTCATTCGATGACGATCGCGGTCAATCTATCTCCGCTCCAGTTTATGAATGGGGACATCGGTTCGGTCGTAGCAAGTGCGTTGCAGTCGACCGGGCTTGCACCACACCGGCTGGAATTGGAAATCACCGAAAGCCTGCTGCTCGGAGACACCAGTGCGATTCTTGAACAGCTCCGCAAGCTGAAAGGCATGGGCGTTTCAATTGTCATGGATGATTTCGGCACCGGCTATTCGAGCCTGAGCTATTTATGGAAATTTCCGTTCGACAAGATCAAGCTCGACCGCAGCTTCTTGAAGGGCTCCGGCAATGCCGGCCGCGACGCCGCCACCGTGGTCAAGACCATCGTCGCACTTGGCCGCGAACTCAATATGCGCGTAACGGTCGAAGGTGTCGAAACCGAAAGTCAGGCCGCCTTTATCGAGGACGTCGAAGGCGATCAGGGACAGGGCTATTATTTCGGCAGGCCGATGCCGGCATCGGACATTCCGGCGCTGATCCTGGCGGAATTCCGCGCCAGTATCGCGACGAAGTCAAAGGCGGTCGCTTAGCCCAAACGAACTCGCCAGAATTTCCGCCCACGCCACAGGTTCGTGGCTTCCAGTAATAAAACGCCGATCGCCCGGCGCACTTTTTTTCAGGCTCTAACACACCGCATTGAACCGCGCCGGAATGTGTGCCTTCATCCGCGCCCCGAACCTATACCAAAGGTCTCTGACGCGATGGCCCTTACGCAAATCGCCATTCTTGACGACGATCATGTAATCCGCATGGCGCGCTTTGCGCTGAGCGGACCTGGCGAGGTCACCGAGCAATATGTGCGCGATTTTTTTCTGCCCGAGGACATGGACCTTGCGCGGGTGCTGAATGCAGGGCGCGGCCTGCATGAAGCCGACGGCGTTTCGCTGATCCCGATGGCGGCCAAGCACGACATCCGCTGGGGTAGCGACGCGGCCATCGTGATTTTCCGGCGTGGCATTGTTGATGCCGCGCTGATTGCCGTAAATCCGAAGCTGAAACTCATCCAGCGCATCGGCGCGCGAGCCGACAGCATCGATCTTGCCGCCGCTAAGGCGCGCGGCGTTGCCGTGTCATGCCTGCCACGTCCGACGCTGCAATACACTGCCGAGCATGCGATCCTGCTGATGCTGGCCTTGTCGAAGCGCCTGCTGGAGGCCGATCAACAGGTGCGCGCCGGCCGCTGGGACCGCGAACGCGTTCATCCCGAACACGGTGTTGCCTATAACTGGATTGGGCTCGCGCCGATCGGCGGCCTGTTTCAAAAAACCGTCGGCATTATCGGGCTGGGCGAAGTCGGCGCACTCGCCGCCGGCATGGCACGTGGCTTTGGCGCCCGTGTTGTCTATTGTAACCGTAGCCGCCTTTCTACCGATCAGGAGCAACGGCTCGGCGTCGAGTTTCTTCCGCTTGAGCGGCTGCTGGCGGAATCGGATTTCGTCTCGATGCACGCCAACAACCTGCCGGAAAACAAAGGTCTGATCGGCGCCGCGACTTTCGCGCAAATGAAGAAGACGGCGTTTTTCATCAACACCAGCCGCGGCCGCATGGTGGACGAGGACGCGCTTTATGCGGCGTTGAGCGAAGGCGTCATCGCCGGCGCCGGTCTCGACGTGCATTTCGAAGAGCCGCGCCCGACGCCGACCCGTTTTGCCGACATGCGTAACGTCATCATGACGCCGCATCTGGCCGGCGGCTCGCGCACGGGCATCGTCAACGAAATCGAGGCCATTCTGGACAATTGCCGCGCGGTGCTGGCCGGCAAGCCGATCAAATATCAGATGAGCTGAGGGGACGCGCTGGGCAGCTTAATTGCTGGGCGCGTCGGCGATGCGTTCCCAATGCAATTCGCGATGCTGCATGACGCCTTGCCAGAGCCGCGGCTTCTGCGTCAGCACCAAATGGTCGCCCTCAAAGCGAACGAAGCGGGTCTGGTCGCCGCCGACGCGTTTGGGGTCGGCGGAAGCATCGACATGCGTCACCAGCGTCTTGCCGTCGAATTCGTAATTGCCGCAGTAAGAATTATATTCGCGTACCGTCTCGCCTTCCGGCAGTTCGCGGCGCGCATCGCATAACACCGACATCATCCGCTTGTCGGCGTAGAACACAAGCAAGCCGCGCGGCTTTTCGCCGTAGGGCGGGTGCATCGGGCGCCCCTCATCGTCGTGCGCCAATGTCTTACAGATCCGCCAGGTGCCGACGATATCTCTCATGTCTTATGCCTCTGAAAAACGCGGTGGCCGCCCCGGCGATAGCCGGGACGGCCTTGAAAGGAGAAATGGCGTTATTCGACCTTAAGGCCGAGCTTCTTGATCAACACCGCCCATTTGCTTTCTTCGCGCTTGATGTTGTCGGCATATTCCTGCGGCGTGCTGGCCACCGGCGCGCCGCCAGCGGCGACGATGCGCTTGTTGAAATCCTCCGACGTTACGATCTTGCGCAGTTCCTTGTTGAGCCGATCCACTATCGGCTGCGGCGTGTGTGCCGGCGCGACCAGCCCGTAATATTGGACGATGTCGAGCGCCGGAAATCCGGCTTCCGCCGTCGTCGGCACGTCCGGGATCGCCGATAGCCGCTCGGGCGAGGCGACCGCGATGGCGTGCAGCTTGCCGGCTTTGATGTTGCCGATCGCCGGCGGCAGCGTGTTGAACGCCAGATTGACGTGGCCGCCGAGCAGGTCGTTGGTGAGCGGGCCGGTGCCTTTGTAGGTGACCACGGTAACATCGGTCGCGGTCGCCGACTTGAATTGCTCGGCGCCGAAATAATTGAGCGTCGGAGAGGGCGGCGTGCCGATGGTCACCGTGCCGGGCTTGCTCTTGGCGAGCGCGACGACGTCCTTGAGCGTCTTCACCGGGACCGCCGGATTGGACATGATGACGATCGGGATCGAGGCGATCAGCCCGATCGGGGCAAAATCCTTAGCCAGATCATAGCCGGTGTTGCGAGGAAGGCTGGCGCCGGTGACCAGCATCAGCAGCGTATAGCCGTCCGGCGCGGCCTTCGCGCCATCGCGCACGCCGATCACCGAGCCGGCCCCCGGCCGATTGATGACCAGAACCTGCCCGCCGAGCGCCTCGGTCAGTTTCTGTGCGAGTACGCGGCCGACCGTATCGACGCCGCCGCCCGCCGGGTAGGGGACGATGAGCGAAACGGTTCGGGCCGGGTAGTCTTCGGCCGCTGCCGGCGTGAGCAGCCCGCCACCGAGCAGAACTCCCATCGCCAGCGCCGATGTGAGACGCAGGACTCGGGATTTGATAAATGACATACGCGATCCTCCATTGCTCCGGCTGCTCGGCACATCGACTCACATTCCGAAGCCGGAATGGCCGATGGATTCGGACATAGGTCCGGCTGGCGCCGTTAGGGCAAGATGCTGCCTGTTTGTCCGCCGGGCGGCAACCGGGGGGGCTCTTGCCGTAAGCGCGGCTGGCACCGTGGCGGGCCGCAATAGAAAAAGGCGCCGATCGCTCGGCGCCTTTTTTATTTCTAAGGAGGTTTGCGGATGGGCTCTTACGCCGGGATCCGCTCTTCGACCTCATGCGGCTCGCGCAGCACGTAGCCGCGGCCCCAGACGGTCTCGATGTAGTTCTTGCCCGAGGAGGCATTCGCCAGCTTCTTGCGCAGCTTGCAGATGAACACGTCGATGATCTTGAGCTCCGGCTCGTCCATGCCGCCATAGAGATGGTTGAGGAACATCTCCTTGGTGAGCGTGGTGCCCTTGCGCAGCGAGAGCAGCTCGAGCATCTGGTATTCTTTGCCCGTGAGATGCACGCGCTGGCCGGTGACTTCGACGGTCTTGGTGTCGAGGTTGACCACCAGGTCGCCGGTGTTGATGACCGACTGGGCGTGGCCCTTGGACCGACGCACGATGGCGTGGATGCGGGCGATCAACTCGTCCTTATGGAACGGCTTGGTCATGTAGTCGTCGGCGCCGAAGCCTAAACCTTTGACCTTGTCCTCGATGCCGGCAAGGCCGGAGAGGATCAGAATGGGCGTCTTGACCTTGGATACCCGCAAGGAGCGGAGAACCTCGAAACCCGACATGTCGGGCAGGTTCAGGTCGAGAAGGATGATGTCGTAGTCGTAGAGCTTGCCAAGATCGACGCCTTCTTCCCCCAAATCGGTGGTGTAGACGTTGAAACTTTCCGATTTCAGCATCAGCTCGATTGATTGAGCGGTCGCGCTGTCGTCTTCGATCAATAAAACGCGCATGCCAGTCCCCTATCTCGCCGCAACCGGGCCTAAGGTCAGCGCCGCAAAGGCGGCGAGTGTGAAAAAACGCGGTGGGACAAACCGATTCGACACTATGCGGACATGGTTAACAAAACCTGATTCTTGAGTGCAAGCATTCGCTGGCGAATGCAAGGCGAATCGCCCTAAGATGTTGCTCAAGAGTGGTTTTTTAGCCACGTGACGCTTCGTGCTCCAGTTTCGGAACCGGGTCTGACCGGCCCCTTCGAGTGCTGCCCCCTGGCGGTAACCGGCAGGGCGAATCGTTCCGTCCAAGTCCCAATTTCGAATCCATTGGACGATGACCCAATGATTAACGACCCGGGTAAACACGGAGTTAATAGCGGGCGTTTGCCGGTAATCCTAAGGGCGGGTTTACGGCATTTTGTGAGCATGCTGGCGATGCGGGAACCGGACTCGAACCGCGAAGCGGTTCGGGTGAGGGGTTACGGGCGACAGAGAGTGTTAGACCCCGTCACCCCAACCCTCTCGCCAAAAGGGGAGAGGCAGTCGTCAGAGTTGGGCGCGTGTTCCGAGATTCATAGCGGCAGCAGATCGTCACGATGAAAGCCCTCGCCGAACAAATCGCTGAAATTGACGGGGTCGAGATCTACGGCCGCGTCGTGGGCGTGCGCGGGCTGATGGTCGAGATCGCGGGCCCGATCTACGCCATGTCGGTCGGTTCGCGGCTGACGCTGGAAAGCGGCAACGAAGGCGGCGTGCCCTGCGAGGTGGTCGGCTTTTCCGGCAAGTTCGCGCTCGCCATGCCCTATGGCGATCTTGAAGGCGTGCGGCGCGGCTGCCGCGCCATCGTCAATTCGTCGGCCGGCAGCGTGCGGCCCTCCGACCTATGGCTCGGCCGCGTGCTCAACGCCATGGGCGAGCCGATCGACGGGCTTGGGCCATTGCCGCCGGGGCCGGCGCCTTACTCCTTCCGCAACGCACCACCGGCGGCGCATCAGCGCATGCGCGTCGGCAATCCGCTCGATCTCGGCGTGCGCGCGCTCAATACGTTTCTGACAGTGTGCCGCGGCCAGCGCATGGGCATCTTCTCCGGCTCCGGCGTCGGCAAGTCGGTGCTGCTATCGATGCTGGCGAGGAACGTGTCGGCCGACGTGTCGGTCATTGGGCTAGTGGGCGAACGCGGCCGCGAGGTGCAGGAGTTCATCCAGGACGATCTCGGTCCGGCGGGCCTTGCCCGTTCGGTGGTGGTGGTGTCGACGTCGGACGAGCCGGCGCTGATGCGGCGGCAGGCGGCCTACCTCACCATGGCGATCGCCGAACATTTCCGCGACGAGGCCAAGGACGTTCTGGTGCTGATGGACTCGGTCACGCGCTTCGCCATGGCGCAGCGCGAGATCGGCCTGTCGGCCGGTGAACCACCCACTGCCAAAGGCTATACGCCGACGGTATTCACCGAACTGCCGCGCTTGCTGGAGCGGGCGGGGCCGGGCACCACCGAGCAGGGAACGATCACCGGCATCTTCACGGTGCTGGTCGACAGCGACGATCATAATGAGCCAGTGGCCGACGCCGTGCGCGGCATCCTCGACGGCCACATCGTGATGGAGCGCGCGATTGCCGAGCGCGGGCGCTATCCGGCGATCAACGTGCTCAAATCGATCTCGCGCACCATGCCGCGCGCCGCGGATCCGGCCTACCTGCCGGCGATCAACCGCGCCAAGCAGGTAATGGCGACCTATTCCGACATGGAGGAACTAATCCGGCTCGGCGCTTACCGGCCCGGTTCCTCGGCCGACGTCGACGAGGCAATCGCCTTGCACAAGCCGCTGGAGGAATTCCTCAGCCAGGGCAAGGACGAGGCGACCTCGATGGCCGGCGGCTACCAGCGGCTGGAAGAGATCCTGAATGGGTCAGGTTCTGGCTCGGAGCCGGACGGCAAGCCGGTCTGAAAAGTCGTCGGTATCCGGCTCGGGATAAAGAGAAAACTAACGATATTGCCGCACAGTCCAAGTTCTGTAGGTTGGGCTGAACGGTCCGGGGCGTCCCGGCTGGCGGCAGTCGTTGCCGCGCTTGGGGCGCATGTTCGGGGCTTCGGGGGAGTATTTAGTCGATGAAGTCACGTGAAACCCTTATCCGCCTGAAGAAATTTCAGGTCGACGAGAAGCGGCGCAAGGTCGCGCAAATCGAGGCGATGATGGCGGAATTCGACCGCATCGCCGCCGAACTCGATCGCGAGATCAAGCTCGAGCAGGACCGCGCCGGTATCCACGATCCCGCCCATTTCGCCTATCCGACCTATGCCAAGGCGGCGATGACGCGGCGCGAAAATCTCAAACGCTCGAGCGAAGAATTGCGCGCGCAGCTCGACGACGCCAAAGCGATGCTGGGCGAGGCCTTCGAGGAGCTCAAGAAGGTCGAGATGCTGGACGAGCGCGACCACGCGCGCGAAAAAGCGGAAGCCAATGCGCGCGAGCAGACCGAGCTCGACCGCATCGCCGCGATGCGCTTCACCAGCAACGGCGCGCACGCTTAAGAACTGCGGTTTAATTCGAGATTATTAGAACGGCGTCCCTTGTGGCGTCGTTTTTTCGGCGTTTCAAAGTCGGTCAATTGGCTTGTGGCGGAATGAACGTATATACCGTCGAAGTCTCATCATAACCGGTGACCTGGCATTTTGCATTGGTGCGCGGCGTCTTACCGCGAAGGGTGACCTGCTTTTCGTCGGCGGATATCTCGCCAAATACCTCATAGGGCAGCGCAGGGCAATTGGTGGAATATTTGTAGGCCTTTCCTTCGTAGCGGGTAGAATTCTTCGACCCGCTGAAAAGGATCGCTCCTTTTCGGATGCCGGCCTTCTCATGATCGGCCTCGGGTAACTCCATCACGAATTTTCGAACGGCGCCGTCAGCAGATAGCGAAACAATCGATCCGCCTTGCGACCAGCGCGACGAACCGGGCGGGAGGGGAGGAAGCTGGCGTACAGCCACAGTTGGCGCATCGTCGGCGAACCTTTTCAATGTGTCGACAATGGCTGAAATGGCTCTTTGATCGGGCTTTGTGTGACAAGTGTCGCCGAGCGCGGCCGCAATCAAATTAATGGCGGCAGGGTCGCCACGCGGCGCGCCCGTCTGGAACGCTGCGGCATATCCGGTCGCCCAAGAAATCATCATAAGCGAGCGCAACAATTTCTCGCCGTTCGCCGGGTCCTTCAGGTCTGCGAGAAATTCACCGCATGTATATTTTTGCAGACTCACATTCGTCTGGGCGAAGGCGGGCGTGGCGGCAATGATTGCCAACAGAGCGCATTTAATCGCGTATTTTATGATCGTCATTGCGGAACATCCGTATAGAAGCCGTAAATGAAATAGGTTCCCCAGGAACCGCCGGCTTTAAGCGTTGACGATACGCCGGGAAGCGATGGGGTCGCATCAGCAAATTGGTCCGCAGCAGTCTGCGCCGCTCGCGCGGCTGCCGAGCCGTACTGTTTGTCGCCAATATCATTGACTCCTTTCGCGAGCGCGACACCTATATCGACCCCGCCGTACACAGCCGTTGCGTATGACGCACCCACGGCGCAGCCAGGGATCGCAGTTACGCCGCCGGCCAGCAGCCCGACGCCCGCGCCGATGATACAGCCTGTGCCGGCCGCCGCGCCCGTGATGACGATGCCCTTGATCCCTTCCTTGAAGTTAGCGTCCGTCTTCACAGAGTCATTGGCGAATTTTACACCGCGGGAAAGGCGATCTAATAAATTGCTGTCATCGGCTTTCGGTATTGTCCTATTAAAGCCGGTTACCGGCGACGAAGGCGCAGTCGTCATGGATGCGCCTGCTTTCGGGGAGGCTTGGGCCGGCGAAGTCAAGGCCGACAAAGTGACAGAGTTATCACGCAGGAACTGGATCTGCTTCGCGGAAAACGTGCCGGTCGGCTGTTGCGGACCCCCAGTGTTGGCGGGCGCTCCGATAGATATGGGCGTGCCGATCACAACGGCTTTGCCAATCTCGATCGGCTTCGCGGAAACAGGATCGATTGTCGCAGGATCGAGTCCAAGAGCTATCGCAGCGAGCTTGCGGTTCGCTATCGGTTGCGATGTGTCCGCCATGACGTTGCGCAAACGTTGATCTTCGGTTGGTTGCATCTTAGCCGGCGCACCGGTATTGGCCGGCGCGAGGCCGCTGCCGATGGCGACCTCTGCCAACTTGCGTTCGGTCGCCGTCGGCGACGCGGTAACCGACGGATTGCCGGCGCCATTTGGGCTGGCGAATGCGCTGTCGATTGCCTGCTGTCCGGCGCGTAGATAAGGCTCAGGCTTTTTGTTGGGATTGGCGTCGAGGGCCTTCTGGGCCTCCGGCGAAAACGCGTTGTCGATGGCTTGCTGGCCGGCGCGTAGATAGGGCTCGGGCTTTTTGTTGGGATTTGCGTCGAGGGCCTTTTGGGCGTCCGGCGAGAATGCGTTGTCGATGGCTTGCTGACCGGCGCGTAGATAAGGCTCCGGCTTCGCACTGGGCGCGACGATCTGTGAAGACGACGCTGGCGTGTTCTCCACGCTTTTAACCGACGCTGGATCAAGCCCCAATCCGATCGCGGCAATTTTTCGGGCGTCGAGCGATTCCCTTGAGTTGTTCAAGACGGCGCGCAACATATCGTCGCTCGATTGCGGCTGAGTATAGGTACTCTGCAGCTTCAGTTTTCCCATCGCGATTGCCGTCAGTTCTCGCTCTGCTTTTGTGGGCAGACGTTTTTTTTCCTTGTCGGCGGCTACATTCGACGGGCCACCAATTGTGTCGGGGTCTCTGCCCAAAGCAATGGCCGCGATCTTGCGCATTGCAATTGATTCCTTGGGACTGTGCATGATTGCAAGTAATTTGCGGTCGGCCTCCGCCTCCGCCTTGCGTTTGGCTTCCACCTCAGCCGCTAATTGTCGGGCGCGTTCAGCCCTTTCTTTAGCTTCGGCTGCCTCACGTCGAGTGCGCTCAATTGCGGTCTTGCGTTCTTCCTCTTTCGCCCGCGCGGCTTGGCGTAATTCTTCGGCTTTGCGGTTGGCTTCTTCTTTTTGCTGTTTTTTGGCCGCCAATTGACGTCCTCTGGCCTCGGTCGCTTCGGCTTTCTTCCGCTCGATCTCTGCCCTGCGCTCGATTTCTTTCTGCCGCGCAGCCTCGCGCCGCTCCTGTTCGGCGCGGCGCCTGGCCTCACGCCGTTCCTCCTCGGCCCGGCGTTTGGCGGCTCGTTCTTCCGCAATTCTTTGCCGACGTTCTTGCTCGATCTCCGCAATCTTGGAATCCCAAGTGGATGCTTGTTCAGGCGTTGCACAACTCATTTGCCCGCGTCTTATGGTGCCCGGCCAGTCGCCGCGCGCAGTCCAGCAGACCGCTCCACCTTGGCAATAGAGTCCTCGACCGCAATCGAGCGTGTCTTGCGCGATGCAGGTGCCGCCGCTCGAACATTTATTTCCGGGCTGGCATGAGTAGCTGCCGCAATCGACCATCCCGTCCGGAACGCAAGTATTTGAGAATTGAGAACAGCGAGTTCCAACAGGGCAGGTTCCGCCGTTGCTGCAATAATCGCCAACCTGCTGTTGCGGGTTTTGCTGGCGTTGGCCGCCATGACAGTATGTGTTATAAATATTTGCCAAATCGCCGGCGCCGCCGGAATAGACTCCCGGGCCGCCCATGCCTGATAGCAATTGATTCATAATGCCCTGGCAGTCGACCTGAGCTTTGGCGCCCGTCTGCAACCCGAGAATGAGAAAAAAACCAAATACGATGGCACGCATTGCTTAGCTCCGCTAACGCGCATCAGGCAGTTGCAGGAAGTAATAACATATCGTTATGGTTGATGGGAAGGCCCTCCCGCATTTTTCGTAGGCGCATCGCCGCGATGCGGTTTTCCACCAACGGTGCGCATGCTTAAAGAGTGCCCGGCGATATTTGAATTTCAAACGTCGCCCCTCACGGGCGCCGTTTTTTCGTTTTGCGGGCGGGCAGCGCCAATTGCGGCAGCAGCTTGACAGAGCAGGGACGAAACTATCGCGGATACGCCATGAGAGCGACGCAAAGACAGCGCAAGGAGATGGAGAATATTTAACTTCCGTTCGAACGCGCGCGCGAATACCGAGCGGGCGGGATCGACAGTTGACTGGGATGGTTGCGATGAAGCGTTTGTTTGCTTTTGCATTCATGGCCGCAGGCGCGGCGTTCGGTGCGCTGCCGGCGCAAGCCGCCGACATGCCCGCGCATCGCAAGGCGCCCGCGGTTTACCAAGCGCCGGAGCAGCAAGCCTACGACTGGACCGGATTTTATCTCGGTATTAATGGCGGCTACGGCTGGGGCCGTTCGAGTTGGAGCGATCCGGCCGTCGGCGCGGACTCCGGCAGCTTCAATCAGCGCGGCGGCCTGCTCGGCGGACAACTCGGCTATAACTGGCAGGTCGGCAAAGGCGTGCTCGGCGTGGAAACCGATCTCGACTGGATGAATCTATCCGGCAGCACGGCCGGCGCCGGCGGCGTTTGCGCCACCGATGGCGGCGGCCAATGCCAGACCAAACAAAGCTGGCTCGGCACCACGCGCGCGCGCGCGGGTTTGGCGTTCGGCCGCTGGCTGCCTTATGTCACCGGCGGCGTCGCCTACGGCAACATTCAAGCCGTGCAGCCGACCGGCACGTCGACCGTCACCAATACTGGCTGGACCGCCGGTGGCGGCCTCGAATACGGCTTCACGCGCAACTGGAGCGCCAGACTCGAATATCTGCACATCGATCTCGGAACCGCCACCTTCATGGGCGCGGCGTCCGGCACCAATACGCTTTCGGTGCCGGTCACCGACGATCTGGTGCGCGCCGGGCTGAATTATCACTGGTAAGCGCGCGTATCACTGGTAAGCGCGCGGCGTTTCGTTTTGTCACCGCAAATGGGTGAACGATGAAGAGGACAAGCACCGGCCGGTTATTCGCCGTGACGATCGGCGGCGCGCTGGCGGCGGCGCTGTTTTGTTCCGCCGCCGGCGCCCAGAATATCGGGCACGGCAAACACCATCCGGCCAAGGCATCGAATACGGAAGACGCGGCGAAGAAAAAGGCCACCGACGAAGCCTATCAAAAAGCGCTCAAGGGTATTCCGGACGCGACGCGCAAGACCGACCCTTGGGGAAGCATGCGCTAAAGCCGGCGGAATTATTTCTTGCCGTCCGCTTTGGCGCGCAGTTGCGCCAGTGCCAGGTCGAGCTTGGCAAGGTGCGCTTTCAGCGCCGCGATTTCGGCCTGTGCCGCGGCGAGATCGCGCGCAGCGGTGGCGAGCTTGCCTTGCGTCTCGCGCGTATGCTTGGCTAGCGCCTGCTGCAAGAATTCGGTGTTGGCTTGCAGGCAGCCGGTGCGGCGCTCAATCTGCTTTTCGGCCATGTAGGCTTCGAGACCGCGGATGTCTTGCGCCAGCGCCGGAGTGGTGAGCAGGATCAATAACAGCGCGACTATTTTCATTCAGTCATTCGCGCCTTCGCGCACATAGGGATGATATCGCGGGGTCCACATTTTTTCGCGCACGGCGGCTTCGATACCGGCAGCGCCGACTTCGGAAGTCAGCCCCTCAACGTGCGCCTGCTTGCCGACGGCGATGGCGACCGTGATTGCCACCTCGCGCAGCGCGGTTACGGGCGGAAGTAAATTGGCATCCGGATTGCCGCGCGCCGGCGACATATCGGCGAGCGCCTTGGCGGCGGCCATGAACATGCCGTCGGTGATGCGGGTCGCATGCGTCGCGATGGCGCCCAAGCCGACGCCGGGGAAGATGTAGGAATTGTTGCTCTGATCAACGCTGAACGGCTGCCCATTGCGCGTGATGGGCGGGAAGGGCGACCCGGCGCCGATGACGGCGCGGCCATCGCTCCAGCGCTCGATGTCGGCGGGTGTCGCCTCGGCGCAGGAGATCGGGTTCGACAGCGGAAAGATGATCGGGCGCTGATTGTACTTGGCCATGGCGCGCACGACGGTTTCGGTGAAGGCGCCTTTTTGCGCCGAGACGCCGATCAGCGCGGTCGGCTTGGCGTTGTAGATGACGTCGAGCAGCGATATGCGCTTCGGGTTGCCGGTGTTCCACTTGGCAAGCGCCGAACGCGATTGCAGGAACGGTTTTTGGAACGGCTCGATATCGGCCATGCCCTCGATCAGCAACCCGTCTTTATCGACCAGATAAAACCGCCGCGCCGCTTCCTTGGCGTCGATGCCGGCATCGGTCATGGCGTTCATTAGCAAGTTGGCGATGCCGCAGCCGGCCGAGCCACCGCCTAAAATGGCGATGCGCTGATCAGAAAGCGGTACGCCGGTGACGTTGATGGCGGCGAGCAGCGCGCCGGTCGCCACCGCGGCGGTGCCCTGGATGTCGTCGTTGAACGAGCAGATGCGTTCGCGGTAGCGGTCGAGCAGGCGGGTGGCATTATTTTTGGCGAAGTCTTCCCATTGCAGCATGGCGTGCGGCCAGCGCTCGGCCACCGCATCGATGTATTCCTCGATGAAGCTGTCGTATTCGTCCCCGCGCACGCGCTTGTGCCGCCAGCCGATGTAAAGCGGATCGTTCAGGTTGTCTTCGTTGTCGGTGCCGACATCGAGCAGAATGGGGAGCGCGGTCGCGGGGTCGATGCCGCCGCAGGCGGTGTAGAGGGCGAGCTTGCCGATCGGAATGCCCATGCCGCCGGCGCCCTGATCGCCGAGGCCGAGAATGCGTTCGCCGTCGGTGACGACGATGGCTTCGGTCTTGTCGAATAGCGGGTTGGCGAGAATTTGTTTGATCTGGTCGCGGTGCGGGATCGAGAGAAACAGGCCGCGCGGCTTGCGGAACAGGCGGCTGAAGGATTTGCAGCCGGCGCCCACCGTCGGCGTGTAAACGATGGGCAGCAACTCCTCGACGTTCTGCCCGAGCAGCGCGTAATACAATGTCTCGTTGGTGTCCTGGAGGTCGCGCAGGAAAGCGTAGCGTTCGAGGTCGGTATGGAATTCGCGAAAGGCTCGCAGCCGGCGAGTTACCTGTTCCTCGATGCCGGCCACGGTTGGCGGCAGCAACCCGTGCAGGCCGAAGGCGCTGCGTTCCTTATCGGTGAAGGCGGTGCCTTTATTGAGGCGCGGATCGGCGAGCAGGCGGTATCCGAATAATTCGGCCGGCAACGTGGTGGGTTGGCGTCGGTCGTCGTCAAGTTTGGTCAGCAAAGCGTTTCGTCCCGCGTTCGTTATGCGGGAGAGTAGCACAGCCGGGCGGCGCGCCGCATTCGCTAATTGGACAATTAGAAAGCCGCCGCCAGTTCCTTCGCCCCGGGCGACTGCGAGGCGCGCTGCATCTTGCCGTCGATATCGGCAAACAGATTGGCGACCGTGCCGGTACGGCGGGCCACCGGATTGCGCTCATAGCCGTTGCGCTGGAAGAAATTCGCGGTCGGCACGCGCGCGCGAAAATCCGCCGGCATGGTCACCATGTCAAGGCCAGTCGAGTCGCCAGTCAAATTCATCAATTCAAGTTCGGGCGCCCGAAGCGGCAGGTCATAGCCTTTCATGCGCGCGAAGTGCACCGAGTTCAAAAGCTTCTGCACCTGCACCAGCGGGCCGATGTCCATATCGAGCACGATGGCGTGAGTGCCGATGCCGCCGGCGGTGTTCTTGGCGAGCTTGTCGTAGTCGCTCCAGCGCTGCGGCACCGAATGCGCGTAAGCGATCATGCGCTTGACAGCCTCGATCTTGCGCGCCATCGCGCGCTTGGGTTCGCCGGTGAGGCTTTTTTCCTTTTGCCGCAGGCTGGCCAGAATAAGCCCGCCATGTTCGGCCAGCATTGAGACCGAATTGGTCGAGAGCAATTGATTGTAACCGACCGCCGGCGAAATCGCCGTCGCGCGCTTGGGCGAGACGCCGGCCTGCGTGTCGTAGGTGCCGTTGCCGCCGGTCTCGAAGGCATAAACGCCGACGATCTGATCGCGCGTCAGGCCGGCGGCCTGCGCCACACGGGCATAGGCGCGCTTGAAGGCGAGATCGTTGCGCGGCAGGTCGGGCACGAAGCCGAATTGCATTTGCGCGTTGCGCAGGAAATCGGCGATCAGCGGGATCGGCGCTCGCTCGCCCGGCTGGGGTCCTGGCGGCGCATTGGGATCGAGCGGACGGGGCGGGCCGTCATAGACCGGCGGATGGTCGAGCACATAATCGTCGAGAGCGATCCGCTCGTGCGTGCGCCGCTTGGCGTTGCGGACGCGGCGCTTGGCGGCGACGTCTTCCCAATAGGCTTCGGCCGTCTGTTCGTAAGGGTCGTGCGCGGCGTGCCAGGCGGCGAGCCGCGACGGGTAGTCGGCGCCGGCGCCGATTGAAATCTGCGAATAGCCGGGCGCGCAGCCGAAAAGCAGCGCGGCGATGGCTGAGACGAAGGCTGTGCGGGCGAGAGAATTCATCGGTCCGGCTGCTTTCCGATTCGGTTTCTCACCACCCTGCGGACTTCGCGCGGCGACGCAAGGGGACAAATGTACTCAAAAGAAACAAAAAAACGCACCGGCAATGCGGCGCGTCAAGGCTCGGGGGAAGCGGTAACGACGGCGCCGCCGTCAGCGGATGGTGGGCGCGTTGTCGCGGCTGGTAAAGACGACCGGAGCGCCGGCCTTGTAAACGGTCGGGCCTTGCGCCGTCATGATATCGACGCCGAGGTTAAGTTCACGCGCCGAGATCGCGATGACCGAGATCAGCAGCGCAGCGCAGAGGCCGACCACCACGATTTTCAAGTGGGTCGAGCGGTCGGCGGTATACATTGACCAGTTCATGGCGTCCTCCAAGGTCACAGGCATCAGTCGCGCCGGCCTTGAGAAAGGTTCACTTGTTCGTGCCATTAACGTAGGGACGGCGCACGGGTTCCGTGAGGCGCATCACGGAACGGTGAAACGATGTGAACAAGATGCGGGAGAGGGACTTAAGGCGGTGATTCGATGGCGAAAAGTTTGCAGCGCGCCACTCATCGTCCCACCGCGCGCGCTACTACGCCTTTGTTTCGCCACCGTCCGGCAGGGCGTCTGTTGATGAAACGCCATTTTCCAGTCACCGCCACGTTTGACGTAGCCGCTCGAGACCAGCGCCCGGTAGGGCGCACCATCGGCACGTTTGGCGCTGGCCTGATAGGTCAAAAGCGCGACGCCGGGCGCGGGTTCGACGAAGCCTTTGAATGCGATGTCGAGATCGTGCCAGCGCGCGCCATCCTTGATGGTGTCGGCAATGTCGCTTTGCCAAAGGCGCCGCTCATCTGCGTGAAGGCGATAAGGCAGGTGTCGTCGAGGTTCTGCCGATAGAAGGCGGCGTCGCCGTTCCAGAACTTGCGTTCCAAAGCGATGAGATCGTCGCGCCCGGTTGTCTGTGACGTCATCGGAATACCCTCCTGGCTCTCGCCGTTAACGGCAAGGCGCGGCCGGATGTTCCTTTCTAGGAGTCGGAACCGCTCAACTGGTGCTCTTCGGCGATGCGCTCGAAATTCTCCGCCATGCTCTTGATGCGATAGGAGACGCGGCTGTCGTTTTCGACCGGCAGCGTGCGGATGACGGTATACTTTCCGCGCGCGGCGGCGTTGCCGAACGTCGGTTCGTAGAAGACGTTCTGGCCGGCGGCGAATTTATGCGTCATGGGACGGGCTCGACTTCTTGTTGTTGGGCCGGCGGAAAGAGGCGTTCGGCCTTGAATGAAAACGCCCGGCTGGTGAAAGCCGGGCGTCACGTTATTCGCGCCGATCGGCGATCAGGCGTTCGACAGATTGCCCGCCGCCTGCTTACCGCGCTCGGTGATGATTTCGTAGTTGAGGCGCTGGCCTTCGTTGAGCGTGCTCATGCCGGCCTTTTCGACCGCGCTGATGTGCACGAACACATCCTTCGAGCCGTCCGCCGGAGTGATGAAGCCGAAACCTTTTTGGGTATTGAAGAACTTGACCGTACCTGTCGCCATCGTGGCACCTTTTGCGTCTTGCGCTGCTTTAAGTTGGGATGCGCTTAAGGCGGTTGCCGCCTCAAGCGATCGAAACTTCCGAGTTTTTGGGGTGCGATGTTAGGCGCCCAAAAAGGGGCAGCGGAGCAAGGCAGTACCGAAAACCAGTTTCAACGTGGTTTTATTATATGAAATGACGAAAATCGTCAATCAGGCACGGTCTTAGGCGGCTTTCGCTTTCTTGAGCGGATAGGCTTCACTTTCGTAGAGCGCGCGAATGTCCTGATGGCCAAAGCGCTTCTCGTTGATCTCGATATAGGCGCCGAGCAGAAGCGGCTCGGGCAATTCCTCGACCGCGAAGCGAATGGCCTCGGCGGCCTTGTCGAAACGGCGATAGCGCAGCTTGCTGGCAATCTTGCGGTTGCGCGACGGAAACAACTCCGCCGGTGCGGTAAAATCGAAATTCTGCATGACAAATCTCCAAAACCGGGCGTCCGGACCGAATGGGCCGCGAGTGCACGGGTCAAGACGGAAGGGGGTGAACCGGTAGAGTGCATATAGGCACTAAATCGCGGCTTTCCAGAGGCAGCGGCCAATTAGGCCAAGCGGGACCGCATTATGCTTAAGCATTGCCGATCCGCCGCGGTCGCGCAGTTAGACGGCTGGCCGGTTCACTGACCCCGGCGCGGCGCCCGGCGCTTACGCCGCCGCTTCGATCGCCTTATGAACGGCCTGCATGAGATCGTTCGCCCGGAACGGCTTGTACAGCGTCAAAGTCGCGCCCGCTTCCAGCGCCATGCTTTCGAACTCCGGCATTTCCGGGCAATTGCCGCCGCCGAACATGAATCCGGAGGCTGCGATGATCGGCATGCGCGGGTAATGTTCGCGAACGGCTTTGGTCGTCTGCAAGCCGTCGATGCCGGTCATGAACAGGTCGACGATGACGACATCGAATTGTCTTTGCTTGACGGCTTCAACGCCGGCCATACCGCTTTCGGCCGTAATGGCATCGAAGCCGTTGGCTTCGAGGATGATCTTCGCCGTTCTGCGGACGGCGTCATCATCGTCGATGATCAGCGCGCTTGCCATTGGGTTCCCCGCACAAACGATTATGAAGCCGCGGCGGCACCGCCGCCCGCGCTCATGGTCTTTTGGATGGCCTCGGCGAGACGCTCGGGCCGAAACGGCTTTTGCAGACAAATGATGTCGGAAAGATAAGGAAGCATCGACATGTAATCGAGCGCGGTGCGGTCGGATAAATTCAGACTGACACCCGACATGGCGATGATGGGCAGATTTGGCGACATTCCCCGCAAGGCCTTGATGATTTTCACACCATCCATGCCGGGGAGATAAATGTCGATGATCGCCAGATCGATCGCGGTGTCCTTGAATTTCTGCAAGCCGACGACGCCGCTCTCGGCTTCGACCACCTGGCAATGATAGGCCTGCAGCATGATTGAGACCGCCAACCGGACATGGGGCTGGTCGTCGATAAGAAGAACGCGCATCTCGCTGAATTTCCTTATCGGCGTACAGGTCGTGGTTAACGATCCGTTACTCTCACGGAAGGATTATTGGCGCATAAATCTTGCATAACCGTTTCATTTTACCCGAGCCGCCAGCGGCGCATTGCTGACGGCCAGCGGAAAGGTATTATTTGCAGCAAGCGATTGCCGGAGCAGTTTGGCGAGATCCTGCTTGCGATAGGGCTTCACCAGCAAAAGCACGCCGCGATCGAGCCGCCCGTGATGGACGATGGCGTTTTCCGTATAGCCTGACGTGAAAAGCACCTTGAGCGGCGAGCGCCGCCTGGCGATCTCCTCGGCAAGCCGACGGCCGTTCATCGGGCCGGGAATGATCACATCGGTGAACAGGAGATCGAACGCCGCGCCGCTATCGACGATGGCGAGCGCTTCGGCGGCATTGACCGCCGACAGCGTGGTGTAGCCGAGGCCCTCAAGCTGCGTCGTAACCGAGGACAGCACCAGCGGATCGTCCTCCACCACCAGAATGGTCTCGTTGCCGGATTCCAACTGCGGCGCCGTTTCCGAAATGGTCGCGGGCGGCGAGTCCGCCTGCGGCAGATACAGCTTGAACGTGGTGCCGTAACCTTCCTCGCTGTAAATTTTGATGTGCCCGCCGGACTGCTTGACGAAACCATAGACCATGCTCAGGCCAAGTCCGGTGCCGCTGCCGACGCCCTTGGTGGTGAAGAACGGTTCAAAGACCTTTTCGCGGATCGCCGCCGGAATGCCGGTGCCGGTATCGCTTACCGCGATCATCACATAAGAGCCGGGCGAGACCTCGCTGTGCTGGCTCACATAGGCCTCGTCGAGAATGACATTGGCGGTCTCGAGCGTCAGCTTGCCGCCCTCCGGCATGGCGTCGCGGGCGTTGATCGCCAGGTTGAGGATCGCGGTGGAAAGCTGCGCCGGATCGATCAGGGCCGGCCAGGCGTCGTCGCTGAACCGCGTCACGATTTCGATGTCCTCGCCCAGGGTCGGACGCAGCAACCTCGCCGATTCGGTCGCCACCTCGTTGACGTTGGTTTCACGCGGCTGTAGCGGCTGCTTTCGTGCGAAGGCGAGAAGGTTGCGGGTCAACTCGGCGCCGCGGTCGGCCGCCTCGCTGATCAGCTTGGCAATTGACGCCAGATGCGGCTTGTCGGCGACGGCGTCGCCGAGAATGTCGATGGTGCCGGTAATCACCGTCAACATGTTGTTGAAGTCGTGCGCTACGCCGCCGGTCAGTTGCCCGATGGCATCCATCTTCTGCGACTGGCGTAGCTGCTGTTCGAGTTTGTTGCGCTCGGTGATGTCGACCAGCGCATAGGCAATGGCGCGAACATGGCCGTCCTCGTACATCGGCGCGGCGTCGAAACTGATATCGACGGTCGAACCGTCTTTGCGCCTGCGCTGAACCCGGACGTTGCGCAGTGTTTCGCCGGAACGTGCCCGCCCGATAAGATCGTCATACTCCGCCTCGCCGCCTTGCGGCACCAGGGCGTAAGGCCGGCCCAACGTCTCCTCGGCACTGTAGCCGAACATCTGCTCGGCCGCCCGGCTCCACACGAGCACGCTTCGATCGGCGCCATTCAGACAGACGATCGCGACCGGCGAAGCGTCGATGACGGCGGCGAGCGTTTCCTTGGTCTCCCGCTCGGTCTGCGCCATGCGGATCTGTTCGGTGATGTCGCGGCCCATAAAATAGAATTGTTGATCGGCTTCCGACCAGACCCCGGACCAATCCAGGGAGATGACGCGCCCATCTTTGTGGCAATAGCGGCACTCGAATTGCCGCAGTTCCTTGCCGCGGCGCGCCATGCGCATCTCGTTCCGCGTCTTATCGAGGTCGTCCGGAAATATGAAATCGATCGCCAGATGGCCGGTCATTTCTTCCGGCCGGAAGCCGATAGTGGCCAGCGAGCACGGACTGACCTCAACGAAGCGCCCGCGCCGGTCGGTGACCAGGATCAGATCGAGCGACGTATCGAAGATGCGGCTGCGCTGCCGCGTTTCGCGTGCGAGGGCGTCCGACTTCTCCCGCAATTCGCTCGCCATGCGCGTGAAGGCGGCGCCGAGCGCGCTGATTTCGCGGCCGCCGCCGGCGGGCGCCTCGATGGCCTCGCCGCGCGAGAACGCGTCGACCGCCTTGGTCATTCGTTCAAGAGGTCGCGTCAACGAACGCGCCATCAATGCGGCAAACCCCACGGCGCAAAGGGCCGCGATCAGCCCGCCTGCCAGACTGGATTCACGGACCGCGGCGGCCGGCGCCATGACCTGGGCATAAGGAACGGTCTCGATGACGGCGATATGCGGCCCGCGCGCCAACTGGGCCGTTTCCCAGCCGACGCCGAACTTTTCGCCGGCGGCATTCTGGGCGACTTGAGGCCGAGAATTGTCGGTCGTGAGATGTTCGAACGCCGTTAATAATTTCGAGAAGTCCGGAAAGCTGTCCTGAATTCGAGCCGGCTTGCCGAGTTCGAAGGCGAATTCGCGGCTGGGATCGGAATGGACAAGATAGTCGCCACGCTCGTTGACGACGTAGACCCCCCTGCCGTCGCGGGCGTTCGACCGGATACTGGCGAATGCCGGGCGTAAATCGACATTGATGATGACAATTCCGAAAGGCTCGCCATCCGGCGTATCGATGGGGGACGCGGTCTGCAACGTCGGAACATGCGGCGTTTCAATGACGCCGTGTTCGCGGTTTAGCTCGATCGGCGAGACGTAGACCTGTCCCGACGATAGCGCGATCGCCTTTTTGAAATAGTCCGTGTCGCCTTTGCTCTGAAGCTCGGCGTCCGGCACGACCCGGATCGCGCCGTCGGGGCCGGAGCGATCGACACGGATGAGTTCGCGGCCGCCGTTTTCGACGCCGATTAGCCGGAATTGAGCGTAGTTTGGCTTGGCTTTGAGTTCGGCCACGAAACGCAGGCCAAGCACCCGCCGCCACTCGCTTTCAACCGCGACGGCGGTGGGGTCGGTCCGGCTGGCAATATGCGCCTTGACGATTTCCGCAGCGGCAACCGCGGCGCTGAAACCGAGCGCGTCGGCCCGCGCGCCGCGTACCGCGCCTTCAAGTTCGACGGCCAGCAGGTGCGCGTGCGTATCGATCCGCTCCAGTTCGTGCGGCTCGACCGCCGCCGAGACGTTTATATAAGTGAGCAGGCCGGCAGCGGTAGCCGTCATCAACACGAGGCCGACCATCGCGACGGTCAGGCGGGTCGATAGCTTCATGGAAATGCTCCGCATGGTCTCGACTGCGCGCGAACGCTGGATGCCGGCCGGCAGAGCATCGTTTCGCCCGCCGCGAATCACCAATTCGCTCGTGCAATGGTAGCAGCGTCAGGTTGCAGGACCGGATTTTGCGTGCGTTATTCAGTGTAAATCCACGCCGAATTCGCTCGGAATAAACGCGAATAAGAATAAAATGGCGCACGCGTGCCGCACGCGGTCGCTTTGCGCTGCAACCGCGAGGCGCAAAAGCGCAGGCTTAAATGCTGCCGACCGTCTTCAGCCGTGCGCGCGGATGAATCTCGCTTTGCGAGATCACCGGCGTCTGCGCGCGGAAGCGCTCGACGATGCCGCGCACGAAGGGACGGATGCCGGCCGAGGTGACCAGCACCGGCGCTTCGCCCTCGCGCGCCGCGGTCTCGAAACGGTCGCGCACCAGGCCGATGAATTCCGACAGCTTCGATGGCTGCATCGCCAGTTGCCGGTCGTCGCCCTGGCCGATGATGGATTCGGCGAAGGACTGCTCCCATTTCGACGACAGCGCGATCAGCGGCAGGTAGCCGGTGTGGCCGGTATATTGCGCGCAAATCTGGCGCGAAATGCGCGAGCGCACATGCTCGGCCAGCGTGACCGGGTTGCGCGAATGCGAAAGGCCATCGGCGATGCCTTCCAGGATGGTCGAGAGATCGCGGATCGACACGCGCTCCGACAGCAGGATTTGCAGCACGCGCTGGATGCCGGAGGTGGTGATGAGCGTCGGCACCAGATCCTTGAGCAACTCGGCCTGATCCTTCGGCAGTTCTTTGAGCAGTTTCTGCACTTCGCCGTAGGACAACAACTCCGACATGTTGCCTTTGAGCAATTCGGTCAGGTGCGTCGATAAAACGGTGGCGGCGTCGACCACGGTGAGGCCCTGCATCGCCGCGTCTTCCTTGAGCGAAGCGTCGATCCAGGTCGCCGGTAATCCAAAGGTCGGCTCGGTCGTATGCGTGCCCGGCAGCTTCACCTGGCCGCCGGCCGGGTCCATGACCATGTATTGTCCGGCCCAGACCTTGCCGGTGCCGGCTTCGACTTCCTTGATCTTGATAACGTAAGCGTTCGAATCGAGCTGCACGTTGTCGAGGATGCGCACGGCCGGCATCACAAAGCCCATTTCGGCGGCGAGCGAGCGGCGCAGTGCCTTGATCTGTTCGGTCAGGCGGTCGGTGCCGTCAGGCGAATTGACCAGCGGCAGCAGCGCGTAGCCGAGCTCGACCTTGAGGTCATCGATCTTGAGCGCGGTCGAGATCGGCTCGTCGGCGGCCTCGGCGGTCTTGACTTCCGTATCGACTTTCTTCTTTTCCGTTGCCGCCAGCAGCTTGGCGCGGCGGTCGAACACGAAGGCGAGCGCGGAAGCGCCGCCGCCGAGCGCCAGGAACGGCAGCATCGGAATGCCGGGGAGAAGCGACATCACCAACATGACGCCGCCCGCCATGCCGAGCGCTTTCGGATAGCCGGACAGTTGCTTCATCAGCGCCTTGTCGGCCGAGCCGGAAATGCCGGCCTTCGAAACTAAGAGGCCCGCGGCAGTCGACACGATCAGCGCCGGCACCTGCGTGACCAGGCCGTCGCCGACGGTGAGCAGCGTGTAGGAATGCGCGGCATCGGCGAACGAAAGTCCCTGTTGCGCGATGCCGATGATCATGCCGCCGATGACGTTGATGAACACGACCAGCAGGCCGGCGATGGCGTCGCCGCGCACGAATTTGGAAGCGCCGTCCATGGCGCCGAAGAAGCCCCCTTCGTCCTCCAGCGTCTTGCGGCGGGCGCGCGCGGTTGCCTCGTCGATCAGGCCGGCGGACAAATCGGCGTCGATCGCCATCTGCTTGCCGGGCATGGCGTCGAGGTGGAAGCGGGCGGCGACTTCGGCGATGCGGCCGGAGCCCTTGGTGATGACGACGAAGTTTACGATCACCAAAATAGCAAAGACGATGATGCCGATGACGAAATTGCCGCTCATCACGAAATTGCCGAAGGCGGCGATGACGTGGCCGGCGGCGTCGGGGCCTTCGTGGCCATGCGCCAGGATCAGGCGGGTTGAGGCCAAGTTGAGCGACAACCTCAGCATGGTCGAGATCAGCAGCACGGTCGGGAAGGCGGAGAATTCGAGCGGCGTATGGATGAACAGCGCCGTCATCAAGATCAACACGGACAGGGTGATCGAGATCGCCAGCGCCAGATCGAGCAGCACCGGGGGCAGCGGTAGGATCAGCACCACCAGGATGGTGAGCACGCCGATGGCGAGGCCGATATCGCCGCGCTTGAGGAAGTTGCCGATGTCACCGAGGCTGGGAATGTTGCCGCCAGCGGATGCAGGCGTAGGTCCGGGTGTGGCGGCGGCGATGGTGGTGTCGGTCATGGCGGCTCAGGTACCGGACGGCGAAAAGGAGAGCGATCCGGCGACAGGCCGACAGCCCGGCAAACTTTGCCCAGTTTATGGTTAGCGGGAGGTTAACGGCGGCGCCGGCTGGGGCCGGAAGTGCCTTTAATGACAAGAAAAAACCCTCTCCCCGGGAAGGAGGAGAGGGCTTTGGCGCAGACCGCGCCGCTTGCCAGGTTTGGAAGGATCAGCCCGGCAGCATGACGGTGTCGATGACGTGGATGACGCCGTTCGACTGCATTACATTGGCGATGGTGACTTCGGCCTTGTCGCCCTTGCCGTCGATGACCCAGACATGGCCGTCCTTCATCTGGAAGGTGAGCTTGTCGCCCTCGACGGTTTTCAATTCAGCCTTGCCGTCGCCGGCCTTGATCTTTTCCATCAGGTCCTTGGCGGTGATGCGGCCCGGCACGACGTGATAGGTCAGCACGCTCGTAAGCTTCTTCTTGTTCTCGGGTTTGAGCAGCGTATCGACCGTGCCGGCCGGCAGCTTGGCGAAGGCTTCGTTGGTCGGCGCGAAGACGGTGAACGGGCCTTTCGACTCGAGCGTCGGAACCAGACCGGCGGCCTTGACGGCGGCGACCAACGTGGTGTGGTCTTTCGAATTGACGGCGTTCTGCACGATGTTCTTGGACGGATACATTTCCGCGCCGCCGACCGTCTTGGTCATTTCCTTGGCGAAGGTCGCAACCGGCGCGGTCGCGGTGACGCCGAAGGCCAATGCCAGCGCGGCTCCGGCCAAAGCGGCTTTGTGAATAAGCTTCATGATCAACTCCATTGCTCTTTTTGCCGTCCCCGTGCTGGAGACGTCAGAAGCTACGGAGCCACTCGCGGGGCGGATGCCGGCTCAGGCGTTCACAGAAGCGTGAGTTTGCCGGTGGCAATCACCGGGCCGGTCGGCTGCCCGGTGGGCGAGCCGCCGGGCGGCTCAAGCGACACTGCCAGCACGGCATCACGCACGGCATGCGCCAGCATTTCCTTCGGAAGTACCAACGTTGTTGCGCTGTCGGCGCGCAACAGGCCGAGCGGGCGCGGCTTGCCGTCGGCCGGGATCAGCCACAGTTCCGGCGCGCGCGTGGCATCGGCGGTGTAAGCGGCGGGCACTACGGCAATGCTGCCGCTGTTCTTGTCGAGCGTGGCGACGAAATGGTGATGGCCGCCGCCATCGATGGCGGCGATGAGAGGCGGCTGTTGCGGCGCGTTGCCGAGATAGATGAGCGCGCCGATGCAAGCGGCGGCGAGCGCGCCGATGACAAGCGTCAGCCCGCGCCAGAAAGCGAGGCTTTGCCACAGGCTTTGCTGGCGGGCGGGCAAGGCGGCGGCAATGGCGTCCCACACGGCCGGCGAGGGCGCGACTTCCGCGATTTCCGTCGCCCAGGGCGACAGGCGCTCTTCCCATTGCACGACCAGCGCAGCGAATGCGGGCTCGCGCGCGGCGCGCGTGCGCGCTGCCGTGCGTTCTGCGCCGTCAAGCACGCCGAGCGCCAGTTCGGCGGCCAGCATGTCGTCGTCGCGCATGCCGCTATGGTCGAAGGTGTCGCTCATAGCCCCGGGCCCGCCTCCAGACAGGTTTTCAGTTTCATCATCGCGCGCCGGATGCGGCTTTTCATGGTGCCGAGCGGAATGCGTGCGCGTTGCGCCAGGTCCTCATAGGTATTGCCGTCGAAGAAAGCCCCGCGCAAAGCGGCGCGTTCATCGCCGGCAAGGCCATCGAGGCAATCATGCAGGCGGGCATTTTCCTGGCTCATTTCGAGAGCGTCGTCGGCGCGCGGCGCGCTGTCGGCGATTTCGGCGGCTTCGTCGATCGGGTCCATGGCGCGGCTGCGTCTGGCCGCGCGCAGGCGGTCGATAGCGCGGTTGCGCGTGATCGCAATCAGCCAGGTCATCGGGCTCGCCCGGCCGGCTTCGAATTCGCCAGCCTTGCGCCAGACCGTCACATAAACCTCCTGCAAGACATCCTCGGCCTCGCCGCGTTCGCCTAAGATACGCAAGGCGACGCCAAAAAGCTTCGCGCTGGTCAGCCGGTAGACGGCCTGCAAGGCGGCGCGGTCGCCGGCCGGAATGCGGGCGAGGGCTTCGGCGATGAACTGGCGGTTGGCGTCGAGGTCCATAGGGCGAAGACCTTAACGCGTCAGCTTCGGAAAGTGATGCATTCC
>Ga0209483_1000140_pt1 | contig 69689 bp, 71 predicted proteins | sample NGEPerA_FD_184508 | JGI IMG/M metagenome (GOLD analysis project Ga0209483, IMG submission 184508) | Arctic peat soil microbial communities from the Barrow Environmental Observatory site, Barrow, Alaska, USA - NGEE PermafrostL2-A... | ecosystem: Environmental > Terrestrial > Soil > Wetlands >... | reverse complement strand
CCGATGCATTCGGACCAGTTACGCGGTTGACGGTGAGCGATTTGCTGTTCGGCTGGTTGAAGATGACCGACGAGCCGTTGGACACCGAAAAATCGGTCCAATTAATGAGCGCCTTCTTGCTCGACTGGTTGACGACTGTCTGGTTCGCGTTCGGCGTGGTGATGGTCGCGCTTCCGACAGCGACCGAGCCGCCCGTCGGGCCACCAGCCATCGCCGCCGTCGAGGCGATCAAGGGAGAAGCGACAAGCGCGCTCGTCGCCAGCAAAAGCCCGTGGAAAATCTGCGAACGCGTTCGTTTCACCGCTAAGTCCTACGCATCAGAAAGTCACCGCTATGTCGGTCAGCGGAAGCGAGTTTGCTATACCGGTGCGTCTCCCGGCCACGGCCTGCATTGCACAACGACCTAGGCTCGTTCCCACTAGCGCCCAGCCCCCTTTTAAAAACGAGACAACCTACCAGCGGCAGACAAATCAATGCAACTAAGCTGAGATCAATACTGACCGTTCTCATTGGAACTATTGGAGATTTGCACGAACTGAACCAGCATCTTGCAGAAACCTCGGTGTTAATCGTAAAACAAGAAAGATTGGTCTTCGGATATCGCTCACAGCATCGGAGCTGGGTCAGCGCGATTTGTGAAACAACGCGCCATCCGCCCTATCCGAAGTGGATGACAAGGGTGCTGATGAGCACTGCGAGTATACCACGCTATGAACGTCGATCTCGACGCGCAGTCATTATGGCTATCGGATCTAAAAAATGCCGCGGATCACGACCGCCTTTTTTGATATGACGCATCGAATGCGCAGGGAAAGACATTCTAACTGGTCAGAGTGTTTGCAGGTGACGCGGCAAAAACTTTGAGCAAGCAGATCAAGTGTTCGGCCGGGCAACTGCATCGCTAGCCACAGTTGGACAATAGCAGTGGCTCCAATGCCGCAAAGTTCCGGCGCTTTCGTGCTAGTCCCTATGATTGCTGGGCCTGGGGTGGCCCGTCATCCGCTATGCAACGGTACGAGGGTTAAGCCGGGTGTCCGGCACAGAGCCTCATGCATAGGAGACGGGCCTCATGGAACATACCTTCGCGAACGGTCAGTGCTCCAATTCTCAATTGACCGAATTCGAAGAGGGCATAACGATGACTATCAAGGTTGAAAGGAGCCAGTTGGGCGTTCGGCTTATCGAAACGACGGACACGTGTAGTGATGCGGATCCTTTTGTCGCTCTCGTATATTCCGTCGTGATGCCCGACGGTGAAGTCCTATACGCGGGACCCGACAGCAAGCAGGCGGTTGCGGTATTTGAAAGAGCTGCCATCGCTCGATTCCGCGGCTAAGCGTCCACGCCCGATTGTTGTCACTTGGGTCCGCCGATCTACGACGTCATCGCTGATCCGGCACACATTTTACCCGCACCCGCCCCTGACGACTCTGTACCCTGGAAAGGAATGATGCTCTAATCGATGCGCGGTTGACCCGGTTTAGTCTTGGAATGCCACTGCCGCTCTATTGCGTGCGTTTCACGTGCGATGATTTTGTGTGCCGGTCGCGGTCAAGAAATTTGTCGCGCACATAAGCGAAGAAGCGCGGTGGTAGGGTGCCATAGGCGATCGCCCAATCATCATGCGCGGAAACGGGCCGAAGATCGGGACCCGGCCAAACAAACTCGTTAGCCTCTGCAATCACGATCCACGCTCTATCGGAGTCCAGCCGAAGGCGCTCTTTCGTTTCCGCGGGAATCTCGATTGCATCCATCGCATGGCGCGGAGGCGTATGAGTGATTGGGAGAACGAGAACTTCCTTCCCGCCGTATTCATCGACAACTGCCATGACGATGGCGCAAGGACGGTCCTTGCGGCCTTCCTCGTGGCCGGCGTCCTGTTCCTGCTTCCACAGATAGGAATAGCGAATGACCAAACCGGGATGGGGTAACGGAAAGCTCACGCTTTCCAGTCTTTGAGTTCGCCATCCAACTGCCCATATTGATCCGGGACTGAGGCGCTGCGAATGGCTTCACGTTGACGCTCTGAGAGGTCACCCGCCGCGACAACCCGGCGGTCGCGCCGCCTTAGCCGGTGAAACTCTTCCGCCGATAACAGGACGGTGCGTTCACGGCCGTTCTTCGTGATAGCAACCGGCTTGGTCAGCGCCATATCCTGATAAACCCCAATATTGCGATGAAACTCCGCCGCGCTGACCGTAAAGGTATCGTCCACGTGCATAATGCAAAACTCCAGACTTTAATGCATTATATGTATAATGTGCATATACGAATGTCAATGGCTTAGCCCCGCCTCATACATGCACAGCCATCGAACCTGCACGTCTGGAAAGAGACACCCGAAACTATTGCGGACGTGGTCGCCGAACTTTCTGCGGCTTCCGCCAAACTCGTCCATTCATCGAATCCGCGCACGGCGGTGACTAAGCTGATCACCGGGGCTGTTTTCTTCTTTCGGCGATCGTTTTCTGCAATTTCTTCCACTGCGCATTCTCGCCGCGGCGCTGTGCTTTCTCACACTGGCTAAAATAGCCATGCCGAAAGGCGTTCTGATTGTCTTTCGGCGCGCCTAAACCCGGTGCCCCGCCGTGCAAACGGCAGCGCCGCCGTCCGGGCTCGGGCGTGCTCGGGCAGGGCGCGCCAGATGGCGTTTTGGCGCCGCACAATTTTTCGGTGTCGTCCATCGTGCACTATCCGGCGGGCGCCTTGGCTTTTGCCACCGGCACCTTGGCGATCTTCTTTTTTACGCTGTCTCGTTTTGGGGCGCGTTCTCGCCACACGCGATGACGCGCACGACCGGACAGCTTGGCGCTTCTGCACATCCAGCCGCAGCCGCACCGCGCTCCTGGTCAGCCAACTCGCCAGACCGCGAAACTTGATTTCCCAGCTCCGTCGATCCGGCCCGATCCGTTGGCCCGATCGCACGACACAGAGTTCGGACGGCTCGGTGGCCGCCAAAGCCAGCGCCTCGCCGCGACAGCGATCGGCAAAACCATCGAGATTATCAATCCGCGACAGCAGATTGTCCGACAGGATCTTATCCGCGTAGGCCAGGCGCGCGCGCAGGCCTATCGTCCTTCGACACTTCACGAACTGGGGCAATCTCTATTTCTGATGCGCCTCAATAGGTTGTGCCCTTGTGCGTCAAGTGCATAGTTCCGAAAAAAATTTTATACCATTGGGCATCCACGGCTCAGGGAGGCGGCGCGTGAACGCCTTTGGCGAGCTCAGCGATGACGAAGTCCGCCCTGTACGCCACCATCAGCCTGCCGCTCGGACCAGCGTTGTCCAGATATCCATAGGTAATACCAACTAGGGCGCCGCTCTTGGCATCGACAACCGGCCCGCCGCTAAAACCGGGACCGGCATCCGACACATAGCCGAATGCCGCAGGCCAAAATCGTCTTATGATTCCGCGCGAAGCGCGCAAGCTTCCATCCGAGCCTTGGCCATAGGCGATCACCACCTCGCCGTCGCTCGGCGCCGCCGAGGGAAGAGCCGCTATTCGGCTGGTTCGGAAATACAGCAAATCATAATCGTTGAGTGCACCAATGACGGACGCAGTATCCACCAGATTCGCATTGTGTGCATTGGTGACGGCAATTCCAGGCGCGACGACCACGGCGGCACCATCGCGCTCGGTGAACAGACCATTGTCCCGCAGTGGAATATAGGCTGCAGCGATTTGCGCGTTCAGAAATCCGCTCGCGGATTCGCCATAGGAAGCGCAGCCGCTTAGCGCCAGCATCAATGTCAAAACAATCGGCGGGCGCACGCGCATGTTCGATAGAGCGCTAGAACGGAATTTCGTCATCCATTTCGCTGCGCTCGAAATTGGCCGGGGCATCGCCAGCGCCGGAGCTCATCCGGCCGCCACCACCGCCCTCGCCCTTCGAATCGAGCATGGTCAGTTCGCCGCGAAAGTTCTGCAGCACGACCTCGGTCGAGTATTTCTCGGCCCCGTCCTTGTCGGTCCATTTGCGGGTCTGCAGCGAGCCCTCGACGTAGACCTTGGAGCCCTTGCGCAGATACTTCTCCGCGACGTCTGCGAGATTCTTGTTGAAGATGACCACGCGATGCCATTCGGTCTTTTCCTTGCGCTCGCCGGAGGCCTTGTCGCGCCAGGTCTCGGACGTGGCGATGGACAGGTTCACGACAGGGTCGCCGCTCTGCATGCGGCGGACTTCCGGATCCTTCCCCAGGTTGCCCACCAGGATGACCTTGTTGACGCTTCCCGCCATGTTCTTTCCTTCCGTAATTTCGGACCGGCACCCTATAGGCATCGGCCCGCCGGCTGCTATTGCCTGCGTACTTTGTTCTTATTATGTTCCAGACAATTCCGAGTCAATCCCCAGCAAAAAGTACCCCAATGCCCCACCCTACGAATACCCAAGCTGGAGACATCAAAATTCACGGCTTGAGATTTTCCATACGCCACCCCATCTGTGAAAGCCCCGGCTTGCGACAGGTCTTTTCGCACCAGAACAACGTGGGGGAACTCCACGGGATTATGACGCCCACGCGGTTGCTGCAGCCATGGCGGCAAGACACAGTGTGCGTTTCGACCAAAGGCTTTCGATGCTGAAAAACATCTCCATTCGCGGCGCGCGCGAGCACAATCTCAAGAACATCGATGTCGAGATTCCGCGCGACACGCTGACGGTGATGACGGGGCTTTCGGGCTCCGGGAAATCCTCTCTCGCCTTCGACACAATCTATGCCGAGGGCCAGCGCCGCTATGTGGAGTCGCTCTCAGCCTATGCCCGCCAGTTCCTGGAGTTGATGCAGAAACCCGATGTGGACCACATCGAAGGTCTTTCGCCGGCGATCTCCATCGAGCAGAAGACGACTTCGCGCAATCCGCGCTCTACGGTCGGCACCGTTACCGAAATCTATGATTATTTGCGTCTGCTTTTCGCACGCGTCGGTGTTCCTTATTCGCCCGCAACGGGCTTGCCAATTGAAAGCCAGACGGTCAGCCAGATGGCCGATCGTGTCCTGGCTCTCGATGAAGGTACGCGGCTGTTCCTGCTGGCCCCGATGGTGCGCGGCCGCAAGGGTGAATACCGCAAGGAGTTCGCGGAACTTCTGAAGAAGGGCTTCCAGCGCGTCAAAGTGGACGGCAGATATTATGAAATCGCCAACGTCCCCGCACTCGACAAGAAGCTGAAGCACGACATCGAAGTGGTCGTGGACCGCATCGTCGTGAAGAAGGATATCGGCAATCGTCTGCCGGATTCCATCGAAACCGCGCTTGGTATCTCGGACGGCTTGGTGATCGCCGAATTCGCGGACGAGAAAGAAAACGACGGCTCGCAGAAGCAACTTTTGATGTCGTCGAAATTTGCCTGCCCGGTTTCCGGCTTCACGATTCCGGAGATCGAACCGCGCCTTTTCTCGTTCAACAATCCACATGGTGCCTGCCCGGCCTGCGATGGGCTCGGCACGCAGCTCTATTTCGATCCCGCGCTGATCGTGCCGGACGAAACCCTGACTTTGCGCAAAGGCGCCATCGCTCCATGGTCGAAGACGTCATCGCCCTATTATCTGCAGACTCTCGAAGCTCTTGGACGACATTACAAATTCTCGCTCAACGATCCGTGGGAAGATCTGCCGAAGCGGGCGCGCGAAATCATTCTGCATGGATCGGGCGAGGACGAGGTGAAGTTCATCTATGACGATGGCCTGCGCCGTTACGAGACGAAGAAGGCATTCGAAGGCGTCATCCCGAATATGGAACGTCGCTTCAAGGAAACAGATTCGGCCTGGGTCCGCGAGGAGATGGAGCGCTTTCAGGACACCAGCCCTTGCGACATCTGCAAAGGCTATCGCCTGAAGCCGGAAGCCCTGGCCGTTAAGATTGGCGGGTTGCATATCGGTCAGGTGTGCGAGAAGTCGATCAAGCTGTCGGACGCGTGGTTCCGCGACATCGACAAGAAACTCAATAAGCAGCAGAACGAAATCGCGGCGCGCATCCTGAAGGAAATTCGCGCGCGGCTGAAATTCCTCAACAATGTCGGCCTCGATTATCTGACACTGAGCCGCAATTCCGGCACGCTGTCGGGTGGCGAGAGCCAGCGCATTCGCCTCGCCTCTCAGATCGGTTCAGGTCTTACTGGCGTTCTCTATGTGCTGGATGAACCCAGCATCGGCCTTCACCAGCGCGACAATGCCAAGCTGCTGGAATCGCTCGAAGGCCTGCGTGACATGGGCAACACAGTTGTCGTGGTTGAGCACGATGAGGAAGCCATCCGCAGTGCGGATTATGTGATCGATATGGGTCCGGGCGCCGGTATTCACGGAGGTCACATCGTGGCCGAGGGAACGCCGGCCCAGATCATGGCGAATCCAAAAAGCCTCACCGGAAAATACCTGACTGGCGTGGAGCAGATTCCGATTCCCGCCAAGCGCCGCAAGGCGTTGCATGATCGCTGGGTGAAGGTCGTGGGCGCGCGCGGCAACAATCTGAAGAACGTCACGGCGAGCATTCCACTCGGCACCTTCACCTGCATCACGGGCGTTTCCGGTGGCGGCAAGTCCACACTCATCATCGAGACCTTGTTCAAGGCGGCATCGCGGAGACTCAATCAGGGCCGCGAACATCCCGCGCCCCATGACAAGATCGAAGGCCTCGAATTCCTCGACAAGGTGATCGACATCGACCAGTCGCCGATCGGACGCACACCGCGTTCGAACCCGGCGACCTACACTGGCGCCTTCACCCCGATCCGCGACTGGTTCACGGAATTGCCGGAATCGAAAGCGCGCGGATATCAGCCTGGCCGCTTCTCTTTCAACGTAAAGGGCGGACGCTGCGAAGCCTGCCAGGGCGACGGCGTCATCAAGATCGAGATGCACTTTCTGCCCGACGTCTACGTGCAATGCGATGTCTGCAAGGGCAAACGCTACAATCGCGAAACGCTGGAAGTGAAGTTCCGCGACAATTCGATTGCCGATGTTCTCGACATGACGGTCGAAGCCGGCGCCGAATTGTTCAAGGCCGTGCCGTCGATCAGCGAAAAACTGGAAACACTGAAACGCGTGGGCCTCGGCTACGTCAATATAGGCCAGCAGGCGACGACGCTTTCGGGCGGCGAGGCGCAGCGCGTCAAGCTGTCGAAAGAACTATCCCGTCGCGCAACGGGGCGCACACTCTATATACTAGACGAGCCGACGACGGGACTGCACTTCCACGACGTGAAGAAGTTGCTCGAAGTGCTTCACGAATTGGTGGATAGCGGTAACACCGTGGTCGTGATCGAGCACAATCTGGAAGTGATCAAGACGGCGGACTGGATCGTCGATCTCGGTCCCGAAGGCGGCGATGGCGGCGGAGAAATTGTTGCGGCTGGTACGCCGGAGGATGTCGCGAAAGTCGCGCGGTCCTATACAGGGCAGTACCTCAAGTCTCCGCTGAAAGGGCATTCGGCGGAGAAGATTCCGTCGCACCGCCGGATGAAGGCGGCTGAGTGAGCTGACTATGCATTGCAGCCAGTGCGCTCTCGGAATCGAGCGCTGCATGACTTTCCGGTAACGGAACTGCATCCATCGAGACCGCTTCGGGATCCGATTGCGGCGCCGCCAGCACTGCGCCGTCTTCGTGATTTTCTGGGACGATCTGCTGATGCTCCGGCTGTTCTGCGATGGGCGGCGGCTCTGCGACCTTTTCGTCCGGCTCCACCGCAAGCGGCGCAGACACATCGGCGAAAGTCCCCGCTACCGGCTCGATTCGCTTTGTTTGCAATGGTGTCAGCGGTTCCTGTGAACGCCGCGGAGTATAGTCGGCAGAGGCGCTTGTTGGGTTTGGCTCGGCGGCAAATAGCCCGTTCGCGAATACCGGCTCTATAGAATGGCTTTCTGATTGCGGCACGGCCTGGCGAGCGATCCCATAGGCAAACGCGGATGCTCCGGCGAACAACGCGTTGGATATGACCAGCGCAATCGCAACAATCGCCGCGACCACAACCGCATTATCCGACAGCCACTGGTAAAACGCTGTGCTGTCCTCTTGCGCGGACAGGGCACTGCCAAGTGCGGCGCCAAGCTCTGGTTCGCCGAACGCAAAGGCAATAATAGCGAGCAATAGGCATAACGGCAGAACCAGCGTCAGCACGATTGCGAGCAAGCGCCAAAAATTTCCATTGCCCAAGGCCCAAGCCCGCAATATTCCCACCTTCGGTTCGGCGGCGGCCAGCGTGCTTATAAAAAAATCAAACCGGACCGTGAGAACGCCCAGCAAAATAGCGGCAATCAACGCGACGGCGATCTTTGCCAGGAGATCCACCGGCATGCCCAGCCATTGCGCGTTGGCGCCCAGCGCCGATAGCGCGACGGCGACCGTCACGCCGCCGAGGAAAACGATCAGCAGCAAGGCACCCAACGCCAGGGCATAGACCTGCAAAAGTCCGAGAAACAAACGCCACTCGCGCGCGCCGACGGCAAGATAGGCCGTGAGCGTCGTTCGTCCGCGCTCCAAAGCCTCGCGCGTCAGCGGAACGGCAATGACCGCGCTCGCAAAGGCCGTGATGATCGCGAGACAGATAAGGTCGAACAGCGCAAAATCGTTGAGGCCACCCTGTTTCGGACGCGGCGAAACCAGCATCGCCGCGCTCAGCTTCAGTAGCCAATAAGAGGTACCAACGGCATAAAACGCCGCCGGTAGCCAGCTTAGCCCCATAATGGCCAAGCCACGCCGGACCACAAAGCTGTAGGCGTTCGCGATCGTTTCGCCGACCGGAATTGTGTTCATGAATTTCCCCAAGGACAGCCAATTATAGCGGCTGCCTCCGGCCTTTCCAGACGCTTTGCCCGCGTCCCGCGCGGATCATACGCGAAACACCATCATCTATCGTGACAGTCTGTCAGGTCATGGTTAAGGTCAAAAAAAGGACCGGGGAAGAATGCCGATTGCAGAATATGCCGATCATGACGGGCACGGGCTCGCGGATCTCGTCAAAACCAAGAAAATTTCACCTTTGGAGCTCGTGGACGAAGCGATTGCTCGCGCGGAAAAGCTCAACCCGGCGCTGAACGCGATCATTTTCAAAGCCTTTGATCTGGCGCGTGATGCCGCCAAGGCGAAGGTCCCAGACGGACCATTTTGCGGCGTGCCCACGCTGCTCAAGGACATGCGCGCGGGCGCGAAGGGAATGCCGACGCGCTCCGGCTCGCGCTTTGTGCCGCCCGCTCTCGCGGATCATGACTCGACGCTCGTCACGCGTTACCGGGCCGCCGGTCTTATCCCGCTAGGCAAAACCAATGTGCCAGAGTTTGGAATTCTGCCGACGACCGAAGGGCTTCTGTACGGCGCTGCGCATAACCCGTGGAACCTCAATCACACACCCGGCGGCTCGTCCGGCGGATCGGCGGCGGCAGTCGCGGCCGGCATTGTGCCGCTGGCACACGCCACGGACGGCGGCGGATCGATCCGAATTCCCGCCTCCAATTGCGGACTTGTCGGCCTCAAGGTTTCGCGCGGGCGTATCACGCAAGGTCCCGATGCGGCGGATTCCACGAGCGGCCTGAGTGTCGACAATTGCGTGACGCGCAGCGTGCGCGATTGCGCGGCAATGCTCGACCTCTCCTGCGTACCCGACTACGGCGATCCCTATTTCGCACTGGCGCCGGAAGGCTCCTATCTCGAAGGCATCGCGCACAAACCCAAGCGGCTGAAGATCGCGGTGTCCTTCACCAACCAGCGCGGCATGCCCTTCCATCCCGAAGTGGTGGAAGCGACAAAGAGCGCCGCAAAATTGTGCGAAGACCTCGGCCACACAATCGAAGAAGCAACCCCCGTCATCGACGCCGACGAAATCACCATGGCGTTCATGACGTTGTGGGCGACGGCCACAGGATACGGTATCGAATTCCTCTCGCGCCTGACGGGTCAGAAACCTTCGCTGGAAAATCTGGAAGGTTTGACGCTCTCGCTTTATGAGCGCGGCAAATCCATTCCCGCGATTCAGCAGATCTGGGCGCAACAGACGCTGCACCGCGTCGGCCGCGTCATGGCGAAATTCCACGAGACATACGATCTTTGGCTGACGCCCACGCTCGCGTCGCCGCCGCTGCGACTTGGCATCATAGACGTCAACGAAACAAACCTTGAAGAGGCCTTCGCGCCGGTTCTGGACTATGTGCCCTACACCGCGACGCAGAACGCAACCGGCCAGCCCGCGATCAACCTGCCGCTGCACTGGAGCAAATCCGGTCTGCCCGTCGGCGTTCAGTTCGTGGCGCGCAGCGGCGACGAGATGACTCTGCTCAAACTGGCCGCCGAAATCGAAAAGGCTGCACCCTGGTTCGACAAACGCCCAAAACTCTAAGGACCGATCACGATGGCATTCGCGGACTATGAAAAGCATGACGGCCTGGCTCTCGCGCATCTAGTGCGCCGCAAGGAAGTCTCGCCGCTTGAACTTCTCGACGAAGCGATCGCGCGCATCGAGCGCCACAATCCCAAACTCAACGCCGTTGTTTACAAAGCCTATGATGAGGCACGGAAGACCGCGCAGGGCAAACTGCCGGATGGTCCGTTCAAAGGCGTTCCGTTCCTGATCAAGGACATCAACCTGCCCGTCGCCGGCTGGCCGATGACGAACGGCTCCGCCTATCTCAAAGGCCATGTCACACAGGACGATGCAGAACTTACCCGGCGCTACCGCTCCGCTGGCATGGTGCTGGCGGGCAAGACCAACACGCCGGAGTTCGGCATTCCGGGAACGACCGAAGGTCGGCATCTGGGCGTCTGCCGCAACCCGTGGAATCCGGATCACAGTTCGGGCGGGTCGTCCGGCGGCGCGGCATCGGCCGTAGCCAGCGGCATGGTGCCGATGGCGCATGGCAGCGACGGCCTCGGCTCCATCCGCATTCCCGCCGCGCAATGCGGTCTTATCGGCATGAAGCCGACACAATGCCGAAATCCCGGCGGACCGGACGACCGTAACCGCGCCCATGGCTTCGTCGTCGATCACGTTCTGACGCGCAGCTTGCGCGACAGCGCGGCGATGCTCGACTGGACCGGCACGCCGGAAGACGACGCGCCCTATGCGCCGGTGCCCAAAACACGGCCTTACATGGACGAACTCAAGACCGCGCCGAGCAAACTGCGCATTGCCTTCTCCACCGAAGTCCCGCGCGGTATCGCGCCGACGCCCGATGTCCAGGCGGTGTTCGACAACACGGTGAAGCTGCTGGGCGAACTGGGCCACACCATGATCGAGAAAACGAAATTTCCGATCGACTGGCGCAAACTCTATCGCGCGCAGGGCGCGGTCTCCGGCGCGATGTTCGCGGCCTCGATCCGCGACTGGGGCAAGATACTCGGCCGCGAGCCCCAGGAAGACGACATGGAGCCGCTGGCCTGGTCCGCCTATCGCGGCAGCGTCGGCATTCCGGCGGCGGTGGTCGGCGAAGGGATGCAGCAGCTGCGCCTGATCTCGCGGCACATTCTGGCGCTGTGGCGCGACTTCGATGTTCTGCTTTCGCCGGTGACATTGGCGCCGCCGCCGAAGATCGGCTACCTTGATCCGGTGAATGTCGATCCCAAAGAGTTCAACAAACGCCAGTCGGTCATCTTCGGCTACACGCCGCCTTACAACATGACGGGCCAGCCCTCGCTTTCGCTGCCGCTCGGCATGTCGAGCGACGGTCTTCCCATCGGCATGATGTTCACCGGCCGCTATTCCGACGAAGCGACACTTTATCGCCTCGCCGCCCAGATCGAGGAAGCGCGGCCGTGGAGCCCGTGGCGCGATCACAAGCCGCAAGTCTGGGGCTGATCACTCCGCCGCGATCTTCGCGCCATTCAACCACGCATCGAGATCGGCAATAGCGCGATGCGCCATCGCTTTCTTGCGATCCTTGCCGCGCGTGCCTTTCAGCTCCGGGAACAATCCGAAATTCACATTCATCGGCTGAAAGGTTTTTGAATCCGCGCCGCCGGTGATGTGCGCGAGCAATGCGCCGAAAGCCGTTGTCGGCGGCGGCGTGATAATGCTTTCGCCGCGCGCTTCCGCCGAAGCGAAACGGCCCGCGAGCAAACCGATGGCGGCGCTTTCGACGTAACCTTCGACGCCCGTCACCTGCCCTGCGAAACGCAAGCTTGGCCGCGCTTTCAGGCGTAAAGCGCCATCGAGAAGTTTCGGAGAATTGATGAAAGTGTTGCGATGCAGTCCGCCCAGCCGCGCAAATTGTGCGTTCTCCAGACCGGGGATGGTACGGAAAATTCGCGTCTGCTCGCCATGCTTCAGCTTGGTCTGAAAGCCGACCATGTTCCAAAGCGTGCCGAGCGCATTGTCCTGCCGCAGTTGCACCACCGCATAGGGTCGTCGTCCAGTGCGCGTGTCGCACAACCCAACCGGCTTCATCGGACCGAAGCTGAGAGTCTCTTCGCCGCGCGACGCCATCACTTCGATGGGGAGACAACCTTCAAAATAAGGAGTCGATTTTTCCCATTCCTTGAATTCGGTTTTCTCGCCTGCGATCAGCGCGGCGATGAAGGCGCGATACTGCGCTTCGTCCATCGGGCAATTGATGTAATCCGCATCGCCGCCGCCGGGGCCCGCCTTGTCGTAGCGCGACTGCATCCAGCAGATGTCGAAATTGATCGACTCCTTGTGAACGATGGGCGCGATGGCATCGAAGAAGGCCAGCGCATCCTCGCCGCTGAGCGCACGGATCGCTTCGACGAGAGGCGGCGACGTCAGCGGGCCGGTGGCGATGATCGTGCTTTGCCACGCGTCCGGCGGAAGGCCGGCGATTTCCTCGCGGCGGATTTCAATATTCGAATTGTTTTCCAATGCCTGCGTGATTTCGGCGGAGAAGCCGTGACGGTCCACCGCCAGCGCGCCGCCCGCGGGCAATTTGTGCGCATCGGCAGCGCGCATGATGAGCGACCCGGCGCGGCGCATTTCCTCGTGCAGCAATCCGACCGCGTTGTTTTCCCAATCGTCGGAGCGGAAGGAATTGGAGCAGACGAGTTCGGCCAGCCCGTCGGTCTGGTGCGCGTCGGTTCCGCGCACGGGCCGCATCTCGTGCAGCACGACCGAAGCGCCGGATTGCGCGGACTGCCAGGCGGCTTCGCTGCCCGCCAAGCCGCCGCCGATGATGTGGATGGGAGAAGTCATTTTAGCCAAGTATTTGATCTTCCTTCAAAAACGCCCTGAGGTTGTTTGTTGGCTTTTTTGGTCTGTTTTTTGCTCTACCATATCTTGCATATCTTGTGCTCCGCGATGGCGCGGTCATTTGATTTTCAAAAATGGGTGTAGGGGGTGGTTCCCCTTTGCTCCTTTCACGGGGTTCAACTTCTACATCCATTCAAACATTCTTCTCCTGTCCTCCGGAAAGTCCTTTCCCGACGTTTGGTGGTCCCTTTGAGGGCGAATGCGCAAAATACGAACATATAGAGCCTCTGCCAAGCCAGAATATGAACTTATAGCTGATTTCTCTGAAAATATGAGAATACTTGCTAAACTAGGGACTTAAAGACCGCCCCGCCATGCCGCGCGAAGCTTGGTGAACTGGCGGCGGAAGAGCGGGATGTCGGTGGAATCGTGGAAAGCGTCGAAGCCCGGGCGCATGACGCGTTTCAGATAAAGCGGTGTTGCGGCGGCGGGAAGAAATGCGGGAAGCGACTTGCCCGGCTTCGGCAGCGTGCGTGCGCTCGCTAGATGCATTCGCGCCGCCTCCGCAATCCGCGCGATCGCGGGACCAAGTTTTTTCCCCGAATGCGTGGCGATAATGTCCGCCCGCGAGGTTCCTGCAGCTTCCAGAAAATCGTTCGGCAGATACACCTTGCCCCGCGCCGCATGAAATGGAATGGCGCGCAGAATTCCGCTGAGCGCATGTGCGATGCCGGCCTGGCGGGCCAGATCATCGTGCCCGTTCTCACCGAGCACGCGCGACGCAAGCCGCATCAGATTTCCGTTCGTGGCATCACACCAGGCTTCCAGCGCCGCGAGATCCTCAAATTCAATCGCCGCCGCGTCGTCTTCACGGGCATCGATCATCGCGATGAAGAGACCCACCGGGAGTTTGGTCTGCGCGAACAGGTCCGCCAGCGCGCGGGCCACATCATGTTCGCGCGGCTTGCCCTCGTGCGCGCTTTCCACCGTCTCGCGCCACCATTGCAGGCGGATCGCGCCCATCATCGGCTCGCGCACCGTTTCGGCAATGCGCGCCAGTTCGTGGTTGAAGGCGGTGAGCGTGAAGAGGTGTGCGCGCTTGTCCTCAGGCGCGAATAGTGCCGCGTGATAACGGTCCGGATCGGCGCGGCGGATCGTGTCTTCGATGGTATTCATGTCAAGCAAAAAGCCGCCCGGTTTCCCGGGCGGCTTTCACATCCATTGCGGCAATGATCAATAGATGTTCTGCGCCGCCACCATGGCAAACAGCATGGGGATGGAGAGCATCGTATTGATGCGGCTGAACATGCCCGCCGTTTTCGCGGCGGCGGCCTTGGCATCCGCAGACAAGTTCGGATAGGCGTTGTCGATGTTCAGCGCCTTCTGCTGGTTCGGCCAGATGATGAACCAGACGTTGAACCACATGATCGTACCCAGCCACATGCCGATGCCGATGCCGATACTCTTGGGCACTGTGAAGCCCTCGATCGCATCCAGCGTATAGGCCTGGATCAGATAGCCGTTCAGCGCCGCCAAGATGATGCCGAAGACGATGGTGCTCATCGCGCTCCAGCGAAACCACCACAGCGCCGCAGGGGTAATGTATTTGCCCAGCGCGGGGCGCAGCTCGGCCGGGATCGACGGCGTCGTCGGTGTCGAGACGAAGTTGAAATACCAGAGCAGGCCGATCCACATCACGCCCGAAACCACGTGCAGCCAACGCACGGCGAACGGCCAGAACAGCGTGGCGTCGTAGCCCTGAATTTGCAGATAGAGAACGAACAGCAGAATTGCGAGCACGAAACCCGCGATTACCGTGTTCCTGAGATTGGAAAAAAATGCGGCCATGAAGCTCCCCCTGGGGAATGAGTCAGCCGCGAGTCTTTACCCAATTTCTCCCAGAATCCAGCGGTTTTGTGGGCATAAAACCCGCAAAAAAATCGCGGGCTCTGCCGCGCCCAAATTCATCTTGTCATCCCGGATAGCGCAAAGCGCCGGTCCGGGATCCATTGAGCCGCCGACGCGATGGGTCCCGGCTCGCGCGACGCTGACGCATCGCTTGGCCGGGATAACAATTCGCGTTTGAGCAATTGAACTGGAATTAAATCGACAGCTTCTTCGGCCGCATGGTCGTGAACCACAACACCACCTGAAGGCGCGTGACCATGACCGAGGTGAAGAACGAGGTGAGAATACCGATCAACAGGGTGACAGCGAAGCCGCGCACCGGGCCGGAGCCCAGTTCGAACAGAATGATCGAGGCGATGACGTGGGTGGCGTTGGCGTCGATGATGGTCGCCATGGCGCGGCGGAAACCGGCGTCGATCGAGGAAATGATGGTCCGCCCGTTGCGCTGCTCCTCGCGTATTCGCTCATAGATCAGCACATTGGCATCGACCGCCATGCCCATGGTGAGCACGATGCCGGCGATGCCGGGCAGCGTGAGTGTGGCGCCGAACAAAGTGAGTGCCGCGAGCAGCAGAACCACGTTTAGGGTCAGCGCCACATCCGCGAACAAACCGAACAACCCGTAACGCGCGACCATGAATAGGCCGACCAATATGAGGCCGGCGATGGCCGAGTATTTTCCCGCCGTCACCGAATCCGCGCCAAGCTCGGCGCCGACTGTGCGCTGCTCCAGCGGCTTGAGCGGCGCGGGCAAGGCGCCGGCGCGCAGCAGCACCGCAAGATCGTTGGCGCTCTGAATGGTAAAACTGCCGGAGATTTCGCCGGAGCCGCCCAGGATCGGTTCCTGAATCACCGGCGCTTCGATGATCTTGTTATCGAGCACGATGGCGAAACGGCGCTTTACATTCTCTTTCGTGGCATTGCCGAATTGCCTCGCGCCCACGCTGTCGAAGCGGAACGTGACGACGGCGCCGCCATTCTGCTGGTTGAACGTGCCTTGCGCATCGGTGAGGCGGTCGCCGGAAACCATCACGCGCTTTTCGACAACGATGGGATCGTTGGGCTGGCCCGTCACAGGGTTCTTGCCTTCCAGCGGCAGCAATTGCTCGCCGATGGGAACAACGCCTTTCTTGGCTTCCTCGACATTCGCGGTCTCATCGACCAGCTGGAACGTCATCTTCGCCGTGGTGCCGAGCAGCTTGAGAAGGCGCGTCGGATCGGAAAGCCCCGGCACCTGAACGAGAATACGTTCGTCGCCCTGCCGCTCGATGGTCGGCTCTTTGGTGCCGAGCTGGTCAATACGGCGGCGCACGACTTCGATGGACTGATTGACGATCTCCGAACGCGTGCCGGTCTTGTAGGTATCCGTCATCTTCATGACGATTGTGCCGTTGCCCGGCTGCGTCATGTCATAGGCGTGGCTGCCAACCGACAGCACGCCGCTCGTCACCAGCGGATTGAGATTTTTCAGGATCGCCAGCGCATCGTCGAAGCGGGCGGGATCGAGGACGCGTACCGAAACGGTGTCCGTGCCGGCCGCCAGATCGCGAAAGCCGATATGCGCCTTGCGCAGGCCGACGCGCACATCGCCCAGCAAGGTTTCGAGGCGATCCTTCTGGACCTGGTCCAGTTCCACTTCGAGCAGCAGATAGGAGCCGCCCTGCAGATCGAGGCCAAGGCTGACCGTGTCATGCGGCATGAAGCGCGGCAGATGCCGGATTGCGCGGTCGGGCAGCGCATTCGGCAGCGCGATCAGGATGCCCGCGAGTACGACGAGCAGCGTAACAACGCGCGACCAGGTGGGAATCTGCATCATGGGCGAATGGACCTAGTCGTTCGCCGGGACGTTCTTGGGGCGCACTTCGGTCAGCGTGCTCTTGACCACCCGCACCTGCACGCCGTCGGCGATCTCCACGGTGAGTTCGGTATCTTCCGCCTTCACCGGCTTGGCGACTTTGGCGACAAGACCGCCCGCCGTCACCACGGTATCGCCACGGGCCACATTATCGACCATCTTCTTGTGCTCCTTCATCCGCGTCTGTTGCGGACGGATGAGAAGGAAATACATGATCGCGAAAACTGCGACCAAGGGCACAACGGATGTCAGAAATGAATCAGGCATGGATGCGTCCGCAAAGGATGGGGAAGTCGGCGCGGACTATAGCCACGCGCCGCCCCTTTGCAACCGCAGCAAATCAAGGGCTTAGCGCGTGAAAAAGGCTGCAAAAAGCGCTTTGGAAACGGTGCAGACGCGGATCGCGGAGGCTCTGGAGCGACTGGCACCAGGCGGTCCCGCGCACCGCGCGCCCGACAGAGGCGACGCCTTTGTGTGGGAGCCGTCGCAGGGCGGGCTCATCGCCGTGGGGCATGTGGCGGGCGTCCCACTTGCACTGCTCAAAGGCATCGATGCGGCGCGCGACACGCTGCTGGAGAACACGCGCCGCTTCGCCGACGGGCTGCCCGCCAACAATGCATTGCTATGGGGTGCGCGCGGCATGGGAAAATCCTCGCTGGTGAAGGCGGTGCATGAAGCGGTGAACGACACGCGCAGAGGTACCGCGCGGCTGGCGCTGGTCGAAATCCACCGCGAGGAGATTTCCAGCCTGCCCGTCCTGCTGCGCAGTTTGCGCAAAAGCGGCCGCCGCTTTCTTCTGTATTGCGACGATCTTTCCTTCGACAAGGACGACACCAGTTACAAATCGCTGAAGGCAGCGCTGGAAGGCGGCATCGAGGGGCGGCCATCGAATGTGCTGTTCTACGCGACCTCCAACCGCCGCCATCTGATGCCGCGCGACATGATGGAGAACGAACGCTCCACCGCCATCAATCCGAGCGAAGCGGTGGAGGAAAAGGTTTCGCTTTCCGATCGCTTCGGACTGTGGCTCGGCTTTCACAATTGCGGGCAGGACGATTATCTGGCGATGATCGATTCCTATGCCGCCCATTACAAACTGAAACTGTCGCGCGAGACTTTGCATGCGCGCGCGCTGGAATGGTCGGCCACACGCGGCGCCCGTTCGGGGCGCGTGGCCTGGCAGTTCATTCAGGATCTGGCGGGAGAGTTGGGCATCAAGCTACCCTCGCCTTGAGGAAGCCGCGACTAGTGCAGCACCGATTTCGGAACAGGACGAATGCCGCGCGAGCAATCGAAATGCACGCGGTATCCGCCTCGCACGGCCCAGCCAGCCGTGACATCGCCGCCAGCCCGTTTCATGTACCAGTCGCCACCCGCCGGCGTAACGAAAGTGGCATCCTGCGCGGTTTGCGATTTGAGCGTGAACGTTACGATCAATCCCGATTTGCCTTCGAACCGGCCGCCTTCACTACCGCCTTCGGATGTCGTGCAGCCCGGACCGCAGCCTGAGCCGGAACCGGACGGCGCGCCGATGCCCAATCCCCAATCAAAGAAGCCGGTGTCGCCTTCAAGATTGCAGAGCCAATGTCCATTAAACCAGTATTGCGTGTATTGCGCGTCCGCAGCGCTGCTGGCGAACAAAGCGAACGTAGCGGCAAGGGCAAAAAAGCACACGCGCATGACATCCCGCGATATTTTGCAGCGACGCCATTGTGTCATCGCAAGCCGCGATTTGAAAGGCGCGGGACCTGGATCGGGAATGGATAAGGAGAGCGTCAGCTCTCTCGCGAAGCCATCTGCAACGGCTTGGGATCGACTGGCGCCATGTTGTGGCGGATTTCGAAATGAAGCTGGGGTGCGGTCACGTCGCCGGTCTGCCCGACCGTGCCGATCACATCGCCGCGGCCGACATGTTGTCCCGGCGCAACGCTGATCGAACCGACATGCGCATAGGTGGTGACATAACCATCGGCGTGCTTGACGAGAATGAGGTTGCCGTAATCCCTCAGCTCGTTACCGGCATAAGTGACGACGCCTTCGGCCGCGACGTGAATCGGCGTACCCGAATTGGCGGCGATATTGATGCCGTCATTGCGCTGGCCGTTGCCGGAAACGCCGAAGGCGGCGATCAGCCTGCCGTCCACCGGCATGGCGAACTTTACCGAGCCCGTGGAGACCGGCAGCGCATCGCCATTGTGCGTGGCCTGCGGCGTGAAAGCCATTTGCTCATGCGGTTTGCGCTGCGGCGCGATCTGTGATGCTTCGCGCTGGTCGCGCGCACCCGGTTCCTTGCGGACGATGACCCGCTTGTCGTCATCGCTGGTGGGCGCCGCCGCGAGACGGTTGTTCGTGGCTTCGCGCAATACGGCTCGGCGCGAACCCGCCGTTGGCGGCACGCGTAGGACTTCGCCGGGATGAAGTGGCGCATGCACGGAAACTCCGTTCACGTCCGCGAGCTTCAACGCAGAAATATTGTAGCGCGACGCGATGCCGGAAACAGAATCGCCGTTGTGAACGACGACGGTGTAATAGGTGGCTTGCGGCCATTTTGCGTAGCTCGGAAAATCGGTGCTGTATTCGCGTTCGGCGCTTTGCTGGGTTTCGCAACCGGCCAGCAGAACTGGCGCGGCCATGCACAGCGCGATCAGCGCGATACGTCTAACGATTTCCCCGTTCATCACTGTTGCGCGGATCATTCGGCAAGCCCTCGATCATCGGCACGAACATCACGGGAATCAGCGACTGCCGCGTCACCCCTGTTTCATTACGGATCATCTTGGTTAAAGATTGAGAAATGCTTGCCGACGTCGTGGTCTGGCCGACGGGCGCGACCAGGATTCCATTGGGTTTTAACTGATTGATAAGGATCTGCGGCACCTCGGTGACCGCTGCGCTCAAAATAATTCGGTCGAACGGCCCGACATCCGCCCAGCCCTTCAGCCCATCCGCATGGCGCGTGACGATATTGTTGAGCCCGAGTTTTTTGAAGCGTGCTTCGGCCTGAACGAGCAGCGGCTTGTGGCGCTCGATCGTATAGACCATGCGGCACAGCGGGCTGAGGATCGCGGCCTGATAGCCCGAGCCGGTGCCGAGTTCGAGCACGCGATGTTTGGGTTCGACTTCGAGCGCCTGCGTGGCGAAGGCGACGATATAGGGCTGGCTGATCGTCTGGCCGCAGGCAATCGGCAGCGCCGTGTTTTCATAGGCGCTGGTTTCAAACGGCTTCTCGACAAATTCCTCGCGCGGCGTGCGCTCCATCGCGGCAAGCACGCGCGCGTCGGTGATACCCATCTTGCGCAGATCGCTGACAAGCGCGATGGAGCCGTGATCGTTCATGGGAAGGAGGCGCGCAGCGTTTCCAGCACCTTGAACTCGGTGAGATTGAGGTGCAGCGGCGTGACCGAGATTTTCTTTTCGTAGATCGCGCGCAGATCGGTGCCGTCTCGCGGATCGCTGCGCACGCGTTTGAAGCCGATCCAGTAATAGGGATTGCCGCGCATATCCACGCGCTTGTCCATCACCGCCGTCTGCATGTCGCGCTTGCCCTGTTCGGTGATGACGGTGCCTTTCACCTTGTCCGGCGTGCAGTCGGGAAAGTTGATGTTGATCAGTGTTTCGTCCGGCCAGCCGATCTCCAGCAGGCGGCGCACGACGGAAGGGCCGTGCAGTTCGGCGCATTCCCAGCGCGGACCCTGGCCTTCTTCGAAACCGTAAGCCTGGCTCATGGCGATGGAAGGAATGCCCAGTGCCGTTCCTTCCATCGCGCCCGCGATGGTGCCCGAATAGGTCACGTCGTCCGCGATGTTGGAACCGCGATTGACGCCGGAGAGAACGAGTGTCGGCTTCTTGTCGGTCATGATCTGGGCCACGCCCATCATCACGCAATCGGTCGGCGTGCCCGCAAGCGCGAAACGCTTCTCCTCGACCTTGCGCAGACGCAGCGGCAGCGTGAGCGTCAACGAATGCGAGGCGCCGGATTGCTCCGTCTCGGGCGCCACCACCCACACATCGTCGGAAATTTCGCGCGCGATTTTCTCCGCCACGGCGAGGCCGGGGGCATGGATGCCGTCATCGTTCGTGACGAGGATGCGGTGCTTCACGCGGCCTTCTCGATCTTCTTCATCCCGCCCATATAGGGCTGCAATGCGTCAGGCACGCGAATGGAGCCGTCCGGCTCCTGATAATTTTCCAGAATAGCGACCAGCGTACGGCCGACCGCGAGGCCGGAGCCGTTCAGCGTGTGCACATGACCTTTCACCTTGCCGTCCTTCCCGCGGTAGCGCGTCTGCATGCGCCGCGCCTGGAAATCGCCGCAGTTGGAACAGGAGGAAATCTCTCGGAAGCGGCCCTGCCCCGGCAGCCAGACTTCGATGTCATAAGTCTTGCGCGCGGAGAAGCCCATGTCGCCGGTGCAGAGTGAAACGACGCGATGATGCAGATTGAGACGCTTCAGCACTTCCTGCGCGCAATCGGTCATGCGCTCATGCTCGGCGATGGATTGCTCCGGCGTGGTGATCGAGACCAGTTCCACCTTCGAGAACTGATGCATCCGGATCATGCCCCGCGTGTCCTTTCCCGCCGCGCCCGCTTCCAAGCGGAAGCATGGCGTGTAAGCGGTGAAGCGATAAGGGAGTTGAGCTTCTTCGAGTATCTCTCCGTTCACATAATTGGTGAGGGAAACTTCGGCAGTGGGAATGAGCCAAAGCCGATCCGTAAACTCTCCCGATTTCATACGAGCGGAAAGTCTTTTCAACCCAGCAAACATATCTGGAAAAGCGTTCTTCGGCCCTAGCCCGAGTTGCTGGGAAGCCGAGGCGCTTTGATCACGCTCCAGTTCTTCCTTCATAGCGACATGAATAGCATCCCAATTTTGGACGCCGGTCGTAAAAAGATCTTCCTCAAACTTTGGCAGCTGCCCAGTTCCGAATGCCGCTTCATCGCGCACCATCAAAGGCGGCGAGACTTCGGTGTATCCGAATTTGTCTGTGTGCAGGTCGAGCATGAAGGAGCCGAGTGCCCGTTCGAGCCGAGCCAGCCCGCTCTTGAGATAAACGAAACGCGCGCCGGAGACTTTCGCGGCGCGTTCGAAATCCATCATGCCGAGCGCTTCGCCGAGATCGAAATGCTCCTTCGCAGAGTTCATACCGGGCTTCGCGCCGAACGCGCGCGCCGCCACCGGCACATTGTCGTCCTCGCCCCCGCCATCGGGCGCATCGGGAGCAGGAAGATTCGGAAGTCCGGCGAGAACATCGTCCAGCGCCTTCTTCAACTCGCGCTCGCGTTCTTCGCCCTTTTGGATTTCGTCCTTGAGGCCGGCAACTTCGGCCATCAGCGCGAATGCTTGCACTTCATCCTTTTTCGCTTTCGCCTGACCGATCAGCTTCGACGCTTCGTTGCGCCGTGCCTGCGCCGCTTGCAGTCGCGTCAGCAGATCGCGCAATTCCTTGTCTTTCGCGAGCAACTCATCGGCCAGCGACTCGGCGCTCTTCGAATAAGCCGGACGCCGTTTCAGCGCGGCGACCCACGCCGCCTTGTCATCCCTGATCGCCTTGATGTCGTGCATGGCCGCAAATCCCTCGATAGCGCGGTAATGGCATGCGCAAAACGCATTGTCATCCCCGGCCGAGCGGAGCGAGGGGAAGGGGACCCAGGTGGTGAAACAACTTTATTCTCAAAAACAAATCGTCATCACCGGGCTTGTCCCGGTGATCCATGATCTCGGTCTCGATGGGTGTTCATGGGTGGCCGGGACAAGCCCGGCCATGACGGAGGGATGGATGGTGTGCATTTGTCCAAATTGCGCGCGGTTCGACGTCTGGGTCCCCTTCTCTCGCGCTCGCTAACGCTCGCACTCGCCGGGGATGACAGGTTTATTGTGACTTCGCCCGCTCGGCTTCATCCCTAGCGCGGCCGCGTTCGATGAGGCGCACGCACCAGATCGAGATTTCGTAGAGACCGATCAGCGGGATCATCAGGCTGAGCATCGAATAGGGATCGGGCGGCGTGAAAATCGCCGCAACCGCGACAAGGCCGACAATCGCATAGCGGCGCATCGAGCGAAGCTGCGCACTCGTCACGATGCCGACGCGGCCCATCAGCGACAGCGCGACGGGCAATTGAAAGCAAAGCCCGAAGGCGAAGATCAAGGTGGTGACGAAATCCAGATAGTCGCTGACCTTCGCCTGAAGCTGGATGCCAAGACCGCCCGAACCTTCCGGTCTCTGATAACCCAGGAAGAAGTGAATCGCGTAAGGCAGCATCACGTAAAACACGAAGGCGCCGCCGACGACAAACAGAACCGGCGATGCGATGAGAAACGGCCAGAACGCCTTGCGCTCGTTCTTGTAGAGGCCCGGCGCGATGAACAGCCACAGCTGCGTCGCGAAGATCGGGAAGGCCAGACATAGTCCGCCGAACATGCCGACCTTCACATAGGTGAAGAACGTTTCGTACAGCGCCGTATAGATAAGGTGGTCGTTCGGCTGACCGCGTAACGCATTGGCCAGCGGCAAGGTCAAAAACGCGTAAATGTATTTGGCGAAGGCGAAGCAGATGATGAAGCATATTGCGAACGCGATGAGCGACCAGACAATGCGCCGGCGCAATTCGATCAGATGATCGAGCAGCGGCGCCTTGGTGGATTCGATGGCCGCTTCGTCTTCGGCGTCGCGCGTGGTCATGGCGGCGACGGTTCTGCACCGCCCGAAATCGGTTCCGACGGCTCCGACGACGCGAGTGTCGCTTCGGGCGTATCCGTCATCGGCACAGAAGAAACCGGCGCAACGGATTGCGACTCCGCCTCGTCAATGCGCGGCTGTTCACGCATCACCGGTTTGTGCATGTCGCGTTCAAGTTCGGAGAGCGGCTTTTCATAGCGCATCGCGCTGATCTCGGCGCGCAGCTCGTCCAGTTCGGATTGGCGCGCCATATCGTCGAAGCTCTTGCGGAATTCGTTCGCCATCCCGCGCGCCTTGCCGACCCAGCCGCCGATCATGCGCAGCAGCTTGGGCATGTCCTTCGGTCCCACCACGACGAGCGCGACGATGAGAAAGATAAGGATATGGCTCCAGCTTAAATCGAACATGCGGTGCCGGACGGAGGCTTAGCGCCCGACCGTCTGGTCCTTGTTGCTGGGCGCGGGCGGGACTTCATCGCGGCGATCGGGCAGCGGGCGCGGATGATCGTCGCCCTCTTCGCCATCGCGCAGTCCCTTGCGGAAACTGTTGATGCCCTTGGCCATGTCGCCCATCAGGTCCGACAGCTTGCCGCGGCCGCCGAATAGCAGCAGCGCCACAACCACCAAAATCAGGATATGCCAGATGCTGAGCGTACCCATGAATTCTCTCCTTCGGCTCCCGCGTCGTCTTTACCATAGCGCAAGGGTGCGACCGGCGGGTTAAAGCTGCGTACAGCCCTCAAAGCAAGGACTTAGGCAGGCGGACACCGCTTCACAAGCCTTCCTTGCCCCTAGCGAACAGGCAATTCAGCCGATCAGAATCTCGCCCTTGCGCTCCAGGACGGCGGCCAGCGCGCCCAGCCGCTTTTGCACCGGCTCGCCCGCGATGGCCTCGCGGCGGCGGGACACATCGAGCAGCACCCGCGTCGGCGTCAGCCGCAATTGATAGTGCGGCAATTCGCCAAGCGCCGATGCCGAGAGCGAAAAGGCAAAACGCGCCGCCAAACCGATGCGCCGCGCCAGAGCAATGTCCTCGGCGCTCAAAAGATCGTGGACCGCTATCTCGCGGGGAAAATCCTCGTCGCCGGAATAGCGATGAAAGATGGTGGTGGCGATGAGCGCGCGGGCGCGATGGCTGGTGCCCGCGAACGGCGCCGTCAGGACCTGGTTGAAAGCACCGAGCGCACGATCATCGGGATGCCGCCGCCAGCCGATGTCGGAGAACAGGCACGCGGCATGGCGGATGCGCCGTTCGTTTTCCTTCTCGCCGGGAAACAGCGGCGTAATCCATTCGAACATTTCTTCGGCGTGGCCCGGCGTACGGCTGATGCGCGCATTGGTGGCGGCGGCAAATTCGAGCAGCGGATCCTTGGCGCGCTCTTCCGGCGAAAGCTCCGAATAGAGCAAGCCTTCGCGAAGGCCATAGGCAGAGATCACCACGTCCCTCAGATCGGTGGCGAGAAGAAGCCGCTCCAGCACCACGGCGCCGAAAGGCAGCGCCTCGGCGCGGCGGCGCGAAACGATGCGCATCTTGTCCAGCGATTTGCGCGAGAGCTGCGCCACCACGCGGCACATCTTCAGCGCGCGGTTCCGCCCGATCTCATAATCATGCAGCACATGCAGCGGATAGTTGGATTCTTCCATGTCGACGCGCGCGAAACTGCGCCACGCCCCGCCGACGGCATAGAGCGAGCGGTCCTTCAGCGAACCGAGCTTGTCGAGCGCCTTCAATCCTGCATCGACCAGATCGCGCGCCTTGTCGGGGTCGCCCTTGGCAACATCCATCAGGCGCAGTGGACCAAAGGGCAATGTGAGTGCGGCACCGGTCTTGCCGCCTCTCACCGTCACCATGTCGAGACTGCCGCCGCCCAGATCGGCGACAAGGCCGTCAGCGTCCGGCGTACCGGCAAGCACGCCTTCGGCGGCAATGCGCGCTTCCTCTTCGCCCGAAAGAACGCGGATGGTCCCGCCCCAGGCGGATTCCGCGCGGCGTACGAATTCGGCGCCATTCGCGGCGTCGCGCGCGGCAGCAGTCGCGACCGCGTCGCGCATCTCCACCTTGTAGGCGTCGGCCAGCATGCGAAAGCGGGCCAGCGCTTCGAGTGCCATCACGATGCCGTCGTCGTCGAGCCGCCCGCTGGTGACCATGTTGCGGCCGATGGCGCAGATCGCTTTCTCGTTGTGGATGACGGCGGGCGTGCGCGTAAAGGATTCGAAGATCACCAGACGCACGGAATTGGAGCCGATGTCGACGATGGCGACGGGGCCGCTGCGCCCGCGCCGGCCATGCAGCAGCGATGGCCCCCGCATTTCGGCCGTGATCGTGCCGGACGGCGCCATGGTTCAGTCCCGCCGCGTGGCGACGGCGACGGGCGCCTTGGCGTCCGTGATTTTCAGCGCGCGACCGCGGCCGGAAAGCGATGGATTCGTCATGAAATAAGTATGCGCCGAAAAGGCGTCCTCGCGGCTGGACTTGGGGTCGCGGGTATAGGTGGCGTCCGGGTTCATCGTCCAGCTCTGGGCTTCGTCCTTCAGCAGCGCCACCATGATCTGTCCCAGCACCTGCTCGTGCACGGTCGGATTCTCGATGGGAACCAAGGCTTCAACGCGGCGGTCGAGATTGCGCGGCATCCAGTCCGCCGAAGAGATGAAGACCTTGGCCTTGGGCGACGGCAGAGCATGTCCGCCGCCGAAACAGACGATACGGCCATGCTCTAGGAAGCGCCCGACGATGCTTTTCACGCGGATGTTGTCGGACAGGCCGGGCACGCCGGGTTTGAGACAGCAAATGCCGCGCACAACCAGATCGATCTGCACGCCCGCCTGGCTCGCCTTGTAGAGCCCGTCGATGATGTGGGCATCGACCAGCGAATTCAGCTTCGCCCAGATCGCGGCGGGCCTTCCCGCCTGCGCATGGACCATTTCCTCCTGAATGGAATCGATCAGCTTGCCACGCAGCGACAGCGGCGAGATCGCAATTTTTTCCAGCGCGACCGGTTCGGCATAGCCGGTGATGTAATTGAAGAGTTGCTGCGCGTCGCGGCCGAGCGCCGGGTCGGTGCTGAACAGCGAGAGGTCCGTGTAAACCTTTGCCGTCTGCGGATGATAATTGCCGGTGCCGAAATGCACATAGGAGCGCAGCTGTCCGCCCTCGCGGCGCACCACGAGGCTGACCTTCGCATGTGTCTTCAGTTCGATGAAGCCATAGACAACCTGCACGCCGGCGCGTTCCAGATCGCGGGCCCATTTGATGTTGGCCGCTTCGTCGAAGCGGGCTTTCAACTCCACCAGCGCGGTGACGGACTTTCCCGCTTCCGCCGCTTCGATGAGTGCGCTGACGATCGGCGAATCCTGCGACGTGCGATAGAGCGTCTGCTTGATCGCTACGACATTGGGATCGGCGGCCGCCTGACGCAGGAACTGCACCACCACGTCGAAACTTTCGAACGGATGATGGACGATGATGTCCTTGGCGCGGATGGCCGCGAAACAATCGCCGCCATGATCGCGGATGCGCTCGGGAAAGCGCGCGATGAACGGCTTGAATTGAAGGTCCTGCCGCTCGGGCACAATCAGGCGCCTGGTGTCCGACAGACCCATCATGTGATCCACGATGACAAGCTCCGACGGCCCCAGCGAAAGCTGATCGGCAATGAAATTGCGAAGGCCCTCCGGCATCGACGCCGCGCATTTCATGTGAATCACGGAGCCGCGGCGGCGGCGCTTCAGCAACGTCTCGAACAGGCGCACGAGATCTTCGGCTTCTTCTTCCACTTCCACGTCGCTGTCACGCAGGATTCGGAAAAGACCCGAGCCGGTGACCGTGTAGCCGGGAAAAAGTTTGTGCAGGTAGAGGCCGAACACATCTTCCAGCGCGATGAAGCGCACATGGCCGTTGCTGCCCGGCAGCCGCAGGAAGCGTTGCAGCTGCGACGGAACCGGCAAAAGCGCCTTGACGGCCTTTGCGTCTCTCTTGCGCGTCAATTGCAGCGCCAGGGTGAAGCCGAGATTGGGAATGAACGGAAAGGGGTGCGCCGGATCGAGCGCGAGCGGCGTCAGCACCGGATAAATCTGTTCGGCGAATTCCTTGTCGAGCCATTCGCGATCGGCGTCTTCCAGTTCGCTCGGATCGACCACGACGATTCCAGCAGCGCGCAATTCCTTGCACAGCGTCACCCACACCGTCTGCTGATCGGCAATCAGCTTGCCCGCCATTTGATCCACGCGCGCAAGCTGCTGCGCCGGCGTAAGGCCATCATCGCTCAGTGTTTCAACATTCGCCGTCACCATGCCTTTGAGGCCGGCGACGCGCACCATGTAGAACTCGTCGAGGTTGGAGGCGGAGATCGACAGAAACCGCAATCGCTCCAGAACCGGATGCCGCACATTCTGTGCCTCTTCGAGAACCCGGCGGTTGAAGGCCAGCCACGACAGTTCCCTATTGACGAAACGGGACGGCGATTTGGGGTCGATCTGCGGCGTCACGGCGGGGGCCGGCACATGCTCTTCCAGAACCGGCCGCGCGAAGGGCAGCGTCACGGGGTCGGCTGCGGCCGAATCTTCGAGGTTTAGCCGTGACTTAGCCATTTTTCCGCGCTTGTGGGTTCATTTCAACCCTAAAGGATAATCATGACTCTGTCATGGCAACCCCTGCTCCGGGGTTAGCATTTCGCGCACCAGGGCGAGATTGACCGGACGCGCCTCGGCCAGCGCCTTGGCATCGGCGCGGTCCACAAAATCGCGGATGGCCGAGGGCGAGCGCTCCAGCGACTGCACCATGCGCACGATTACCGCATCGGGCACGGTCAGCTGGCGGTCGTTGAACAGCTTGCGCGCGATCGCGGCAAGCAAGGCATCGTCCGGTGCCCACAGTGCAAAGGCGAGCAACGCGGAGAAACGCGAGGCCAAATCGGGAAGCGTCGCCGCCCATTGCTGCGGCGATTCGCGGCCCGTGAGCAGAACCGGCGCCTGCAATGTCGCGCGTTCGAGAAGCGCGAAGATCGCATCATCGCGCGCCGGATTGACGGGCGCGCTATCCACATCCTCCACCGCGACCGGCAATGAAGGATCGAGACGCGCCAGCGCACGACCGCTTAGCTCGGCAGCGGAAACGATCTGCGCTTGCGAACGCTCTTTCCAAACCGCGAGGAGATGCGATTTTCCCGAGCCTGACGGGCCATGCAGCACAGCGGAAGCGACAATCCAGTCTGGCCAGGAATCGATGAAGGCCAGCGCCGGCGCGCTCGCCAGCGATGTCACGAAATCCTCACGCGTCAGAGCGACGCGGGTTTCGAGCGGCAAAGGAAGTTGCGAGGGCAAGCGCGCGCCGCGATCAGGTCACACGCATCGGCTTGCGCCGGTGGAACGCTGCCCGCAACCATGTCTGCGCATAGCCGAGCCCGGAGGCGAGTGTGAACAAGCCTGTAAGGATCGCAGCGCCTTGCACCAGAGTCGGTGCATCGACTTCGAAAGCCTTCAGCAGCAACATGATCGCGACATAGCCGATCTGCACCGCCGTGCTGATCTTGCCGAGCAAGCTCGGCGTCGGACGCACCGGCAGCGCCCACATCCGCGCCAGACCGATGCCCAGCACGATGGCGATGTCGCGGCCAATGACCAGCGCCGTCAGCCACAGCGGCGTCACGCCCAGAACCGTGAGCGCAATAAACGATGTGAGCATCAACAGTTTGTCGGCGGCGGGATCGAGATAGGCGCCGAAGCGTGTCGCCAGATGGAAGCGCTTGGCGAGAAAGCCATCTGCGGCATCCGTCAATCCGGCAAAGGCGAACACGCCGAGCGCCGCGCGGTCGAAACCGGCAAACAGAAGCGCTGCCAGCGCCGGCGCTGCCGCCACCCGTAAGCCGGTCAGGAAATTCGGCAGGTTGCGAAACATGAAATTCACGGTGTCGCCGTGGTGTTGTCCGAAGATTGCGCCGCTAGCGTCCAGCCGCCACCGTTATGCGGGGACAGATCGATCTTCGCTTGCCCGAGCGAGTTGCGAAGCTGATCCGCCGTGCCCACATAGGTGATCGTCACCTTCGCCATGCCGATGTCCATTGCGTTCACGGCAACATCGGTGACGGTGGGGACAGTTCCGACTTTCGCCAGCAATTCGCCCCATTGTTGCAGCGAGGCGATATGCACTTCCGCCGGTATGCGCGAGCGGTGGCCGAAATCGATGGCCGTGCGCGATTTCCAGTAATTCGCGATGGCTACGGCGGCCGCATCCGCAGCAGCGCCATAAGCGCCGGGCGCGGCGCCTGGAACCATCACATCGGGAACCGGCGGCGACGTACCGATGCCGAGCCGCCGCATCTTCACGACGATCTGACCGTTCGCGGCGCCCACCTGGACCAGCATCACTTCGGTCGCATGCACGCGTGAGGCGGCGGGCTCCACGTCCGGCCATGTGGCATCACCGAAACTCAGACTGGAAAGCGCGCCCGCATCGAGTGTGTCGCCCACCGGTGAAACCAGTGGCACCGCGCCGCCCGCATATTTCGGATTGGCCCAGACATTCGCCCACGGCGAATGCGCCACCCAGCGCGGCGCCATCGCAACAATCAGAATGGGATGTGCCTGCGCATCGCTATAGGCGATGTTCGCAGAGCGCAGCAGGTGGCGTATGGCGGCGGGATTGAATGAATAGGTCATGCTCGCGACATAGCGCGTGGTCGAACGGCGCACATTCTGCGGCATGTAATTCGCGATCAGCCGCGTCAGCGCCACATCGTCCAGCACCGGCAGCTTGGCGATGTCCTGCTCCTTGATGAGCCGCTTCAGCACAACCTGCAGAGCCCGCGCCTTGCCGGAATTGATGGCGATGGTTTGCGCCTCCACCGCCGAGGCGGCGCTGGCGTCCACTGGGATGCCGGTCACGGTGAAGGGATCGGCGGGAGCGCCGGCAAAAGCGCCGGAAACTGGCATCAAAGCAAGAAAAGCCAAGGCGAAATAAAGGACAGCGTTGCGCATAGGAAACCTTCAGAGCCCGGGCAATATAGGGGCGCGCCCTGGAATGCGAAACGGGGATTTAGGCCGTGAAAAGAACCCCGCTTGGCGCCACGGAACCGCTATCGGGGAAAACCGTGCCGTCCAGATCGCGCCGCGCGACACGCATATGATCGCTGAGAACACCCTTGAACAGCGCGCGCATGTCGGTTTGCGGCGGCTGATCGCGGCCATCCTTCAGGGCGGATGGTTTCAGGCCGGTCCAGTCGGCCTTCACGACACCGCCTTCGACGGCGCCACCCAGCAGGAACGCAGCGCCCGCCGTTCCATGATCGGTTCCGCCATTGCCGTTCGGCGCGGCGGTGCGTCCGAACTCCGTCGCCATCACCACAGCCGTCTTTTTCCACACCGGGCCGAGCGCCGTCTTCATCGCGTCCAGACCGGCATCGAGTGCCCGCAAGCGCCGCGCGAGCTGACCGTCGCCCGCGCCTTCATTGACGTGCGTGTCCCAGCCGCTCGCATCGAGCACGGCAATACGCGGACCATCGTCGCGCGCCAGCAATTTTCCAGCGCCGGTGAACAGCGGCGTGAGATCGCCATAGCTTCCCATGCGCTGCGCCATCTGCTCGGGCGTCTTTGGCTTGTCGTCCATCGCCGCATCGGCTTCGGTTTCGGTGTGAATGGCGCTGTCCAGCGAGGCCCGCAGGATTGGATCATCTGCATAGAGAGCGCGCACGCGCTTGAGGAATGCCGCGTCGGGCTGCGGCATCACCGACGGCATCCAGCTTGAAACACGCGCGGGTCCGGACAGCATCAGCGGCGGAGACGCCGCTATCGCCAGCGCACCGTCACCGGTGGAAAGACCCATCGGCACCAGCGCGCGATTGAGCCAGCCATCGCCCAGAACATGCGGGCCGGTGCCGCCGGTTTCCAGAACATTCTGGCCGTCGAAATGCGAACGGTCGCGATAGGGCGAAGAGATATTCTGGAAGACGACAAGTTCTTTTTGATCCCACATCGTCTTCATGTTGATGAGTGCGGGATGCAGGCCGAAATGCCCGTCGAGATCGTGCAGCGGCATGGTACCGGTCGTGTCGAGCGCCAATATCCCGCGCACCGATTTGTAATCGGGATCGCCATGCGGCGGCACCGCGGCCAATCCATCCAGCGCGCCGCGCAGGATCACGACCACGAAGCGCCGGTCCGTCGGCACGTTGGCGAAGGCGAAGCGCACCGGCGCATCCCACACGCTCATCGCACTGGCGGCGAAGGCGGTTTTCAAAATCGAACGGCGATTGAACATGGCTATCTCCGTTGAAATTCGGGACTGGAAACAAGAAGCGCGACGGCTTCGCCGGAATTGGCCGAAGATTTCATCGCCGCGCGCGTGTCGGCCCGCAGCAGCGGACCCAGGCTCGCATCGGCAACGGCCAGTGCGTCGAAATTCTGCGGCAGGCGGTTGCCGAGTTCTTTGGCCCATTGAATGCGATTGAGCAGTGCATCCGGTCCGGACCAGGCATCGGAACTGTCCGGCCAGCCCTTGGGCGAAGGCGCGGCCATCGGAAATTCACCCATCATGCGCGTGGCGGCCATCACACCCTTCACCTGCTTGTCCTGATCGGTGGTGGTGCGCGGCCAGCCCAGCATGCGCATCGCCGCCGTGGTGTATTCGACGGGACTGCGCATTTTTCCGCTGCCCGGTTTCCACGAGGCGGGATCGTTCACCGCCGTCGCGGCCAGCGCTTTGAGATCGCCGCCAGTATCCTTGAAACTCTTTTCCAGTCGCGCGACGGACTCCGGCGGTGGATTGTCAGCGATGAATGCGATCGCAAATTTTCTGGCGATGTGCCGCGCCGTGGCCGCATCGCGCGCGAGGTCCTTCAACGCCGCGATGCCCGCTTCTTCACCGCCATTATAAATCTTGCCGCGCAACACGATGTCGCCCGGCTCGTGCCGTGCCGGATAATAGCGAAAGCCCGTCGTGCCGCCGTCGCGGTCGATGCTCCAGCCTGTGAGGATTTTCGCCAGCGCGATCACATCGGCCTGCGTAAAGCCGCCATCAACGCCGAGCGTGTGCAATTCCATCAGCTCGCGGCCAAGATTTTCGTTGAGACCTTTTCCGGAAATCCGGCCCGCGATCGAATCGGGGCCGATGGACAGCGCATTGTCGAGATAAAGCTGCATCGCCGGATGGCGCGTCGACGCCAGCAGCATATCCTCGAACTTGCCGGCGACGTTCGGGCGGATAGCTTCGCGCTCGAACGCACCGACAAACGTAATCGCCGCCGGATTCAGCGCGGAAACGACGAAATGATTGCTCCAGAACCAGACCAGCCGTTCGGCAAACGGCTTCTGCGTTGTGAATCCCACGGCGAAACGCGCCGCCATTTCGCGCGAATATTCCTGGACCTGTGTTTTGAAGAAAACCTTGACCGGATCGGGCGCCGGCATGTTGGCGGTGGCTTGCGCCTTCTCCCGCTCGCGATCCTTGCGGTACTGAATCAGCGCGGTGACAAGGTCGCCGCCGGATTTGAATGCTGTGCCGCTATCCAGGGGCTGTGGTTGGTCCACGGGCGAATCGAGCTGGCGCAGGAGCCACGCCTTCGGCGCTGCGCTCGCCGTTTCGATCTCACCCGGCCTGGCACCAAGGCCAAACCTTTGCGCCGCAACAGCACCTTCGAGAGACATTGCCCTCTCCCTTGCGCTCGTATCGGCACCCCACTAAATGACGCTAGACCTCTTTCACTGAACCGTAAATGAACAGCGGCAAGAACGGCCTTACCTATAAGGACTCCGGCGTCGATATTGACGCGGGCGACGCGCTGATCGCCCGCATCGCGCCGGCAGCAAAAGCCACGCGGCGGCCGGGCGCGGATGCGGATCTGGGCGGTTTCGGCGGATTGTTCGATTTGAAAGCCGCTGGATTCAAAGATCCTGTGCTTGTCTCCTCGACCGATGGCGTCGGCACCAAGCTCAAAATCGCCATCGAGACGCGCCAGTTTGGCGGCATCGGGCAAGATCTGGTGGCGATGTGCGTGAACGACATTATCGTTCAAGGCGCGGAGCCGCTTTTCTTTCTGGATTATTACGCCACCGGTAAGCTTGACGTTAATGACGCCGCGATCGTCATCGAAGGGATCGCACGGGCTTGCAAGGAAAGCGGCTGCGCGCTGATCGGTGGCGAGACGGCGGAGATGCCGGGTCTTTATGCGAAGGGCGATTTCGATCTCGCCGGATTTTCGGTGGGCGCGGTGGAACGCGGCGCGATTCTGCCGAAAACGCACGAGATGGCCGCCGGCGACGTGCTGATCGGTGTGGCCTCCTCCGGCGTGCATTCCAACGGCTATTCGCTAGTACGCCGCGTGGTGAGTGATGCGGGATTGGCATGGGATGCGCTGGCGCCGTTCGATGCATCGCGCAAATTGGGCGAAGCCCTGCTTAGCCCCACGCGGCTTTATATAAAGAGCGGCCTTGAAGCGATCCACACCGGCGGCGTGAAAGGCTTCGCGCATATTACCGGCGGCGGCATCACCAAAAATCTGCCGCGCGCTCTGCCGGAGGGATTGGATGCGGACATCGACCTTTCCACGTGGACGCCGCCCGCGGTGTTCGGCTGGCTGGCGAAATCCGCCGGCATCGAAGAGCGCGAAATGCTGCGCACCTTCAATTGCGGCATCGGGCTTGTCGCGATCGTGTCGGAGAAAAACTCCGGCCACGTCATAGACGCGTTTCAGGAAAGCGGCGAGCGCGCCACCCGCATCGGTTCTCTGGTTGCGGGCGATGGCGAAGCAAGAGTCCGCTATCGCGGCACGATAAAACTGTGAGTCGGGTTCGCACGGCCGTGCTCATCTCCGGGCGCGGCAGCAATCTCTCCACCTTGATCGAAGCCGCGCGCGCACCTGACTATCCCGCCGAGATTGCGCTGGTGTTCTCCAACAGGGAAGACGCGCAGGGTTTGGCGGTTGCACGCGATGCGGGCGTCCCCACCAAGATCATTTCGCACAAACTGTTCGCATCGCGCGAGAAATTCGACGCCGCCCTCGATGCGGCGCTGCGCGCAGCGAACATCGCACTGATCTGTGAAGCCGGCTTCATGCGCATTCATTCCGAGTGGTTCGTTAAACGTTGGGAGGGCAGGATGCTCAATATCCACCCTTCTCTGCTACCCGCCTTCCCCGGCATCCGGGTACACCAGCAGGCGCTCGACGCAGGCGTGAAAGAGTCGGGTTGCACCGTGCATTTCATCGTGCCCGAACTAGATAGCGGGCCAATCATCGCGCAGGCCGCCGTGCCGGTTCTGCCCGGCGATACGGCGGAAACTTTAGCCGCGCGAATCCTCGTCGAAGAACATCGGATTTATCCGGAGGCGTTGCGAATGGTGGCCGAAGGAAAAATCAAACTCGAAAACGGGCGCGCAGTGTTCGCCTAGCCCAGGGCGTCGTCTATCAGAACCCAACACCGGAAATCTTGGCCGAGATATCCCACAGCCGGTGCGCATCCGCATCGTCCTGCGCTTCCTTGGTCGGCGTGGCGAGCTTCGACTTGACGTAGTAGCCGCCGCTTTTGCCTTCCACCTCCAGCGAAGACGCCAGATAGATGATGGTCTGCGCGCCCTGCTCCGGGGTCAGCGCGAAATTCTTCGCTGCCTTCACCAGAAACGACATGATGCCGCCGGAATTGTCGCCGAAGCGCGTGCCGACGAAGCCGGGATGAAGGCAATTCGCGGTAACGCCGGTTCCCGTGATGCGCCGCGCCAGTTCCCGCGTGAAAAGAATGTTCATCAGCTTGGAGCGGCCATAAACGCCGAAGCCGGAATAGCTCTGCTCCGATTGCAGATCGTTGAAGTTCAGCTTCGCGCCCTTGTGCGCATCCGACGCGGTGCTCACGACGCGCGCACCGGGCGTGGCGATCAGGCGCTCCAGCAGCATATTCGTCATCACGAAATAAGCCATGTGGTTGACGGCGAAGGTCATCTCCAGTCCGTCGGCGCTTACCTGCCGCGAATTGAACAGCGCGCCCGCATTGTTGATGAGCACATCGATCTGCCGCTCGCTGTCCGCGATCTCCTGCGCCACGCGCTTCATTTCGGAGATTTTCGACAGGTCAGCATAATGCACCGTGTGATCGGTGTGACCGGCAATGGCGCGCAGATGCTTGCGTGTCGCCTCGCCGCGTTCATGGTCGCGCGCCACGAAGACAATGCGTGCGCCCTTCTGCGCCAGCCTGTCGGCGGCGACCTCACCGATGCCGGACGTGGCCCCCGTGATAACAACGACTTTATCTTTCATAGCAAAATCCATTGTTCGGCGGGCAACAGCGCCCCTACCCCACGATTTCAAGATCGGCAAAGAAGAAACGGATTTCATGCGCCGCGGTTTCCGGCGCGTCGGAACCATGCACCGAATTCGCCTCGATGTTCTCCGCGAAATCCTTGCGGATCGTGCCGGGCGCTGCTTTTGCAGGGTCCGTCGCGCCCATCACTTCGCGGTTCTTGCCGATAGCGTTTTCACCTTCCAGAACCTGCACGACCACGGGGCCGGAGGTCATGAACTCGCACAAGCCTTTGAAGAACGGCCGTGCCTTGTGGACGTTGTAGAAGGCTTCCGCCTGCGCCATCGAAAGCTGCATGCGCTTGGAAGCGATCACGCGCAGACCCGCCTTCTCGAACCGGTCGATGATGGCGCCGGTGTGATTGCGCCGTGTGGCATCCGGCTTGATGATGGAAAGCGTGCGCTCAACGGACATTTGAAACCTCTGGAATGAAGCGGGCGCCTTATAGAAGCGGCGGAAAGAGAGAGCAAGTTCGCCCAGATGGCCGGGTCGCGCCGCGCTAAAGCTTGCCGCCTAGCCATGACAAGTTATAAGGCGCGCCATGCTGGCTATCGAGAACGTCACAATCCGCATTGCGGGCCGGGAAATATTGGAAGGCGCGAGCGCTTCGCTGCCGGTCGGGCGGCGCGTTGGCTTGGTCGGCCGCAACGGCGCGGGCAAATCGACGCTGCTGAAGGCCATTCTGAATCAGCTGCATCCGGATCTGGGCGAAGTAACCATGCCATCCGCCTGGCGCGTCGGCAGCGTGGCGCAGGAAGCGCCTTCCAGTTCCGTAAGCCTACTCGATACGGTTTTGGCCGCCGACCAGGAACGCATCGAATTATTGGCGCGATCCGAGATCGAGACGGACAGTCACAAACTCGGCGATATTCATACGCGGCTGGAATCGATCGACGCCTACTCCGCGCCTGCCCGGGCTGCAGGAATTCTGGCCGGTCTGGGATTCAACGCCGAAGAACAGATGCGGCCGTGCTCCGAATTCTCCGGTGGCTGGCGCATGCGTGTGGCGCTTGCCGCGATCTTGTTTTCGGCGCCCGACCTTCTGCTGCTCGATGAGCCGACCAACTATCTCGATCTGGAAGGCGTGTTGTGGCTTGAGGACTATCTCAAGCGTTATCGCGGCACCGTGCTGGTCGTCAGCCATGACCGCGATCTGCTGAACAGCGTCGCCGAATTCATTCTGCATCTCGAATATCAGAAACTGACGCTCTACACCGGCAACTACGACACCTTTGTTGCGACTCGCGCGGCCAAGCGCGCCAACGACATGTCCTTCGCAAAAAAGCAGGATGCAGCCCGGGCACACATGCAAGCCTTCGTGGACCGCTTCAAGGCCAAGGCTTCGAAAGCGCGGCAGGCGCAAAGTCGCATGAAAATGCTGGAGAAATTGCAGAAGATCGAAGTGCCGCCGGACGAATACATCGCGTCCATTCAATTGCCGAAGCCGGAGAATGTCAGCCCGCCGCTGATCACGCTGGAACACACCTCTATCGGCTATGATGGCCGTGCGGTGCTTTCCAACATTTCGCTGCGCTTCGACCCGGACGACCGCATCGCGCTTCTGGGCAAGAACGGCAACGGCAAATCCACGCTGGCGAAATTGCTGGCCGGCCGCATGCAGCACATGGGCGGCGAAGTGGTGCGCTCGCGCAAGCTCTCACCCGGCTATTTCGCGCAGCACCAGCTGGACGAGCTCGACGGCAGCGCAACACCTGTACAAACGCTGGCGCGCTTTCGGCCGAAGATGAACGAGACGGAGTTGCGCACGCGATTGGGCAGCATGGGCCTCACGCGAGACAAGGCGCTGACGAAAGTCAGCAACCTCTCGGGCGGCGAGCGCGCGCGGCTTATGCTGGCGCTGGCGACGCTCGACAGGCCGAACCTGCTCATTCTGGACGAGCCGACCAATCATCTGGATATCGACGCGCGCGAGGAATTGCTGATCGCGCTGAATGATTTCGAAGGTGCCGTCATCCTGGTGAGCCATGATCGCCGTCTGATCGAAGCCACGATGGACCGGCTGCTGCTGGTGGCGGACGGCAGGGTCGAACCGTTCGACGGCGATCTGGACGACTACCGCCGCTTCCTCCTCACCGGCAAAAGTGCGCCTGCGCGCCGCGAAGAACCCGTGGCCAAGATCAAGAAAGAAGATGCGCGCAAGGATTCCGCCGAGCGCCGCCGGCACTTGAAGCCGCTGAGGGAAAAGGTCGAGACCGCGGAACATCAGATAGCGGACCTCACGGCGGAGATCAAGAAATACGATTCCGCGCTTTCGGACCCGTTGCTGTTCACGCGAGATCCGCAAAAGGGTAGCGCTGTCTCCAAGAAGCGCGCCGACGCCGTGCGCAAGCTGGAAGCCGCCGAGGCCCGCTGGATCGCCGCTAACGAAGATTATGAAAATGCGATGGTAGAATGACAAACCGCTTGGCTTTCGGGCCAATTCCGATCAAATGACATTACGGAAAAGTTAGAAAATCATTGCCTTCAGCATACAGAAGCGTACCGTCAACTCGGACCGAGCGGCTCGCGCTCTCGGGGACATAATCTTTTGACAGATAACCGTTTTTTCCGCCGCAGCGGGCCTTTTTCCCTCGGCGAGATAGCAAGTCATGTCGGCGCAGATGTTCCGGCAAGTGCTTCCGTGCAATTCATGGTCCAGGACGTCGCTCCGCTCGACAGCGCGGAGAGCGGGGATGTGAGCGTGTTTAGCGATGGCAAGCACGCCGAGGCATTCGCCACCTCACGCGCCAGCGTCGTCGTCACCAGCACTTCGCTTGGCGAGCATCCGCACAATGGAAGCTGGCTTTTGAAAGTCGGCGATCCGCGTCTCGCTTTCGCGCAGATCGGGCATTTGTTTTATCCGCCCCTGACACTGAAGTCGGGCGTTCACGCCAGCGCATTCATCGATCCCACGGCGTCCATTGGCGAAGGCTCGCAGATCGGCCCGGGTGTCGTGATCGGACGCGACGCGGAAATTGGCGCACGCTGCTGGCTCTGCAGCCATGCCGTGATCGGCGACGGCGTGACGATCGACGACGGTTGTATCATCGGTCCGAACACCTCGATCAGCCATGCGATGATTGGGTCGCATGTTCGCATCGGCTCGAATGTCAGCGTCGGCGGCGAAGGATTTGGCTTCCTTCCCGGCCCAAAAGGATTGTTGCGCGTGGTACAGATCGGTCGCGTGATCATCGGCAATCATGTGCAGATCGGCGACAATTGCGCGATCGACCGCGGTGCTATGGGCGATACCGTGATCGGCACCGGAACCGCGCTCGATAATCTCGTTCATATCGCCCACAATGTGCGCATCGGCAAACATTGCGTACTGGCCGCACAGGTCGGCATCGCGGGCAGCACCACCTTGGGCGACTTTGTGATGATGGGCGGCCAGGTCGGCATCAACGACCATCTGAACATCGGCACCGGCGCGCGCATCGCGGCGAAGAGCGGCGTGATTCACGATATCGCGCCGGGCGCAACGGTCGGCGGCTATCCCGCAATCCCGATCCGCCAGTGGCACCGCCAGAGCGTGGCGCTGGCCCGGCTGGCAAAACCCAAGGCCGATTGATTCAGCGCTTCAGCGCCGCGCGGGCAATGTCGCCCCATTCCTTCTGCGCCCGGCGATAACGCCCCGGCGCGCCATCCAAATTCTTCACGACCTGCTGGAACATCGCGCGCGCCTCGTCGCTGCGGCCCATTCTGTCGAGCAACATGCCATAGCGCGTGCGTGCCTCCTCGCCCGCGAAATAAGGCACAAGCCGCGCATACTCCCCGGCAGCGTCCACATCCTTGCCCTGCATCTCCAACGCGCGCGCATATATCATATGCGCTTCTTCCGAGACGAATTTCGGATCGGCAGCCTGTAGCGCGTCGAGAGTCGCCTGTGCGTCCGCACCATCGCCATTCAGGAATTGCGCACGTGCAAGGCCCAAGAGCAGCGCGGGATCGCTGCTGAACTGGCCTTGCAAGGCACTGCGATAGAGTTCGGTCGCGTCGGCGAACTCGCCGCGCTGAACCATCTGCTCCGCCAGCGCGCGCTTCGCATCCACCGAGCCTACCATCTCCACATCGCGCATTGCCTGGTGGTAATCCCTGTGCGGATTGATGGCCCGCGCGGTACCGCTCGCGAACCGGCGCGCGGCGCGGCCGCGCACCAGATCGGGCACGATCATCATGAAGAAATAGATCAGCGGCCCGATGCCCGGCAGGAACACCATCACGTAAATCCACGGAAAGATGTTGCCGGTGCGGACCGCATGCACGACGCAGATCACCAGCAGACCCAGCATGACGAGGCCGACGGGCGACGAAAGCATTCCCAGAATGCTGAACAAGGCGATCTCCGCGCGGCGAGGCGCAGGGTTTAGCAAGCTGCGCGGCCCGGTCGCAAGCAGGCACTATCGCGCGCCCACAGCTCGGCTACACTGTCCGCGAGACCGGGGGGCTCCATGCACGCATTCGACTATGTGATGACGCTGATGTCGTTCGTCTATGCGTTGGCCATCACGCATATGTTGGCAACCGTGGGCGACATCATCGGCGCGTGGCCGCGCGTCCGCTTCTCCTGGCTCAATGCGGTCTGGATGCTGTTTGCTTTGCTTGGCGTGCTCACATGGTGGATCGGCATGTGGGGTCTGCGCGATGCCCATACATGGGGGATGGGCATCGTCGTGATCTTCTTCTTGCTGGCCGCAATTCTCTATCTGGAGGTCAGGCTCGTCTGCCCTCGCATACCCCATGACGGGCCGGTCGATCTGGTGGATTTCCATAATCGCGAGGGTCGGAAATATATGACGGGCTTCGCCGCGGTTACTGGATTTACGGCAATCGTGAATGTCTTCTATTTCCAGGAAGGGATATTTGCCGATGTCGCGGCAAGCCGGGTGGACCGCGTCGTGCTGATCCAATGCCTTGCTTCTATTGTCGCCGCGCGCTTCGCTGACCGGCGCGTTCAGTTCGGGATGGTACTGATAGTCGGCTCGATGTGGGCCTGGTATTTCGCGATGCTGCAAGGCGCGTTGACATAGGAAATTGCATGCACGCCTTCGACTACATCATCACCCTGCTGTCGTTCGTCTATGCTTTGGCGATCGCCCATCTTCTGGCGACAATTGCCGAACTTGTGCGCGCGCGCCGGCGCGTACGGTTCTCGTGGCTGAACGCGGCATGGATGGCCGTCGGCCTGCTCACCATTGTCGCGTGGTGGATCGGCATGTGGGACATGCGCGGGATCCCCACCTGGTCGACGCCGATGATTGGGTTTCTGTTTGCGGTCGCTTTCACGATCTATCTGCAAATCCGGTTCACCTGCCCGGACGTTCCCGAGGAAGGCACGGTCGATCTCCCCGCCTTCCACCGCGAAAACGGGCGCGACTATATCGCGGCCTTCGCCGTCACCGCAGCGCTGACAGTCGGCGCGAACTTGTTGTTCGGCGAGATGAGCAGCGTGCAGGAGATGATCACGCAGAATCTCGCCGTCGCGCCTATGTTCGTGATCGCCGTCGTCGCAGCCATATCGTTCCGGCCACGGGTTCAGATCGGTGCATCGGTCGCAGAGCTTGCCTTGTGGGCCTGGTATTTCGCCACGCTGCAAAGCGCGCTCCGCTGATCACGCCTGCTTTTCGAATTTACCGCTCGGCATTTCTTTCCAGTAGGTCGCGTCGTGGCCGGCGGCTTTCGCGTCTTTCCAGGACGCGCGGGCGCGCGACAGCGAATCCGCATCGCTGCCGTCGAACATCAGAACGATGCGAATGAGCGATTTCGCGGTTTCGCCGCTCCATTCCGGCGGCTGCGCGCCGCCGATCAGGAACATCACATCAGCGCTATTGGCGTTGTTCTCTTCCACGGTGATGAGAACCGGCTGGTGCTTTGCATCGCCATCGCCCTCTTGCGCGTGGGGCAGGAAGGTCTGGTCGTTAAAAGTCCAGAGCAGGTTGTCGATGGCCGCCGCACGATCCGCCGACTCGGCCTTGATCAACGCGCGCCAGCCGCGCTCCAACGTGCGCTCGATCAGTCCCGGCAGCACATCGTCCAGCGAGCGGCGCTCGAGGTGATAGAAAAGCGTTTCCGTCATTTTGGCTCAAACCATTGTCCACAATTAACGACAGCAACCAAGTGGCCAAAACTGAAGGACTTTCTTTTGTAGTTAAGTCCTAGGAGTGACTTCAGATAAAACCAGAGAGCTTCCGTTTCATATGGAAAGTAATCGTGAAAATTGAAATTTGCGAACGAGGTTCGATATGCCTCAGAAATTTGGGTGAGGAGTTCGTACGCATCGTCGCCGCCAATTTGGAGATCGTTGTAGAGTTCGACCGAATCTGAATCAGGAGCATCGCGAGACCCATATTTCCGGACCATCACGATCAACTCCGATCTCAATTCGTCCGAACTCACGCTCACTTCTCGTAATGATCCGCCACCAGACGGTCGAGAATGCGCACGCCCCAGCCGACGCCCCAGCCGGGCGCATGCGCTTTCTGTTCGCCGTCCTGCCAGGCGACGCCCGCGATATCGAGATGCGCCCACGGCGTATCCTTCTCGACGAAGCGCTTGAGAAACTGCGCCGCCACGATGGAGCCGGCAAAGGTGCCGCCGCTGATATTCTTCATGTCGGCGATCTTGGATTTCAACATCTTGTCGTAGCCGTCGCCCATCGGCAGACGCCACACCGGCTCACCCACTTCCGCGCCCGCTTCCACGATGCGTTTGGACAATTGATCGTTGTTGGAGAACAGCCCCGCGTGATCCTGCCCCAACGCGATCATGATGGCGCCCGTCAGCGTTGCTAGGTCGATCACGAATTTGGGCTTGAACTTCTGCTGTGTGTAAGTGAGTGCGTCGGCGAGAACCAGGCGGCCCTCCGCGTCGGTGTTCAGCACTTCGATGGTCTGGCCCGACATGGATTTCACCACGTCGTCCGGGCGCTGCGCGTTGCCGTCCGGCATGTTTTCGACAAGGCCGATCACGCCGACCGCATTGACGCGCGCCTTGCGCGCCGCGAGCACGCGCATCGTGCCGGTGACAGCGGCGGCGCCGCCCATGTCGCCCTTCATGCCCATCATGCCCGCGCCGGTCTTGAGCGACAGGCCACCGGAATCAAAGCACACGCCCTTGCCGACGAACGCCACCGGCGCTTCGTCCTTCTTGCGCGCGCCGTTCCAGCGCATAACGACAAGCTGACTCTCGCGCTCACTGCCCTGACCCACGCCAAGCAGCGAACCCATGCCGAGCTTCTTCATGTCGGCCTCGCCGAGCACATCGACCTTCAGGCCAAGTTTGGAAAGCTGCCTCACGCGATTGGCGAACTCGGCCGGATACAGAACATTCGGCGGTTCATTGACGAGATCGCGCGCAAGGAAGATGCCGCCCGCAATCGCTTCCATTCCCGCCCACACCTTGCGCGCGGCGGCCGCATCACCTGTTCCGATGGTCACGGTCTTGATCGTGCTCTCGTAGTCGTCGCGGTTTTTGGTGCGGTATTGGTTGAAGCTGTAGCTGCGCATCTGCGCGCCCATCGCCAGATGCGCAGCAATGGTGCCGGGCTTTGCCTTGCCGCGCGCGTCGATCTCAAAATTGATGGCGCCCTCGCCGCTGGTGAACAGGCGGCCGACGATACCCGCGCCCAGTTTCTCGGCGGCACGGGCATTGAACGCCCCCGCCTTGCCCAGCCCGGCCAGCAGCACGCGCGACGCCTTCATCCCGGCCGGCGCCAGAACCTCCAGCACCTGACCGGCCTTGCCGGTGAATTTGCTGACGCCCAAAGCGCGCTTCAGCGCCCCGCCGCTGGCCTTGTTCGCGGCGTCCGCCGGGCCGGTAAACGCGCCCCCTTCGAGGACACCGACCACCAAAGCACCGGCGCGGTCCAGCATGGGCGCGGCGAAGGAAAGCTGCATTGGATACCTCCAGGTAATGTTTGCCGATACTTAATCGGAAATTATCCGCCGATTCAGGCGGATGCGGTAGATTTCGGGTTGCCGGACAGCGGCAGGGAAGTGCTAGTTAGTGCTAGTTTCAGCTTAGGTCGAATCCTTAACGGGAAAAAGCGCCGGCCGGGGCTTTCTATGATGTCGAAAACGGGACCAAGAATGCCGCGACTGTCGAGCTATGTCCTGCGCCAGCTTGCCGGTCCCGTGGCGCTGTTCGGCTTCCTGTTGACGGCTGTGGTGTGGCTGTCGCAATCGCTGCGACTTCTCGATCTTGTGATCAATCGCGGCCAGTCCGCGCCGACCTTCGTCTATCTGACGATCCTGCTGCTGCCGAGTCTGCTGGTCATCATCTTGCCGGTCGCCTACTTCGCCGGATCGCTCTATGGCCTGCACAAGCTGAATGCCGACAGCGAACTGGTTGTGATGTCGGCATCAGGATACAGCCGCGCGCAGCTGGCGATTCCAATTCTTATCGCCGCCGCCATCGTAATGGCGTTCACCTATCTTTGCAGCCTCTACCTCATGCCGCTCGGCCAGCGCACGATGAAGAGCGCGGTGTTCGACATCCGCGCCGATATCGGCGCCGCCATCCTGAGCGAGGGCGCGTTCAATACGCCGGCGGACGGCCTCACCGTCTTCATGCGCGAGCTTTCGCCCGACGGACACATCCGCGGCATCCTCGTGCATGACAATCGCGACGCGCAGCGGCCCACCACCTATCTGGCCGAAAGCGGCGTGCTGGCACAGACCGGGGGCGGCGCGCGGCTCATCATGATGGACGGCACGATCGAACAGACCACGGCCGGCGGTGGGCAATTGTCGGTTCTGAAATTCCAGCGCTACGTGTTCGATCTGGATCAGTTCGCGGGGCCGCAGCAGGAAACCCAGCTCGAAGCGAGCGACCGATATCTCACCGAACTTTTCTGGCCGGTGTTCAAGAACGCACCCAGAAATCCCAATACCGTGAACATCTATGCCGCCGAAGGGCACAATCGGCTCGCGGCGCCGCTCTATTGTCTCGTTTTCGCGCTGATCGCGCTTGCAGCCATAACGGGCGGCCCGCGACATCGCGGCGCTTACGCGCTGCGTCTCAGCGTCGCCTGCACCATCGCGGGTGCGCTGCGCATCGTCGGGTATGGCGCGCAGAGCATGGCAGCGCGCAATCCCGGGCTTTGGTTCGTGATCTATCTTATTCCGCTACTGGGCATGGGCGGCGCGCTGCTGGAGCTTGAAAGCGCCAGCGTTGCGCGCTTCGTCGCGCTCTATTTTTCGCGCACATCGCCGGCGGCGCCGGAGCCCACGGCATGACGTGGTCCTGGACGCTCTTTCGCTATCTCGCGCGCCAATTCATCACCGGCGTTGCCGTCGTCTATATCGGCTTTCTGTTCCTCGCCCTGTCCCTGGACATTGTGGGTCTGTTCGACCACACCGCTGCCAAGCATGTGCCGACCGGAATCATTATCGGCATGGCGCTGCTTCAGCTTCCCGATCTGGGCCTGAAGCTTCTGCCTTTCGCCGTGCTGCTTGGCGGCGTGTTCGCGTTCGTGCGTCTCTCACGCAGCCAGGAACTGATCGCGGTGCGCGCCGCGGGCGTTTCGACCTGGAGCTTGCTCGCGCCGGCGCTCACCGTTGCGGTCGGGCTGGGCATCTTCACGGTTCTTGTCCTCACGCCCCTCACATCGCGCATGCTGGTTCAGTATTCGGAGATGGAAGCGAAATATATTCGCGGACAGGCTTCGCAGCTCGCGATCTCGCGCAACGGACTGTGGCTGCGGCAGGGCGATTCCAAAGCCCAATCGGTCATTCATGCGCTGCGCGTGGCCGATCAGGGCCTGCGACTGGATGACGTCATCATCTTCCTCTATGGCGTGAATGATAAATTCCTCGGCCGCATCGACGCGCATTCCGGCGTGCTGGAGACCGGTGCCTGGACGTTGCATGACGCCTGGGTCAGCGGCGCGGATGGCAAGCCCGCGCATCATCCGGTTTATAGTCTGCCGACTACGCTGACGCCGGCGCAAATTCAGGAAAGCTTTGCCTCGCCGGAAACAATTTCGTTCTGGGATCTGCCCTACTTCATCCAGACAGCGCGCAAGGCCGGATTCTCCGCCACGCGCTACATGCTCTATTTCGATTCGCTGTTGGTGATGCCCGCTCTGTTCGCAGCGATGGTGTTCATGGCGGCGAGCTTCTCATTGCGCCTTGCGCGCCTCGGCGGATTGCTGCGCGTGATTCTTTACAGCGCGCTCGCCGGCTTCGGCGTCTATTTCTTCGGCAATGTCACGACGGCGCTGGGCGATTCCGGAATTCTTCCCGTGGCGCTCGCCGCATCCGCGCCCGCCACCGCCGCCATTCTTCTGGGCATGACTCTCGTCTTCCATCAGGAGGACGGCTGATGCACGGCCGGGGGCCCACACATCGCGGAGGCTTGCTGCTGGCAATGCTGGGGGCCGCGCTTGCGCTTGGCGCCTCGCTCCCCGCTTTCGCCGCAACTTCGCTCGGCAAGAACGGAATCCTCGGGCCGGGGACCGGCGACGTTCTCCTGAAAGCGGACGTGGTGGACTACGACGTGAACAACAAATTCGTCACGGCGCACGGCCATGTCGAAATCGACCACAATGATCGCATCGTGACGGCCGATCAGGTCACATACGATCAGAACACCGACACGGTCGTCGCCATCGGCAATGTCGTGATGATGGCACCCGATGGCGCCGTGGTGTTCAGTCCGCATGCCACCCTCACCAACGAGATGAAGGACGGCGTGCTGGAAGGCTTCCGCGCGCTCATCGGCAAGACCGGGCGCATGGCGGCGACCCATGCCACGCGCAAAGACGCCACGATGACCTATCTTGAGCGCGCGACCTTCACGCAGTGCAAGATATGCAGCACGCCGGGGCAGCGCACGCCGCTGTGGGATGTGAAGGCCTATGACGTCATTTACGACCAGGCGAAGCACATCATCATCTATCACGACGCGATCATCGACATGTTCGGCGTGCCGGTCGCATATACGCCCTATTTCAGCCAGCCCGACCCAACCGTGAAGCGCGAATCCGGATTGCTGGCGCCCGACATCGGCTCGTCCAGCACTCTGGGTTCGTTCATCAAGCTTCCGATTTATATTTCGCTCACGGATTCGCGCGACATGACGATCCAGCCGATCATCTCGAGCGACGGCGGCGGCGTTCTCGAAGTCGAATATCGCGAACGCTGGAACCAAGGCGGCATGTGGCTTCAGCCCACTATTGCCGAAAATCCGCGGGGCGGCCTGAACAACAATGAGTCGCAAATATACAGCTCGCTCTTTGGATCCGGGCGCGTCGCCCTCACCGACGATGACATGTGGCATTTCGGCTACGACGTGCAGCTGACATCCAACCCGACCTATCTGGAGCGCTACAACCTCTATAACAGAGACGATCAGCTCGTCAGCGATCTGTTCCTGCAAGGCGTCAGCGGGCGCAGCCGCTTCGCTGTCACCGGCTATTTCTTTCAGAGCATTGTGGGTCAATGCCAGGCGACCACGCCGCCAATACCCTGCACGCCGGCAACAACATCGCCGCTGTTCATCGAGACGCGCAATATCCCGCTAGTGCTGCCGCTGATCGAATACACCTACATTCCGGAGCGCACGATTTTGGGCGGCGATTTCCGCTTCGATTTCAACAGCGCCTCGATTGCGCGCAGCGACGGACCAACCGATCAGCGCGCCACCGCCGAGATGCGCTGGCAGTTGCCGTTCATAACCGAAAGCGGACAGCTCATCACGTTTCGGCTCGATGCGCGCGGCGACGTCTATCACACGACGAACAACGATCCGATCGATTTTCCGGGTATCCGCGAACAGAGCAATTACATCATGCGCGGCATGCCCTATATCGGCGTGGACTGGCGCTGGCCCTTCGTATCCGGCGGCGGCTCCGGCAAGACAGCCTTCATCATCGAGCCCATCGTGCAGGCGATCGCGGCGCCTTATGGCGGCAATCCCAAAGGCATTCCCAACGAAGATTCGACGGATGTCGAACTCAGCGAAAATGACGTGTTCAGCTTCGATCGCTTGCCGGGTTACGATCTTATCGAAAGCGGGCCACGCGTGAACGCAGGCTTTCGTGCCGAAGCGATGTTCCCAAGCGGAAGCGTGGAAGCGCTCATCGGCGAAGTGCTGCGGCTGAAGCCCGATCCGATCTTCACAGAGTCTACCGGCCTTGCCGACACGGTCTCTGATATCGTGGGACGGTTCACGATCAAATTTCCACCCTATTTCAGCCTCACCCACCGGATCGACATCGATCAAAGCAGCGGTAACATTCGCCGCAACGAGGTCTATCTCGACGGCGCCTATGGCCGCACGTCCTTCGAACTGAGCTATCTGCGCCTGCCGCAGTCCGAGGTGATCCCCGGCATCGATACGCGCGAGGAGGCCAATGGTCAGGCGACCATCGGGCTGACGGATTATTGGTTACTGTTCGTGGGCGCGCGGCGCGACCTCGCCAGCAGCCAGATGCTCGATGACGAATTCGGAATTGGTTACGACGATGAATGCCTGGGCATCTCGCTTTCCTATCGCCGGACCTATACCCGCGACCGCGATATTCCGCCTTCGACCTCGATTCTGGTCGGGTTCCATCTAAAGACCGGGGACCAGACCGGCCATGAAAACGAGCTTTTCCCGCGGCATCTGTTCTCGACCACAAACCTTTGACCTTGCGCCCAAATTGCTTATTCTGCGGGGCAGCCGGGCGCCCGCTTTGGACGGGACGCAGATGGCAACCCGAAACCCTAAGTAACGCCTGAGACCGGTCCCTTGATGACGCGATATTTTTTGGCCGCCTTTTTCGGCGTAGCGGCGCTCACATTGAGCGCTGTTTCCATCGGCGCAAAGGAAGCGCCGGCTTCAGCAACGACGAAAACGTCCGCACCCGTGAAACCCGGCACCGAACCCTTGGATGTGGGCGAGACAACCGAGCAGGCGGCGCAGAACGGCGACAGCGTTGCCGCCATCGTCAACGACACGGTCATTTCCGATTACGATCTGCGCCAGCGCGTTGCGCTGTTCGTTGCGACGTCCGGCGTGCGGCCGTCAGCCGACGCGATGAAGCAAATCCGCTCCCAGGTTTTGAAACAGCTGGAGACCGAGCGGCTTCAGCTCCTTGAAGCCCAGAAAAACAATGTTTCCGTTTCGGCGGCGGATGTGGACAAGTCGATCGACAACATCCTGAAGGACAATCACCTCACGAAAGAACAGTTGAATGCGATGATGTCGCGCAACGGCGTTCACATTAGCACGCTGCGCGCGCAGATCGCGGCTCAGATCGCCTGGTCGAAAGCGGTGCAGGGCCAGTATGGCGACCGCGTCAACGTCTCGGCCGCCGACGTCGACGATGAAATGCAGCGTCTCGCCGAAGGCAAAAACAAGCCGCACTTCTACGTCGCGGAAATTTTCCAGGCCGTCGATAATCCCGAGGACGACGCCAGGGTCCGCAAGAGCATGGACGATCTGGAGGTCCAGATGAAATCGGGCGCCCCGTTCGCAACGGTTGCACGCCAGTTCAGCCAGAATCCGACGGCGGCGGCTGGCGGCGATTTGGGCGTCGTCATCGAGGGCCAGTTGCCCAAGGAATTGAACGACGCGTTGATCAAGATGCGTCCGGGCGTTGTCACCGATCCGATCAAATCGGTGGGCGGCTATTACATTCTTTATCTTCGCGGGCGCCAAGAAGGCGCCGACGCGAAAATTCCAGACGCCGGCGAGAAGGTGAACGCGCATCCCGACACGCTGCCGCTGGCGCGTGTGTTGCTGCCCCTTCCTCCGAAAGCAACGAAAGACGTCGTGATGAAAGTGGCGCAAATGGCGGCCGCCATCCGCACCCATATCGAGACCTGCGACGGCCTGCCCGAATTTATTCATCAGATCAAAGGCGTGGTTTATATGAACCTCGGCAACATGCGCGTCGCCGATCTGAGCCCCGAGATTCAGCACGCGCTGGCGCAGACCGAAAGCGGCGAAACGACATTGCCGTTTGAATCCGCGGCAGGCGTCGAACTGATCGTGCGCTGCGACAAGGCCCAGCCCAAGCTGACTGCATTCCACGTGCCGTCGCGCGATGAAATCGAGCAGCAGATTTTCGAGGAACGCATCGGGGTTCTCTCCCGCGAATATATGCGCGATCTGCGGCGCAACGCGGATATCGAACTGCCAGGCGAGGGCTTCGGCGCACACAAAAACACCAATGCCGAGAATCAGTGAGGCCATCGGGCCCGACGCGCCGATCCTCATCACGATGGGTGAGCCGGGCGGTATAGGCCCGGAGGTCGCCATTGCAGCATTTCATGCACTGAATGGAGTTGCGGGCACGCATCCGCTGCGCTTCGTCGGCGATCCCGAAATTTTCCGCGGCCTGCCCAGCAATGCCATCGTCGCATCGCGCCCGCTGATCGAAAAGAATGTACCGGGTAGTGCGCAAGCCGCCAACACGCCCGCCGTAATCGACGCGATCGACACCGCCGTGGCGTTGGCGATGAACGGCGTGGCCGCTGCGGTCGTCACCGCGCCGATCCACAAGGCTTCACTTTTGCGGGGTGGTTTCGAATATGCCGGTCACACCGAATATCTGGCGCAGATCACGGACGCGGATCGCGCGGTGATGATGCTGGTCGGCGCGGGCCTGCGGGTTGTGCCGCTCACCATTCACATCCCACTGGCGGATGTGCCCGCGCGCATCACAAAACTCGTGATCGTCGAGACCGGTGAGATCGTATTGCGCGCACTGAAGCGCGATTTCAAAATTTCCAATCCCCGGCTTGCGATCTGTGGCCTCAATCCGCATGCCGGCGAGGATGGCGAGATCGGCCGCGAGGAGCGCGACATCATCGCGCCGGCGGCGGAAGCCTTGCGCGCCGAGGGCAATATTCTTGGCCCTTTGCCCGCCGACACGATGTTCCACGAAGAAGCGCGCGCGCGATACGACGCGGCGCTGTGCATGTATCACGATCAGGCGCTGATCCCGCTCAAGACATTGGCGTTCTGGGATGGCGTGAACATCACATTGGGCCTTCCCATTGTGCGAACTTCGCCGGACCACGGCACGGCGCTCGATATTGCAGGCAGCGGCAAGGCCGACCCGCGCAGCATGATCGCCGCAATCCGCATGGCGGCGGACATGGCCGATGCCAGAGCGCGATAGTTCCGATCCGCTCCCGCCGCTGCGCGAAGTGATCGCGGCGCATGGATTGGCGGCGCGAAAATCGCTTGGACAGAATTTTCTTCTCGATCTCAATCTCACGCGCAAAATTGCGCGCGCGGCTGGACCGTTGGAAAATACAACCATCTACGAGATCGGTCCCGGTCCGGGCGGCCTGACGCGCGCGCTTTTGATGGAAGGCGCAGCGCGCGTGATCGCAGTGGAGCGCGACGAGCGCTGCATTCCAGCGCTGGAAGAAATCGCGGCCGTTTTTCCCGACCGCCTCCAAATCGTTGCCGCCGATGCGCTGGCGCTGGATGAAGCAGCGCTGTTTCGCGAACACAAGATCGAAGGTCCGATCCGCATCGGCGCCAACCTGCCCTACAACATCGGTTCGGCCTTATTGGTGAAGTGGCTGACGAGCGAAAACTGGCCGCCTTTCTGGGACAGCCTCACGCTCATGTTCCAGCGCGAAGTGGCCGAGCGCATCGTCGCCAAGCCCGGCACGAAATCGTATGGACGGCTTTCGGTACTCGCGCAATGGCGCGCGCGCGCGAAAATCCTGTTCGATGTTTCCCCGCGCGCCTTCACGCCACCGCCGAAAGTCACATCCGCTGTCCTGCGCATTGAGCCGCTGGCCGAACCCATAGCACCCGCGCGTCTCGCCGACCTGGAAGCCCTGACGGCGGCAGCTTTCGGCCATCGCCGCAAGATGCTGCGCCAGAGCCTGAAAACACTGATGCCGGATACCGAAGCGCTGCTCAGCGCGGCAGGACTTGACCCAACGGAACGCGCCGAACAGCTTTCCATTGCGGACTTCGCGAGCCTTGCGCGCGCCTACCGCGCGGCGGTTGAGGCCCGCTAGGCGCCATGCCAGACTGACAAAAGATCATAAAACCACGGGAGACGGGAATGCACAGTCAGGCGATCACGGAATTCGGCAAGCCGCTTCAGAACATCGAAACGCCCACGCCGACGCCGACAGGCACGGAAGTTCTTCTCAAGGTTCACAACGCCGGCGTCTGTCATAGCGATGTGCATATTCACGACGGCTATTTCGATCTCGGCGGCGGCAACAAGCTGCCGATGGCGAATATCAAGCTGCCGCACACGATGGGTCACGAGATCGAAGGCGAAGTTATCGCCGTCGGTCCCGACGTGAAGGACATCAAGATCGGCGCGCGCTACGCGGCGTTTCCATGGATCGGTTGTGGCAAGTGCCCGTCCTGCCTGCGCGGTGAGGAAAATATTTGCGTCGGCGGCCCGCGCCAGCTTGGCTGTTCCAACGGTTGCCCCGGCGGTTATTCCACGCATGTGATGGTGCCGCATCCCAAATACCTCGTCGATTACGGCAAGACGGACCCGGCATTGGGCGCGGCCTATATGTGCTCCGGCGTCACCGCTTTCGCGGCGATGAAGAAAATCGGCAAGCTCGGACCGGACGATCAGGTTCTGGTGCTCGGCGTCGGCGGCGTCGGCATGATGGGCGTGCAATTTGCCAAGGCGCTGTTTCACAAGGGCCCGCTCGCCGCCGATATCGACGAAGGCCGCCTTGAGGCCGCGAAGAAGGCGGGTGCCAGCGCCACCTACAACACGAAAGATCCCGAAGCCGCGAAAAAACTCGTCGCCGATACAAAAGGCGGCGCCTATGCGGTGGTGGATTTCGTCGGTTCAGAAAAAACCTTCGCCTTCGCCAGCCAAGCCGTACGCCGCGGCGGCAAGATCATCATCGTCGGCCTGTTCGGCGGCGCGATGCAGATGCCGCTGCCGATGTTCCCCTTCCGCACGATCTCCATCGGCGGCTCCATGGTCGGCTCGCTCGACGATACGAAGGAGATGATGGAATTGGTGCGTGCGGGCAAGGTCGATCCGATCCCATTCACCAAGCGTCCGCTCTCGCAAGCAAATCAGACGCTGAACGATCTGCGTGACGGCAAGATCACCGGCCGGGTGGTTCTGACGCCGTGACGGAGACGATTCTCGAACCCGAACTGCCGATCATCGACCCGCATCATCATCTGTGGGACCGGCCGACCGCGATTTTGCGCAACTTACCGCCGTCCGATCACGGCTTCATGGACATCATCCGAGACATCCCGCGCTATCTGCTGGGCGAATTGCTCGCCGATCTGAGAAGCGGCCACAATATTCGCGGCACCGTCTATATGGAATGCGGCGCCATGTATCGCGCCGACGGGCCGGACGCGCTCAAATGCGTCGGCGAAACGGAATTCGTCAACGGCGTTGCGGCGATGACGGCGAGCGGTCTCTACGGCGATGTGCGCGCCTGCGCGGGCATCGTCGGCCATGTCGATCTTCGCCAGGAACCGAGCGTCGTCGAAGATGCGCTGCGCTCGCATATCGCGGCGGGCCATGGCCGTTTTCGCGGCATCCGCCAGAGCGCGTCGCACGACGAGGATCCCAACGTGCTCGGACCGCTGCACGGCCGAGTTCCAGCCGGCCTTTACCGCGACGGAAAATTCCGCTGCGGCTTCGCCATTCTGCACAAGCTCGGCCTTTCCTTCGATGCCTGGCTGCTGGAGCCGCAGCTTCCCGACCTGATCGATCTGGCGCGATCATTTCCGGACACCACCATCGTGCTCGATCATGTCGGCACACCGCTTGGCGTCGGCGTCTATAAAGGCAGACGCGAAGAGCGCTTCCACGAATGGCGCGGCAACATTAACGCGCTGGCGAAATGCCCGAACGTGTATGTGAAGGTCGGCGGACTGCCGATGCCTTTCGCTGGCTGGCGCGCGCGCATGGCGGAGCCCCTGCCATCATCCGAAACGCTGGCAAGCCAATGGAAGCCTTATGTCGAAACCTGCATCGAAGCCTTCGGGGCAAACCGCTGCATGTTCGAGAGCAATTTCCCGGTGGACCGTTTCGGCAGCAGCTATGTGACGCTGTGGAACGCGTTCAAGCACATCACCGCGAATTATTCGGCAGCGGACAAGACGGCGTTGTTCAGCGGTACGGCGTCGCAGGTTTATCGGGTAAATTTGACGTAATTGGGCGGAGCCAACCATGAAGCAGCCCGATTGGTATGCAGCATGGCGCCACGATGCCGTTCACGAACTGATTGAAAAGAATGAGTTGCTGAAGCAGACATACGGCCTCAGCGGAAGTGAGCGTTATGACTACGATGTCGACGCGGGGATTATCACCTTTTCAAACCAAGGGGTGGCATCCGTAATTGCAGAAATCCAGATTGTCGGGACCACTTCAGAAAGAAATGGCAATTGGCTGTGGTCTTGGGCGAATGATTGGTGGCCGAAATCGATAGCAACCGCCGCGGAAACAGTTCGGCAATTCGGCATTGAGAAAGATATCGAGGAGCTCGCTACGGAATATCTCTACGACGTTTCCATAGTAAATCTCGGTTGGGAAATGACTGCCGTAACCGCCCGCATAGTGGGGGCCATGGGCGCTTATCGCCCTCCAACCGATAATGGCCACATCTTCTTTGTCTACACAAAAATCGATTTCGCGCAGTAGTATCGCAACACAAACCATCAAGAGGCATCGATGGCCAAGACGTTCGGCGAACAATCCACGACAGACGAGGTCCTGAACGGAGTCAATCTCAGCGGCAAGCGGGTGTTGGTGACAGGCGCCTCCGCGGGGCTTGGCGTCGAGACCGCGCGAACGCTGGCAGCGCATGGGGCAACGGTCGTCGGTGCGGCGCGCGATCTCGAAAAAGCGAAGAAGGCGACCGAAATCGTCCGCAAGGATGCGAAGAATGGCGGGAGCCTGGAGCTTGTCGCTCTCGATCTCGCTTCGCTCAAGAGCGTGCGCGCCTGCGCCGACGCGCTGGTGAAGGCTGGCAAGCCGTTCGACGTGGTGATCTGCAACGCGGGCGTAATGGCCTGCCCCAAAGGCAAGACCGCCGACGGTTTCGAGACGCGGTTCGGCACCAATCATCTGGGTCATTTCGTTCTCGTGAACCGGATCGCGTCGCTGTTGAAGAAAGATTCCCGCCTCGTCAATCTTGCTTCAGCCGGACATCGGTTTTCTGACGTCGATCTCGTTGACCCGAATTTCGAGCACACGCCTTACACAGAATTCGGTGCCTATGGCCGCTCCAAGACGGCGAACATTCTTTTCGCCGTCGAGTTCGACCGGCGGCACAAAGCAGAAGGCATCCGCGCGACGGCGGTGCATCCCGGCGGAATTCAAACCGAGCTTGGCCGCTACATGACGCCAGAGCTGGTTCAGAACATGATCAAGAGCATCGAAGACGCGAACAAGTCGGCGGGTGCGCCTGCGTTCCAGTGGAAGACCATTCCGCAGGGTGCCGCAACGACCGTGTGGAGCGGCTTTGTGGCACCAGCGGATAGCGTCGGCGGCCTCTATTGCGAGGACTGTCACGTCGCCGAGTTGCAGGAGAACCCGCAAGCGCGCGGCGGCGTCCGCGCCTATGCGCTGAACCCGGAGCATGCCAAAGCGCTCTGGGCCAAAAGCGAAGAGATGGTGGGCGAGCGTTTCTAGATCAGTCGATTTGGGTCAGCGCCGTCACAAAGTCACCCACACCAACAAGCCGCGAACGTCGCGCGCGTTCCGCTTCGAGGATCGCGCGCACTTTGCCAAGCGCCCGATCCAAATTGTCATTGACGATCACATAGTCATATTCCGGCCAGTGGCTGATCTCGCTCGCCGCTTTCGCCATGCGCTTGGCGACAACTTCGTCGCTATCCTGCGCACGCACTTTCAGACGGCGTTCCAGTTCATCATGGCTCGGCGGCAGCACGAACACGCTAACCAGATCCTCACGCGTGCGTTCCTTCAATTGCTGGGTGCCTTGCCAGTCGATGTCGAACAGCACGTCGCGGCCGCGGCCCAGCGCGCTGAGCACCGGCTGCTTCGGCGTGCCGTAGCGGCGGTCAAAAACGGTGGCGTGTTCGAAGAATTCGTCCTTGGCCGCCATCTGCTCAAACTTTTCCGGTGTCACGAAGAAATAGTCGCGGCCTTCGGTTTCATTCGGCCGCTTGGCGCGCGTCGTGACCGACACAGAAAGCGTGATATTGGGATCGCCATCCAGCAACCCGCGCGACAGCGTCGTCTTCCCCGCGCCAGAGGGCGAGGACAGAACCAGCATCAATCCGCGGCGTCTGATATCCGTGCTCATTCGACATTCATCGCTTGTTCGCGGAACTGGTCGATGGCGTGCTTGAGTGCGAGACCTACACGCGTCAGCGCAATGTCGGACGATTTGGAGCACAGCGTGTTGGCTTCGCGATTGAATTCCTGCGCCAGAAAATCGAGCTTGCGGCCCACAGGCTCACCGGATGCGAGTAAGGTGCGCGCCTCCTGAACATGGGCGGTCAGCCGGTCCAGCTCTTCGCGGATATCGGCGCGGGCGGCCAGCATCGCCACTTCCTGCGCCACGCGTTCCTCAGAAATCTGCGTGTTGGCGAGAAGCTCTTTCATCTGCGCCATCAACCTGTCGCGAAATGCAGCAGGCTGCAGCGCCGCGAGCCGCGTGGCTTCGTTCGTCAGTGTGTCGATCTCACCGATCTGACCGGATAGCACCGCCGACAATTTCGCGCCTTCGTTGCGCCTGGCCCGCCGCAACGCATCGAACGCGGCGGCAACGCTTTCGAGCAACGCCGCGTCCCGCGCGGCCCGTTCCGGTGCCTCCAGCGCCAGTGTTTCGTCCTGAACAATCACGCCTTTCAGCGCGAGCAGGCCATCGACCCGCGCCGGCGCAAGCCCGCTCTCCTGTTCGATTTCCTTGGAAATGCGAATGGCGGCGGCCAGCGCCGCCGGATCGATGCGAAGCCCGCGTGAGCCTTCCTGCGGCTCCATCGTCAATGTCGCCTGGATATTCCCGCGCTTGAATCGCTCGGCGGCCAGCATGCGCACGGCCTGTTCGATGCCGTCAAAGCCCGGCGGCATGCGCAGGCGCATATCGAGGCCCTTGCCGTTGACGCTTTTGACCTCCCAGCGCCAGCGCGCGGCGTCGTGCGCGCCGTGCGCTTCGGCAAAGCCGGTCATGCTGACAAGCGTCATACGCGACTCCGTTGATGCTTTCGAACTTAGCGCCGCCGAGGCGGCGCCTGCTAGTGCGCGTGTTCGATCTGCCGCAGCTTGGCCACGTTCTTTTGGTGGTCGGCCAGGTTTTGCGTGAAGACGTGACCGCCATGGCCGGTGGCGACGAAATACAGATCGTTCGTGCTTTCGGGGTTGAGGACCGCGGCAATCGAATCCTTGCCGGGATTGCAGATCGGCGTCGGCGGCAGCCCTGCGATAACATAGGTGTTGTAGGGCGTCGCGCCCGCCAGCTCGCTCTGACGGATACCGCGGCCCAGCGGATAGCCCTTGGTGATGCCGTAGATAATCGTGGGATCGGATTGCAGCTTGATGCCCTGACGCAGCCGGTTCTCGAACACCGATGCGATGTGGCGGCGTTCCTCAGCGATGCCGGTTTCCTTTTCCACAACGGAGGCGAGCGTCAGCGCCTGTTCGCGGGATCTCACCGGAAGGTCCGTTTGGCGCGCCGTCCATTGCACGGCCAGAAATTTCTTCTGCGCGGTATGCATTTCGGCCAGCATCGCTGCGGCCGTCATGCCGCGCGTGAACAGATAGGTTTCCGGCAGCAGCGTGCCCTCATCCGGCACAGGCCCCGCGTCACCGACCAGTACCGGGTCGTTCTTCACGATGTCGTAGATCATCTGGCTGGTCAGGCCTTCGGCGGCGGTGATCTTGTGCTCGATGGATTTTCCGGCGACGAGAATATCGGTGACGTCCGCCATGCTGGCATGGGCCGGAAAGCCGTATTCACCGGCCTTCAATTCGCTTTGCACGCCACGAATGCGCAGTCCGATGCGATAGAGCGTTGCGTTCCGGATGATGCCCGCGTCCTGCAGATGCTGCGCGATGACACCGACATGATCGCCCGGCTCGACCATCATCACGGTGTATTTTTCGGATGGACCGGGCGCCGCGTAATTCTGCTGTTCCCAAAACCATGCGCCGCCGGCGAGCGCGGCGAGGACAATCAAGAATGCCAGGAAGCGCAGCATCAGGCAGTCCGGCTACTGAACCTGGGACAGAACAAGCGCAGCATTGGTGCCACCGAAGCCGAAGGAATTCGACATCGCGACTTTTACGTCGCGCTTCTGGGCCTTGAGCGGCACGAGATCGATCTTGGTTTCGACGTTGGGATTGTCGAGGTTGATGGTGGGTGGCACGATTCCGTCGCGCATCGCGAGCAGACAGAAGATCGCTTCCACCGCGCCGGCCGCGCCGAGCAGATGACCGATCGAGGATTTGGTCGAGGACATCGCAACTTTGCCCGCCGCATTGCCGAGCAGACGCTCGACTGCGCCAAGCTCGATGCCGTCGGCCATCGTCGAGGTCCCGTGCGCATTCACATAGTCGATGTCCGACGGCGAAAGATTGGCGCGCTTCAGCGCCATCTTCATCGCGCGCATCCCGCCGTTGCCATCTTCCGAAGGCGCCGTAATGTGGAAGGCATCACCGGACAAGCCGTAGCCCGTGACTTCCCCGTAAATCTTCGCACCACGCGCCTTGGCGTGTTCGTATTCTTCGAGGATCACCGCACCGGCGCCCTCGCCCATCACAAAGCCGTCGCGATCCTTGTCGTAAGGCCGCGATGCCTTTTGCGGTGAATCGTTGTAGGCGGTGGATAGCGCGCGGCAGGCGTTGAAGCCCGCGATGCCGAGCCGCGAGATCGCCGCTTCCGCGCCGCCCGCCAGCATCACATCGGCATCGTCGAACATGATCAGCCGCGCCGCGTCGCCGATGGCGTGCGCGCCGGTGGCGCAGGCCGTCACCACCGCGTGGTTCGGGCCTTTGTAGCCGAAGCGGATCGAGGCATAGCCCGAGACAAGATTGATCAGCCGCCCCGGAATGAAGAAGGGTGAAATCTTGCGCGGACCTTTTTCGTGCAACAGCACGGCGGCTTCGGCGATGCCGGTAAGCCCGCCAATACCCGAGCCTATGAGAACGCCCGTGCGGTCGCGCTCTTCCTCAGTTTTCGGCTCCCAGCCAGAATCGGTCACTGCCTGTTGGGCTGCCGCCAGACCGAAGATGATGAAATCATCGACCCGGCGCTGTTCCTTGGGATCAAGCCACTGATCGGGATTGAAAGTGCCGTCCGATCCGTCGCCGCGCGGCACGGAGCAGGCAATCTTCGTCGCCAGATCCTCGGCCGGAAATGCAGTGATCGGCCGCGCGCCGGACTGACCGGCGAGCAGCCGAGACCATGTGTCCTCCACGCCGCAAGCAAGCGGCGTGATCAGACCAAGTCCTGTGACAACTACCCTACGCATGGTGAGGCCACGGCCCCGAGCATCAAGCCTGCGACTTGTCGATGAACTTCACCGCATCGCCGACGGTCACGATGGATTCCGCCGCATCGTCGGGAATTTCGATGCCGAACTCTTCTTCGAACGCCATGACCAGCTCGACGGTGTCGAGGCTGTCCGCGCCCAGATCTTCGATGAAGGACGCGTTGTCGGTGACCTTCTCGGCATCCACATTCAGGTGCTCGACGACGATCTTCTTCACGCGTTCCGCAGTATCGCTCATTGCTCTCAAAAGCCTCTCGTTGTTGCCAGTCGCCGCGCAAGGGTTGAGGGGGCGCGCGGCGCTTCCCCGGTGTTTTCCGCATGGGCGGTACCGAGGTGGGGCGTTTGGTAACACAAAGCCCCCGGTACCGCTACAGATGGGTTAAGCCCTTGAATTTCCATTCAGATCATGGCCATTCCGCCGTTGACCTGCAAAGTCGTACCGGTCACATAGGCCGCTTCTTCGCTGGCGAGATAGGCCACGGCGGCGGCAATTTCTTTCGGCGTCCCCATGCGGCCCGCCGGAATGCGTCCGAACACCGCCTGCTTCTGGGCGTCGGTCAGAACCTCCGTCATCGGCGTGGCGATGAAGCCGGGGGCAACACAGTTAACGGTGATGTTGCGGCTTGCGACTTCCGCCGCCAGCGATTTGCTCATGCCCACAAGACCCGCTTTGGCCGCCGCATAATTGCCCTGGCCGGGATTGCCGGTTTCGCCGACCACGGAGGTGATCGAAATAATCCGGCCCCAACGCTTCTTCATCATGCCGCGCAATACGGCGCGGGAAAGACGGAAGGCGGCCGTGAGGTTCACCGCGATGACCTGATCCCACTCTTCATCTTTCATGCGCATGAAAAGATTGTCGCGCGTGATGCCGGCATTGTTGACCAGAATGTCGATCGGCCCGGCAAAGCTCTCCGCCGTTTTAGGCAACGCTTCGACCGAGGCTGGATTGGAAAGATCGCAGGCCGTGACATGCGCCCGCTCGCCCAAGGCGTTCTTGGCGCGTTGGAGCGCATCTTCCTTCGTACCGGACAGAATGACAGTCGCGCTCTGCTCATAGAGCGCCTTGGCGATCTCGCCGCCGATGCCGCCGGACGCGCCGGTGACGAGTGCAACCTTCCCCGTAAGATCGAACATTGTTTCCCCTAAAGCGTTTTCGCGAAGGCTTCGATATCCGCCGCGCTGTCCAGCGTAACGGTCGCAAGTTCCTTGTCGATGCGCTTGACCATGCCGGTGAGAACCTTTGAACCGCCGGCTTCGACACTTGTGCCGACGCCCAGAGCCCGAAACGCAAGAACGCTCTCACGCCAACGCACGCGGCCCGTTACCTGTTCCACCAGAAAGCGGCGGATCATTTCCGGTTCACTCACTTCAGCAGCCGTCACATTGGCAATGAGGGGCGCCGCGGGCGGGCGGATGGTCACGGCGGCGAGCACGTCGCGCATCTTGTCAGCGGCAGGCTGCATCAGCGGTGAGTGAAACGGCGCGCTGACCGCGAGCGCCATCGCCCGCTTGGCGCCTTTAGCTTTGGCAAGTTCGCCGGCACGTTCGACCGCTGCCTTCGTTCCCGAAATTACGACCTGGCCGGGCGCATTGTCGTTCGCCACGACGCAGACCGGGTTCGATTCACCCGGCGGTGCGGTTTCCACGGCTTCTTTCGAGGCCGCTTCGGCCATCTCGATTTCCGCGCCCAGCAGCGCGCTCATCGCGCCGATGCCGACGGGCACCGCTTCCTGCATCGCGCGGCCACGCGCTTTCAACAGCCGCGCCGTATCGGCAAGCGTAAAGCTGCCCGCGGCGCAAAGCGCCGTGTATTCGCCCAGCGAATGACCAGCGACGAGACGCGCATGTTTCGCCAGATCGAGACCGGATTCGCGTTGCAGCACGCGGATCACCGCCATGCTGGCGACCATGATCGCGGGCTGCGCATTTTCGGTGAGGACGAGATCGCTTTCCGGCCCTTCCCACATCAGCTTCGAAAGCTTTTGCGAAAGCGCGTCGTCGATTTCCTGGAACACTTCGCGGGCGGCCGCGAACGCCTCGGCCAACGCCTTGCCCATGCCGACAGCCTGACTGCCCTGCCCCGGAAATATGAAAGCGCGCGTCATTGGGACCCGGAATTCGTTGGGGCGGGAGGCAAATCAGGCGTCGCGGGCAAAGTCAAATAGAGGCAGGCCTCAGCTGGGCTGCGTGACGCGCTTGAACGCCGCGGCAAGCAGATCGTCGATCTGATTCTGGCGGTCCATCGCATCCTGCAGCGACATGGGCGGCAGGGTGACAGATTCGGGGCCGGGCTTGAGCACTTTCTCGAACGGATTTTCACCAGAGGTAGTTGGCAACAACGAAACTAAGGCTTGACCTTGTGCCTGTTGCGCTGTTTGCGAGCCGCCGCTGAGCTGCGCCTGTTGAGATCCGGCGATCCCGCTGGTTGTCATCGACTGTTGCCGAACGTCCTCGCGGCTGGCATCCGCGCTCTGCACGCCGCTGACAAGCTCGCTGACGTTGGTATCCGCATCGCGCGATGCCTGCATGAGGATGAGAAAGGCCATCGCGCTCACATCGTTTCCGGATGAGCCGAATTTGCGCGCTGCATTGCGCGGTGTCTCTTCCGAGATGATACGGCTTGCCGCCTCGTTAGAGGCCTCATCCTTGATAAAGGCCTTCGCCTCCGCGCCTTGCGTGACCATCAATTGCGTTTCGAGAGCAACTGCGCCCCTGGGAAACTGCGGCGCAGCTTCGGCCTGCGACAAGCCGATTACCAGGATCGACGCTGCAAAACAGCCCAAGGCAGGAATGCGCATGAAAATCCTCTGATAGGTTCTTGTGCTTACTGTACCACAACCGCCGTGTTTCGTGCGTCCAGAAAGCGCGACATGGCAATGGCCACACCTGCCGTCATCGCTAGGCCGATTGCGAAAACCGCCATCGCCGCACTGTAGTTCCCGGTTGCGTCCTTCAGATAGCCCGCAATGGTCGGGCCTACGAAGCCCCCGAGATTGCCAACGGAATTTACCAAAGCAATAGCCGCCGCGGCCGCGGTTCCACCGAGCAGCGACTGCGGCAATGTCCACATCACGGCAATCGCTCCATAAATCCCGATGGTGGCGAAGGTGAGCGCGACCATCGTCCACGGCCCCATTCCGAGGATCGCGGCAACCGCGAGGCTTGCTGCACCCAGCATCGCCGGCAGCGCCACATGCCACAACCGCTCGCCATGTGCATCGCTCGCACGCGCCCAGAGGATCATGGCGACGATGGCGACCGCATAAGGGAGCGCCACCATGAAACCGGTCTGCAAATCGCTGAAGCCCATGGATTTCACGATCTGCGGCAGCCACAGCGAAAGGCCGTAGGTCGCAAGAATGATTCCAAAATCGGCGAGGCAGAGAAGCCAGATGCGCGAATCCAAAAGCGCCGCTCGCAGGCTTTGCGGCTTGAGCACGTCGCGCGCGAGTACGTCATGGATCAGATTTTTCTCATCGGCGCTCAACCACCGCGCTTTCGCGGGCCGGTCCGGCAAATAGAAAAGCGTCACAACGGAGAGAACGAGAGACGGAATTCCCTCGAGCAGGAAAAGCCATTGCCAGTTTTTGAGTCCCGCGACGCCGCCCGCCGCACTCAAGATGTAACCGGAGATCGGCGAGCCGACGATATTGGCGATCAGAATGGCGGAGAGGAACAACGCGCTGAATTGGCCGCGCGTCGCCGCCGGAAACCAGTAGGTCAGATAGAGAATCATGCCGGGGAAGAATCCCGCCTCGCAGACGCCGAGCAGAAAACGCAGCACGAAGAAGCTCACCGGCCCGCGCGCGAAGGCCATCGCCATCGAGACGAGGCCCCATGTCAGCATGATACGGAACATCCATAGCCGCGCGCCCACCTTTTCCATGATTAGGTTGGACGGCACTTCGCAGAAGAAATAACCGATGAAGAACATGCCCGCGCCGAGGCCATACGCATGCGCGGAGAGGCCGATGTCCTTGTTCATCGTCAGCGCGGCGAAGCCGACATTCACGCGATCGAGGAAGTTGGCGACGTAAAGCAATCCCATGAACGGGATCAGCCGCCACGCGCATTTGGAAAACACCGCAGCTTCGGCCACGCCTACCCCTCGTAAAATCGCCCGCGGTCAGAGTGGCACGGCATCGGGGAAAAGGCGACGGCGCGACGCCGAAGGGTCGGAGCGGTGCGATTATTTCGCGAAAAGATTTTCCAGTGTGAAAGCCATGCCAGTCGCCGGCATGATCTTGAAGATGCCGTTGGCGCGCAGGCAAGGCTCGCCATCCGAAGTCGCCACGCCCTGCGCGAAGATGAGGCTGCGGGTGATGCGAACCGGTTCCCCGCGTCCTTCGACCCAGGCGCCCAGTTTTGCCGGCGCCATGTAATCGCAGGTCAGATTGACCGTCGGCATGAAGCCCATGTCCACCTTGCTCTGAAAACGCGAAGCCATCGGCAGAAGCATGTCGGCGAACGTGGCGAGCATTCCGCCATGCGCGACCTGTCCCGGATTGCAATGGCGCACCTCCACGCGAAAACCCATCAGCAGATGCGTGCCGTCCCATTTGCCGAACAGCGGACCGCTATGTTCGAGAAAGCCCATGTTGAAGGCGAGAGGCCGAAAGCCTTCCGGAATATTTGCGGACATGAAACCCACATCAATAGCGTTCGCCAAAGGCTCTAGCGGCGGATCATTCGCCGCACAAGCCTTTGGCACTGCGTTACGCTGCGTCCGCTATTGCTTTTCCATTTCAGTTTCGATGATCAGGCTCACATCGTCGCCAACAAGGCCCGACCACATCATGCCGGTCAGCCCGAAATCGGCGCGATGGATGGTGGCCGTCGCGTCGAAGCCGAGGCGATAGGGCTGGAACGGCATCGGCGAATTGCGCCCGCCATCGAACGTCGCGTTCAGCGTGACCGGCTTCGTGACGCCTGCCAGTGTGAGATCGCCGGTCACCGTTCCGGTGTTGTCGCCGATCTTCACGATCTTGTTCGCCGTGAATGTCGCGGTTGGAAATTTGTCGGCGTGGAAAACGCTGTCGCTCAATTCCTTGTCCAGCTCCGGTACATGCGTGTCGATAACGGTCATGTCGATCTGCACGGCGAGCGCGCTGGTTTCCGGCGAAGCGGGATCGAAGGTCAGCGTGCCGGAGATCTTGCTGAAGCGGCCATAGAAAGTACTCAGGCCCATATGCTTGATGCCAAAGATGACCTGCGTGTGGCGCGGGTCGATTTTATAGTTTCCCTTTTCGGCGGTCGCAGCTTGTGCGGCAACGCAAAGGCCCAAAGCAAAAGCGGCGGTGGGCAAGATCGCAACCATTTTCCAACGCATCGTGACCATTTCCTTCTTCAAATTGCAGATACCCCGCTTCCAACATAACATGACTTGCGGAATAATCGCCGTGTCGGTGTGTTGGGCCTGGCGTAATGATTGCCTATAGCGGTCCGTTTCTGGCGCTGGCATCCTCCGGTGCTTCACAGTGTATTGGGTCCGACGGGCCCATTCGGCACCATCGCATTGCTGGCGCTGATCGGAGCGGAGGCGATTTTGCTGCGCGGCGCTCCGCCGGCACCAAAGCAATCGCCGCGCCTCTTCCGCCTTCTGCCTTTCGCCTATGTACCACTGCAGCTTGTGGCGATCGTCTGGGCGATGAACAAGGCTGCGCGGCCGCAAATGCCGCCCGTTGGATTTCTGGCGCTTCTTTTTTCCATCGGCGTCACGACCGGCGTGTTCGGAATGCTGACCGCGCACGAACTGGTGCATTCGAAGAAACGCGGCGAGAAAATCCTGGGCGCGATCATGCTGACCGGCATGTGCTATCGCCATTTTCGCGTCGCGCATATTTACGGCCATCACCGCCACGCCGGAACCAGAGACGATCCGTCCACCGCGCGCGCCGGCGAAGGCTTTTACGCATTCCTATGGCGCACCGTGCCCGGCCAGGTGGTGGACGCCTGGCGGCACGAACAAAGGCGCAGCGCCATGCGCGGCATTCTTGCCAATCGCGTCTATGGCGATCTGGCGATCATGAGCGCGAACTTAATTGCGATCTTCGTCCTCTGGGGATAGCGCGGCGTTCTGTTCTTCATCAGCCAGAGCGCGGTCGGTGTCGTTGTGCTCGAACTGTTCAACTACATCGCCCATTACGGACTTGCGCGGCGCGTGGCGTTGAACGGCGTGTTGGAGCCGTTCGGCGACCAGCATAGCTGGAACAGCAGCAATGTTTTCGCCAACACCATCATCTTCAACATGGGCCGCCATTCCGATCACCACCGCAGGCCCGCCGCGCTGTATCAGGATTTGCGTTACATGAACCACGCGCCCGAACTTCCGGCCGATTATGCCGGGAGCATTCTGCTGGCGCTCGTGCCGCCCCTGTGGCGCAGGGTCATGGATCCGGCGGTAAAGACGATGCATGCATTGCGGGCGCAAGCAGCCGAATAAGCACAGCGGTGTGCGGCATCTTCCTGATGGTTGTCACCGCGATCCGCCGGACGAGGCCGCCATAATGCCGTCCGACGGGAACGCAGCGACGCAGCAAGGGGTTATGTTCCAAAGAGGACTCCCCCAATGAACAATGACCGCACGCTCATCGCCGTTTTCGACGCCGCCCATGCCCGCTTCTTCGAGTATAAGCCGGCGCACGGAAAGCTGGTTTCGATTCTGGAAGACGTCAAATCCGGCCTCGACCACGACCGGCGCGACATCGAAGCGGATCGCCCCGGGCGCGCCTTTGCCAGTGCGGGCGGCGGCACGCGTCATGCTTATGAGTCGGAACACGATCCGCGCAAACTCGAAAAGCACGATTTCGTGCGTGCCATTGCGCAGGCCATCGAAAAAGCGCTCGAAAGCCACGAATTCGGACGCCTTGTCATCGTCGCCCCGCAACGCGCCGTCGGCCAATTCCGCGCCGTCGCGAGCGACAGGGTGAAGAAGGTTCTTTGGCGCGAAGTGCCGAAAGAGCTGGCGAACCTCTCGAACAGCGAGCTGGAAAAGCACGTCGTGCCGGTCTTGCAGGCGCCGGCTGACTGATCGGAAATTTTCTCGCGCAAAAAAATCGGTGCGGCGCGGACATGATTTTCGCGTCCACGGAAATCGCTTTTTTCACTCCCTGCTCCGTCATCGCCGGGCTTGTCCCGGCCATGACGAACTGAATTGGATCGTTGGCGTTCTTGATCCCCTCGCCCGCGCGCAAATTTATATGGCGCGACGTGTTCCAATCTCGCGGGCTCCCGTTTCGCAAAGCGCTTCGCTGACAGTCGCGGGAGATCGGGCAGGGCGAGCGTTTAGTGGAGGTTGGTCATGGATGAACTCCTGTTGAAACAACAAAACTTGTCATCCCCGGCCGAGTGAGCGCAGCAAAACGAGGGGAAGGGGGCCCAGGATTCGAAGCAACTAAGCTGCTGAGAGTCTTGGGTCCCCTTGACGTCTTGCCGCCTCCCGCCTATCTACCCGGCAGCGGTTGGCACTCCTTACGGGCGAGTGCTGCTGTGTCAACACAAGCCTTTGAAATCTTTTAATTATTTAGGAGACGTCCCCCATGAAATTCCGTCCGCTTGGCGACCGCGTGGTCGTCCGTCGCGTGAAAGAAGATCAGAAGACCCCCGGCGGCATCATCATTCCCGATACCGTTCAGGAAAAGCCGCAAGAAGGCGAAGTCATCTCGGTAGGCCCCGGCGCCCTCGACGACAACGGCAAGCGCGTCGTGCCCGAAGTGAAGGCCGGCGATTTCGTGCTGTTCGGCAAATGGTCCGGCACCGAAGTGAAGGTCGATGGTGAGGATCTCCTCATCATGAAGGAGTCCGACATCATGGGCATCCTCGAAGGCCGTAAGAGCACGACCAAGAAGGCCGCCTAATCAGCGCCCTTCCAATCAGTTTTAGGAGAATGAAAACATGGCAGCCAAAGACGTAAAGTTCGGCGCCGACGCGCGTGAGAAGCTTCTCCGCGGTGTCGATATCCTCGCCGACGCAGTGCAAGTGACGCTGGGCCCCAAAGGCCGCAACGTCGTCATCGACAAGAGCTTCGGCGCTCCGCGCACGACCAAGGACGGCGTGACGGTGGCGAAGGAAATCGAACTCGGCGACAAGTTCGAGAACATGGGCGCACAAATGGTGCGCGAAGTGGCCTCCAAGACCAACGACGCGGCCGGCGACGGCACGACGACGGCCACGGTTCTGGCCCGCGCGATCGTTCGCGAAGGCTCCAAGTCGGTTGCGGCCGGCATGAACCCGATGGACCTGAAGCGCGGTATCGAGAAGGCGGTTGAAGCCGTCGTCGCGGACCTGAAGAAGCGCTCCAAGAAGGTCAAGTCGAACGAAGAAATCGGCCAGGTTGGCACGATTTCCGCGAACGGCGACAAGGAAGTCGGCCAGATGATCGCCAAAGCGATGGCGAAAGTCGGCAATGAAGGCGTGATCACGGTTGAAGAAGCCAAGACCGCCGAGACCGAGCTGGAAGTCGTCGAAGGCATGCAGTTCGACCGCGGCTACATCTCGCCCTACTTCATCACCAATGCCGACAAGATGGTGGCGGAGCTCGACGAGCCCTACATCCTGATCCACGAGAAGAAGCTGGCGAGCCTGCAGCCGATGCTGCCGATCCTCGAAGCGGTTGTTCAGGGCGGACGTCCGCTGCTGATCATCGCCGAAGAGATCGAAGGCGAAGCCCTGGCGACGCTCGTCGTCAACAAGCTGCGCGGCGGCCTCAAGGTTGCGGCTGTGAAGGCACCGGGCTTCGGCGATCGCCGCAAGGCCATGCTGGAAGACATCGCCACCGTCACCGGCGGCCAGGTGATCAGCGAAGATCTCGGCATCAAGCTCGAGAACGTGAAGCTGAACATGCTGGGCACGGCGAAGAAGGTTCGCATCGACAAGGACAACACCACCATCATCGATGGCGCCGGCAAGAAGGCCGACATCCAGGCGCGTGTTTCCCAGATCAAGATGCAGATCGAAGAGACCACGTCGGACTACGACAAGGAAAAGCTGCAGGAACGTCTGGCGAAGCTCGCGGGCGGCGTTGCGGTCATCCGCGTCGGCGGCTCGACGGAAGTCGAAGTGAAAGAAAAGAAGGATCGCGTCGATGACGCGCTCAACGCCACCAAGGCAGCAGTCGAGGAAGGTATCGTTCCCGGCGGCGGCACGGCGCTTCTCTATGCCACCAAGGCGCTTCAGGGCCTGACGGGCGAGAACGAAGACCAGACGGCCGGCATTGCGATCATCCGCAAGGCGATCCAGTCGCCGCTCCGTCAGATCGTCGAGAACTCGGGCGTCGAAGCCTCCATCGTCGTCGGCAAGCTGCTGGAGCAGAAGTCGGCCACGTATGGCTGGGATGCGCAGAACGAGAAGTATGTCGACTTCATCGACGCCGGCATCGTGGACCCGACCAAGGTTGTTCGCACCGCGCTTCAGAACGCAGCGTCTATCGCCGCGCTTCTGATCACCACCGAAGCGATGGTTGCCGATCGTCCGAAGCGCGAATCTGGCGCTGGCGGCGGCATGCCCGGCGGCGGCATGGGCGGCATGGGCGATATGGATTTCTAATCCAGTCGTTCACCGACACAGAATGCGGAAAGGCCCGGCAGCGATGCCGGGCCTTTTTGTCTGGCTGACGTTAGCTGGGAAAGAACGTCGCGAGTTTGCTCTTCAAGGCTTTCGCATCCGCCGCGGAGAGATGACCGATGCGGCGGACAATGCGCCCTACATCGACGGTCGCGATTTTGACCGGGCGGATGCGCGAAGGCGCCGGCAGATGCATCGGCTTGATATCCGATATATCGATATCGCAGTCCCAGCGAGGATTGGCTGCGCTCGTAATCATGGCTAGCCAGACAAGTTTATAGCGTTCGCTGACTGCAGAGGCGCTGACGACGACGGCAGGACGACGCTTCTCCGCAAGCTTATCGGCGTAAGGAAAAGGTACCACGACGACATCGAAAGGCTGGAACTTCATCGTCAGAGCGAACGATAGGCTTTTTCGTCAGCTTCGCTCGACCATTCGGTAAACGTCGCAAACGGATCGTCTTCGACTTCTGTAAGCGCCCGCTCGATAACAACACGCTTGCCTTCAAACACGTAGCGCACAAGATCGCCCGGCTTCAGACCGAGCTTATCCCGCACCGACTTTGGAATGACGGTTTGCGCCTTTGAGGTCAGCTTGGAAATCGGGGCATTCATGGTAAGAATGTAAGGCATCTTACATTTGCGCGCAAGCCCGGTGGGGTGCGGAGCGACAGTGTACGAACCCAGGCCCTTTTGCCGCCGTTTGATCAGCCAAAAATTATCGCCGATGAGTTCAACTGGTGAGCGCAACGCTCTGGATAAACTTAGCACCGGGTGTCTGATAGCCAAGCGTCTTCCGCGGACGCGTGTTGAGTTTGAGCGCGACAGCGTCCAGATCGCTCTGGCTGTAGAC